>Ga0335069_10000013_pt1 | contig 344768 bp, 314 predicted proteins | sample Lox_Sample_11_FD_206714 | JGI IMG/M metagenome (GOLD analysis project Ga0335069, IMG submission 206714) | Soil microbial communities from Loxahatchee National Wildlife Refuge, Florida, United States - Lox_Sample_1.1 | ecosystem: Environmental > Terrestrial > Soil > Wetlands | place: USA... | reverse complement strand
CTTATAAAACACTCTTTTGGTTATTTCTGTAAGCGCCATATACGTTAAAATAATAACTGCTATCCACAGGTAAAGTTTAAATGGCATCCTGCTGAAGCCTAATAACGGTGCAATAGGAGATAGGGGAATAATAAGAGTGGCAATGATTACCAGCATAGTGGCAATAGCAAGATATTTTCCCGGCCTGCTTTTAAATACACTTTGCGAAGTCCGGATAATAAGTACAATCAATGCTGCAGATATAACGGATTCAATAAACCATCCTGTCCTGAACTCCCGCATAGGCGCTTTTATCACATATAATAAAACCGCAAATGTAATGTAGTCGAACAATGAGCTGATAATCCCGAACACTACCATGAATTTTTTTATGAAGCCGATATGCATTTTTGAAGGCTTTTCAATCATGTTTATGTCAACGTCATCTGTAGCAATCGTCATTTCCGGAATGTCAGTGAGCAGGTTAACCAACAATACCTGGGTGGGTAACAATGGCAGGAAGGGTAATAATAATGAGGATCCTGCCATGCTGAACATGTTGCCGAAATTGGCGCTCGTAGCCATGAAAATGTATTTCAAAGTGTTGGCAAAAGTCTTTCTCCCTTCGGTTATCCCATTTTCCAGCACATCAAGGTTGTCCGAGAGCAAAACAATATCAGCTGCATCTTTAGCCACATCAGCAGCTCCATTCACACTAATGCCTACATCGGCAGTGTGCAATGCAGGAGCATCATTAATACCGTCGCCCATAAATCCCACTACTTTTCCGGCCCTTTTTAAAGCAATCAGTATCCTTTCTTTTTGATTAGGCTCAACGGCGGCAAAAACATTTGTTTGCGGCGCTTTTTGTATCAATGCCTCAGAACTCATGTCAATAAGCTCCTCGCCGGTAATGATAACCGGGTTATCAATGCCTACCTGTTTGCTGATATAGGTTGCGATCAACGGGTTGTCGCCTGTTATGATTTTTAATGCTACTCCCATTTTGTTTAATCGTTGCAGCGTTGCAGCAGCATCAGGTTTGGGGGGGTCAGTCAGCAATAGCATACCCAAAAAAATCATACCTGTTTCATCATCTTTGTCCAAATCGTTTTTACTACATGGTACATTTTTATACGCTACAGAAATAATCCTGAACCCTTCAGCGCTTTTTAACGCAAATTGTTTTTCCAGTCTTTCATTGATATCATGTATATCCACGATATTCCCGCCGCTATCTTCTGCCTTGTTGCAAATGCCAAGCATTTCATGAAAAGCGCCTTTGGTAATAAGTATGTTTTCATTACCTGCGCTTGCCAGGATACTGAGTCTTTTTCTAACAAAATCGTAAGGTATTTCCGCAAGCTTTCGGATGCCACTCATATCAGGATTGCCATAGTTCCTGATGGCGCTGTCTATCGGATTTGTGAAACCGCTTTCCAAAAACGCATTTATGTATGCGGTTTCAAAAGCCTTTTTGTTTTCATTTCCTTCAAAATCGATTGCCTGCTGTAAAGTAATTTTTCCCTGGGTTAATGTTCCGGTTTTGTCACAGCACAGCACATCCATGCTGCCAAAATTTTCAATAGCCGATAATCGTTTAACAATCACTTTTTGCCTGGCCATTCTCGACGCGCCTTTTGACAGATTGATGCTGATAATGGCCGGGAGTAATTGCGGTGTTAACCCTACTGCAATGGCCAGTGAAAACAGGAATGAATCGATGATCGGCTTGTGTAAGGATATATTAATGATAAAAACCAGTACTACCAGCATTACGGTTATTTCCATTAATAAATAACCAAAGTGTTTTATTTCTTTTTCAAATTCCGTTTCAGGTTTTAGTTTCCTCAGGTGTTGAGATATTTTCCCGAACTCCGTATCACGGGCTGTATCCACAACAATTGCTTTTGCCGTGCCGCTGATAACATGTGTGCCCATGAAAATGCAGTTGATACGGTTGGCGAGCGCAGTAGTAGGTGCCAGTGTACAGCATTTTTTTTCTGACGGAAAAGTTTCGCCGGTTAAAGCAGCTTCATTTAAAAAAAGGTTATTCGCTTCCATAAGCCTGCAATCACCAGGAACAGTATCACCTGCTGATAAAATAGCGATGTCACCCTTTACTACCTGTTCGATAGGGATATTTTTTTCATGACCGTCTCTGAAAACGGTGGTAGTGATTTGAACAAGTTTTACCAGTTCTTTCAGTGCATCGGCTGCTCCTTTTTCCTGGAAAAAGCTTAATGAGGCGCTAATAAAAATGATAGCCAGAATGATCAGCGCATTTGTTCTATCGCCCAAAAAAAATGAAAGTATTGCTGCCCCTATTAATATTAATGTAATAGGGCTGTTGAATTGCTTCAGGAAAAGGATAAATGCCCCTGACCTGCTGCCAGCCTGTAATTTGTTCGGGCCATATTGTGCCAGCCTTTCATCTGCTTCGGTTTCAGTAATGCCTTGTAAGGTGCTGTTCACTTGCTGCAGCAAACTTTTCTCGTCATAACTCCAGTATTTGCTTTCATTAGAGGGTAACATGGCCTCCTGAAATTTTATCTGAAGCTACTTTTATTTTATCAGATTAGTTCTTATAGTTTTTCACGGGCACACAATTTTATTTCGATGCCTGTATTTCCCGAACAGTAATTTTTAATAATTTTACCGGATAAGCCTTCCTATGTATTTGTATCCAGATCTTCTCCATGCAATGACAAAACATATCCAACAATTTGAGGCCGTTTTTGAGTATGCCACAATAGGTATGGTGGTGACTAATAGTAAAGGCATAATTATTAATTTCAATGATTATGCGGTTATACAATTCGGTTATTCAAAAGAAGAGGTAATAGGCAGGAACGTAGATATTTTAGTGCCATCTAAGTTTAAAAATGTACATCTTCATCAGCGTGAAGGTTTTTATGAAAAACCTGAGCCCCGCAGAATGGGAGAAGGCAGGGACCTTTTTGCGCAGCGCAAGGATGGCACGGAATTTCCGGTAGAAATAAGCCTGAGCAATTATAAAATTGATGACGAGTTGTTCGTAATTGCTTTTATTATTGATATTTCAGTAAGAAAAAGAAACGAGGCATTGGTGCTTCAACAGAAAAGCGAGTTGGAGCGTGTAACAATTGAAATTAAGAAGCTCAATGCAGAACTGGAGCTGAAGGTTGATTACCGTACCCGTATGCTTCGTGAAACGTTGTCTGAACTGGAAAAATCAAAAGACGAGCTCAATGAAGCGCTTGAGAAAGAAAAAGAATTGAATGAATTGAAATCGCGGTTTGTAACTACGGCATCACACGAATTCAGGACTCCGCTCAGTACCATTTTGTCTTCTTCTTTTTTACTGGAAAAATACAATGAAGTAAATGAACCTGCCAAAAGAACCAAACACATCGAAAGGATAAAATCTGCCGTGGCTGATATGAAAAGTATCCTGGAAGATTTTCTTTCATTGGGGAAACTTGAAGAAGGTATTGTGAAAGTACATTTACAGGAATATACTGCTGCTGAAATTTTCGCTGAAGTGACAGCTATTGTTGCCGATTTAAAACTCATGCAAAAGCACGGTCAGCAAATAAATTTTAATCATATCGGAAATGGCTGTTTAATTTTGGATAAACAGCTTTTCAGGCATATCGTTGCAAATCTTGTTCAAAACGCGATCAAGTTTTCGTCAGAAAGCGGGGAGATCAATATTAACGCTGAATTGATGGATGCCGGGCTGACCATATCAATAAAAGATAATGGTATAGGTATTTCGGAAGAAGATCAGGAGCATTTATTCCAGCGGTTTTTCCGGGCAAAAAATGCATTAAACATTCAGGGAACAGGATTAGGTTTGCATATAGTATTGAAATATCTTGAGCTGATGAATGGAAATATTGCATTGAAAAGCACATTAAACGAAGGCTCAACTTTTACCTTCTTTATTCCAAAAAATAATTGACCATGAAAAAAATATTGGTGATAGAAGATAATCCTGATGTAAGAGAAAATATTGCAGAGATTCTTGAACTTTCAGATTATGAAGTACTGCAGGCTCCGGATGGTAAAGTTGGGGTTGAGATAGCCATGAAGGATAGCCCTGACCTGATTATCTGCGATATTATGATGCCAGTGCTTGATGGCTATGGCGTTTTACATTTGTTAAGCAAGCACAAAGAAACTTATGGAATCCCCTTTATATTTCTTACTGCAAAATCAGAAAAAGCTGATTTCAGGAAAGGTATGGAACTAGGGGCAGACGATTACCTTACCAAACCTTTTGATGGTATTGAGCTGCTGAATGCGGTGGAAATACGACTGAAAAAAACAGAGAACCTGAAAAAAAGTACGGGTGAAGCGAACAATAATATTAAAGAGTTTTTAGAGGCTGCAAAGCAGTCGGAAAATATTAAGCTCATCTCTGATGAACGGGAAGTATATGATTTCAGAAAAAAACAAATGGTATATTCCGAGGGCCAGCGGCCTAAAGCCGTTTATTATGTAATCAGCGGAAAAATTAAAATTTTCAAATCCAGCAAGGATGGCAAGGAATTGATAACAAGCATTTACGGGCCAGAAGATTTTTTCGGCTATACATATATCCTTGAGAATACAAACTATTCTGAAAATGCGCAGATACTGGAAGATGCCCAGCTGATGCTGATACCGAGAGAGGATTTTATTACATTAACTACCAACGATACACAAATCGCAAAACAGTTTATTAAAATCATCACCAAAAATATACTGGAAAAGGAGGAAGCGCTGGTGAACCTTGCCTATAACTCTTTGCGAAGAAAAGTGGCATACGGACTGGTACAGGTTTTGGATAAATACAAAAAGGAAAATAATAAAAACGAGATACTGGAATTGTCGAGGGAAAACCTGGCACAGATTACAGGGGTTGCTACAGAATCCCTGATCAGGACGCTGGCAGATTTCAAATCAGAAAAACTAATCAACCTTGAGCCGGGTAAAATTGTGGTACTGAATGAAAAGAAATTAAGGGACCTGCCTTATTAAAACCTGAGTGATTGCATCTGTTTCAGTTTTTGATTTGTTTTTGCATTGCAGCATATATTTTTTCAACATCTTTCAAATTGCATAATTGTGTTCCCCAATTCATTGTAGCCGAAGTTCCGCAGGCTACGCCATAGTGAACAGCTTCCAATAAAGATTTTTGTTTCGACAGGCTCAGGACAATACCTGCCACCATACTGTCTCCTGCGCCAACTGTACTTTCTCTTTTTACATCAGGAGGGGTTATTACAGTTGCTTCATCATTGGTTACCAGCATGGCTCCAGCAGATCCCATAGATACTACAATCGCTTTGCAGTGATTTTTTGTTATTAATTCCTTAGCTGCTTTTTCTATCATGTCCTGACTTATTTCCTCTTTCCCGATCAGCGAACCAAGCTCCCCTAAATTCGGCTTCATCAAAAAAATACCTTCTTCCACAGCTTGTTTTAAAGCTTCACCTGAAGTATCAACAATAAATTTTGCATTCTTTTTTTTTGCTATAGCAGCAATTCTGGCAAAAATATCGAGCGGAACACCTTCAGGAACACTACCACTGGCAACAATGAATTCAACATGGGTTATTTGTTCCACCTGATGCAGTAAATCTTTCCATTCCTTTTCCTGTATAACGGGACCCGGCATGCCAAAACGATATTGCAGGTTAGATGAGTTATCGAGCACAATCAGGTTCTCCCGGGTATGCTGGCTTATCTCAACGACTTCTGATGCAACATGTTCACCGCTGAGCAATTGGGTAAAAAATTTTCCCGTGTATCCTCCTGCCAGGTAAAGCGCCGTCGCCTCACCACCTAATTTTTTAATAGCCCTTGCAACATTTACGCCGCCTCCACCGGGTTCAAAAAGAGGGCGTGTGCATTTCATTTTTCTTTCAGGAGCCAATGTATTTACTGAAGTGCTTTTATCAATTGCAGGATTCAGCGTTACCGTATAAATTGAAGACATAACAACACAAATAAAAATAATAAATTTAGCAGTAATGCAGTATTACTGGATGATTACAATCACATTTTATAATGATTGCTTTCATTATTAATCGTCGTTTGCAAATCTATCTTTACAACATCGTATACGGAAATTATTTCCGATGCCATACAGATTAAAGTAGAGCATGTTGCCTGTAAAAAGGCATAAAAGCTACTGTATCCCGGAACCGGCAACAGCCGGTTCCATTTTTAGTGAGATTAATGATAAAAAGAATTGGCGATTTTAAACAATACTTTTCAGTGAACAACTTTGAAGGACATATTGAAGGCGATATCCCGGTGGTAGTTGATTTTTATGCAGACTGGTGCGGGCCATGCAAATTAATGCCCACGATTTTGAAAGAAGTAAAAGAATCAGTAGGGGACCGGGTGACCATACTGAAACTGGATGTTGATAAAAATCCTGCTTATGCACGCCAATACGGCATTCAGTCTATTCCGACACTCATTATTTTTAAAAAAGGGAAAATTTTATGGCGTAAAAGTGGTGTGGCATCCGCCCAGGAAATATTACATCACTTAAATATGCATATGAATTAAGGCTGTTACACAGAAGAGAAGCATTACTTTCGGGTACACATTACAGTTATTAATGGTATTGCTTTATTTTGGCTGAACGGCCGGAGTGCTTAATCTTTTATGATAATAAACGTAAGATACTCCCCATACCAAAAAGAAGATAAGCATAAATGCAATTTCAGGTTTGAAGCCTTCAATGGCAATTTGCGAATAGGTTGCCGCCAGGAGGTCAAAGAAGAAACCTGCATACGCCCACTCTGCTATTTTTGGAAATCCGGGAATAATAATGGCAACAGCTCCCAAAACTTTTAATACACCCAGAAAAAGATTAAAATAAGAGGGATAGCCTAATTGATTGGTGACGGCCTTTGCATCGGCAGTATTCATAATCTCTCCGGCGGCTGAAAATAGCATAAAAGCTGCAAAAATTATGGTGACGACCCAGAAGATGAGATTTGTTTTTTTCATATAGCTGGTAGTTTATAATTACAATTTAAAAAAAATACAGGAATAAGAGTTTTTAAATATCAACTTTCTGTATAGACTGGATTTCATGGCCAGGATTTATCGGGAAGGTGGCAATAACATTCGCATTTCTACTGATCGATAGCAGCATTTCTTATATAGCCCTTCAAAATACCTCTCCCAGATTTACGGCAACGCCACGTGAGCCGCCCCCCCCCCAGCCGTAATCTACACAAAGATTAGCCCTGGAGTATTTATTCAGCTTAATGCGTATCCCCAACCCATAACCGGGTTGTACAGGGTCAAAAGTTTTTAAAGAAGCATTGCCTGCTAATGTTGATTCCCGGTTGGAAAATGTTTCTGCATTAGCAAAAATTACTGCGCCGAACAATCCATTTGAAGTAATATTAAAGCGATATTCAGTTTCCAGGTAAAGCATATTACTTCCCCTGTACCGGCCTTGTATATACCCACGGCCTGTGTTTACGTATGCATCCCAACCAGTGCTCGGTAAAAGCAGATAAGGTGGTTTGCCGCCAAAAGTGAGCCAGTTATAACTCCATAATGCAATTACATTATCTGTACCTGAAGGAAATCTTTTGTAACCTTTGTATTCGATCAGTAATGATTGCCAGTTATCATCACTCCCCAAAAATTCCAGTTTAGGCCTGAACGAGATATTCAGGTATGAACCCTTGTCAGGATTTACCGAATTTTTTCTCGAGTCATACAGCAGGTTAAAGGTAGGGCCTAATGCCGTTTCGGTTCTATGAAGGCCGTAGTTCTCAAAATCAGTGGTCTTTCCACTGTCCGGATTAATTTCCTCGATATCCCAATAAAAATCGGCATCTATACCGATTCCTGCATATAAATTTTTTGCAATTACTTTCGATATATTTTGATGCATGCGTATATAGTAATAATCGATCATATACCCGTCGGATAAACTGCTGCGTGTACCAAGTCCATAGGTGTAAGAAGGATATTTCAGGAAACGCCAGTCGGATTGAAAATTATATTTGCCATCCTTCAGCCAGATATTTGTTTGCAGCGGGATAATAAATTGTTTGTACTGTGAATAAGTAAAACTGGTAAGGACGCTGGAGATGTTTTCTCCTTTTACCCCATTATTGTAAAAAGCAATATTGGCTCCCAGAGTTGCAGCAAATCCGGTTTGCAGCGAATACCCTGCAGCAGGTAGTAAAGAAATATGTGTGTCCGACGTTTTAAGAGCAGCAGTATCGGTTTTTGAAAATATTTTTTTTGAAAAAAGATGCCTCGCCACATCGGCTATGTCTATCTGGTTAAGTGAGTCATAAGAAAAAAATTTGTGTGTGCACAAAACAGGGCTGTCTTGTGCAATAGTGCCCAGCGACAACAGCATTGCAATTGTTACGGGGAATATATTTTTATAATGCTTCAATCTGGGCCCTTTTTTCTTCGGTATATGCGCAATCATTAATATGTGAAAGTGTTGCTTAGAAAAATAAACAACAAAGATTGGTGTTAGTCAAAAGTTGCAGTATTCAGTTTAATGCAAAATATGAACGCAAAAACTTCTTTATCCAGCAGAATTTTTATGCAATCAATTATTCATTTGCGCATAAAACCGCATCGCGAACTTACAACGTAAAAGTGAATAATAAAGTTGCTTTGTAAAGCTTATCTTTTTGTAATATATGCTTTTGTAAAAAATAAATTAAAGGATGTGTGTAATTTATTTCGTTCGACCTGAGTATGTATTAGACAGGGTCATGCCAATGCCTGATGTGGTTATTTTAATAAACCCTTTATTTCTTCCAGCTTTAGCAGGGCTTCAACAGGAGTAAGCCTGTTGATATCTATATTCTCAAGCAATTTCCTGATTTCTTTAAATGTTTCTGAATGTTCATCAAAAATAGAAAGCTGCATTTGAGGTGCTGAAATTTTTTTTAGTTGTTGCTGTATTCCGCCTTTTCCGTTTTGCCGGTCTTCACGGCTTTCTTCCAGCTGGTTTAAAATTTCATTGGCGCGATTTAATAATGCAGGGGGCATGCCTGCCATTTTCGCCACATGAATACCGAAGCTGTGTGTGCTGCCACCGGGAGCAAGCTTGCGAAGGAAAATAACTTTATTGCCAACTTCTTTGTTGGTGATATGATAATTTTTTACCCGGGGCAATTTATTTTCCAGTTCATTCAGTTCATGATAATGGGTGGCAAACAGTGTTTTTGGCCTGAAAGATGAATTGTGAAGATACTCTGCGATACTCCATGCAATAGAGATGCCATCATAAGTGGAAGTACCCCTGCCAATTTCATCAAGCAATACCAGGCTTCTGGAAGTAATGTTATTAATGATACTTGCAGTTTCGTTCATCTCTACCATGAACGTGGATTCACCTCCGCTGAGGTTGTCTGATGCGCCAACACGCGTGAAGATTTTATCTGTCAATGGGATTTTCGCAGTACTTGCCGGAACAAAACTGCCTGCATGAGCCAGTAAGGTGATCAATGCCGTTTGCCTCAGCAAAGCGCTTTTGCCGCTCATATTAGGCCCGGTGAGTATAATAATTTGCTGCAATGAAGGATCGAGCAAAATATCATTTGAAATATAGGTTTCGCCAACCGGTAAGTTTCTTTCAATAACAGGATGCCTGCTATCATTCAGCTCGAGTTCGTCGCCCTCGTGTAATTGGGGTTTTTTATAATTATAGTGAAGTGCATTGTTTGCAAAACAAATCAGGCAATCCAAAATTGCCAGTATGTTGCCGTTCGCCTGCATCGGGGCAATGTAATCCTGCAGTTCCAGTAATAATTTGTCGAATAGATTCAGTTCAATACCCATGATTTTTTCTTCCGCCCCGGTTATTTTTTCTTCATACTCCTTGAGCTCCGGGGTAATGTACCTTTCTGCATTAGCTAAAGTTTGCTTACGCATCCATGATGCAGGTACTTTATGTTTATGCACATTGGTAACTTCAAGGTAATATCCGAACACATTATTAAACGCGATCTTTAACGACGAAATACCGGTAGCTTCCGCTTCTTTTTGCTGCAGCGAAATCAGGTATTCTTTACCGTTAGTGGCAATATTGCGCAAATCATCCAGTTCGGCATTCACGCCGAACCGGATGACGCCTCCTTTGGTAACAGCTATGGGTGGGTTTTCTGAGATTTCCCTGTTAATCTTTTCTGCAATATAATGACAGGGGTTGAGTGCATCAGCGAGTCTTTTCAGGTAATCATTTTCTGCATGTTTACAAAGCAGCTTTATTTCAGTAATATGATGAAGCCCTTTGGCAACCTGTATTACCTCACGTGGGTTAATTTTTTTTGCGGGTATTTTGCTAACCAGTCTTTCAATGTCGCCGCAATGTTTAATATGCTGTACAATTTTATTCCGGAGATCAACATCCCGGATAAAAAATTCTGTCAGGCCCAGCCTTTCATTGATTCTGCGTAAATCCTTTAACGGTAATAACAGCCAACGCTTCAGCATTCGGGCACCCATAGCTGAAACGGTATTATCTATTACTTTCAATAATGTATTTCCGTTTTCAACACCACTTCCGGAAAGTTCAAGATTGCGGATGGTGAATTTATCCATCCATAAATAATCTTCGCGTTCTATTCTCTGAATAGAGGTAATATGTTGCAAATTCGGGTGCTCCGTATCTTTCAGATAATGCAGCACGGCCCCGGCAGCTATAATTCCTTCGTGCATTTCTTCCACGCCAAACCCTTTGAGCGAATGTGTCTGAAAATGTTTCAGCAGGCTTTCTGTGGCATAACCTTCATCGAAGATCCAGCTTTCAAGTGTGTAGGTATAGAATTTGTCGTCGAAAATTTCTTTAAAATGTTTCTGGTTGCTTCGCTGGAAAACGACTTCGGCAGGTTTCAGTGTTTGGAGTAACTTATCTGCATATTCTTCATTACCTTCTGCAACAAAAAATTCACCGGTAGATATATCAAGAAAAGACAGGCCGATATTCTTTTCCCCGAAGTGCATGCCTGCAAGAAAATTATTGCTGTTATGTTCCAGTAATTTTTCATTGGTGGCAATTCCTGGAGTTACCATTTCTGTAACACCGCGTTTTACAATCCCCTTAGCGGCTTTAGGATCTTCCAATTGATCGCAGATAGCCACACGATAACCTGCTTTAACCAATTTATGCAGGTAGGTATCCAGCGCATGGTGAGGAAACCCTGCAAGCTCAGAAGAGGCGGCATTTCCGTTATTTCTTTTAGTTAATGTGATGCCAAGTACCCGGGAAGCTATAATGGCATCTTCCCCGAAAGTTTCATAAAAATCGCCAACGCGAAAAAGCAAAATAGCATCGGGGTATTTTTGTTTAATGGCCCTGTGCTGTTGCATCATTGGCGTTTCTGCGCTGCTTTTTGCCATGTGGCAAATATAAGTTTTAAGAAGAACAAGTCAGGAAGATGGAATGCCTGAAAACCGGAGGAAGACAGAAAACCATAAATTCATCAAATAATTAATAAAAAACCTTGCAAACCTGCAGACTTTTCATGCTTCCCCTCTTCCCGTCTTTCTACTATTTTTGCAGGATATTTTTTTGAGATGCAGAAATTAAGCATGGATGAGCTGAACAGGAAATCAGTGGAAGAATTTAAGAAATCCGAAAAAATTCCTGTTGTGGTGGTATTAGATAATATCCGCAGCATGCATAATGTGGGCAGTGTTTTTCGTACTGCAGATGCTTTTTTATTGGAATCAATTTATTTGTGCGGCTATACGCCAAGGCCACCGCACAGGGATATACATAAAACCGCGTTAGGGTCCACTGAAACGGTTAACTGGAAATATTTTGCGGATGCCGTAGATGCCATTAAACAATTGCAACACGCAGGATACCGGATATTTGCCGTTGAACAAGCAACGCAAAGTATTTTTTTGCAAGATTTTCTTTTCAGGCAAGATGAAAAAATGGCTGTTATATTTGGGAATGAAGTGAGTGGGGTAGGAGATGAGTTGCTGAAATTGTGCAATGGTTGCATTGAAATACCGCAAATGGGAATGAAGCACTCACTGAATATTTCAGTGGCTGCCGGCATAGTGCTGTGGGAATTAGTGAGGGCAAAAATTAAAAAGGAATCGTAAAAATATTATTGAAATATTACTGAAACTAAATGGGTACAATCAAAAACTATCTTTCATTAATAAAATTTTCGCATACCATTTTCGCAATGCCATTTGCGATGATTGGATTTTTTTTAGGACTTAGAACATTTAATACATATTCATATGCACTAGTTCCCGGATGGCATACGGTTATTGTTCCGGAAATAGCATCACAAAAAGCTATTCCAACTTCATCTTGGGATTTAGTGATCAGGTTCCTTCTTGTCATCCTGTGCATGATCTTCGCCCGCAGCGCTGCCATGGCTTTTAACCGTTATCTCGACAGGCATTTCGATGCAAAAAACCCGCGTACTGCCATCCGGGAAATTCCAAAAGGAATTATCTCGGCCAACAGTGCTTTGTTGTTTGTCATTGTCTCAGGCTTGCTATTTGTAGTTTGTTGTTTTTTTATTAACAGTATTTGTTTCTATTTATCACCCGTTGCATTATTTGTAGTATTATTTTACAGTTATACCAAACGGTTTACATCACTTTGCCATTTAGTGCTTGGACTTGGGCTTTCACTTGCGCCCATAGGAGCTTACCTCGCTGTAACGGGAGTATTTTCTTTACTGCCTGTTTTATTTTCATTGACGGTGGTATTCTGGGTGAGTGGTTTCGATATTATATATGCCTTGCAGGATGAAGAGTTCGATAAATCGCAGCAATTATATTCCATGCCGTCATGGCTCGGTAAATCAAAAGCATTGCATGTTTCGGAAGCATTGCACCTGCTAAGTTTCGTGTGTGTAATAGCAGCTGGTTTACTTGGTCAATTTGGCATATGGTACTGGATTGGTGTTTGCATATTTGCAGGAATGCTGATTTATCAACATTCTATTATAAACCCGAATGACCTGAGCAAAGTAAACCTTGCTTTTATGACTGCGAATGGTATTGCGAGCGTAGTGTTCGCGGTATTTGTAATTGCAGATTTATTTTTGCATTAAGCCTTTAACAGACGGCGATGGATGCCAAATAATCAGGATCACCATCCATGAGTTATTCATAATGAACTATCAAATATGCCCAGGATAATCTGCATTGATTATGGATTAAAAAGAACAGGAATTGCGGTTACTGACCCCCTGCAGATTATTGCTACGGGATTAACTACAGTAGAATCTGCAAAGCTTATTATTTTTTTAAAAGAATATTTTAAAAAAGAAAATGTGGAAATGATATTGATTGGTGAGCCTAAAAATTTAGATGATAGTGAAACACATGCAACTCAGCCGGTAAAACAGATCGTTGAAAAAATAAAAAAAGAATTTCCCTCCCTTTTAGTAAAAATGGTGGATGAAAGGTTTACTTCCAAAATGGCTTCACGCGCCATGATCGATATGGGCATGAAAAAAAAGCAACGTCAAAATAAAGCATTGATTGATGAAATTGCGGCTACTATTATGTTGCAGGATTATTTGTCCAGCCGTTAGCTGTTAACCGATCACTGAATTTCATTAATTTTGCATCAATTTTTTTATTTATGCTTTTACCTATTGTTGCATATGGGAATCCAATATTAAGAACAGTGTGCAAAGACATTGATCCAAGTTATCCAGGGCTAGTTCCTTTGATTGAAGACATGTGGGAAACGATGTATTACAGCAATGGCGTTGGGCTCGCGGCACCACAGGTGAACTATGCTATACGACTGTTTGTGGTAGATTCCACACAGATATTCAATAACCTTGATGATGATGAAAAAGATAAGTATTCAGATGGACCAGGCATCAAGCAGGTATTTATCAACGCACACATTAAGGAATTGAACGGCCAGGAGTGGTCTTATAATGAAGGTTGTTTGAGTATACCAAAAATACGAGAAGATATTACCAGGAATGAGCAGGTAACTCTTGAATATGTGGATGAAAATTTTCAACCGGTTACACAAATTTTTTTTGGTATAACAGCACGGGTGATATTACATGAATATGACCATATTGAAGGCAAATTATTTATCGATTATCTTAAGCCTTTAAAAAGAAAATTGCTGAAGGGTAAACTCGATGATATCTCCCGCGGAAAAATAAGTGTGGATTATAAGATGTCCTTCCCGAAATAAATGGATTTAGGGGATTAGGGGTTCCCTAGTCTTAAATGTTCCAGGGAAAATGGTAAATCAGTTTAATCAACATGAACTCACTCAAAATCGTTTATCAACCATTCACTCCTTTACTTTTTTGAGCAAAAGAACGTACCCGCACAATTTTTTCTTCTTGTTATTTACCTGAACAGGTTTGATCATGTGATATTCTGAAAATTGCGGAATGTACGCGTAGCTGATAATATTGCCATCAACATCACCCCACATATTTTTCTTATACACTACCTGTTTCTCATTATAATCATACATACGTACTTCATACAATTTTGAAGTGGGGTCGCCAATGAAAACAAACTGGTACAGATTGCCCTGGTTCATAGGAACTACTATGGGCATTTCATACTCACTTTGCATCGACATAGATGCTTCTCTGAGAACAATGTAACCTTTGGAGTTAAAAAGATTTTTAAGGCTGTCAATTTCAGTGCGCAACGGGCTGATGTCGCAGTTTTCTTGTCGTATTACTTCCTGTGCAATTACTGAATGGGTTAGCACTATGCATAATAGGACCAAGACAATTTTTCTAAGGTACGTAAACATGTCTGTGGTTTTAACGGATTTCGGATAATCAAATATAAAAATTGTCTTTGGCATTTAAAAGCTTTCGTGCAATTTTTATACCGATTAATGTCTCAACTGTGAATAAAGGGCTAATTCATAAACTCTTATGTAAATAAAAAGAATTCGCCTGGGCAAGGCTGGTGAGGGTTATATCGTTAATACATACGTGTTCAGGAGCTGATGCGCAATAATAAATTACATCAGCCACATCTTCAGCATACAGGGGTTTGTAACCTTCGTATACTCTTGCCGCCTGTTGTTCATTGCCTTTAAACCTGATTTTTGAAAATTCTGTTTCTGCGGCCCCCGGATTTATACTTGTTACTTTTATTTTATGCTGAAGAAGATCAATGCGCATAGCCTGTGAAATGGCATTAACAGCAAATTTTGTGGCACAGTAAACATTTCCTTTCTCATAAACTTCTTTTCCGGCAGTAGAACCGATGTTGATAATATGTCCTTTCTTATTTCTTGTCATGTAAGGAAGCACCGCTTTGGAGACATATAATAAACCGGTGATGTTGGTATTGATCATTGTTTCCCAATCATTCAGATCAGCTTCATCAAAAAAATCTCTTCCCAGCGCAAGCCCGGCATTATTGATCAGTATGTCAATCTTCTTCCATTCCTCTGGCAGGTTTTCTATCGCTGTAAACACAGCATGTTTATCCTGTACATCAAATTGAAGGGTCAATACTTTTACTTGGTATGTGGAGGAGATGTTTTTCTGAATCTCATTGAGCCTTTCCTCTCTCCTTCCTGTAATAATAATATTATAATTACCGGCGGCGAATTTTTCCGCTGTTGCTTTTCCAAAACCTGAAGTCGCGCCGGTTATTAAAACAATTTTACTCATGTTTTAAAATTTAAGGAATGTGCAAGCTATCGCAAAGAAAAGAGAGAAAAAAATTGTTGTAAAAGGGTATGAATAAGCCTTGTCATTAATGCATAATGACCCTCATGCTCAATCGTGCGAGGCGAAGGTGCCTGACAGTCGCAAAAAGCTGGTTACCTATAAAGCGCTCAGATATAAGAAAGTGAACTAACGTATAAGTACAACCGTACCCTTCCTGAAAATTTTTTTGCCGGTGTAATCGATCCCCTGGGCCATCCAAACAAATGTTCCTGTGTCCTGAGGTTTACTATTAAATAAACCGTTCCAGCCGTCACCAGCTTTAGATGTGCTGTAAACCAGTTGCCCCCATCGGTTATATACCCTGAAGAATTGAAAGTTTGCAATGCCAACAGGTATTGGTCGAAAAATATTATTTGTTGGTTTGTCCGGAGTGAATGCATTGGGCACAAAAATATCCGGCAGTGTTTTAAATACCCTCACCTTTACTGAAGCTTCTCCGTAGCATCCGGCAAAATCTGTTGCCCTTACTATATAAGTTATGGAATCTACGCCAGAACTATAAATTCCTATCGGGTCGGGGATATTAGGATTATTAAGGTAAGTAGCTGGCGACCACAGAAAAGCATCTTCTATTCCATCACTTGAAGAAGCATTGAATTGCAGGGGTTCATTCACCACAACAGCTGTGTCGCTGACAATAAACACAGTAATTGGTGGAATAACAGCTATGTGAAAGGTATCAGAAAGTACATTAGGACAACCTGCGTTCTGAATATTCAGTACATAATCAGTAGTCTTTGATGGTGTCGCAATTGCTGTTATCGTAGATGGTACAGCACTAATGGTGCCGCCATCTCCTCCAGTAAGAGAGTCATAACTGACCCAATTGTAATTAGTGCCGATGGATATCATTGCATTTAATGTTGCAGAGTTGCCATAGCATATTGTTGTATCTGCTGGGGTAATATTTGCCTGCGGATAGGGAGTACTGAAATAATTTAATATTGCTACAGAGCTTGTATCCTCCGGGCAAACGCCATCTTTGACAATTACGCGGAAATAAGTCGTTGCAGAAAGTGAAGTAATATTGTTCGCAGTGTCCGTAATTACAGGATTGGTATTTGTCCAGTTGATATTATCCTGGGAATATTGCCAGTCAACGACGTTACCTATTTTTCCTGATAAAACCAATAACGAGTTTACATTTTGACCGGCGCAATAATTCATTGATGATGGAGCCAGGTTACCACCTACACTTTTGGGATCGACAGTTACAATAGCCGCCGTACTCGTGTCAATGCTACATGAATAACCGTTTTGCACAACAGCCTTGAATGTTGTAGTGGTATTCAGGTTTTGTGCAGTATAGGAGGTTGCCGTATTTGAAATGTTATTCCAGTTTATTCCATCAACAGAAGATATCCAGTTCAGTACCTGGCCAGTATTGGCTCCCAATGTAAGCAGCGTTGAATTCATACCGGCACAAACTGTAACATCCGACATCACATTTCCCGGAACTGTAGGCGGTGTGGTTGCAACCTGCAGTGTATCGCTCAAATTTGCGCAGCCGTTTTGTTCTTTGGCGATAACAAATCCGGGTTGATTACCAACTTTAACATTAATGATATTTGAATTGCTGCCGGAATTAATTACCCAATCACTAGGAACTGACCATTCATAGGTTGCGCCAGCGAGTGCAGGTATGGAATAACTGGTATTGCTGTTGATGCACGCAGAGGAATCTCCACTTATCAATAAGCCGGCACATGTATTTCTAATTGCAATATAACCGTAAGCAAAATGCCCCCCGGGTACACAATTATCCGCTTCAAAGGTTAAGGTTACCTGCCTGCCCCGATAAGCGGACAGATCGAAAGTTACCTCGGTCCAGGGCTTAAACCAAACATCCTGTAAATGAGCTGCGTTTGGATTTGTAGAGTTTGGATTTGGATTAGGGGATAATTGATTGCTGAGAAAAAAACCGTTAGCTTTAGCTGTAGCAGTATCTAAGGTAGCTCCTCCTCCCTGGCTATTTGCATTGTTTTTGGTTGGAAGAAAATATTGTGGTGAAGCGCAGGAAATAATACTATCATCTGTGGATATAGTAGCAGAGATCAGCGGCTGCTGGCTTGAGTTATGAGCGCCGTTCTCCAAAACCATCGCATAAGCGTAGGTCATTGTATAAGGTTGACTTGAAGTACTGGCAGGGACAGTAAATCTGTAACTTACTCCCCTGATATATCCTCCGCTTGGTCCGTTTGCATTAGATCCTCTTTGGGCAATAGATGTTGATCCGATTTTTATAGAATAATTATATGGATAACCATTAATGATCGGGATAGTAGAAAATCCTCCGAAATAATCCGTAGAGGATTGAGTAAGAGCCTGAATCCCTGTAACCGAATAAAGTTGGTATTCATTTATGCTTTTTACGAATTCGGTGCCGGTGGGAGCAGTTTGGTTGGAGTCGTAAGTTTCTTGGATTGCCGACGGCCCGTTTCCGTTCTTATTATTACCGGTATACGCAAACCAATGGGTAAGAGTGCCATCGGAAAAATTTATATTTACAGGGCAGGTTTGGGATTGTGAGAACACATTTGTCAGGCTGGAAGCGAGCAAAATAACGCACCATATTTTCATTAGTATACGAATCATGCTGAAACCTGATTTACAAAAGCAAAAAGCAAATCATTAACTGCATCCGATGCTTCCCACATGCCCATGTGCCCTATGTTTTCGAGAATATGAATATATGAAATTTCGGGGAGATGGCATTGCTTAAGGCTTTGTTCAAGCGGTACAGCGGTATCGCCTTCTCCGATAATAAACTGAACAGGTTTTTGGCAATTTCTCAGCACGTTAGTCCTGTCTGGCCTAAGAATCATCGTTTCATAATAGGATACGAGAGATTGAACAGAAAAGTTGTCATATCGTTGAATTAATTCTTGCACCATTTCAGGGTGATGAATTTTGGTGGCCGTGGAAAATAAATTGGGCGATGATTGTTTTAAAAACGCTGCAGTGCCGTTTTTTTGCATAAATTCTATGCTTTTTCTGCGTGCAGCTTTTTTTTCGTCGCTGTCGGCGTATGCGGTAGAATGGAAAAGTGTAAAAGCATTTAACAGGCGAGCATATTTCTCTGCAAATGCAAGCGTAATATACCCCCCCATGCTGTGTCCCACCATGATGCAGGAAGAAACCTGTTCTTTTTCAAGAATTTTTTTGATAATGTCTGCATAATCATCAATTATATAGATTCGGCCATTCGGAAATTGTTGGCCGGGGTTAGATTTACCGCTGCCCGGCAGGTCGGGGATAATCAACTGTGTATGATTTTTCAGAAACTCAACCTGTTTATCCCATATTGTTCCATCTTCCGCAAAGCCATGAACAAGAACCACCGAAGGGCCTTTTCCGGTTTTTTTATAAAATATTTTACTGCCGTTGTAATCGAGCTGTTGCTCTTCATGCATAAACTATTTTTTTCTGCTGATAAAAAAACTTCTGATGATGATGATGATCAACAAAGGAAAGATGGCATTATTGAGTTCCTGCGTCCACCAGAACCAGCCAAGTAAAAGAATGCAGGAGGTTATGGCTGTTATCAGAAAATATTTTTGTATCCATGTATTTTTGTTTTTAATTATAAAAGCAAATACCACATGGGTGGGCCAGGCCCATAGGATATTGATATTGTTCCTGCATACCGTATCAACACGACCGATCCAAACAGCAGCTATTAATATGCCAAGCAAGCCAATGGCAAGGAAAAATATAATATCCAGCATATGTAATAATCTTAAGGATAATGCCGAACTGCTAAATGTCAGTACAATAAAAATCGTTGCCAGCAATGAGAAAAGAGCAAAAGGTGTAAACCATAAAAAACTTCCCGCATCTTTATTTGCATGGGTAAGTATAATTTTCTTGTCACCCACCAGTTTGTGCTGATGAATTGTGGCGCTGTCAAATCCCATCATTAAATAATCAGGTAAAAACATAGACTCCTCATTGTTCACCTGCTTATCCAAATGACTGCCAAGTAAAAGATCAATACCCAGTTTATCCCAGCTATGATGGGCGCTATCCAGATAGCGATGTATAAGGTTCCGGAATGTGGGCGCTTTTATAGGAATAATATTTCTGAATTCCAATGTGTTCCCGATATTCTTTTTTATGATTTCTTTAGCCCGTGTAGTACAGTTGTCTTTGTAAAAATGGTAATCGTAGTACCTTTTTTGTATCGTGATATTTTCTTTTAAGGCATTGAAAAGGTTGTTTTTTTCCGCACAGCTCAAAAATAATTCCTGTTCTGTTACACTTCTTTTTTCTTCTATATATTCCTGCATGAAATCATCAAAAGTTTCAGCCCCGACGGCATAACGCATAATGCCTCTGGTAAATTTTATATAGAAGTAAGGATCAGAGTCATCAAAAAGTCCGTAGTTAAAAACAACATCCATATGTGTTGAACTGTCAATTACCCTTATCCCTGTGTGCCCCCAAATAGAATACAATTCATCGCCCGGGCCGCAGGTAAGCAGGCTTATGCGCAGATGGCAACTGTCAGTTTGTGAATAAGAAAATAAATAGGAAAAAGCGAATAATAAATAGGAAAATGAATTGCGCAAAAATTTCATTGAGAATTTTTTAGAAAGGTAAATTTTTCACGTATAGCCGCAAAGTAAAAAGAACAGAACAAGTGAGACTTACCTGCTATAAAAAGTATTTATATTCTGTGTTTCACACTGAATGCAACAATCAATTCCCGTCTTTTTTATCCTTATTGCCAAATATTTTCTTGAGCAATCCTTTTTTTTCTTTTTTGGGATCGGCCGGTGCAGGTGGTGTATTCATATCTTGTTTTATAGCCTGCTCTTCTTTTTTCTTATCGTTCTCTCTGGTAGCTTCTTTTAAAATTTTTTCTTCATCTGGGGTAAGCCTGGAATCAATCGGGACTTTTTGAGTAGTGGTATCCATATATTCGTTTGCATCGCCATTGCCTATATTGGCTCCTTCTGCCCCGGGTGGCGGGGTTTTATCAATAATATTTATATAGTTTCCATACATGTCTTCAGGCTTCATATTTTCGGGCTGAACAAATTTTATTTGCTTGTCAAGGCCAAGGGTTTTATCTGCCAACGCTTTCTGGAAGAAATATTCCCATATCGGCAAAGCAGCACGGCCGCCATATCCCAATCCGCCTTCCAGCCTAATGAAACGGTCATCACAACCAATCCACACGCCAGCGAGTAACTGTGGTGTATAACCGAAAAACCAGGCATCAGAATTATCGTTGGTGGTGCCGGTTTTGGCGCCCATTTCAGCAATGCCTAAACGGCTTCTCACCCCAGCAGCCGTACCAAAGTCGGCTGTTCCCTGCATCATTCGGCACATGGTATAGGCTGTAGCCTGGCTCAATACTTCTTTTCTTTCCTTTTCCATGTCAAAGCGCTCCAGCACATTGCCGTTTTTGTCTTCAATTCGTGAAATATAATAAGGTTTTGAGTCAAAACCACCTGCAGCGAACATGCTATAGCCCCACATCATTTCGTACAACGAAATCTCGCAGGTGCCCAAAGCAATGGAGGGATAAGGGTCTACTTTCGTAGGTATATTCATCTGCTTGATAAAATCGGCGAATCGCTGGGGGCCTACTTGCTTGATAATATATGCCGACGCACAATTCAGCGAGTGAGCAAGCGCACTGGCCATTGATACCATAGCGCCGTCACCTTCACAAAGCCCTTTGGCAGGCACCATACCCGAACCTGGAAAATATTGAGCTGTATTTTGCACCTGTGTTTCAGGGGTAAAACCTGCTTCTTCGATAGCGAGGCTGTACAAGAAAGGTTTTATTGAAGATCCTACTTGCCTTTTTGTATTGACGTTGACATGATCATACTTGTATGTTTTGAAATCAATACCGCCTACCCATGCTTTTACGGCACCGGTAATAGGGTCCATTGCCATGAATGCAGTCTCCAGCATATCCCTGCTGTATTTGATGGAATCGAGTGGTGTCATTACCGTATCTTTCTCGCGTTTGCTGTTCCAGGCAAAAATTTTCATTTGTACCGGCTGGTTAAATGCTTTTTTGATATCGGCATCACTAAACCCGTCATCTTTCATATTCTGCCAGCGATCACTTTTTCTCATATAACCTTCCAGTACATTTTTATGATCGGCCCAAACAGCTCCTTTACGTATACTGTTTTGCGTGCTCAACACTTTTTGCAGCACCGGCAGGTGTTTGGCCACCGCTTCTTCGGCGTAGGTCTGCATGCGTGGGTTAATGGTTGTAAAAATTCTCAATCCATCTTCATATAAATTATATGGCTCGTTGGTCGCCGGGTTTTTATGTTCTTTGCACCATTTTTTTAATTCATCTCTGATCACGTCCCTGAAATATGGAGCAAGACCGTTGTTCTCATCCATTTTTCTATAATGGCTCATGTCTATTGGCAATGCTTTATATTTTGCAGCTTCATCGGCAGAAATAAAATTATTTTTCAGCATCTGATTGATAACTGTGTTGCGCCTGTCAAACGCAGCTCTGTTGTGCTTTCTCGGATTATATATGGCATTTCCTTTAAGCATGCCAACTAAAATAGCTGCTTCGTCAACGTTGAGCCTGTCTGGTTCTTTTGAAAAAAAAGTCCTTGAAGCGTTCCTTATTCCATAAGTATTGTCTCCGAAAGGAACTGTGTTAAGATATAACGCAAGGATTTCCTGTTTGGTAAAATTTCGTTCAAGCTTCACCGCAATAACCCATTCTTTTAATTTTTCAAGGCCACGAAGCCATTTGTTTTTTGATCCCTGGTCAAGCATAGCTTTCGCAAGCTGCTGGGTAATGGTGCTTCCCCCGCCATCGCGGCCTAGTTTTCCAACTGCGCGAAGCACTGCCCAGCCATCGATTCCTGAATGTTCATAGAAACGCTCGTCTTCAGTTGCGACCAACGCATCAATCACATTTTTCGAAATATCCTTGTATTCAACATTGCTTCTGTTGCCGCGTTCGGTATAGTATTTGCCCATTAATGTACCATCATCAGCGTATACTTCAGAAGCAAGAATGATGGAGGGATTTTCGAGTTCTTTCAACGAAGGTAATTTGCCAAAAAGGTTGAAATTGATCATCACAATAAATACCAGGAGAACGGCAATACCAAAGAAAAAAATTCTCCAGAAAATGCGGACGGCTTTTGACATAATGGAATTGATTAAATAAAGAAAATTACTGCTATATGAACAGCAAAAATCTTACCCGAAATTAATAAAAGATGTTGCGCTTCAAAATTCAAGGTTATTAAAGTTTTAATAATGTTCAGGCAAAGGTTAATCACTTGCCGTAGTAGTAAATAGTTGGGCATTTGCTGCCATAAACTATTTGCTGTAATAATGAGTTGATCTAAAACTTCCCGGGGTAAGATGTATTTAGGAATTTTTTGTATGCAATTATATCCTTATCGGTTTTCAGCACCAGCAGGTTATCATTGCTGATAATCATAAACGAATATTTCCCGGCAGGAAGCCAGGGTACAATTTCTCTCGGGGCAAGTTTTTTTGCTTTCTCCATGTATTCAAGAGCAGCACCGGAATTTTCAAAACCATTGATCAGTACCATTTTTACAGTGTCATTCACGGGTTCAATGCTCATCTCATAGTTTTTGCTATAAAAAGCCTCCTGGTTATACCTGTTAAAAGCATTCCTGGTTTCGCTAATATATACCGGATCGACTTTACTCAAAAGCACAACAACTGATTGTGCTTTATCAGGTGCAAATACAAAGGCCGATTTAATATACAATAGTCGTTTCGCGATTTGTGCAGAATCATTGCCTTTTTGCACGGATGGGTTTGTTTTTGCGGAATCGGTAACCGGCTTGTATACTACATTATTTCTTGCCGGCGCATCAGTTATGGTAATTACGGAATCATCGTTGGCGCGCACCACCTGGAGTTTTGTGAGATAATCTTCAATCTGTTTGCGACGGTTCAGTACATCCAAAAAAATCCTTGCCTTATCAGCCATTGGCGTTTTTGGATATTTACGAGCAATATTCAGAAAATCAATTTTTGCAAGGCTATCATCCTGGTTTTTTACAAGATAAACCGCTTCGATGTATAAAAGCTGCGCTGTCCAATATTTTTCCCCATACGCGCTGTCAGCTGCTTTTTTATCAGCAATAGCTTCTTCAAACCGGCCTTCAATAAATGAATTGTAAATTTCTTCATACCTCCTGGTAGCTTCTGTTTTTGGGGCTTCTTCTGCTTTCTTATATGCTTCAGGATATGCTGCGATATTCGTAAGTTTGGTATTCGGGTATTGTTCCAGCATTATTTTTAAGATACGATTGGCATTTTCTTCATCACCCAGTTTTTTATAACAGTAATACAGGTTGAATAAGGTTTGCTCACGGAGATGTGTATCCGGGAACCTGTTGAGCAGGGAATCGTAAATAGTGATGGCTGTTTGATATTCTGAGAGCCCGTCCTGAAAAGATTTGCCAATGCTGTACAGCGAATTCTGAATCGAATCATTCGATTTTTTAATAGCTTCAGCGGTAAGCGGCAGGTTTTTCAGCAATGATTCGAAATTAATCTCAGACGCAGCATTATTACTGTTGGTATTATCCTGGCTGTTATCGTCAATGTTTTTATTGCCTGATCTTCCCTGGCCTGATTTTGAGGACACCTGCCAGAAATCTGCATTTGGCCTGTTTCCCCATTTTGATCTGAAATCCCCGAAGCCTTTTGACTTTAATGAATTATTATCAAAATACCATTCAGTTGAACTACCGGAGCTTCCGAAAATATCAGCTGTAATGTTATTGGTAAAAATGGAATTATTATCGTTGTTCAATTCTTCTTCAGCGAGCCCCTGTGCTTTACGAAGCCGCCTGACTAATTTTTTGATATAAGCATCCCTTTCAGCAACGGGCATTGCAGCAATAGTTTGCAGGCTGTCCTGTTTTTCAATAGCGTTCCACTCGTTCATGATTTTGTCAAGCGCTTTTCTTTTTTCAAGAAATGCAACAGGATCGCCTACTGCTGATTTATCTGATGCATCTACGCTGTCATAATAATTTTTTGCAGGCTTATAGTTTTTATCGGCATAATACAAATTGCCCAGCTCAAGAAAAGCTTTGTTCTTCTGATTATTTTCCGGCACTGCATTTTTGATTGATTTCAATAGCAATGCTATTGCTCCGGCTTTATTTTTTCTTTCAAGTTCCATCTGTGCTGCAGCATAATAAATAATATCCCTGTAATTTTCGAACCTGGCTTTTCTGGCCATACTCATCAGGGCATCTATGTTTTGCTGAATAATTTTATCATCACTGCCTTTGTTTTGCCTGATGTAGTTTAACCGGGCATATACTTCCATCACCGGGTCGTATGTTTGCTGAAAGACTTTTTTATAATACTCCTGCGCCTTTTCAGTTTTTTTTGCATGTTCATATAATTGGGCAATTAAATACTCCCAGCGGGATCTTTCCTGTCTGTCAGGCTCCCCGGTAACAGCCTGTATTAAATGTTCTGCAGCACTGTCATAAATATTTTGTGAGTAAAACAATAAGGCTTCTACTTCGTGCAAATCAGTTTGCAGGCGTAGCGGGAACTGAGGGTCCTGTTTCAATACTTCTATAAGTCCGGCAGCTTCAGGGTATTGATTATTGGAAATATAAGTTTTCACTTGCCATATAAAAGATTCATTACGGCTGGGAGGTAGTGAGAAAGTTTTTTTCAGGATATTACTCTTTTCTTTTGTGGCAATAATAAGGGAGTTGCCAGCTTCGTCATTACCCGCATTACTGCCAATAGGTTTATCATACCCATTCTTATCTTTAGGTGCAAATGCGTGGTTCACGAACTGGAAGGTGATATATGCAGAGTCAAGCTGGTTCCGGAAAAAATAAGCTTTCCCCATCAGCATATATAAATTATCAATCCAGTCGTTACGGAGGTCATGGTTTAAAATACCTGCCGTGCTTTTGTAAATAATGGAGTCCAGTTCTTTTTTATCACGGGAGGTTATGTCAAGAGAATAATCATAAAAACTCAGCAATTTGCCGTAGTCATCTTTGTGTTGTGCCCTAGCCCGGGCAATAACCTCATTAAGTTTATTATTGGCATTAAAAAAATAGTTGTAATGGGTAACTGTATTCTGAATAAAATGCCTGGGTGTTTTGAATTTTGTTTCATCTGTTTTCTCAGCTCCAAGTTTGGAGTTTTCATATTTCTCGGGCTTTTTGATATCCATGGAAGAATAATCAGGCTGCCCGAAAATTTCAGGAGAGATAAAAAGGAAAAGTAAAAAAAATAAAAATGTGTTTCGGTTCACAATATCCGTTTCATTTGCGGGGCAAACTAATGCCTTAATAACTGGTTTTCAGGAATATTATTGCCTTTGCTGGTTAAATATAACATGTTATTATCAACATAATTTTCACTTGTTGTTATTTGAATTAAAGATTACTGTTGTGAACACCGGCTACTGAATACGCAATTGTCAATTATCCGGTACTTAAAAACTCATAAGCAATTGTTTGTATCTTTAGCGGGCAAATTTAGATATGGCAAAATTTGATGTCAATTCCTCGCTGAAACGCCTCCAGAACCGCTACCGGCTTGTTATTATGAATGATGACAGCTATGAAGAAGTAGTTACTTTTAAGCTATCGAGGCTTAGCGTGTATGTTTTTTTAAGCACGGTTTTTGTTTTGTTAACCGGGCTGACTGTGGCACTTATTGTGTTCACTCCGCTTAAGCTTTATATTCCGGGTTATGGAGATGTGAATAATACTAAGGAACTCCGTGAACTAAAAGTGCGTACTGATTCGTTAGAGGAAGAAGCAAGGTATAAAGACATATATTTACAAAATGTAAGAAATATTTTGCAGGGTAATAAACCGGTAACGGTGGATACCACCACGCTCAAAATTCCGAAGCCAGAAAAAATTGATGACTAAAATCTGATACCAATGTTCAATGCAAAATCCAAATCTGAGTCACAGGGAGAAACTTCAACACCCAGTGGAAGCGCAAGCCTGATTGGAGCAGGCACTACTCTCAAAGGAGACATTACCAGCAATGGCGACATTAGAATTGATGGCACTCTCGACGGCAATATCCATTGCACGGCAAAAGTAGTTATTGGTGCTAATGGCGTGGTGAATGGCGACATTAACGGCCAGCAGGCTGACATTATGGGGAAAGTGACAGGCAGCATTAAAGTGAAAGACCTTCTGCAACTGAAGGGTGGAAGTGTGATAACTGGCAACCTACATGCCGGTAAATTGCAGATTGAGCCTTCTGCCAGCTTTAACGGCGAATGTCACATGACGCAAAATGTGGCGAATATGCCTGCGTCGAAGATGGAAAAAGACGCTGTAAAAGCCGCTTCTTAATTAGATGCAAAATAGTTTTTTATAACATGGCTTTGGATTAAGCTGTGCAGGAGATGTTTTGCATGAAATCAAAGATCAGGAATTGGGATAGATATGATGAAGTTGAAGATTAAGAATGAATTTCTTTAATGATTGCTAAAATATTTTTTGTTGCAGAGGTAATCAGATCATAATTACCATTCTTCAAAATCTCTTTGGTAATCAGCTTACTTCCCATGCCTACGCCGCAAACACCGGCTTTGAACCATGCTGAAATATTTTCTTTAGAGGTATCTACCCCTCCCGTGACCACAAAATCAATTTCTGGGAACAATGGTTTGATGGCTTCAATAAAAGAAGGTTTTAACAAATCACCCGGGAAAAGTTTTATGAGCGTGCAGCCTGATTTATACGACTGATGTATTTCTGTCGGAGTCATACAGCCGGGAATCCATAAAATCTTTTGCATATAAGCGACATCGCAAATGCCATTATCGAAAACAGGGCTGATTAAAACATCCGCCCCGGCATCAATAAATCTGGAAGCATGTTCCGGGGTTTTGATTGTTCCTGTGCAAAGCAGCAGGTCTTTCATGCCCTTATCTCTTTCTTTAACCAATGCCTTGAAATTTTCAAGAGCATACGGCCCCCGGTTGGTAAATTCAATTAACCTTGCCCCGCCTTCATACAATGCATTGGTAACGGAGATGCATACCTGTAAATCATCATGATAAAACAAGGGCAGTAACTTATGTTGTCTGATCTGTTCCCGATTGTCATGTTCACTATACATCAGCAATTTTTTTGCTAAAATAAAACATTCCTCTTTCTGCTTGCTATTTATACCTGGCACCCTGCCTATCCGATCCCCAAGAATTTCTGTATGTCTTCAAGTGATTTCCCTTTTGTTTCTGGTAAAAACTTCCACACGAATATTAAATGCACAAGCATCATAACTGCGAAACCATAAAAGGCATACACCACACCCGTATGAATATTTTTTATTGATACGACTTGTGCAATGGATGGGAAAATCCAGGATATGGTTGCTGCCATGATCCAGTGTGTAAAACTTCCGAGCGATCCGCCCTGCGAGCGGACAGAGTTCGGAAATATTTCTGAAATAAAGACCCAAACCACAGCTCCCTGCGAAAAAGCAAAAAAAGCGATGAAACCGATGAGATAAATTACCAAAAAACTATTGCCTGCTAATGTGGTGTTGATAGCATTTCCTGTGAGGGCAAGAAACAGAATCATACCGACTGATCCGATCAGCAATAATTTCTTTCTGCCAAACCGGTCGATTACTGACATTGCTAAAAGGGTAAAAACCAAATTCGCCGCTCCCAGATACACCGGCTGCAAATAGGCGCTTGATTTGTCAAACCCGGCCAGTTCAAAAATTCGGGGTGCATAGTAAAATATAGCGTTGATTCCTGAAAGCTGGTTGAACATGGCTAACAGCACTGCAAATAAGATGGGTTTTCTGTATTTTCCGTTGAAGAGGTTTTCCTTGGTTCCATGTTTTGAAAGTTCGTGTTCTTCACGAATCAGCTTTATCGCATCATGTTCTCCGGTCCTGGCAAAGACCGCTTCAGCTTCATCATCCCTGTTATTAAGCACCAGCCAGCGCGGGCTTTCGGGAATAGTGCGTAGCAAAATAGCAAAGATGCCCGCAGGCATTACCATAACACCAAGCATCCACCGCCAGGAATTTTCACCAATGTCTTTAAATAAAAAATTAGTAAGTAAAGCGATGAAAATTCCAGCAACAACATTCAACTGGAACGATCCCGCTAATCGTCCTCTTTGTTTTGCCGGTGATATTTCTGAAATATACATTGGTCCCACCACCGATGATGCGCCTACTGCTATACCACCAATAAAACGGAAAGTGACAAACAAAATCCAGATGGTGGATACGGTGCAACCCATTGCTGAAATCAGGTATAAAATGGCAATTGCCATCAGCGTTTTTTTTCTGCCAAACTTTTGAGCGGGTATTCCTGCAACTACGGAACCCAATACTGTGCCGATTAAACTCGATGCAACAGTAAACCCCTGCCAGAATGAACTTAGCTGCCATAATTGCTCAATGGTTTTTTCGGCGCCGGATATAACTGCTGTTTCAAAGCCAAATAGGAACCCGCCTAAAGCAGCAATCAGTGCAATACGGGTGGGATAAGATAGCATATCGGTTGGTTTTATATTTTCTTTTATTATCATCGTTCATCTTTCATATATCTGTCAATATTGCTTCAATACGATTTTTGATTTTAAGACAGGGATTAAAGATAGGAGATTTCTTTTCAACAATTTTTTCAGAGTGGATAATTTGAATCATTGCTGCAATGAATAAGGAACTCTGTGCCCGTATTTGCAGCTTAATACAAGCTAAACACGAATATCACATTTAAATACAATTTTAAACGGTATAGCCTTCTTAAACGTCCATTTAATATTGCATGGAATGAAGGCAAACCTACTCAAGAGTGGCTTGCACTTCTCCAACAAAATTATTATAGGATGTATGATCATACATTATAGATGCCCGAAAGAATTAAATTTTAAAAAATTAAAAGCACCCGGAAATTACGGGTGCTTTTAATTTCAATTTTCGACATAATTTAAATTCAGTTTATATTTTGATTTTCTTCCATCTGCCTTTCCTGAAAATAATAAAAGCCACAGCTGCCAGTACAGTTTCTGCAATAATGATGGCATAAAAAACACCTTTGGGTCCTAAGCCGAATGTCATGGCCATAAAATAAGCAATCGGTATCTGGAACATCCAGAAACAAAAAAGGCTGATGACAGTGGGTGTCTTAGTATCGCCTGCCCCGTTGAATGCATTCATTAAAACCATCCCTACTCCGTAAAAAATATATCCTGCAGTAACAATATGCAGTACTTCAATAGAAATTTTTTCAACTGACTGATCGGGGTTCATAAATGCGACGATGGGTTCAGAAGCAAACAGAAATAACAAAGTGACGAACAACATAAAAATGGCGTTGTACTTGGCCGTTTTCCAAACGCTTTGTTCTGCACGCTGTGGTTGCTTTGCCCCAAGGTTTTGTCCTACCAATGTGGCGGTAGCATTACTCATGCCCCATGCAGGTAATAAGAAGAATAATAGAATTCTTATGGCAACCTGGTAACCGGCAACTGTCGCACTGCCGAATGCAGCAATAATCCTTGCAAGAACAATCCAGCTTGCTGAGCCGATTAAAAATTGTGCAGTTCCTGTCCACGCAATGCCTGCCAGTGATTTAATAATCTCCCAATCCGGACTAAAATATTTTTTTAACAGGTGAAGTGAGCCGGTGCCGTTAAGCAAGTGATACAACTGAAAGCAAACCCCTGCCCCCCTGCCAATAGTTGTGGCAATAGCAGCGCCTTTTACACCATAAAAATGGATCATGACCGGGCAAAGAATCACGTTCAGTCCATTCGCGATCCATAACGACCACATCGCCATCGATGCATTTCCCGCTCCACGGAAAATTCCGTTGATGAGATAAAGCATCATGATCACGATACTTCCGCCGAAAATGATTTTGGTGTAAGCAACCCCTGTTTCAACTACTTCTTTTGCGGCACCCATTACCTTAAGGATATCCGGCGCAAATAAATATCCGGAAACACTCATAACTACGGTAAAGGCAAGTGCAATAAGTATTGCCTGCACTGCCGATTTTGAAGCTTCTTCAGGTTTCTTTTCACCGGTTCTTCTGGCCACCATAGCTGTAGCAGCCATGCTTAACCCAATAGCGACTGAATATACAATCGTGAGTACGGATTCGGTTAATGCAACTGTTGCCACGGCTTCTTTACTGATGCGGCCCACAAAAAAGATATCTACCACTGCAAATACTGATTCCATACACATTTCCAGTATCATCGGAACTGATAAAAGAAATATGGCTTTGCGGATGCTGCCTGTGGTGTAATCCAACTCTTCTCCTGAAAGAGATTGTCTGAATAATGAAAATAATGACTTTATATTGGTATTGTTAGCAGTAGATGACATGACTTGCCTGATTTAAAATTGGTAAACTGTAAATAAAGATGAAATGATCAACGGAGCATTCCGTTTTCGCAGAGGGGTCACTTTGCAAACAGCAAAGGATAAATCAGATATTCATAATTCGTGGAGTTGATGCGCAAAGGTTTGGATTTTTTTTGATCAGGAAAAATATTTTTAGCACATCTTCAGACCTTTCATAAAAAAGCCTGCAGTCTGGAATAAACCGCAGGCTTTTACTTGACTAATCATTTTATTTTAATTTGAAAACAACACCCAACTGGAAATTGGTGATGTCGTACCCGGCTTCTGCATTCAACCCGAATGTAGGAGTAGTGAAATATGATGCACCAATATATGCGCCAAGAACAGGAATGGCATCGTTGTATGAGTAATAGGTATCACTTCCGTTATGATAATCGTAATGATGGACACCCACTCCTAACGAAAGTCCGCCATAAGTATCCAGGCCTTTCACTTTCCACCCGTAATGCCAGGCAGATCTTGCAGCCATGATTACTGTTCTTGAATGATAGCTGTTATAATTGCCATAATAATTATCACTTGAAAAACTTACGCCAAGTTCAGGCCCAAGTGTAATCACCCCCGGCCCTGTGTGCCACAACCCTAATTCCAGTGATGCTTTTAATCCGAATGGTGAGTAATAATAATCTTCACGATAATTGGCGCCCACACCGGCCCCTGCATTTAAAATTATACTACCTATGCGCACAGGGTTAATCCCTGCTTCGCTGTAACTTTTTTTTTGCGCAAAAATTTCTGAAGGTTTTGCAAATTCAATTGTTCCAAAAACAAATAATAATACAATAATCTTTTTCATGCTGCCAGTATTTACAAATATGATACCATTGTAAAACATTTTTGATGGCATTTTGTTTATAATTTTCTTATAGAATTATTTCTACAATACTAAGCTGTATATGAGGCATTCATCATATAAATTTGCAGCAGGAAAATAATTTCTAACCTTCAAAATAAAAATGAGCCAGGCTTTTGTAAAAGAAGAAGACGGCCAATGGTTGCATGATGTACCACCGACCATGCATGCGTTAATCGCCTACCTGACAAGGGAAAATAACGGCATTCGTGTGTATGAAAAGAGAAATTTTATGAATAAATATGGCCAGGAAGTGCATGAAATGAGTAATGGCCTTTCTTATTCAAAAGATGCAGATGGCAAATGGTTTGTAATCTGAAGAAGCATGTATTTCATTGCTTATCACTTCAACTGATCCAATCTGAACCTGATCACTTCCACTGCTTCTTTTTGTCTTGAAATAATCACATACATATCACCGTTAAAAATAATCGTATGCGGATAGCCGTATTGCCCTTCTTTCCACAAGCCTTTTTTCTTTAATGCATATGGCTGATCGGCGATGATATACTGTTTATTAAAGAATTTTCCATCTTCTGAAATAGCTAATACGAGTGGTGTCCTGGCATCATGATGAAGTGTGTCCGGTATGCCAACATAGTAAAATCTTTTATCAGGCAGCCTCCCGAAATGAAATTTGCTGTCGTTATCGGTAAAATTTGTTTCTGTTGGCATTGACCAGTGCTCTGCATTGTCTTTACTTTCTGTTAACCACAGCTTGCCTTTCCAGCCGTCATCAGTGGCACGAAGCAGCATGTGGATAATATGATCATCCGTTTGAAAAAATGAACCTTCACACAAAGGCGGAAGATTGTTTTTCCTTGCAGGATATTCAAAAGTTTCAGGATTATCTTCTTTATATAAGGAGTCATTATAAAAACTAGCCATTTTCCATCCCGATAAACCATCTTTTATATCAGTATACGGAAAGGTGAAATTTCCGCTGATGACCAATCTGCCATTCGCCAATGCCTGCGGCCCATGATTGGGGTTGACAGGAACATGCATATTGATCGCTTTGCTCCAATGTATCCCATCAGTAGAATATTTGGCCCATAAATGCGTGTTGGTGCGGATGGGCGAGTATTCTCCGAAGTATGCAACAAGCGTGTCGCGATACTGATGAAAACCTGCAGCGGTGAGTACATTTTGCGTATCTTTTTTATAAAAAGAGGGAGATGCCAATACCTTTGGTTTGCTCCAGTGAAAGAAATCGGTTGAAGTGGAAATAGCAACTCTTTGACCGGGATTATCTTCATCAATTTTGCCATTGCTCCAGATAGCCATGAATTTATTTTTGAACCAGACAATTGACGCATGGTGAGAATACATCCAGCTTGTGTCGGGCGTATAAATCATTGTTCTTTCAACGGAAAGATGAGGTATGTTGTTTTCAGAATGATAATTATTTTTTATTTCAGGCAACTGTGCGTAGCAGGCAGGTAATGTAGCTGAAAAAAAAATGGAAGTTAAGATTCGAAAGCTGATTTTATTATTCATTATTTATTTTTGAGCGATTGCAAAATATAGTTTTATTTTCAGCAAAATTAGGCGTTGGAACATTTTTTTGGACTTGCTCATTGCGCAATAGCAATATTCAGGTTGAAGAGTGCGACGCAAGAATGCTTAATACGATGTGCTTTTAACTTTTCCAAAGCCTCCACCTGATGATGAATTTTATGAAGCAACATGAAGCTTTGGAAAAGTTTGGATTAGCAAAATAGGTATACTTAAAAAAGATTCTGGCATGAAAAACATTTTTTCGGTTTTTTTTATTTGCATTTCAATTTCAGGGTTTGGGCAACCTGTATTTCCTTATAAAAATCCGGCATTGCCTGTTGAGGAACGCGTGAATGATTTATTAGGACGTATGACCATAGAGGAAAAATTCTGGCAGCTATTTATGATTCCCGGCGAAGTGGGAAAAGGCGATGAAGAGAAATATAAGAATGGCATATTCGGCTTCCAGGTAAGTGCGGCATCGGCAAACGGAGATGCTTCGCAGCAAATGCTGCATTACAATGCATCAGAAGACGCCTTGCTGCTCACAAAAAAAATCAATGCTATCCAAAAATATTTTGTGGAAAAAACGAGGTTAGGCATTCCCATCATTGCATTTGATGAAGCATTGCATGGCCTGGTAAGGGGTGGCGCCACATCATTTCCACAGTCAATCGCACTTGCAGCAACATTTGATACGGCGCTTGTTCATGAAATCGCCAATGCGATTGCAACGGAAGCAAAATTGCGTGGCATCAGACAAATACTTTCCCCGGTTATCAATATCGCAAGCGATGTTCGTTGGGGAAGAACGGAAGAAACCTATGGCGAAGACCCTTTTCTTACTGCAAAAATGGGCGTTGCCTATATGAGCGCATTTGAAAAGATGGGCATTATCACCACGCCAAAGCACATGATTGCTAATGTGGGCGATGGGGGAAGGGACAGTTACCCGATCCATTTTAATGAAAGGTTTTTGGATGAGATTCATTTTCCTCCATTCAAGGAAGCTTTTGAAAGGGCAGGCACGAGATCCGTGATGACTTCTTATAACTCGCTTGACGGCACTGCATGCTCTGCCAATGATTGGCTGCTGAACAAAAAACTAAAAGAAGAATGGGGCTTTAAAGGATTTGTAATTTCAGATGCAAGCGCTGTGGGTGGCGCGAATGTGTTGCATTATACATCGAAGGATTACCCTACATCAGGGCAGCAGGCAATTACCGGCGGGCTGGATGTGATTTTTCAGACTGCATATGATCATTATAAACTTTTTATACCCCCTTTTTTAAATGGGGATATTGATATAAAAAGAATTGATGATGCGGTATCAAGGGTATTGCGTGCAAAATTTGAACTGGGATTATTTGAGCATCCTTATGCGGATGAGGAGGAAGTTGCAAAATTCAATGGTATGGCTTTGCATAAATCCATTGCTAAAAAGGCAGCTGTTGAATCTGTCGTATTGTTGAAGAATGATGATCATGTTTTACCGCTGCGGAAAAACCTTAAATCAATAGCAGTGATCGGAACGGATGCCACAGAAGCGCGACTGGGCGGTTATTCGGGCCCTGGTAACGAGAAGGTAAGCATACTTGAAGGGATGAAAAAAAGAGCGGGCGGGTTAATGAATATCTTATATGCACCCGGTTGCGGCAGGTACAATGAAGAATGGAAAGTTGTGGCTACGGATTTCCTGTCTTGCAAAAATGGCAATGTTGCTGAAAAAGGTTTGCGTGGGGAATATTTTAACAATATAACGTTAACGGGTATCCCAAAACTGGTAAGAACGGATAATGCGATCAGCTTTCAGTGGACCTTATTCCCGCCTGATCCATCCCTGGACCTCGATTTTTATTCGGTACGTTGGACAGGAAAAATCCATTCCCCAAAATCAGGAAAGTTCAAGATCGGCCTGGATGGAAACGACGGGTTCAGGTTATATATTAATGACCGGTTACTGATTGATAATTGGCAAAAACAATCTTATCATACTTCACTTGCAGATTTTTTCTTTGAACAAAATAAAGAGTATGACATCAGGATAGAATTTTGTGAACCGGTGGGGAACGCACATATTAACCTGATATGGAATGTAGATGTGCCGGGGGATTGGGATAGAAAAATGGATGAAGCGGTTAATACAGCAAAACAATCGGATATGGCCATAGTAGTTGCAGGAATTGAAGAAGGTGAATTCCGTGACAGGGCGATGCTGACACTCCCGGGAAAACAGGAAGAGCTGATACAGAAAATTGCAGCTACCGGAAAGCCGGTGGTGGTGGTGATTGTTGGAGGAAGCGCTGTAGTGATGAATAATTGGATTAATAAAGTAAGTGGTATTGTTGATGTGTGGTACCCCGGGGAAGAAGGTGGAAATGCTGTTGCCGGAGTTTTGTTCGGGGATTATAATCCAGCGGGAAGATTGCCGGTTACATTCCCTATTCATGAAGCACAGCTTCCTTTGGTATATAATCATAAACCGACAGGAAGGGGAGATGATTATAACAACCTCAGCGGCCTTCCGCTCTTTCCATTTGGCTTTGGGTTGAGCTATTCAAAATTTGAATACAGTGATGCACGAATCACCAAGAATAATATCCCAAAAAATGATTCAACCGTTGTAATGTGCAAAGTGAAAAATGTGGGCAGCATGGAAGGTGATGAAGTGGTGCAATTATATATTCATGATTTGCTTGCTTCTGTTGCGAGGCCGGTTATGGAATTGAAAGGGTTTCAACGCATACATTTAAAAGCAGGAGAAGCTAAAGAAATTTCCTTTACCATCACCCATGAAATGCTGAGCATGTTGGATAAGGATCTCAAAACAGTTGTAGAACCTGGTGATTTCCGGATCATGATAGGCGCTTCATCAAGGGATATCAGGTTGAAAGAAACATTGACTGTAATTGATTAATTACTGGAAACCTTAATCAGTTTCAATTGCCTTTATTAGAAGTTTCAAATATAAGTAAGCGGGTTAATGATTCTATGCAATTGCATGGGATCAGCTTTGCGCAGGATCAATTGCAGAATATTGCTGTGGCCGGTGAATCAGGTGCAGGAAAGACTACTTTGCTGAAAATAATAGCAGGCCTTGTTCAGCCCGATTCAGGAATGGTGCTGTTTAACAAAAAAAAAGTAGCCGGACCGAACGACAAATTGATTCCTGGACATCCACACATTGCATATCTTTCCCAGCATTATGAATTGCTGCATAACTACCGGGTGGAAGAATTGATCTGGTTTGAAAATAAAATTCCTGACAAGCAAGCAGCACAACTTTTTTCACTCTGCCAGATTGATCATTTACTTACACGAAAGACAAGCCAGCTTTCCGGTGGGGAGCGTCAGAGAATAGCATTATGCATGTTGCTGGTAAAATCGCCGCTGATGCTTGTACTGGATGAGCCATTTTCAAATCTTGACCTGATCCATAAAAGCATTTTAAAAAATGTTTTGGAAGATGTACATGAACGTTTGAAAGTAACTATTATCATCGCTTCACATGAACCTGCTGACACTTTATCATGGGCCGATGAAATATTGGTGATGAAAGAAGGACGTATTGTGCAGCACGGAACGCCGCCGGAAATTTATCATCAGCCAAAAGATGAATATGTTGCAGGATTGTTTGGAAGATATAATTTAGTAGGCAAGGAACAACTTGCATTATTTCATGTTGATATCCCGGATAAGAAATCATTCATCATCCGCCCGGAATCTTTTATAATTTCTTCAGATAACAAACAGGGGATAAAGGCTATTGTGCGCAAAACATTTTTTTTCGGTTCCTATTTCGATACAGAATTATCTGTAGGTGATTTTTTGATTACAATAAGAACTGACCATGAATTAAAAACAGGTGAGGAGCTGTATGTTGTGTTCAACAAACATAACATCATAGGTCTCGGTTGAATTGTATTTTTGAAAATTCAAATAATAGGGATCGGGTTACGAGTATTGGCTATCAGGGATGATTACATTCTCATAAGTTTAATGCAAAGCCAGAAAGCATTAGTGGATGTTGCCGGAAAGTTTACTCCGAAAATTGTGAAGATGGATGGAGCGAAACACAGGGGCTGGAAGAATAAGAAGAATGAGTATAAGGTTGTGGAAGGTGAGTAGCAATTTTGAGAGATGACATCTTTTCAGGAAGATGTCATCTCTTTGCGATAATAAAAGATAAAGTATAACGGCTAAGAATTTGTCATTCGAGGCTTCGAGGCTTTTCTTCTTTTATAAATAACAAATAAAGCAACTACCGGAATCATCAACGGCCATAACGTAACCAAACCCAAAATCAGGTCACTGATCCATTTTAATCCGCCTGAAAAGGCTTCGCTCATTTTGTGCAGGTAAGTCGGCTCTTTTTCATTCGCTGCCGTTACATCCGTCACCTGGTAAAATGTAAGGTTGATCGTGCTGAAAGCCGATGAATGATTAAGATAAGCAACTCTTCCTGCTGCAGATTCAAGCTCTTCCTGTATTCCGTTTATTTCATTTTGCACTTCCAAAATATCTTTCATATTTTTTGCCTGTTTTAGTAAATCCAAATATCGCAGGCGCACCTCCTTCTTCGCTTCAATCCTTGATTTCGTGTCAATCATTTCAGTAGTCACATCTTCAGATGTTATTTTTCTTTCAATGATCTTTTCACTGTTTGAAGTAAGCCTGGTTACTGCATCTTCAAATTGGTTAACAGGTATTTTGATGGACACTTTGTTTTCCACCTGGTATGCAGATTGATTTTGTTCTTCCTGTGAAACATAACCACCGAATTGTTTTACGATTTGATGAAGCTGGTTGTTGAAAGCATTATAATCTTTCACTTCAATATTTAAGTTGGCAGTTTTAATTATTTTTTTGTCCCAGTCGATTTTTTCTGCTTGGGCTATTTTTTGTGGAAGGGTTTTTTGGTTTTGTTCATTTTGATGTTCTTCTGGGTTTGTCGATTGATAATCATTTGCAATTACAGCGGTATCTGCAACTCCGATTTTATTGTCCTCTAATTTTTCAGGTGAGGGGGTCGGTTCAAGAAGTAAATTTTTTGATACTTTATCGGATGCTCTGCCGCAGGCAAAGAAAAGTATGATTGGTAGCGCAAAAAGCGCTACAGGCTTGGAAAGTTTCATGGCTGTATGTTTTAGGTGATCGTTGCTAAGATGCAGGAAAATCAATTTTGCATATCATGCTCATTAATTTCTTATTGATTCTTTTAGCAACAAAAAAGTAACCTGAACAAAAAGTTAATGCAATGATAAAAGCCTGTAAAATAAGAAAGCACCTACAATCAAATGTAAGTGCTTAATAACGTTCACGTGTATCTGCTATTTTTCTCCAGCCATTTCCATCACAATTTCCCATTCTTTATCGGTAACCGGCTGAACCGATAACCTTCCCAACCTCACCAGCGCCATTTGTGCAAGGCGTTTGTCTGCTTTAACATCAGCAAGCGTGACAGGCTTTTTCAATTTTTTTACAGGTTTTAATTTTACGGCAACCCATGCATCGTCATCAGTTGTCGGGTCTTGGAAAAATTCTTTTGATATTTTTGCGATGCCCACAATATCCGTTCCTTCATTGCTGTGATAGAAAAAAACTTCATCACCTGTTTTCATCGCTTTCAAATGCCCGCGTGCCGCATAGTTGCGAACACCGTCCCAAGTCGTTTCTTTGTCTTTTTGCAATTGCTCAAAACTATAAGTAGATGGTTCTGATTTTACAAGCCAGTGTGCCATGGGTATAAAGTTTCAACAAATATAATATTAGTTTAGGGTTTGAAGTTTCGGGTTCATAGTTCAGGTGGCCGGCAAATTGCTTTTGGCGAGTGTTTAATTTTGGGTTATTGATATCGCCCATTGATTAAACATCGTTGTCTTCGCTTCTTCCATTGGAAGAAGGGCTCACTTGTGCGGTAACCATTCTATTCTGCAATGTGCAGTTTTCAAAATCAATTCCTGCTTTCAAACTTTTTTCACATCCGCAAATCCAACCTTTACCAGTTCCCGTAACTACACCGGAATGTTACATGTAACCTGTTAAAAACTTAAAATCATTTTAATTACAAACAAACAGCTTTTATGAAATCAATTAAATCGTTTGCATTAATGCTGGCAGCAGCATTTTTTATGAATTCTTCATTCGCCCAAATGGAGAAAACGGTGGAAGTAGGCGGCGCCCCGATGTATCCTTCAAAAAACATTGTTGAAAATGCGATAAACTCAAAAGACCATACTACATTGGTAGCTGCAGTAAAGGCCGCAGGTTTGGTGGAAACATTGCAAAGTGCAGGCCCTTTCACAGTGTTTGCTCCGACAAACGAGGCATTCGACAAATTACCCAAAGGCACTGTTGAAAGTTTGGTAAAACCCGAGAACAAAACAATGCTCAGCGGTATCCTTACTTATCATGTAGTTGCCGGGAAATGGGATTCAAAATCGTTGGCAAAACTTATCAAAGAAGGTCACGGAACGGCGGAATTGAAAACTGTTGCCGGAGGCAAACTCTGGGTAATGATCCAAGACGGGAAAATAGTTTTGAAAGACGAAAAGGGCGGGATGGCCTGGGTAACTATTAAAGATGTCTATCAAAGCAATGGCGTGATTCATGTCATCAATGCAGTGCTGATGCCTAAGAGTTAATTAGGGGTCATTGTCAATAATAATAATAATAATTTATAATTACTGTCAGAAACCTGTCAGGTTGGGGTGCAAAGTTTTATTTCGCATCCTTGAAACCAGCAGGTTTTTTTGTTAAAAAATAATCAGGGCAGCATCCTTTTCCAATAAGCTGCGTATTGAGATATGGAAATTGAATTTTGCACTAGTGAAGAAAGTTGGTGTAAAACAGAGATATTTTAATCTTGCGACAGGTTGTTTTTAAGGGGTGGCCATCTGCTTGCGTTATGCAATGTGGATGGCCTTTTTGTTTAGAGCCATTGCAGGCGAAGATGTAATCGGTAGCTAACATTTTAAAAATTCGCCAGCACATCAGCAATATGCATTGCTTTCAAGTGATGGCCTTTGTGGCGTATATACCCATCAATATGCATCAGGCAGGAAAGATCCGTGGAGATAATATAATCCGCCCCGGTTGCCAGTGCGTTAGTAACTTTCTGTTCAGCCATAGCAATGGAGATAGGTTCAAATTTGACTGCAAATGTTCCCCCGAAGCCACAGCAGGTTTCTACATCATTCATTTCTACCAGTTCAAGGCCCTTTACATGATGTAATAATTTTCTCGGCTCCTGTTTTATTTTGCATTCACGTAAGCCTGCGCATGAATCGTGATAGGTAGCTTTACCATTGAGTGTTGCCCCGACATTTTCAATTTGCAAAACATTCACCATGAATTCGGAAAATTCATATACCCTTTTCTGTACTTCTTTTGAGGCATTGTTCTGCGATGAATTTTCAAAAAGTTTCGTGTAATAATTTCTTACAAAGCCTGTACAGGATGCACTGGGGGCAACAATATAATCAGCTCCTGAAAAATCTTTCAAAAATTTTGAACAGACATCTTTCGCATCATCCCAGAAGCCTGCATTGAAAGCAGGCTGCCCACAACATGTCTGGTTACTGTTATACTCAACCACACAACCTGCTTTATGTAAAACTTTTATCATATGGAATGCAGTTTGCGGGTAAAGTTGGTCAACAAAACAGGGTATAAACAGTTGAACGTTCATAATTTTTTTTTAAATACTGATCATCTTTAAGGCTGTAATTGCAGCTTCTTCGCCTTTATGCCCGTGTTTTCCCCCAACTCTTTCTTCTGCTTGTAATTGATTGTCTACAGTAAGCACGCCAAAAATGGTTGGCACAGGCAGCATCAAGTTTAACTGAACAATGCCATCTGTTACTGCTTTGCAAACGTAATCAAAATGCGGGGTGCCCCCACGTATTATACAACCTAATGCAATGAATACATCAGGCTTTGGCTTTTTGTTTTTCTCCCAATACTTTTTTATCGCGAACGAAATTTCAAAAGCCCCGGGGACATTAATGACTTCAATTTTTTTGATATGGAGTTCTTTCAATTTCTTTTTGCAGCCTTCTTCTAACGCACTTACAATTTTGTCATTCCATTCTGTGCGCACAATAACAACACAGGCATCCTTTTTTTTAGGGATGCCTGCGGTTTGTAATAATTTGCTATCGGTAATTTCTGCCATTGTTTATACTTAATACTTAACGCAAAGCAGAACGCAAGTACAACGCTTAGAGCTGTTCAGCATTTTGTTTATTGGTTTATTTTACCACTCCCAATCTCGCCAGGTACTTATTAACCTCAGCGCCCTGTGGGGAATTTGGATATTTATCTTTTATTACCTGGTACAGTTCAATGGCTTCCTTGGTTTTCCCCATACTTTCTAACAGGTAGCCTGCACGGAACAAATATTCCGGTGACAGAAATTCATCCTTTTCAAAATAAGTGCCTGCCTTTTTATATTGTTCTACCGCTTCTTCTTTTTTGTTCAGCTCGGAATATGCATCGCCAAGCAGCCCATAGGCCCTTGCCTGTAGTTGCTGCGCAGGAATAGAAAAATCTTTTAAGTATTTTACTGCATTATTGTAGTCGCCCAATTTCAAATAGCAGCTTCCTGCATAAAAAGCAGCAAGGTTAGCTGCTTTTGTTCCTCCGAATTTTGAAATGACTTTTACAAAACCTGCATTCACATTATCTCCGTTAAGCGCAAGTTTTATAGAGTCCACGCGGTAATATTCTTCAGCGTGGTACATTGCTTCAGTTGCCTTTTTTTCTTTCGGGTCAACGATATAATATTTATATCCCAGGTATCCTATAATAAGTATCACTATTGCTGCAATTGCATAACTGATAACCTTTCCCTTTTTTTCCCAGAACTGTTCAACTTCCGCCACAACATTTTTTTCTTCCTCAATATGAACATGTTTTTTAATCTCGGTCATTTTATTTTTTATTTGTTATCTAAATCTGAATTTCCGTTTTATCAATCAACAATGAAAGGGTAGTGCTGATCGATATATACATCTTTCAGTACTTCATCATTATCCGGCCACGGGGATTCTTCGGCAAATTTGACTGATGCCGTTACCGTTTCATTTACTCTTTTATTAATGGCATCAATTTCTTCCTGTTTAGCCAGTTTTTGTTTTAGTATGGTATCAAGCACCTGTTGAATCGGGTCTCTTTGTTTATATTCTTCAACTTCTTCTTTGGTGCGGTATTTCTGAGGGTCAGAAATAGAATGGCCTTTGTAACGATATGTTTTTATTTCAAGAAGTGTGGGGCCACCTCCTTCCCTTGCTCTTTTAACTGCCCTGGCAACTCCTTCATGAACGGCTTCCGCACTCATACCATCAATGGAATCGCCGGGCATTTCGTAGGCATCAGCCAGTTTATATATGTCAACAACATTGGATGTTCTTTCTACTGAAGTACCCATCGCATAATTATTGTTTTCGCAGATAAATATCGCCGGCAGTTTCCAAAGCATGGCAAGGTTAAATACTTCATGCAGCATGCCCTGCCTGGCAGCGCCATCGCCAAAAAAGGTGAGTGATACGCTATCTGTTCCTTTATATTTTTCAGCAAAAGCGAGTCCTGCGCCTGTGCCAATCTGTGCACCAACAATACCATGCCCGCCGAAGAAATTAACATCTACACCAAAAAAATGCATGCTGCCACCTTTACCTTTTGCAGCACCGGTAGCTTTACCATATAATTCAGCCATGCAAGCGTTGGCGCTTACTCCTTTTGCCAGCGCAAGGCCATGGTCACGGTAACCCGTAACGAATTTGTCATCGGGCTTTGTTGCTGTCATACAGCCAGCGGCAATGGCTTCCTGGCCTATATAAGCATGGAAAAACCCACGGATCTTTCCTTCCATTTTGTATTTTTCTTCAGCCATCAGCTCAAACTGGCGGATAAGCACCATCAGCTCATACCAGTATAAATATGTTTCTTTTGAAAATTTAGTGGCCAATTTGCTAAAATTTAGGTTGGCAAAGATAAGGGGTAGAATGGAATTTGAGATAGGGGATTTAAGATTTTACAGGATGTCTCCAAACCGGGCTGGCCACCCAAAAAGGCAGCCAGCGGCATAATTGGTTTAAGAATCTATCCTTTAATCCGGAAGAAGGTCTTCGAAAATGAATTTTTCCGGTTTGGGCAATGGTTTTCTGGGAATCATTTCAGTTCGCATGGCACTGTTATATACAAATACAGCTATAATAGTTGCAGCTTGTTTAAGATCTTCTGTCTTCAGATGATCGAAAGTATCAAAATTAGAGTGGTGCGTTCTTGTTTCATAATCGATCGGGTCTTGGATAAATTGAAAACCAGGGATGCCCACTGCATCGAATGAAAGATGGTCTGTTGAGCCGGTATTATGCAGGGTAACTGCAGATGCCCCTAAGTCATTAAGGGGTTTTAACCATTCAGAAAATATGGATGCTGCTTTTTCATTGCCCTGGGCAAATATACCCCGTATCTTCCCGGTTCCATTGTCCAGATTATAATAAACTGAAATTTTACTTTGTTCGGGTTTCAGTTTCATGTCTGCCGGGTCACCGAAATGATTTTTTATATATCCGAACGATCCCAGTAAGCCCTGTTCTTCGCCACTCCATAAAGCAATGCGGATAGTTCTTTTAGGCTTTATGCCAAGTGCTTTTAATATCCTGATCGCTTCCATTGTTGCAATACATCCTGCCGCATTATCGGTGGCCCCGGTTGCACTTTGCCATGAATCCAAATGTCCGCCGAGCATTACCACTTCCGATTTCAATTTAGGGTCTGCGCCAGGAATTTCTCCCACCACATTATAGCTTTTAAAGTCAGCGCCATCTAATTTTGTTTTGATATCCAGTTCGAGTTTTACTTCCTGTCCGTCTTTCAGCAATCGTTTTATCCTCAGGTAATCTTCTTTTTCCATAACAAGCTGTGGTAAAGCCGGCTGGTCTTTTTTTCTGTAACCGCCAAAGCCATCCACAAAAACAGCTCCATCAGCTTCTTCCCTGGTCATACGTATCAAAGCAATAGCCCCAATTTGCTGTAACAGTTTTTCAGCATGCATTTGTTTGATGATCTGAGGAAGAAACAGGTTTAGTTCTGCCTTGCTAAACATATATGTATCAGAAAGGTTGTTAAGCGTACTGTCTGAATAACGGGAACTCTCAGGTTTGTCAGTTGAATGAACGAATGTGTCTGAATTATTGTAGAGAATAATATGACCTTTGATCTTACCGGCATTCTGAACAATATAATTTGAATCAATCTTTTCCAGTAAAAAAGCAGGGGCAGCCACAGGGCCTTCCGTGCTGCCGCTCCATGGAGAAGGATAAGAAATAAAATTTGCATAATAAGGCGCTGTCATCGCGGCATACGATTTTTCGACCGACCAGCCATAACCGAAATCACCCCAGGGCTCAGCTTGCACATTGGTTAAGCCCCATTGCTGCAATGTGGCTATAATCCAGTCTGCTGCACGCTTGTAGCCCGGTGAATTGGTGAGCCTTGAGCCTGATACATCGGTAATGTTATGGGCGATCCAGCTGACCTTAGAACGGTTCAAGCCTTCGTCACGGATTTTATTCATTATGCCAAGATCGATGATTTCGCTCTGGGCAAGCAGGTTAAAGGAAAGAGAAATAAATACCGTTAAAAAAAGATAAAAACGCTTTCTCATGTGTATAGTTTTGAGTTATGGTGTTGGTTTGAAAAGAAAAGTTACAGTAAATCTTCCTGTTGATAAAATCTTCAAACTTTAAATTGCACCTTTATTGATTAAATTTTGTTCTGCTTAAATAGCATATCGTTATTTCAATTCAAGACTTACATACAGTCTTCCTTTTCTTTTCAAGAAAGGATCATTGGCATTTGCGGCAACAACGGAGTAGGCAAAACCAATTTACTCGACGCTATTTATTATCTCTGTTTTACAAAAAGTTATTTTGCGAAATCAGATATTCAGAATGTACATCATGGTGCACAAGGTTTCAGGATAGAAGGGAATTTTGACGATAATAATAAAACTGAAAAAGCGGTTTGCATTTTGCGTGAAGCAGGCAGAAAAGAATTTTTATTAAACAACAGGCTGTATGAAAAGTTTTCACAACACATCGGGAAATTTCCCTGCGTGATCATTACGCCTGATGACGTGCAGATCATTACCGACGGGAGTGAGGAACGAAGAAGGTTTATAGATACGCTGCTTTGCCAGCTGGATGCAAAATATTTGCAATGCCTGATGGATTACAATAAAACATTGCAGCAACGGAACAGCCTGTTAAAAGCATTTGCTGAAAGAAAACAGCACGACTATCATTTGCTGGATGTGTACGATGAACAGCTTGTTAAAACGGGCATGTATATTTTTCAAGAAAGAAAAAAGTTTTCAGAAATTTTATTGCCACTCGTGAAAAAATTTTATAAACAGATTGCAGGAGCAGATGAATCTGTTGACATAAAATATGAAAGCCAGTTATTCAGTTCGTCGTTTGAAAATCTGCTGGAACAATTCCATGAAAAAGACCTGATGCTGCAGCGAAGCAGTACCGGTATTCACAAAGACGATATTGATATTTCAATGAACGGGCAATCGTTCAAATCCTTAGCCTCGCAGGGGCAAAGAAAAAGCCTGCTCTTTGCATTGAAGCTGTCAGAATTCGAAATACTAAAAAATGAAAAAGGATTTGCTCCGCTCTTATTACTGGATGATGTTTTTGAAAAATTAGATGCAAGCAGAATGCATAATTTGCTGAATTGGGCATGTATTCAAAACAGCGGACAGATTTTTATTACCGACACACATTGCAAAAGAATAAAAAAACATTTCGAAGAATTGCCTATAAAATATCAGTTGATAACCCTGTGAACTTTTCCAAAGCTTCAAAGAGAGGATAAAATTTAAAAGTCAAATTTGAGCTTTGGAAAAGTTGCTGCATGGCCCTGAAACCATTTTTGCATAACCATCAGTTGAAAACTCTTTGCTGCCAACTGCCAACTGCTAACTATCTTTGGCACATGGGCGAATATTCTATGGCGGATGCCATGAAACAATTTTTAAAGCAAAGTCGTATCAAAGGCTATATACAGGCTTTCCAGGTAGAAGATGCCTGGGAAAAGATCATGGGCAAAACCATTGCCAAATACACTGATAAAATAGAAATTCGCGGGCAGACATTATTTATCAGCACTTCCGTAGCGCCATTGAAGAATGAGTTCATGTATCAAAAAGAAAAAATCATCGAAAGGGTTAATGAGGCGCTTGGTGAAACGGTGGTGAAGGAAGTGGTGATTAAATAGTCTGTTGTTGACAGATTTCGGTTCCAGGCAAGTTAAAATTGTTTAATGCAAACAGTATTACTGAACAGGTAATTCATTCATCACTAAAATAGCTTTATCAAAATCAGGGCCAGCCCATTTTTCAACGATTGTCGCATTTTTAATCAGGTATAAAGTAGGAGTCACCCTTGCTGCAGTTTTAATAGCTGTGGCATCACATTTCAGTACGGCAACATTTTCATTTAATTTATTTATTTCAACAAATGCCTGAACCTGTTCCGCATCAGCCGTAATGAAATATACAGGAACATGTTTTGATTTTGCAAAAGTATAAATAGCAGCAAATTCTTTGCTCCACGATGGGTTTATCTCTGTCAATTCTTTTATAAACAAGAATAATTTATAGCCTTTTTGTTCAAGAACAGTTTGAGTAGTGTCGGTTCCTGAGAATGTGTTCAAAATAAAGTCTTTGATAGCAGGTTCTGCATTCCCTTTCCTGATCAGTTTGTCGTAGCGCTTTACAAATTTGTAAGTGCTGTCAAAATCTTTTGGGAATTTATCAGCGGTGAATTCAATTTCTTTTCCGCTTTTATTATAAACAAAAGTGATCACTGTGCTGTCGGGGACCGCACCCGGCGGGGGTTTCATGCTTTCAATGATGTTTGCTGAAACTTTATAAGGCAGACAGTCCACCACGGGCAAATGTTGCAGCACGAACCATTGAAATGAAAATGAGGCAACTGTTGCGATGATCAAAATGGCCACACTTGGCATTTGCGGTAAAATTGGTTTGATCTTATTTTTGCTGGCAAAAAGAAAAAGTATCAGCACAAACAATACAATATCTTTTGTAAAAGATTCTCCTGCCGTGAGGGGTATGCAATTTCCAAAACAACCACATTCTTTTATTTTGCCTGAGAGATATGCGTAGCCTGTGAGAAATGTAAAGAATATGATGAGCAATAATAACAGCCAACTGAACAATTTCATTCGCCACCCTAATAAGATAGCAACGCCTGCAACGATTTCAAATACGATCATCATCACAGAAAAGGCAAGCGTGTAATTATCCAGCAGGTGAAAATTCCAAACTTCAAAAAACTCCTGCATTTTATAGCTCAGCCCAAATGGATCATTAGCTTTTATTAATCCTGAGAAGATAAAAAGAACACCAACAATAAGCCTGCTAATATTTACAAGAAGTTTCATGGTAAATCAATTATGTCATCTTAATCAGAAATTAATGCTTTCCCTCTTCAATCAATATTAACGCAAACAAGGAATAGTTAATGATATCAACCAGGTTTGAATCTATTCCTTCACTGATTAAAGTCTTTCCATCATTGGCAAGAATTTGGCGGATGCGCAACAGTTTCATCAGTATCAGGTCCACAAAGCTTTCCTGGCTCATATCACGCCATGCTTCGCCATAGTCGTGGTTTTTGTCATGCATTACATGCTTTGCCATGCCTGCTTTTTTGTCATACCATTTTTCAGCTTCAGCCAATGGTAGGTCTTCTACCGATTCATTATTTAAATCCAACTGTATCAGCCCGATCAGTCCATAGTTCACCATGCCTTTGAATTCACTTGCAATATCATCCCCTACTTTTTGTGTTTTTATCTGCTGTATGTTTTTGATACGTTGCGCTTTGATGAATATCTGGTCTGCTATTGATATCGGCCTCAGCACCCGCCATGAAGTGCCGTAATCTTTTGTTTTCTTGATAAAAATATCCTTGCACGACTGAACCGCTGCTCCATATTGCTTGTCCGTTGCTGTCATTTTATTTTTTAGGATTTTCAAAACTTTTCCAAAGTTTTAAACTTTGGAAAAGTTCCTGAATGTTCAATTTTATTGATGAATTTTGCCGCCAAATGTAACGATAACCAGTCAATGTTTACGATTAATTGCAAAGGCAGATTATTATCTCTTGAAAGCCCGTTAGTGATGGGCATCATCAATGCTACGCCGGATTCTTTTTATGAGGGCAGCCGTTTTATGGGCGGAGAAAATATTTTGCGGGAGGCAGAAAAAATGCTTGCTGAAGGAGCTGATATTTTGGACATCGGCGGACAAAGCACCAGGCCCGGAAGTATTCAACTGGCGGAAGATGAGGAATTGAAAAGAGTGACCGGCCCTATTGAGTTGCTTCAAAAAAATTTTCCCGAAGCGATTATTTCGATTGATACCTACCAATCGCGAATTGCGAAGCAGGCAGTTGCTGCCGGAGCATCTATTGTTAATGATATCAGCGGTGGTAATCTTGATGCAGCAATGCTTAGCACGGTCGGCAAATTAAAAGTGCCTTATATCTGCATGCACATGCAGGGAAAACCACAAACCATGCAGAAAGAACCTTATTATGAAAATGTAACCAGGGAGGTTTTGGATTTTTTTATCAGGAGAATTGATGAATGTAAAAAAGCAGGTATTCATGATGTCATCATTGACCCGGGGTTCGGTTTCGGGAAAACGATTGCTCATAATTTCGAATTACTTAAAAATCTTACTGTTTTTAAAATACTCGAAAGACCAGTGTTACTTGGCGTTTCAAGAAAATCTACTATTTATAAAACGCTGGGCGTCTCAGCTAAAGAAGCGTTAAATGGAACAACAGTTTTGAACACAATCGGGTTAATGAATGGTGCAAATATCCTTCGCGTGCATGATGTGAAAGAGGCGAAAGAGGCGGTGAGGTTGTATACGCGAATGAAAGATATAAGCCGATAAATCATTATTCTAACTCATCAAATAAATCGGGTTAAAATATTTTCTCCTTAACTTAGAACCTATCCTTTTATTTCAATATACTAACATGATTAAATATTCCTTTGCAAAAATATCATTTATTTTTTTTGCATTTTCACTCGCATCTTTTTTCTCTTTTTCCCAGGCTTATGATCCTTCACTGTTTAATTGTATGAAATGGAGAATGATCGGGCCTTACCGTGGCGGACGTACCGTTGGGGCTGTCGGCGTTCCATCGCAGCCGAATGTTTTTTATATCGGCGTGAACAATGGCGGTGTATGGAAGACAACTGATTTCGGAAGAACATGGGTACCCGTTTTTGATGAGCAGCCAACAGGTTCTGTTGGTGATGTTGTAGTTTCTCCTTCTAATCCAAATGTCATTTATGTTGGCAGCGGTGAAGGCATTCAGAGACCTGATCTTTCTGTAGGAGATGGAATTTACAAATCAACCGATGCCGGTAAAACCTGGGTCAATCTTGGTTTAAAAGATGGTCAGCAAATCGGCGGGCTTGCCATCGATCCCAATAATGAAAACCGGTTATTCGTTGCCGTTATGGGCCATCCTTACGGTCCGAATAAAGAACGTGGTGTTTACCGTACAACTGACGGCGGCAAAACATGGGATCATGTTTTGTTTGTAGATGAAAATACCGGCGCTTCTCAAATTGCGATCGATCCCAAAAATCCGGATATCATTTATGCAGATCTCTGGGCCGGGCGGCAAGGGCCCTGGGAAAACGGCGCATGGGACGGCCCTGCAAGTGGCTTGTTCAAATCAACAGATGGCGGTGCTACATGGAAAAAATTAGAGAACGGTTTGCCAACGCCTAAACAGGGCCTGGGAAGAATTGGTTTTTGCATTGCCCCCAGCAATCCAAATCGGTTATACGCCACCGTTGATGCAGGCGATCTCGGCGGAATTTACAGGAGCGATGATGCTGGTGAATCATGGACAAAGATGAATCCCGACGGAAGGTATTGGGGAAGAGGAAGTGATTTTGCAGAAGTAAAAGCTGACCCGCAAAACGCAGATGTGGTTTACACAGCAAATGTTGTGGTGTGGCGTTCATCCGATGGCGGAAAAACCTGGAAAGATTTTCGTGGAGCTCCGGGTGGTGATGATTATCACCGCATCTGGATCAATCCGGCTAATTCAAATATTATTTTGATAGCGAGCGACCAGGGTGCAATCATCACTGTAAATGGCGGGCAAACTTTTTCTTCCTGGTACAATCAGCCCACCGCTCAATTTTATCATGTAAGCGTGGATAACGATTTTCCTTATCATGTTTATGGAGGCCAGCAGGAGAGTGGTTCGGCGGGTGTTGCTTCACGCAGTAATGATGGCCAGGTCACTTTTCGCGACTGGCATCCTGTGGGTGTGGAAGAGTATGGATATGTTGCTGCTGACCCTCTCGATCCGAATATTGTTTATGGCGGAAAAATTACTAAATACAATAAACGGACAGGACAAGTGCAGAATATTGCTCCCGAAGCCGTGCGCAGCGGCAAATATCGTTTCCTGAGAACGGCGCCGGTTCTATTTTCACCAATCGATCCGAAAACTTTATACTTCGCCGGCAATGTGCTTTTTAAAACTATGGATGGGGGTAACCGCTGGGAAGTGATAAGCCCTGATTTGACGCGAGAAAGCTGGGACATTCCTGCAAGTGTTGGCATTTATACAACTGAAGAATTAAAAAAGATGCCAAGGCGTGGAGTGATCTATACCGTAGCGCCATCTTCAAAAGATATCAATACCATTTGGGCGGGCACTGATGATGGATTGATACATCTTACAAAAGACGGGGGCAAAACATGGAACAATGTTACACCGTCTGGAGTCACTTCATGGAGCAAGGTTTCAATATTGGAAGCCAGCCATTTTGATGTGAATACTGCTTATGCTGCGGTTAACCGTATCCGTTGTGATGACCAGCACCCGCATATTTATAAAACAACAGATGGCGGAAAAACATGGAAAGAGATCGTAAACGGATTGCCTGAAGACCCGATTAATGCCGTGCATGAAGACCCGCAAAGAAGAGGATTATTATTTGCAGGTTCGGAAAGATGTGTGCATGTTTCATTTGATGACGGCGAACACTGGCAGCCACTGCGTTTGAATATGCCCGCCACTTCTATCCGCGACCTGGTGATCAAAGATGATGACCTTGTTGTAGGGACACATGGAAGAGGTTTCTGGATATTGGATGATATCACTCCGCTTCGTCAAATTTCAGAACAGGTTGCAAAAGACAAAGTGGTTTTATACAAGCCGCAAACAGCAACACGCATAAGATGGGGTATGTACACAGATACGCCATTGCCGCAGGAAGAACCCGCAGGTCAAAACCCGCCTGATGGTGCGGTGATCGATATGTATCTGAAAGAAAAAATAAATTCAGAAATTACTTTGGATATCATTGACGATAAAGGAAAAACTGTTCGCCATTTTAGCAGTAACGATACGATGTACAAAATCCCGCCTGTGAATATTCCTTTATACTGGATAAGGCCCCAACAAATACTGTCAACAAATACAGGCTCGCAAAGATTTTTGTGGGACATGCGATATGAGCCGCTCGATGTGCCGCCTTCTTACCCAATCTCTGCCATTTACGGAAATACGGCGCCACAAGCCACTTCTCCCTGGGTAATGCCGGGAAATTATACGGTGAAGCTGACTGCGAACGGGCAAACATTTTCACAGCCTCTCATAATAAAAATGGATCCGAGAGTGAAAATAACATTAACAGATTTGCAAAAACAACACGACTTCTCGCTGATTTGTTATGAAGGAAGAAAGCAAGCGATGCAATCATTGGAAGAGATCGGTAAAGTAATGACTCAGGTAAAGAAACTGATGTTGTCGTCAAAAATTTCAAACCCGCAACTGATCAAAGATTTTGATTCAAAATTATCGGCACTTGAAGGATCTGGGGGGCGAAGGGCAGCAGCAGAAGCAAGTTTTAATTCGCTGAACAATTCTTTTTCATCACTTTTCTATATTCTTGATGAAGCGGATGCCCCTCCAACAGAACAGGCAAGTGAAGCCATCCCGAAACTGCAGGTTTCATTGCAACAACTGGCAGAGCAATGGAAAAGTATGAAATCAAATGATTTGCCGAAGCTGAATGCTGCATTGAAAAAGATGAAAGCAGGAGCAATTGTGTTGTAACAAACATATATCATTGATTCAAAATTATCCCGGCCTGATCTATTATCTTTATTGAATACATTTTGCAATGCCGCAACTTCCCAAGCGACTGCTATCAATTGATGTGTTTCGTTCAGTAACCATGTTGCTGATGATCTTTGTAAATGATTTCGGTTTTGACAAAGGAGTGCCACGATGGCTTGAGCATGCTGGAAGAATGGAAGATGCTCTCGATTTTTCCGACATCATATTTCCTGCTTTTCTTTTTATAGTCGGGTTGTCCATTCCTTATGCCATTGCTAAAAGAGTTGAAAGAGGGGTAAGACAAAATAATGTATTGTTTTATATCATCACCCGTTCTTTTGCATTATTACTGATGGGTTTTTTTCATGTGAACCTAGAAAACTATGACCGGGTTGGCGCATTCATTCCAAAACCGTATTGGCAGATACTCATCACCGTTGCTTTTTTCCTGGTATGGCTCGATTATCCTTCAAAGATGGAAAAAGCGAAGAAGCAACTTTTACAGGGGCTTGGCATTTTGATTTTGGTAGTGATGGCTTTTTTCTATCGAGGTTTAAAGCAGGGAAACCCGATCTGGATGCGGCCGCAATGGTGGGGCATTCTCGGATTGATCGGCTGGGCATACCTGTTATGTGCCGTTATTTTTCTTTATGTGAAAAATAATATAAAAGCAATTGCAGGCGCATTGATATTCTTTCTTTTTTTCAATATTGCTTTTCATGCGCATTGGCTGGACTTTCTGAAACCTGCCCGCACTTATATCTGGATAGTAGGTGACGGTTCAATGCCTGCATTAACAATGGCTGGTATATTGATATCCGTTCTCTATAAAAAATTTGCTGATGAAAATAAGCTGCAGAAAATGTGGCGGGTATTCTGTGCAATGTCAGTCTTGCTGCTGGCAGCCGGTTTTATTTTGAGGCCTTTTCTGGGCGGCATTTCAAAAATCAGGGCAACACCCTCGTGGGTAATGATATGCACAGGTATCAACATTTTTAGTTTCATGATCTTTATTTATCTAATTGATATAAGGCAAAAACAAAACTGGTTTTCTGTTATCAGGCCTGCAGGCACAAGTACGCTCACCGCTTATTTGCTGCCCTATATTTATTACGCTATACTGAATATTTTTTACCCAGCTTTGGTATTGCCATTGGTATTCCGTGAAGGCATTGCCGGTATCATCAAATCATTTTTGTATGCATTGGTGATAGTAATTGTAACCGGTATAGTGGAAAAAAGAAAGATCAGGTTAAGAATCTGACATCAGGAAAGGGTTGCATTTGTGTTTATTTATAGAAATGAAAGCGCAGTCCGGATTATTAATTCCGTTTCACCGGAATTGGCTCTAATATAATTTTTGCCATGATCATTCGATAGGTATTTGTAGCGTTGTGTTGTGTAAAAATTTTACAGGAATTTCTACGAGCCCGGGTCTATCTTTTTTTGTGAATAGCTCAATTTGCATATCTGTGTAGATACTGGCTTGTATTAAAATAAAGATTTGAATACAATATAAGGACAGGCCACCGTGGCAAGATAGAGTGGGTTTTGTTTATATTCCGGAGGGTAAAAACATTCGTAAGGTGCACCATAACTGCCCCCCTTCCGGAAATCATTTTCACGAAGGTCAGTAATATATTCTTTGGCCAATTGCCTGCCTTGCTGATGGTTTTCTTTAGCAATTGCGAAACAAACCCAGCCGGTAGCTGTACCCCAATAAGCACCATTCTGATAACGGTTTTTTTCAACATTGGTTACCTGCCAGGCAGTCTTTTCATTATAGTCATCTGTAGTAAGAATATGGCGGATATTGCCTTTGTAAGCTAATGTGCCGTTTGCGTATGCTTCTGATAAAACCCGGCAAGCTTTTTTTAGCGCATCACCTTCAAGAATGCCATAATAAACTGCCAGTGCTGTTGCCCATACATCAGGTTGGTTGCTTTGTCCGTTTGATGCCTGTAACATCCCTTTTTTATTACAGAATAATACCGGCAGTGCTGATTTGATTTGCTGAGCGAGTTGCTCATATTTTTTTGCCTTTTTTTTGTTTTTCAATTTTTTAAAAAGCTGAGACAACTCTGTAGCGGCTTTATATTTTAATATAGAACTAAGACAGAGGTCGCCGGTAATTTCAATAGCATCCCTGAAACCGAAATCAACCGCACGAAAAGAACTGTCGGTATGTACAATTCCGTTGTCGGTCCTTGATGGCGGCATACTGAATGCAATTTCCAGGCGATCAATGAGCCTCATACCATTGATTTCCCGAAATAAAATATTGCTGTTCCCTGATGACGCCACATAGTAACTGGCCATGTGAACGAAGTAGAATTCATCGCAAAGTGGCGGCATCATTCCATAAATTTTGTTTCCTTGTTCAACATAGTCGTACGTGCCCGGGAAATAAATTGGCAAACTGTCAGTAATACGGATATGGTCAGCAATCGAGCCGTAAGGAATGATGCTGCCGTTTTTGGTAATCCATGTTTGATTGCATTGAGTAGCTGCTGTAATTAATAACATGTGTAGTTGCTCTTTAGGGCTAACCATCCCCGTTTCAAGGCTCATGGCATAATCTCTTATCCAGAATGAAGGATAATCATCCCTGCCGCCTGGTCTTATTAAAGTGCCGTGTGTGTTGTTTTTTAATGAAGATGCAATGACTTGCCCCGGGTAGATACGCGAACTATCCATTACATCTTTTGTCAGTTTTTTTAAAAAATTGAGATCATCATTACTAATGATATGCTGTTGATGCTGAGCGATAACTGCTTTACATAAAAATAATAGAACAGAAAAGAAAATGATAATACTCTTCATTTCGTTAGCTTGTTGAAATAAATTTACGAAAGGAAAATTATGCAATACGCAAATTCAGTAGCGGCAATATTAAAACTCCCGATGCGGTGTTTGGATTTTCAATCAGACTGGAGACTTGATTCTTACATCTGTGTTCAATAAACAATAGTAACTGAATAATATTTACCTGCCCCAATTTCAAAATATAATTGGAGACCATTTATTATATCAGTTCCCGAGTGCCTGTATTACGTCGTACTTGGTTACGATATGATAGTTGCCTGTATCGTCTTTGGCTAAAACAGCGCCGTTTTCTTTAGTAATCAGGCTGCTTAGCCTTTCAAGTGGAGTATCGTATGATATGGTGGGGTATGGCGTTTCAAGTACTTCGTATATCTTTTTATATTTCATCTCCAGCCCGTTTTTCATCATTTTACTGAATAAACCACTTTCACTTACTGCTCCGGTAATTTCTCCATTCTGCATTACAGGCAGGTTTTCGATATTATATTTCTGCATCAGGTCGAAAGCGTCCGTGACGTTTTTATCAGCGGTAATGGTGATTAATTTCTGTGACCCTCTCGCACTTACAATATCTTTGAAAGTCTTTACTTCCAGGAAGCCACGTTCCATCATCCATTGATCGTTGTAGATTTTTGCCACATACCTGCTGCCATGATCGTGAAAAACACAAACGACCACATCACCCTTTTTTAACTTGTCTTTTAATTGCATTAATCCCTGCACACAACTTCCCGCACTATAGCCACAAAAAAGGCCTTCTTCTTTTGCCAGTCGCCTGGCCATGATGGCCCCGTCTCTGTCAGTTACCTGTTCGAAGTAATCGATCACATTCATATCGTAGTTTTCAGGTACAAAATCTTCTCCAAAACCCTCGGAAATATATGGGTGGACTTCGCTCATATCTATCTGACCCGTTCTGAAATATTTGGTGAGCAGCGACCCGTACACATCTATTGCCCAAACTTGTATTGCAGGATTTTTTTCTTTCAGAAACATTGCCGTACCTGTTACAGTTCCACCTGTTCCGGCAGTACAAATAAAATGAGTGATTTTTCCATTTGTCTGTTCCCAAATTTCCGGGCCTGTTGTTTCGTAATGAGCAAGTCTGTTTGCCAGGTTATCGTATTGATTACATAAGTATGAATTCGGAATTTCCTTGTTTAATCTTCTTGCTACAGAATAATAACTGCGCGGATCGTCGGGTTCAACATTGGTGGGGCAAACTATCACTTCCGCACCAAGTGCTTTAAGGATATCAATTTTTTCTTTAGATTGTTTATCCGTCGTAGTGAAAATACATTTGTAGCCTTTTACTACTGCAGCAAGTGCAAGTCCCATACCTGTATTTCCGGAGGTGCATTCAATAATAGTACCTCCCGGCTTCAGTTTGCCTTCCTGTTCAGCCACCTGCACCATTTTCAGCGCCATACGGTCCTTTACAGAGTTGCCGGGATTGAAATATTCTACTTTGGCAAGCACGGTGCAAGGCAAATCTTTGGTGATTTTGTTCAACTTTATTAACGGCGTATGCCCGATCGTTTCAAGAATATTGTTTTTGATATCCATGATTTTGATAGTTGCTGCAAATGTAGCAAATATTGGGATGTGCATAGGAGTGATATGGGACGCTGCTTTGAAATTTCGGAATAGAGAAGGGCTTGGTGAAATCTGTAACAAATAAATTGTCACCTGGAAATTGTCATTTTATGGGAATTAAAATTAGAATCCCGGAGAATCTTGTATATTCTGGTATCAGAATTATTGTTATTAGCTTTTTTACTATAGCTAAATTTATAGAATGAAAGTATATTTTATCAGCGGGTTAGCAGCAGACAGCAGGGTTTTTACATACATTAAATTGCCTGATAATTGTGAAACTGTGTATTTGGAATGGATCAAACCATTGCATAACGAATCCTTAAAAAGTTATGCCATGCGGCTGGCCCAGCAAATTGATACTTCAAAACCATTTTCTGTTATTGGCCTTTCCATGGGTGGGATGATAGCCAGTGAAATTGCCCAACTAGTTAAACCGTCAGTAACTATTCTGATATCAAGTGTACCCGTTTCTTCACATTTGCCATTTTATTTTAAAGTAGCAGGTAAACTGAGGCTTCATAAGTTTGTTACTGCTCGTATGGTAAAATCAGCAGCCGTTATTAAAAGGTTTTTTACTGCGGAAACCAATGAAGATAAAGTCATGATCAGGCAAATTATTAAGGAAAGCGATGCAGGTTTCATTCATTGGGCAATTAATGCAATTTTGAAATGGAGAAATGATCAGTTCCCGGCTTCTTACATTCACATTCATGGCACAAGGGATGAAGTGCTGCCAATCAGGTGTACAAAACCTACCCATATTATTTTCGGAGCAGGCCATTTGATGATTATGACACATGCCGGTCAGTTAAACAAAATATTGTCAGAGGTATTGGCAAATGTTAAAGTGAATTAGCTATCCCCAAAAATTTGCAAGCCACGCTTAGAAAAGCGCGGCTTGATACTAAGGATGATGAAAACATATTTTGATCTGCTAATTTTTAATGATGAATTTAGCAGTATTCGTATTTCCTGAAACATTTGTTGCCTGTACGAAATATGCACCGGCAGCAAATGATCTTATGTCAAGACTGAATATAGACGTTCCCTCATTCAGGTTTTTTATCATAATTATTTTTCCATTCAAGTCGAACACACGCACTGCCTGTAAAACCATGTCGCTCTTTAATGTAACCGTTGTCGAAGTGGTAGCAGGGTTTGGATATACGGATACAGACCATCCCGAGGTTTGATTGAATTGAACTTTTTTCGATTCACTTACCAATGTTTCATTGGTAACTGTTAATCCCCTAAGTCTGTAATAATTTAATCCGGCTAATGGGTCAAAATCAGTGAAATTGTAATTCTGTTCTGCTGTAGCATCTTCAGAATTGCTGGTTACTGTACCGATATTTTCCCAGTGCGTGCCGTCAGCACTTCTTTCTATATCAAAATATTTGAACCCGATAACTGTTGTAGTTGACCAGCCTAAAAGCACCTGTTGATTTTGCTTTTGTGCATTGATGTTGACAATGGTTTGAGGTAAAACTGAACATACTGTAGAAATCGAAATATCATCAATGGCAAGATCATTGCCCATTCCTCCCGGTGCATTATTCTGTAAAAAGATATCAGCCGTAGTTGTGGTAGCGATAAATGAAAAGGTATATTGATGCCATAAGAAGTCAGTAGGTAAGTAACCTGTGGTTACAGAACCAATGGTTGAACCAGAACTGGTATCGGTGATTCCGGCAATAATATTTGGCTGTAATGGAGAAGAGTTTGAAATATTTGCAGCCCAGAAAGATAAAATATAAGTGGTTCCGGGAACTAAGCCTGTTATTCTGCGCCTGTAAAACATATCAGGAGCGAAAGACGCATTAACAATCAAAAAATACCCGCCTGTTAGTCCGGTGTGGTCTGTTAATGAACTGTTGTGCCATCCTGATGAACTTTGGGTTAATTCATAATAACCATCAGTAATGGTATTTTCAGATGTATTGTTGTAATAGTGGTAGTCTGTCAGACCTGATAATGCAGAGCCATCAGTACCTGATACCCCAGAGCCGAAATTTTCAATTGTTGTCGTAGAACCACATGCAAGAGACAGTGATGTTGGAGAAACAAGCCCGTTTGTAAATACTACATGAACAACCTGTCCTGCAGTTACTACAATTGTTGCGGTATTGCTTGCCACATTTTTGCTGCTGCCGGCAGTTGAATCATAAATGGAAATGCCCTGAAGGTTATAGTTTGATGGATTCGATTGTGTAATCGTATAGGTGCCTGCAGAAACAGGAATTATAATTGCATTATCGTTTTGTGAAGCTTGTACCCGTTCATCATCAAGCCATGTTCCTGATCCATCACCTGTTCTGGTAAATATAGTTGAAGGAGTGGCATAAGCACCCTGTTGTGCAGCCGTGATGCCTGTTACTGTCCATGCCTGGCCTGCATCACTGCAGGTAAAATAAAAATGATGGATTGCTGTCGGTTCTTCTGTCCATGAAGAACCATTATAACGGTAAACTGAACCGATACCGGTAGCATCGTTGCCATCCGCATATATATTACCGTTATCATCAACGGCAACATCATTTATTGAAGCGGAAGAAACTGCACCTGTACCATAGTAAATTAAACCGGTGCCAGATGAATTTATTTTAGTTATATAGCCCCCTCCGTCGGTCAATATAATGTCGTTGGTAGAAGGATTAATATCAAGGCGTGTAAATGTTTTTCCTGAATTGTCAACAGGCGTAATATCGTTCCATGTAAATATGCTGTTGTAATCTCCGGTGTAAGACCAAACATGACCATTGGCAGTTACAATAGCGGTATATCCGGTTGCTGTGGTAATGCTTCCGTTATTTGCAATATCAACAGCCTTGCTTCCGTAAGTACTATGGTCGTAGATTTTTATAAACGATGTACCATTGTAAACATATGCGTCGCCCGAACTGTTCGCCATCACGAAATGACCCAGGTCAGCGCCGTCAATAGCTGTTCCGCTTTGACCCGATACCATGCTCCAGGTTGTGCTATTTGCCGGTCTGTGATACACAGTGCCATTTGTTCCCCAGGTTGAACCTGCAGTAATCCATAACTCTCCGTTTCCAGTTCCGTGGCCTGCACCAATATCAGTAGGCTCAATATTCAATGCCTGGTCGAGCAATGTAAAATTAGACACTGAAGTGGGGCCACCGGCAACTGAGTAAGTAAAAGACTGGTTAAGATCTTCGCTGAGGGTTTGTGCATGGACATAGAGATACCCTTTTTGGGCGCTCAATGTTGAAGATGACAATAATAAAACTACTAATGATAGTTGTAAAAATGGTAAGCATAAAATGGGTGTTTTAAAATTAACCGGCTTTTCAGCAGATTTTTTGAATGTTGTTTTCATTTCCTTAGGATTTTGATTTCAGTTTTTCTAAGGATAAGGTTGGATGCTTATTTCTTTTCAATCGCAATGCCGTTTTGCAGATAGTTACAAATCATAGCTTTAAGAATATGTTGACAGACTGATTTTTCCTTTTTTGGGAATTAGAGTTCCATTTTTTGATAGCACAATTATTGGGTATAATGAAGTATTAATAATAAAAAACCCCTCCATTCGGAGGGATTTACCGGACCTCAATGATTGTGTAAAACCATCAAGCTTCTTTATGTTGCTGCCTCTTACGTGTTAAATAGATATCAAGCATCATCAATCCAAGAATAACATTTATGCCCATAAAAATATTAGTGTATGTGCTGCTGAAAAATTTACTCCAATCTACTTTGTTCATGGTGTTGTTGTACTCATTAAGGATTTTTGGAGTAGTGGCATCGGCATAATTTATCTGTGATAATGCATATATCAAAAAACCAACGATGACAATTATGAAAAAACTTCCGATACCCCAGATTATTTTTTTATTAATGTAAGTGCGGGTTGCAGGCGCTACATGATATTTAGCTATTTCTTCCATTACAGTTTTTGTAAAACGCATAGATGGTTCATCTAAATCACCGCTTATCATCAGTTGATGGGCTTCGAGCAGCTCTTTATATTTATTTTTCCATTCAAGGTTGGTTTCAATCAGCTTGTCAATTGCTGATCGTTCCTTCATACTGCTCAGCCCGTCAATGTAATCCCACAAACGTTCTTCCATATTCAACTGAGTATCCATAAAATTGTTTTTTCTTTCATTAATAATATTACAAAGCTCAATCCAATTACTTTCATTATCTGTTAAATAATCAATTCCCCTGAATTTCACGTACCTCATGGCTAAAATATTTTTCCATTTTTTCTTTCAACCTTTGTCTTGCCCTGTAAAGTTTTACTTTCACTGTATTAGAGTCAAGCCCTAAAACATTTCCGATTTCTTCAAGTGTCTGCTCTCCTTTGTAAAACAGGGTAATAACCTGTGCATCATCCGGGCTTAACATCCGTATGGCTTCATTAACCATTGCATGTTTTGATTTTTGTTCGATCGTATTTGCCTTAAATCCCGACTCCCGGCTCTCTACTTGTATATAAGTTTTTTCATTGTCGATAGATGTGGTATCTAATTTTTTCTTTCTGAGAAATGTGATACAACTTGTCCGTGTAATGGTATACAGCCATGTACTGAATTTCGATTCTCCCCTGAAATCGGCCAGCGAGCGATATGCTTTTATAAAAATATCCTGCGAAATTTCTTCAGCATCTTCACGGTTGTCTACCATTCGAAGAGTTAGCGTGAAAATATAGTTTTTGTAGCGCTCTACTATTTGCGCATAAGCCTGCTGGTCTCCTTTCAGGACCCTGCTGATGATTTCAGTATCTGTCAGTCCGGTGTGCATGACATAAGTGAGACTCTTTTTCCGGTTAGCAGGTTACAAGTTAAGACGATTAAATTTCTGATGCGGGGATTTCTGATTTCTTCTATCCTAAAAATTCTTTTTAATACTGAACGTAAAACTGCAGCATATTACTGAAGTTAAAGAAAACAGGCATCCCAAATTTCAAAATCCGAAATAAAGTGTAGCTTTAGGGAAACTGATAGGCATGAACAACCGCGATAAAAGTCTTATTTATTTTTTTCTCGGCATTTATTCCCTGCTCGTGAGCTGGTATTATAATCATTCAGTCTTTTTGCTTATTGTTCATTATATTTTTTGGCCTATATATTTATTGTATGAATTGCTTACCGGCCATTTATCTCACGGCATGTGGAAATCAATACCTATGTCTTATTTCAAATAAGTAATTATTTTAGTCAAAGGCGGGAAAGTTTGCATAGTTTATTAATAATTTACCTGATTTTTTTAGAATTCTTCGCTTTGCTGTAACCTCGGCAAATCAGCTTTAGTCATACATTGTGAAAAGACGCTGAATCGGTTCTCAAAAAGGTAAAAAGTAGTGTAACCCCGGATCAGATTCAGTAGTCTGATATTAAAACCTAAAACAATTAAAATTATAAGTTATGAACGGCGCAGAAATGTTAATCCCGATTTTAGTACCGCTTGGAATGTTTGCGATGATATTTGGAATAATTTATTTAAGAACCCGCCAGAACCTGGCTATGATAGAAAAAGGTATGAACCCGAAAGAGTTTGCCAACAGGCCGGCTCCTTACAGAAATCTTAAATGGGGTTTGTTATTGGTTGGCTCGGGTATAGGCTTAACACTTGCTTATATTATTACTCAATATGTGATTCATGATACGGAAGATCCTGCTTTATGGTTTGCATTCATTGCTATCGGAGGTGGTTTGGGTCTTATCCAATCTTACCGGATAGAAAAGAAGGAAGTACTGGATAAGGAAAATCCATCAATACAATAATTACCACCAATATACATCCTGCAATAATCAAAGCATCTCCTGCGCGAGATGCTTTGATTATTATATAACTCCAGCTTTTGATGAAATGCCATATTGGTAGAAATAAAGAATTATATTTTTCATAAACTTTCGACATGTATTCAATTTCCATTTAGGTTCAGTGCTTTCTTTATTACCGGGTCGAAGGTATTAGCTACTTCAAAATACCCCTCCTGTCTCCAGCCTTGCCTGCCCAATAAGGCTTTAGTTCTGAGTAACAACACTTCCTTATTCTTTTCTGAAATGGTTTTCAGGTTGATCGTGTCTTTTGATGCATAATCCACAAGGTTTTTCCATAATTCGTCATTATGGCTAAACCCGGAAGCAAAATCAGAAGCGGATTTGAATTGTTTAAATTCCGGCAAATGTTGTATATAATAAGTGTATACAAAGCGGTTTAAAGTATTATTTACATAAAGCGATGTAATGCTGTGGTCGATAGTGGCTGTATCAAATGCAATAAAAATATCAGGGCTAATGCCGCCACCGCCATACACTGTTCTTCCGCTATTTGTTTTATATATTTTGCCGTTATGTGCGGTTGAGGTATCACCATGAAGAACTTCTCCGTCATGAAACCTTTTCATTACTTCTTCATTGTAGGCATCATGATCTTCCTTGTTGTAAGGTTTTTGAATGCTGCGTCCGCTTGGTGTATAATATCTTGCCACTGTAAGCCGAAGTGCAGATCCATCGCTCAATTGATATTGTTCCTGGACGAGGCCCTTGCCAAATGTACGGCGGCCGATAATGGTAGCCCTGTCCCAGTCCTGCAAAGCACCAACAAGCACTTCACTTGCAGAAGCAGTGCCTTCATCAACAAGAACAATCAATTTTCCTTTCTCATACAAACCATCAACTTTACAGCGATATTCGACTTTGGATGAATTTACGCCCTGAGTGTAAACAATTAGTTTATCCCCGTCCAGAAAATCATCAGCTACAGCCACAGCCTGCTGCAAAATTCCACCACCATTTCCGCGGAGGTCAAGTATTAACCGTTGCAGAGGGTTTTTTTGCAGCAATTGCATTGCTTCTACAAATTCAGGATGTGTTGTTTCAGAAAACTTGTTAATATGGATATATCCTGTCGTTTTATCAATCATATAGGATGCATCAACAGAGGGCAGCGGGATGGTGCCTCTTGTAATACCCACCTTCAATGGCTTGCTATCACGCATAACCGTTACCGTTACATTGCTTGCGCCGGGCCCGCGTAGAAATTTCTTGATTTTGTCTCCATCGATGCCGTTACCTGCAACTGTTGAATCATTTACTTGAATAATCTTGTCACCGACTTCCAGCCCTGCTTTATCACTGGGACCTCCTGCAAGTACGCTCACAATATTTACCGTATCATCGAAAATCTGGAACTCCACTCCAATCCCTTCAAAATTTCCCTGGAGGTCTTCATTTACTTCGCTCAGGTCAACGGGAGGAATATAAATGGAGTGAGGGTCAAGGTGTGCAAGCATGCCCTCAATAGCATTTTCTCCAAGGGTGTCAAGATTTATTGAATCAACATAGCGCTGGCTGATCAGGCCGATAACTTCATCAACAGGCGCTTTTTTAGGCGATTTGAAAAACCCCTTCGGGCTGATATCGCTGCTGAGCCTGTATCCTATTACCATCCCGAAAATCATCACCACTGCAAAAAGAAAAGGCAGCCATACTTTAAGTTGCTTCATTCGAGTATTTTTAAGAAATAGCATGCAAATTAAGTAATCGTACTCAATGCTGAATACCAGTGATAAAACTTTGATAAGCTATCATGGATAAATGCTGAACGGCTTATTTTAATTTTTGATGAGGCATCTATCTTCCTAAGCTTAGGCCTGAACTATAAACAGGAAACTGTAAACTCCATTATCTTAGCATTATGAATATTCTAATTGCGGACAGCGGATCGACAAAATGTGAATGGTGCCTGTTGAGCAAAGGCAGAAAAAAAATTATTTATACAATCGGCATAAGCCCTTATTTTTTGAATGGCACACAAATAGAAGAATTGCTAAACAGGGATCTTGTTCCAAAGCTTAAAACAACTGTTGATGCAGTATATTATTATGGAACAGGCCTCGGCAGCAGCGATAATATCAATATTCTCAAAAAGGTTTTAAAAAAAATTTTTAAAGGGGCGAGAATTGAAGCTAATGAAGATACGCTTGCAGCAGCAAGGGCACTTTGTGGCGAAACAAAAGGCATTGCATGCATATTGGGCACAGGCAGCAATTCCTGTTATTTTAACGGGAAAAAAATTGTAAAAGGAAGTCCGGGGCTGGGTTATGTTCTTGGTGATGAGGGCAGCGGCGCATATCTCGGTAAAAAAGTATTGCAGTATTATTTGTACGACACTTTCGATGAAGAACTCCGTTACCGGTTTGATGCAAAATATGTAACCAGCAGAATGGAAATTTTAGAAAAAGTGTACAGGCAACCTTTGCCTAACCGCTATCTCGCATCGTTTGCTATTTTCCTGGCAGAAAATCGTGGTCATTATATGGTTGAAAATATCATTGAGGATGGCCTGAACGATTTTTTCTTCACGCATTTGTGTAAATTCAGCGAAATATGGAAATACCCAGTTCATTTTGTCGGAGGAGTGGCATATGGTTTTCGCGATGTAATTAAAGAACTATGCAACTCGTATGAGTTCCATCTGGGATCAGTTTTACAAAAGCCCATGGATGGTTTGGTGAAATTTCACAATAAATAATTAACCAGTTTCGCAACGACTTGGTTAGTCCTGAATTAAAAATTCATCATTGAGTCATCAGCAATCTTAAAATGGAGAAATTAATAAAATGTCTTTTGAACGAATAACTGAAGAGCCGGGCAAATACCGTCATTTGGAGAAGATGAGCATTCATGAAATCCTCACCAACATCAACCAGGAAGATAAGTCTGTGCCGGTGGCTGTACAGAAAGCCATCCCACAAATTGAAAAACTGGTAGGAGTGATCAGCGATAAAATGCTCAGCGGGGGCCGGCTTTTTTACTTAGGTGCCGGCACCAGTGGAAGGCTTGGTATACTTGATGCGAGCGAAATTCCACCGACCTACGGAATGCCTTACGGATTGATCATCGGTATTATTGCCGGTGGCGAAGAAGCTATACAAAAACCTGTGGAAAATGCTGAAGATAATAAAGATCAAGGCTGGCTTGATTTGCAAGAATATTGTGTTGCTGACAAAGATGTGGTGATCGGTATTGCTGCAAGTGGCACTACGCCTTATGTGCTGGGCGCATTAGAAGAAAGTAAAAAACACCATATTCTAACAGGCTGTATTACCTGCAATCCTGGTTCACCTTTATCCAGGCTTGCAGATTATCCTGTTGAGGTGGTTGTAGGGCCTGAGTTTGTTACCGGAAGCACCAGGATGAAAAGCGGCACTGCACAAAAACTGGTATTGAACATGATTTCAACAACAGTGATGATACAGATAGGACGTGTGGAAGATAATAAAATGGTAAACATGCAACTCACCAATAGCAAGCTCATTGACAGAGGCACGAAAATGCTGATGGAAAAAACCGGTATCAGGGATTATGAGAAAGCAAAAGCACTTCTGTTGAAATATGGAAGTGTAAAAAAAGCGGGAGAATCTATAGCGGACAAATAATTTTTTTGCGCCGGCCGGGGAAACATTATTCATCACCGTTGCGTCGCACACTGCTTCTGCAACAATTCTATTGCGGTAGGTATTAACAGGAAGTTCAATGCGGAAAATTATTTTTAAAAGCATTTCTGCATGTAAATCGTTCTGATTATATTAATATATTGCAATCATTTAAATAAAGGAGTTTTAAAATGGATTTACCAGCCACAGCTGTGATTACCCCTTCACAATTCAACGATCTTATCAAATCAAGAAGGAGTATTTTCCCAAAGCAGTTTGTAAAGGGCAAAAGGATACCTGACGAAATCGTCTGGCAACTGCTCGAAAATGCCAATTGGGCACCCACTCATAAATTCACAGAGCCCTGGCGCTTTTGTGTTTTTACCGGAGACGGATTAAAAAAGTTGGCTACATTCCAGGCTGAACTGTACAAAAAAAATGCAGGTGAAAATTTCAAACAGGATAAATATGAAAAACTGCAGACCAACCCGCTGCAATGTTCACATGTCATTTCAATCGGAATGAAACGCAGTACTGCAATATCCATTCCTGAATTTGAGGAAATTGCTGCTGTTGCATGCGCTGTTGAAAATATATATCTGTCTGTTACGGTTTATGGAATTGGCGGGTATTGGACTACCGGAGGAATTACATTTGAAGATGGTGCAAAAAAATTTTTTGGCTTAGACGAAGCAGATAAACTGCTCGGGTTTTTCTATCTTGGCTATATAGAAATACCTTCTGTGCCGGGAAAACGTGGGTCTATTGCCAACAAAACCACGTGGATAAAACAATGAAAGATATTTTTTGTTAACTTCATATTCCTTTACTTCTCCCGGCTTACCTGATCACAAAACTGCAATTCAATGAAAGCGCAGCTATGAAAATACACTGGTCATGTGGCGAGGATAGATTCGTTTATTTAAAGAATTAATAATTATTAAAGTTTCTATTATTTTTGGAAAAGGGGATGCATAAACTTTGCATGCATTTTTTATTATCAATCATTTTAAATAAAAGTTCATTATGAAAAAACTCAGATTCTTTCCGGTTGTCTTAATAATCGGTTTAGCTGCTTGCAGTGGTGGCAGCGAAAAAAGTAATGCAGACACGGCTGCAACTGTGAGCGCAGACACTACTCATAAAACGGCAGATACGACTCAGATGATAGCTCCGCTCCCTGATGTACCGGCCGGTGCAAAAGTCTTTTTCAAAAATTTAAAAGATGGCCAGACGGTAAAATCTCCTTTAAAAATAGAATTTGGTGTGGAGGGGATCGCGCTTGACACAGCTGGCGCTATCAAACCTGCATCCGGTCATCATCATTTGCTGATTGATGCAGGAGACTCCATCGCTGCCGGAACAGTTGTGCCTAAAGATTCTACTCACCTGCATTTCGGTAAAGCACAAACAGAAACAGAAATTACATTAACTCCGGGCGAACACAAGCTCACACTCCAATATGCGGATGGCATCCATCGTTCATATGGAGGAAAACTTGCAGCTACTATCAAAGTAAAAGTAAAATAGCATTTTTATATTAAAAAACCTCTTTGCCGCTTTGGCAAAGGGGTTTTATTTCAAGATATTGCAGAAAATTGCGGAAGCCCATGCTCTGTTACTATCGGTCAAAATGCACTCGCTTTATTCAGCAATTCAACAGAAACCCGGTCTAATTTAATTTCAGTTGCCTTAATCAATTCATAAAGCTGTTCAACCGAGGTAGCGCTTACAATAGGAGCGGTTATACTTGGACGTGAAAGTACCCAGGCAATAGCCACAGATGACAGGCTGCAGTTGTAAACCTTTGCTGTTTCATCAAGCGCTTTCAGGATTTTCAACCCTCTTTCATTCAAATATTTTTTAACCCCTGCTCCACGTTTGCTTTTGTTCAGGTCATTTTCTGACCGGTATTTGCCTGACAAAAATCCGCTTGCCAGCGAATAATAGGTGATGACACCTATCTGATGCTGTACACAGATTGCTTCAATTTCTTTCTCATAATCTTCCCGGTCATACAAATTATAACAGGGTTGAAAACTTTGATACGTAGGATAACCGTGCTTTTTACTTGATTCCAAAGATTTTTTCAATCGTTCTGCAGAAAGGTTGGATGCACCGATCCATCTTACCTTTCCCTGTTTTACCAATTGTGTATATGCTTCCAGGGTTTCGTCAACTGAAGTGTGTTCATCATCCCAATGTGTTTGGTACAAATCGATATAATCCGTTTGGAGGCGCAGCAGTGAATCTTCCACAGCTTTCAGGATATATTTTTTTGAAAGATCTTTATGCCCCTGTCCCATGTCTGAGCCCACCTTGGTAGCGAGAATAATTTTATCACGGTTATTTTTCTGTTGCATCCATTTGCCCAAAATAGTTTCTGACTCCCCACCCATATTACCTGGGGCCCAACTGGAGTATACATCGGCTGTGTCAATAAAATTAAAACCTGCATCTGAAAAAGCATCTAATACTTTGAATGATACGTCTTCATCAATGGTCCATCCAAGAACATTGCCGCCAAATGCAAGCGGTGCGAACGCTAAATCCGTATTGCCCAATCTTCTTTTTTGCATACAGGTTTATTTTTAATCCATATTAAACATTATCCTATTCTGATAGTTGCTGTAATATAAATTTTCTTTTCGCCCGGAAGCTTTTTATATCAACATCATATTTTGCAAAGTCATACACTACCTGTCTGCAGGTTTCTTTTGCCACAGCTGGTTTTTTTTCTGCCAGCATTTTTAATAATTCATAATCTGCTATTCCGTCACGCATGGCTTCCAGCCGGATCGAGCTTAAAATTTCACCGCGGCCCGGGTAAGTAATAAATGCGTCTCCGCCAGGCATGATATTACCCGCTTCAGGAATAATACCACTGGTCTCAATCAAACAATTATCGCTCCAGAAATCCCAACCCCAATGTAGGTATCCCGTCGCACCGAAACGAAAATTGATCCAATGCAAAATCCTTGTTTTTATCAGCGGCAGTTCAATAAAACGGTTTGCATATTCGCCTTGTGGGGCCAGGCAGGTATAAAACCACACTTCATTACCTGCATTTTGCCTTTCTTTGTAAAAAACATAATTGCTGTCGTACATTTCCAATTCCGGCACCCATACATCAATCATATTATTCACCCCATGCGAATGTACTGCATCGATCAGTTTTATGTCTGGTGCGACAGATTTTATAAAGGAAGCGATGCCTGCATAAGTTTTTTCATTACCAGGTTCAGGCTCGTCACAAATATGTTGCAGATACATTTTGTCCCAGCCTTTTGCTTTCAGGTGGGCAAGCAGAGCCGGGATAAACTGCCTGTAAAAATTCTGCGCTTCCTGGTCAGTAACCGGAATATTTTTAAACCGTAAAGTATCATTCTTCATATATGGCGTGTACACACCAAACTGCGCATACCAGTTACCCATTCGCCCCCCGATATGGCCGCCTTCAATTCTTTCTAATGCGTCTTCATCAATAAAAGTTTGTACAAACCTGTCAAGTTTCGAAAAATCGAAGGAGAATTTATCATCTTTTACGGTTATGCCTGATAGTGAAAAAATCGGGGTCATGATAACATTCTGGTTATATTCTCTCATTTTTCTGGCAGCAATCTTCAGCCAGTTCCAGTAATTGCCCGCAAATTCAACCGAGTCCTTCCCCCCACTCAATTGTTTTAATTGATTTTTTCCGAGACCAAACCAGTTGGTGACCAATAAGCTGGTTTTATTTACTGTTACATTATAGACCTTCACGGTAAAGCGCCGGCTCAATGCAAAATCCTTCCCGTCAATCCTTCCCCTGATAGTGAGTACCCCCGTGTAATCGGCCGGCGGAAAACCGGGAGGGATGTTTACAGTAACCCAAACCGGTTGGGTAGTGAAATTGCGTATATCCATCACCGTTGTATCCAAAATCGGGTCAGGATAAAACCCGGAAACGGGGTTCAGCTTGTCTTTCGGCGGATTCGGTAATGGCCTGCCCACTCTTGTGTAACCAACAAATCCGATAAAAGTATTTTTTGAAAAAAGATCCGGGTTTTTTGACACCTGGGTTACAGATACACTAACATGCTTCAAAGTTTTTGTACTTCTTATAGCAAATTGAAAACTGGCATGTTCGCCACGGGCAACATCGGCAACAGCATCCGTTGGTTCAAAAAATGCAGTCTCTTTAAAAACTTTCTGTAACGGGTCAACTGCAGCAAAAATGATTATGTCATTTAATTGTTCTTCCGTGAGCTTTTTTTGCTGGGCATTGGTAAACTGGACACTGATAATTGTTGCAGCAATTATCAACAGGGCTTTTTTCATTGTAAAATTATATTTAAACTAATTATAGGTTTTATGGCTGAGTTTGTCAGACTTCAGGCTCTTTCAGCAACCGGAGAATTTCAGCTATTTCATTTTCATTGGCGGTAACAAAGCACAAGTCTTCCAGCATATTGTTATTAATAAACTGCATATCACTTTTGATTAATGTTCTTGCAGAAGTATGAAATTCCCCGGCTCCGGTTTTTTCTATCAGGGCTGAAATGTTATCTGCGCGGACACCGGAACCTGGCATAATGCTGATGCGGCTTTCTGCCTGTCTTACCAGTTCATTAATCAATGCGGCCCCTTCAAAAGCAGTTGGTTTTTGCCCGGAAGTAAGAATGCGCTCGCAGCCGATACCCACAATATCTTCGAGCGCTTCAAACGGGTTGGTACACCAATCGAATGCCCGGTGAAAAGTAACCCCAAGCGGATAAGACAGCTCCACCAGTTTTGCAGCACGTTTTTTATCGATGGTACCATCTGCATTCAGCATACCGATTACCACCCCATCACAACCGAGCTGTTTACACAAAGCAATATCACGTTTCATGATTTCAAATTCTTCATCATTAAAAAGAAAATCACCACCACGTGGCCGTATAATCGGGAATAACTGAATGTGGAGTTTCTCTCTCGCAGTTTGTATCAACCCCAGACTTGGTGTTGTTCCTCCGCCGGCAGGGTCTGCACACAGTTCCACGCGGTGTGCGCCCGCATGTTGGGCAATTAATGCCGATTGAATATTGAAAGAACATATTTCGAGCTGGAATGGCATGTTTAATATTGTGTAAAAAAGATAAGTAGCCAGCTATAAATTGTTTACTGTAAATAATAATAACATCAATTAGCTGGCATGGTTTTTAAATTATGTAACCGGCACCTGTAATTCTCCTAAGCATTGTTGCGTCGCACACTTCAACCAATGCATTTCTTCTGACGCTTTATCATGAAAAAAAGCTTTTAGCCGCAATCAATTTCTCCTGCTCATTATTGCGTAACGCATAGCTAAACCCTTTTTGAATGGCATAAGCGCCCACTTCGCCATTTTTATTCAATGCTAAAAATGCAACCTGTATCTCTTTGGCTTTTTCTCCTTTCACTTTAATAATACGTTCAACCGCTTTTTTACATGCTTCTTCCGGCGATAATCCCTGTCGCATGAACTCAATAACGGTATGTGTACCGCAAATCCGTATCACATCTTCACCTTGACCGGTTGCTGTAGCCGCACCCACTTCATTGTCAACAAAAAGCCCCGCGCCGATAATCGGTGAATCGCCAAGCCTTCCACGCATTTTAAAACCCATTCCACTGGTTGTGCAACTGCCGCTCAAATTCCCTTTTGCGTCCATCGCCACCATACCAATGGTATCATGGTTCCATTCGCCATTATCCATTTTTTTAGGAACGTTGTACGCATGGTAGCCTGAATTTTCGATATTGATCACCGGTTTATATTCGGATTTTCTCAACCATTCTTTATAATTTTTCTCCGCATCATCTGAAAGTTTTTGTGGCTCAAGGGGAAAACCTTCTGCAACAGCAAACTGTTGTGCACCGGCGCCGACCAACATAACATGCGGGGTTTTTTCCATCACTCTCCTTGCCACTGAAATCGGGTGTTTGATTCGCTCGAGGAATGCTACGCTGCCGCAATTGAAATATTCATCCATGATAGATGCATCAAGCGTTACAAATCCGTCGCGATCCGGATTAGCACCAAGTCCCACGCAACAATTTTGCGAAGCTTCCGTAACCATTACTCCGGCCTCCACCGCATCCAGTGCACGGCCTCCGTTACCCAGGATTTTCCACGCCGCTTTGTTGGCTTCAATGCCTGCATCCCAGGTCGAAATGACAATAGGATTACCTTTGATAACAGGATATGTTTTTTCTTCAGCAAAATTTTTCTTCCCGATGGTTAGCCCTATTGAACCTAATAAAGAGGACTGCAAAAATTTTCTTCTGTTGAACATGTTGAAAATATTAAATTGAGAACCGAATTTAGGTAATTTGACATTTCCACCTCAAATTTATAACAGCAATCCATCATCTGTTTAAAATAATCAATATGAAACGTATTCTATTTCTGCTTTTCATTATTTGTTCAATGAAAATAAGTGCCCAGGATAGTGCCTGGGTACGCAATCACTACAACAAAATAGAACGTTATATTCTTACCCGTGACAGTGTTGAACTTTTCACATCAATATACATCCCCAAAGACACCAGTGAGGAACACCCGATTTTACTTACCAGAACACCTTATTCTTGTGCGCCGTATGGTGAACAAAATTTTTCACCCCGACTTTGGGGGCCCTACTGGAGTTATTATGCCAAAGAAAATTATATTATAGTTACCCAGGATGTTCGTGGCCGCTGGATGAGTTACGGCCAATTTCAAGACATCCGCCCATTCAATCCAAATAAAAAAACTGATCGCGATATTGATGAAGCCAGCGACACCTACGATGCTATTGACTGGCTTATTAAAAATATTCCCCACAATAATGGCAAGGTTGGGGTAAAAGGGATTTCTTATCCCGGTTTTTATTCTACAATGGCTGCGGCAAGTAATCACCCTGCACTTAAAGCGGTAAGCCCGCAAGCGCCGGTAACCAATTGGTTTATCGGCGATGATTTTCATCACAACGGCGCATTTTTCCAGATGGATGCTTTTTCATTTTATTCGTCATTCGGGAAACCACGCCCAAAGCCAACTACAGAGGGCCCAACAGGGTTTGACTATTACACACACGACAATTACAAATTTTATCTCGAGACAGGTGCTTTAAAAAATTTCGCTGCTTTGATGGGCGATAGCATCGCTTTCTGGAAAGATTTATATGCACATCCGGATTATGATGCATGGTGGAAAGCACGCGATGCGAGAAACGCAACAAAAAACCTGCAGCCGGCCATGCTTTGGGTAGGGGGTTTGTTTGATGCAGAAGATTGTTGGGGAGCCTGGAATGCATATAAAGCTGCAGAACAAAATAACCCGGGCAAAATGTTTAATAAAATTGTTGACGGCCCCTGGTACCACGGTCAGTGGGCAAGTAGTGACGGCACGCACCTGGGTAATATTTATTTCGGGAGTAATACAGCGGAATGGTTTCAGCAGAACATGGAGGTGCCTTTTTTTAATTATTTTCTGAAAGGCAAAGGAGATATTTCCCAGATAGCTGAAGCAAATATTTTTATTACCGGATTAAATGAATGGAAAAAATTCAGTCAATGGCCGCCTGCGGAAGAAAAGGAAAAAAATCTTTATCTGCAGGCCAATGGCAGACTAAGCTGGAACAAACCTTCTGCCAGCAACAGTTTTTCCGAATACACAAGCGATCCGGCGCATCCTGTACCTTATACAGAAGAGGTTCATTTCAACAGGACAAGAAGTTACATGACAGATGACCAGCGCTTTGCTTCCAGAAGGCCTGATGTGCTGAGTTTTGAAACGGATACACTGGAAAATGATATGGTCGTTACCGGAAGTGTTGTCGCTAATATACTAACCAGCATTTCAACAACTGATGCTGATTTTGTGGTAAAAATAATTGATGTTTTCCCGGATAGGCTTAGCTATAATGATATAGACATTTATGCAGAAAATGACCCTGCAAACAAATACCCAATGGGTGGTTACCAGATGATGGTCCGGGTTGAAATTTTTCGTGGAAGGTACCGTAAGAGCTATGAAAAACCTGAACCATTTACTCCCGGAAAAGTTGAACAGGTACAATTCGAATTGCCGCCGATAGCACATTGCTTTAAAAAAGGGCACCGCATTATGGTGCAGATTCAAAGCAGCCTTTTCCCGTTAGTTGACCGCAACCCGCAGCGGTATGTAAATATCTATACCTGCGATGACAAAGATTTTCAAAAAGCAAATATTAAGATATACCATGATGCAATGAATAGTTCATCACTGATTTTACCAGTGCTTCAGTAAAGCAGGTTGAAAAGTTGATTGGTTGATATTAGAAATAGCATTGAATATCAACCAATCAACTTATTCATGCGCCCGGCCTGCCTGCAATTACATCCTGTGACCTCGTAAAAAATCCTCAATCATCATTTTCCTTTTTCCCTCAAGCTGTATTTCCTTCAGGTATATATAACCGTTGGGGCATGCGAAACGCAGGTAAGTTTTGTTATCGGTTTCATAGCTGCCCGGTGAAGATGAAATTATGCCTTCTTTTTTTTCAACGTGGTACACTTTGAGTATTTTGTCATCAAGTAAGGTAAATGCCCCGGGAAACGGAGAAAGCCCCCGGATTAAATTGTATACATCATTAACCGGTTTGTGCCAATCTATTTTGCAGTTCTCCGTAAAAATTTTTGGGGCATGCTTTAATTCTGCAGATTGTTTACTGGTTACTTCCGCCTGAGCTCTTTCCTTTAGTGCTCCTTCTGCCAATCCTTTTACGGTTTTTACCAAAAGCTCCGCACCAATAATTTTCATTTTATCGTGCAGTTCCCCTGCTGTTTCATTTTCAGAAACCGGAATTTTTTCTTGTAATAAAATATCGCCTGTATCAATTTCGTGCTTAAGCCTGAATGTGGTAACGCCTGTTTCTTTTTCCCCGTTAATAATTACCCAGTTAATGGGGGCAGCCCCACGATATTGCGGCAGCAAAGAAGCATGCACGTTCACCGTTCCCATCGGCGGCATATTCCAAACTATTTCCGGGAGCATCCGGAATGCCACTACAATTTGCAGGTCGGCCTGCAAATATTTCAATTCACTAATAAACTCAGCCCCTCTTAATTTTTCAGGTTGCAGGATTTTTAACCCTTTATCAAAGGCATATTTTTTTACCGCGCTTTCATTCATCTTCATTCCACGCCCGGCTGGCTTATCGGGGGCAGTAACCACAGCAACAATATAACAACCAGCATTCAACAGCGCATCCAATGACGCGACAGCGAACTCAGGTGTGCCCATGAAAATAATTTTCAAATTTTTCAGCTTCCGGTTTCCAGCTTCCATTCCTGGCATTCTAAAATTCTTTATTATTCAAAATCTTTGTACAACAAATATTTCTTCCTTATTTTTTTGAATTTTGACAATTCCGGTTTCCAGCTTTCCCTGATTTCATTTTCGGTTTTTCCCTCTTTTATTTGCTGCATCAGCAAATCTGTTCCGGCAAGTTTATTGATATAATTGTTTGAAAGAAAAAACTTCTCCTTATCTGGGAAAAGCGCATAAGCTTTCAACAGCCACTTCAATTGTAAACGGTTGCCGGTTGCTTTCATTACATCAATCCGGCTTAAATCAAAGCCATAACAGACCTGGTTCTGCAATGGCGGATTTTTCGCCCCCTCTACGCTTTGTGGTGTGAAGCTGTATAAATTCTGGGGAAACAGCGGGCTGCCAAATTGCTGAAAAGGTTTGTCGGTTCCGCGGCCCAGGCTCACTGCAGTTCCTTCAAAAAAACAAACAGAAGGATATAAATAAACCGATTGCATATTCGGCAAATTCGGTGATGGTTTTACCGGTAATGCATACCTGCTTTTGTGCGTATAATTTTTACATTTAATTACCTGGAAATGAAATGTGGTATCAGGAGAATTATCTGCATGCCGGTAAAAAGCATATACTTTATTTGCTGAATCTGAAAGCCATTTTTCTCCTGCAAGCATGCAAGCATATTCAGCAATCGTCATTCCATATACCACCGGCACCGGCTGCATGCCTACAAACGATTTAAATTTCAGGTCAAGTACCGGGCCATCTACATAAAACCCATTGGGGTTGGGCCGGTCAAGAATCATCATGGGTTTGTGATTTTCAAATGCCGCTTCCATCATCTTTTGTAATGATGAGATATAGGTATAAAAACGAACACCTACATCCTGTATATCAAATACAATCAGGTCCACATCTTCCAGGTCGGCAACGGAGGGTTTTTCTTTGTTGCCATATAAAGAAACCACCGGCACCCCCGTCTGTTTATCAATATAGCTGCTTACATTTTCCCCGGCATCAGCCGTGCCCCGAAAACCATGTTCAGGCGCAAATATTTTTTTAATGTGTACACCTCGTTTCAGCAGGGTATCTACGAGATGTGAACGGCCAACTATTGATGTTTGATTGGCATAAACGGCTATTGCTTTGTTTTTAATAAGCGGAAGGTAAACATCCATCCTTTCAGCCCCGGTAATAATCCTGGTATAAGATTTAGACAGTTGCCCGGTCAGCACAGAACAATATAACCCGGTCAAGAGGCAGCATAAAATAATTTTCAGTTTGTGCACAAATAATTTTTTATAATGAACCCGGCAATATTACAACTATTAGGCTTTTCTTGCGTCGCACTGTTCAGCGTCAACAAATCCTTCAACAAGTATTTAAGGTAACTGGTTATTCAAAAAATGAATATCTGCCATTTATATTTATCAAATTTCATTAAAAATTTTTATTGGTAAAGGGCAATTATTAGGGTTACATTTGCACTGTTTTTTTAAGGCTTCATCTGCTTTGGTTGGAGCTGCCCTGTTTTACCGGAATGATTATTCATTTCTGACGCCTGAAAAATATTTATCAATAAAACAAATGCAAATTATGCAACAAGTAAAAGCCGGTGATACTGTGAAAGTGCATTATCATGGACGTTTAACAGACGGAACAACTTTTGATTCTTCCGAAGGCCGCGATCCGCTTGAGTTTGAAGTAGGAAGCGGTATGGTAATAAAAGGTTTTGATAATGGTGTAATGGGAATGGGAGTTGGCGATAAAAAAACGATTAATATTCCTGTTGAAGAGGCGTATGGCCCTGCTGACCCTCAAATGATGATGGAATTTCCTGCAGACAGGCTTCCGAAAGATTTAAAACCTGAAGTAGGCATGGAACTTACCATGCGAGATGCTTCCGGAAACCCCATTCCTGTTATTGTTGCTGAGGTGAGACCAGATGTAATCGTAATTGACGCCAATCATCCGCTTGCCGGTGAAGACCTTATTTTTGACCTGGAGCTGGTTGAAATTGTAGGAACCAAATCGAGGATTATTATGCCTTAACAGTTTATGGCTGACGGCTCATAGTGAATATCCAATTCAAAAAATATGATACATCATGATTTGTTAGCCGTAAATTTTTTTTCATAGTACAAAAACAGAATAGTAGCAGTAATAAATAGCAAGGCTGTTACAATAAAGGAGCCTTCAAAACCAAAATCCCCCCCGGTAATGGATTCATCGCCTTTTAACTGTATAAGCAACAAAGAAGGGAAATCAACCCCGCTTATTTTATAGCCAAATACCGGCCCCTGAAAAAAATTCCAGCCAAAATGCAGCATAACAGAAAACCAGAGGTTTTTTGTGTATAAATAATTTAGCCCCAGCAAAGTTCCGCCGAGAAACAAAGAAGCTAACGGGATAGCAGATACCCCCGGGTTGCTGACATGAAAAATGGCAAATAAAAATGCTGAGAGCAATAATGCGATCCATTTATTGAACGACTGTGCCAGGTTATTCAATATATAACCGCGAAAAACCAATTCTTCGCTGATGGCAATCAGTAAAAGTATACCAACCTGTACAATCATATCACGGCCATTAAAAGAAAAATCATCCCACTCCAGATGACCGGTAGAGTACAATACCAGTGTTCCTATACCTATAACAGCAGGTGCAATAAAAAAACCGGCAAGCATATTATTCATCTGACCAGAACTGCTGGTTCCGATCTCTGCAAAATTTTTTTTGTCAATATATCTGGTAAAAATGAAAACGCAGGCAATTGATGAAATAAATTCCACCAAAGCCACAACCCATAAAGTTTGTGCTGATGCCAGGTTAGTAACTGTTTGTAAAAAATCGTTTCCGGTATTCCCTGCCTTATAAGAAGTAAACAGCATGACAGCGGGTATAGTGATTATCAAAGCAAGAATAAAAAAGGCGATGATAAACAGAAGGGCACGCAGCCATCCTTGTTTGATCAGTGGTTTTTTTTCTTCTGAATTATTCATAGTAGCTATATTCGTTCCTCTAAATTAATCAAATCATTTATGTTCGGAGATTATTCATTTACTGTTGCGGAACGATTTATCCAATATGCGCAAATTGATACGCAAAGCGATGCCCGCTCATCAACCACACCCTCAACAGAGAAGCAAAAAAACCTTAGCCGCTTATTAGCGGAGGAATTAAAAAAAATGGGAATTGAAAACGCAGAAATGGATAGTTACGGGTATGTGTATGCGGAAATTCCATCCAATTCTATCAAAACAGTGCCGGCTATTTGCTTTTGCGCACATGTTGATACCGCGCCGGATTGCACGGGAGAAAATGTTAAACCCATAATCCATAAAAATTATGATGGAGGTAATATAATATTGCCTGATGATCCATCACAGGTTATTTCCCCTAACGATTACCCCTATCTGAAACAAAAAAAGGGCGATGACATCATTACTGCGTCAGGGACTACCTTGTTGGGTGCTGATGATAAAGCGGGCGTTGCCGTCATTATGGATATGGCGAATTATTTTGTGCACCATCCTGAAGTAAAACACGGGGCAATAAAGATATTATTTACTCCCGATGAAGAAATTGGCCGTGGTGTTGATAGGGCAGATCTTCAAAAACTGGGTGCAGCCTATGGGTACACACTGGATGGAGGTGAGCTGGGTTCTTTCGAAGATGAAACGTTTTCAGCAGATGGCGCAACATTCACTTTTTATGGCATAAGCGCACATCCCGGCTATGCCAAAGAAAAAATGGTAAATGCCGTTAAAGTGGCTGCCGCATTCGTCAGTTCATTGCCCAAAGATGAATTGGCGCCCGAAGCCACTGAAGACAGGTATGGATTCGTGCATCCCCTGGAAATAACAGGCACTGCCGAAAAATCAACTGTAAAATTGATTATCAGGGATTTTGTTACCCGCAAACTTGCTGCTTATGAAGAATACCTGAAGGATAAAGCTGAGGATGCCATTAAAAAATTCCCGGGCGCGAAATATGAAATGTCTGTTACGGAACAATACCGAAATATGAAAGAAGTGCTGGATGATTATCCGAAAGTTTCGGAATATGCCATAGAAGCCATACAACGTTGTGGCATATCCGTAAAAAAAACCAGTGCGCGGGGAGGAACTGACGGATCCAGGCTTTCATTCATGGGGCTGCCATGTCCGAATATTTTTACGGGAGAAATGGCTTTTCATGGCAAGCATGAATATGTGAGTATACAGGATATGCAGAAAAGCGTGGAAACAATTGTAAGGTTGGCGATGATTTGGGAAGAAAGAAGTTAAAAGCCAGGTGCATGGTGAAGGGAAGCTCTCGGGTCCCGTAAGAAAAAGGATAATGGGTTCGGTTTACTCCCGCCTCCCGGCGCCGGACTTTTTTATAATCCCTTCAATAATTTTCACTGCATGCGCCCTTGAATTTTCTATGAACCATACATGCGTGTTCATGCCGCCGCAAACAACACCTGCCAGGTAAATATTTTTCATATTGCTTTCCATGGTATCGGGAGAATAGGCAGGTTGCAACACTTCGTCATTTGATAATTGAATGCCGATTTTTTTCAGGAAATCGAAATTTGGCTTGTAACCCGTCATGGCAATCACATAATCATTTTCAATGGTAATAACCCCGTCAGGTGTTTTTATATCCACTTCTTTTTCACGGACAGCCATTACCGTTGAATGAGTATAAGCTGTAATACTGCCTTCTTTGATCCTGTTTTCAATATCGGGCTTTACCCAATACTTTACCCTTTTTCCAATACCTTCATCTTTGATGACCATTGTCACTTCTGCTCCTTTGCGCCAGGTTTCCAGCGCAGCATCCACTGCCGAATTATTAGCACCGACTACAAGCACTTTATGCATGGCATAAAAATGCGGGTCTTTATAATAATGAGTAACTTTTGGCAAATCCTCGCCGGGCACATTCATCAAAACGGGAATATCATAAAAGCCGGTAGCCACAATAATATTTTTTGCCAGGTATTTTTGCCGGGAAGTAATTACTTCATATTCTTCATTCATTTTTTTTACATCTTCTACTTTTTCCTGCAAATGGATATAAAGATGTTTTGAAACCGCAATGCGGCGGTAATATTCCAAAGCTTCCGGCCTGGTAGGTTTTGCGTTGTTGCTTACAAAGGGAACACCGCCGATTTCAATTCTTTCCGATGTAGAAAAGAAAGTCATGTTGGCAGGATAATTATACAAGGAATTTACCAGGCACCCTTTTTCAAGGATGAGGTAATCCAGTTTTGCTTTTTGCGCTTCAATGCCGCAAGCCAGCCCAATAGGCCCGCCACCAATGATGATGATATCGTAAACTTTATTCATTGTAATAATATATTATAGCCGGGTTAATATGCAATGCTGCTTACTGCAGAATATGGTTTTTCTGTACAAGCGAGCGTGGCAAGGATGCTTAATAGCAGCAATACCGCTGATCAACTCATATGAAAGTCGGGCATTAACCGGAGCTGATTTTTTAAAATCAAATTTACCTGATTAATGCATCATAGTTAAAATATGTTCGTGCAAAATCTGTACATTCATTGTAAATTTTATTTATGGAGAATATGTCGAATTATAGTTTGATCATTCTGGCAGTTCTGGTCCTCTCTTTTCTTTTAAGCTCATGGGTAACTGTGAACCAGGGATACATATATGTAATTACCTTGTTTGGAAAATACAGGCGCGTACTTACGCCGGGGTTGAATTTTAAAATTCCGTGGATTGAACAGGTGGCCAAACGCATCAGCATACAAAACCGTTCAGTTGAACTGGAGTTCCAGGCTGTTACCTCTGACCAGGCAAATGTGTATTTCAAAAGCATGTTATTATATGCCGTGCAAAATGCAGATGAGGAAACAATCAAAAAAGTGGCATTTAAATTCATAAGCGATAAAGACCTGATGCAGGCGCTCACCCGTACGATTGAAGGTAGTATCCGTTCTTTTGTAGCCACAAAAAAGCAAGCCGAAATTTTAGGGTTGAGGAAAGAGATCGTGGAATTTGTAAAAGACCAGATTGACCATTCGCTGGAAGAATGGGGTTATCACCTGATGGACCTCCAGATCAATGATATTACTTTCGATAAAGCGATTATGGATTCGATGAGCAAGGTGGTAGCGAGTAATAACCTGAAAGCTGCTGCGGAAAACGAAGGGCAGGCATTGCTGATCACTAAAACAAAAGCGGCCGAGGCAGAAGGGAATGCTATTAAAATTTCTGCGGAAGCAGAAAAAGAAGCGGCGAGGTTACGCGGACAGGGCGTTGCGTTGTTCCGCGAAGAAGTAGCACGGGGTATGACTGAAGCGGCAGAACAAATGAAAAAAGCTAACCTTGATACCAATGTTATTTTATTCAGCATGTGGACGGAAGCGCTGAAAAATTTTGCCGAAGTGGGAAAAGGAAATGTAATATTTCTGGATGGCAGCGCACAAGGTATGGATGCTACAATGAGGCAGATACAAGCATTGATGCTAAAACAGTCCACTCCTGCTTAATGACGTATTACAGGATGGCAAGTATCTTTTTTAAGTATTATGCCGGCGTTCATCTCTTGTTCATTCCAGAAATTATAAAAGTGTATCTTTTTATCCTGTATTGAAAATTGAAGATGAATATTCCAGTGGGTTGAAGCCTGATCTGATACAGGGAGGTATCTGGCAAACAAAACATAAAATATAAACTAACATATCAGGTATAACTCAGGAAACATGACAACAAGCCTCGTTGTGTCATTATAATGGTGCCATTTCACTGTTTCGTTTTGAAATCAATACCGGAAACACTGAATTTTTGTACTGACCGGCAATATTGCAGCAAAAGATTATGATTATGGCGGTGACGCGAGTGAAGGCAAACAAGGTTTTACTTCAGGTTATAGAAAGAATGGATATTGTAAAAAATTTATAAACAACCGGATGATAACATAAGCTGTACTTAAATGGCTACCATCATTGATATTATTAAACTTTAACCATGTATATTCAGATAGGCGTCTACGTTAATTCATTTGATGAGCTCGGACATGAACTATATTTCCGCCAGGTGCGTTTCCACCATACATGGTTTCCATAGTGCGTATCCTCCGGAAAGATTATACACTTCCGGAAACCCGTTCTGACGGAGGATGCGGTGTGCGATATAGCCACGCAACCCCTGCTGGCAATAAATATAAAGCGGTTTGTCTTTCGGTAACCCTTCCATTTTCTTTCGCATCTCATCAACAGGAATATTAATGGCTCCTTCAATATGTTCTTCTGCAAATTCTTTTTCAGTCCTTACATCAATCAACACACTGTTTTCGGGCAATTTGCCCACCTCATTCCAGTAACAGATTTTCAAAGTGCCATTCAGGATATTGTCAGCTACAAACCCGGTCATATTAATGGGGTCTTTGGCAGAAGAGTAAGGTGGCGCATAGGCATGTTCAAATTCCATTAATTCATAAATAGTGCCGCCCCTTTTAATAACTGAAGACATTATATCAATTCGTTTATCCACGCCATCATATCCTGCAATTTGTGCGCTCAGCAAACGTCCGTCATGTGGTGAAAATGCAACCTGGATCGACATCAGTTGCGAGCCGGGATAATAACCGGCATGCGACCCGCCATGAATGGTAGAAATAATATGAGGAATGTTGTAGCGGGTTAAATGTTTTGATGCCGTTCCTGCCGTTGCAACCGTCATATCGAACACTTGTACGATGGCGGTATTAACAGAGCCATTGTATTTCTGTTTATTCCCCAATACAATGTTATTCGCACAAATACGGCCTTGTTTGTTGGCGGGCCCGGCAAGGTAAGTGGGCATTGATTGTTCCGTTATCGGATTAGTAAATTCGATAGCATCACCTACTGCATAAATATCGGGCTCTGAAGTTTGCAGGTATTCATTTACCCAAATGCCTTTTGCCGCACCTGATTTCAATCCTGCTGCAGATGCCAGTTTTGTATCAGGGCGCACACCAATAGAAAGGATGACCACATCAGTTTCTATAGCAGTTCCGTCTTTCAATAAAACGCGCAGGCCTTCATCACTTTTTTCAAAACCTGTTACTGCCGTATTTAATTTCAGGTCTATTTTTTTTGAACGGATATGTTGCTGCACAATTGCTGCAATCGGAAAATCAAGCGGGGCCATTACCTGGCTGGCCATTTCAATAATACTTACCTGCATGCCTAACCCATGCAGGTTTTCGGCCATTTCTAACCCAATAAAACCACCTCCGATAACTACCGCTTTGCCTGCCGTTTTTTCAGTTATATAATTTTTTATATAATCGGTATCGGCAACATTGCGAAGTGTAAAAATACCAGGCAGGTTTATGCCGGGCAATGACGGGCGAATAGGTTCTGCACCTGGCGATAACACTAACTTATCATAGTGTTCCCCGTATTCTTCTCCCGACTTTAGGTTTCGTGCAGTTATTTTTTTTGCAGCAGGGTCAATTGCGGTTACTTCCGTGGAAATGCGGACATCAATATTGAAACGATGGTTGAAGTCTACTGCGTTTTGTACAAATAATTTATTCCTGTCTTTGATTATATCGCCGATATAATAAGGCAAGCCGCAATTGGCATAGGAAATATATTCACCTTTTTCAAAAATGATAATTTCTGCCTGTTCATCTAATCTTCTTAGCCTTGCTGCAGTACTGGCTCCGCCTGCAACTGCGCCTACTATCATGTATTTCATATTACACTCACAATTTATCAGGTGCAAAGGAAAAAAGAAACAGTAATAATTAAGGTAACATTAGTTACTAAGCACACTGAAAGCAATTATGCAAACGAAAGATTGATTTACCTGGTGATAAATAAATTCTCCGGTTCATACTTTTTCGCTTATCGCTTTTTTTTACATCCATCTAAACGGATTGCCCGAAGGCAAGTGCGTAATATTCAGTCCTGGCACTTTCGGTTTCAGCCACTCCACCAGCCACTCCATTCCGGGTTCTTCACTCACTGAATGTCCGAGAACAATAAGAGATGTCTTTTCGCCAAATGCAATGGAGTCGCGTATGTATTCACCTGTCTCCCATTCACTCAGTTCCCCTACCACAAGCACATCGGGCTTTTCTTTTTCAGCCAGGCTTATTTGCATCTCACCACCTTCGGCGCCGGGTAATAATCCAATCCGTTCACATTGTTGGTCAGGGTTACCGATTACACGGACATGTTCAATTCCCAGTTTTGATTTAAAATGGCCGACAAGATCGTTCAGGCTCAGGGACGGGATTTTAATAACCTTTTTTCCGGGTTCATAATAAGGAAGCCAGCCCACACTTTTCACTACCCCGTAAGTAATACCATCCGGCTTACAGGAATGCCAGTAATCATGAAAACGCCACACGGTAATATTATACCTTTTCAGCAATGCGCGTTTTTGTTGCACTATTTTATTATCAGGCACATAATCAAGCCTGTCTTCATGGTTATAAAAAGTAGGTTCATGCGCAATAACAAAATTTGCATTCAGTTTTGCCGCGGCATTGATGACATCCACAGTGGTAAACATGGTAGTGATGATACCCGATACTTTGTTTCCTGCACTGCCGCTTTTAATTGTATCAACAGTTTGGGGCAAAGGCGCAACCGGTATTTCTTTTAAAATAATATCAATCACTTCCTGCACAGTAAATGCTTTTTCGGCATGCCGGTTTTTTTCAAAGCCTTCAAAACCCTCACCTATAAAAACCGCAGCCCCGGCTGCTTTCAGCGAGGTGCTGATAAATTCCCTTCTTCCTTTTTTAAATTGCTGATGGTACATGAAAAATTTTTAGTTGAATAAATGTATTGAATTAATAGAAACTGAAATGTGAAAATGTTGAAGTCGCTGTTTACTGTATGGATGATAGGCCATGCACAGGATTACTGTTAAGCATGGTTGCGTCGCACACTTGGCATTTTGCCCTTTATTGAACAGGTTGAATTAAAAAATAAAATTTTTATATCAAACGGTGAAATTACTGACGAGTATGTCATCAGTCCTTATGCAAAAGATAATACCGCTCTCATATTTTGCTTAACTTTCGCATTTAATTTTACCAATGAACCAGATTAATAAAAACGCTATCGATTCACTGGGTTATCATTTTATAGAAGAAAAATATTTACCGAAAGGGAAAGATGAATATTACCTGCGCAACCAGCAGAATAAAAACGGCATACAATACCGCAACCTCACTGCATTTGAGATCGAAACACTCGTACGTAACCGTAATACATCCGACAACTGGAACCGCATTTTAGTATCGGATGCGTTTGCGCCGGCGCTGGTGGTGAACTGTAAATTTTTCGGGTTGGTTCGCATTGGAAAACTGGAACCTTATTACCTCGAGTTTCATAACCTGCGATGTCCGGTGGGCTTGTACAACAGCACCATCATCAGTTCCGATTTCGGTGATAATGTAGCCGTCGATAATGTAAATTACTTATCGCATTATATCATCGGAAACGATGTGATAATTGTGAACGTCAACGAACTCGCCACCACAGATAATGCCAAATTCGGCAATGGCATTTTAAAACAGGGCGAGCCGGAGCCGCGCCGCATCTGGCTGGAAGTGCGTAACGAAAATGCGGGCAGGGGCATTATGCCTTTCGATGGTATGCTTGCGGGCGATGCCTATTTGTGGAGCAGTTACCGGGATAATGAAATCTTGCAAAAAAAATTCCGGGAATTCACAGAAAAAAAATTCGACAGTAACCGGGGTTATTACGGCAAGGTGGGAGACAGAACGGTGATCAAAAACTGTAAGATCATCAAAGATGTGGTCATTGGCAGCGATGCTTATCTGAAAGGTGCGAACAAACTGAAAAACCTCAGCATCAATTCTTCACCGGAAAGTAAAACACAAATCGGAGAAGGTTGCGAACTGGTGAACGGCATTATCGGTAATGGCTGCAGGATTTTTTATGGCGTAAAAGCGGTTCGTTTTATTACTGCTTCCAATTCGCAACTGAAATACGGTGCAAGGCTGATCAACTCGTATCTCGGTGATAACTCCACCATTTCATGCTGCGAAGTGCTGAACGCCCTGATCTTTCCAGCGCATGAACAACATCATAACAATTCATTTTTATGTGCCGCACTGGTTATGGGTCAAAGCAATATGGCCGCGGGCGCAACTATCGGGTCAAATCATAATTCAAGAGGCTCTGATGGTGAAATCATAGCGGGCCGTGGTTTCTGGCCCGGTCTATGCGTCAGCCTGAAACACAATTCAAAATTTGCATCGTTCAACATCCTGGCAAAAGGAGATTATCCTGCTGAATTAAATATTCCGGTTCCCTTTGCCCTGGTAAGTAATCATGTGAACACCGATGAGCTGGTGGTGATGCCCGGTTACTGGTTCTTATACAATATGTATGCACTGGCACGCAACTCATGGAAATATACAGACCGCGATAAAAGAAAAGATAAACCACAACTGATAGAATACGATTTTCTCGCCCCTGACAGCGTAAATGAAATAATTGATGCCATCAGTTTGATGGGGAAATATGCCGGAAAGAAAAATCTCGAATCCAAAAAAATAATCAATGAAGTTGAAATACCATCAGGCCTCTTTGAAAACAGCAAGCGAAAAACAAAACTAATCAAAGTTTCACAAGCATACCATGCTTTCAGGGATATGGTAATGTATTATGCAACCGAGCAATTGGCACAGTTCCTGGAAACAGGGGCCTTCAAAAAATTAAAGGATGCATGTGAAAAAATTCCTGAAAAGATTTCACTTTCCAAATGGAAAAATGTTGGTGGACAATTGATCAGAGAAGAAGAATTAAAAGAGTTGATCGCGGGTGTTGGCTCCGGAAAAATAAAAAACTGGGAGCAGGTTCATGCATTTTATAAAAAGCAGGGAGAAAGTTATGCAGTCGATAAATTTCATCACGCATTGGCCGCCTTACGCCAAATTCATAAAATCGAGATATCTACGGGTAATAAAGCGGTTATTAAAAAATTGTTGCAGCAAAGTGTTATTATAAAAGAGCGGATGGTAAAAGGGATCCATGACGCCCGGTCAAAAGACTATTACAACCCCTTCCGGGAAATGGTTTATGAAAATCAGCACGAAATGGATGTGGTATTAGGAAAATTTTCCGACAACAGCTTTATAAAGCAAGAGAATGAAGCATTGAATGCATACAAAAAAAGAATTGATGCTTTAGTCAGAAAATTCTGTTAACACATAAAGCCGCAATAAGCGGCTTTATGTATGGATACGGAAACAATTATTTCACCATTTCACAAATCGTACAGAACTGTAGTTGCCTTTTGTGTCGGTACATAACAACATATACACTCCCGAAGCCAATGAAGAAAAATCAAACGGAATAGAATTCATTCCTTTTGCCACCTCAAAAAAACTTTTATTCACTACCTTACCTTCTGCGCTTATTACCAGTAATTGCCATTTTGCTTTTTCTGCAGCATGTACAAAAACTGTTGCATAATCATAAACCGGGTTAGGTGCAATCAAAAGCTGCTTCAAGGAACTGATGTTGTCATTGATCAAAATAATTTTACTGTAAAACGATGTGCCGTCTTTCATCATAACACGAAGTTTGTAATACACTATTCCGCTCCATACACGTTCATCTTTATAACTATACCCCGATTGACCGAAAACAGCAGGAACTTCATTTAATTTTTTGTATTCACTGTTTTCATTGGCCGACCATAGTTCAAAGAAATCTATATTGTTTGATGAAGTAACATTCCAGCTAAGCCCGACTTGGTTATTTTCTTTTACACCGGAAAAAAACAAAAGAACAAGAGGCAAAGGGTTTTCATTTGACACACTACTTGCCAGCGTAAAATAATTCGTTGATGGATTAATGGCGTTGATGAATTCACTTACCACAGAACCTGACCCGCCTGGTGAGCCGGTAGTAGAAATATTATTCCTGTCGATCCATGTTCCGGCATTCAGTTGTGAAGTTCTTAAGGTAGCCATATCCGTTACCCCACTGTTGGCGGCATCGGAGAAAGACAATTCAATATTTGCCGAAGCGACAGGGCTTGCATCTGCAATAACCGACCAATACCCATGATTGGAAATATGATCAATACCTGTTTCATACGATGTACTTAAATTTTTTGCATTAGCTGAAATGTATTCAATAGTAAAATTTCCGCTGGCGTTTTTCAATTCCAGCCATCGAAATTCATTTTGTTTCCCGATAGGGAATAAAAAATACCCTGTACCCGACAAGCCTTCCTTTCTTAACGGGCCGTTTATATAGCTGGTGTTAACAGCAGTGCTGTCAACATAAATATTCGCGCCGGCCTGCAGGGTTAACAAATTTGATGAGCTTGTTGTAATTATACCTTTAAGCAATTCCAACTGGTAGGACAAAGATAAAGGCGCCTGTAAAATGGCGCCGGCAGAGTTGTTCATGCGAAACAGAACGCTATTGGAAACTGTTCCCTGCAATGAAATATTCTGTATGGACAATCCATTTAACTCAATCGCGGGCTGGCCGGTTGATGTTTCTGTAATTAATGAGCCCGGGGATTGGAGAAGATCACCTTTTATTTTCAGGATGGTGTTGTCCGGTCCACTGGCAAGGTTTAGTTCTCCGCCAAGTTGTATTAAATTCCCGTTCAGAATGATATTTCCGATTTCAGTTGCCAGGTCGGATTTAAAAATAACACCTACGCCTACCTGTAAATTCCCTTTAATAGTTAACGGATTACTGCCTGAGCCGGTATAAGTTCTTGTTCCGTTTACAGAAGATGTTGCGCTTAATACCAAAGTGCCATAGGTGCGGTTGCTGATAGAAATCGTGTAGCCTTGCGTGCCCGGTGTATCAAACTCAAAAATGCCTTGTTCGGTTCCCAAGGCTTTTGAAAGTATTTGTACAATATTTGTTGCATGTGATGAGCGGGTATTATGAATATACCTTCCGCCATTATTAATCCTGATAGAATCGGTAATACTTAAAGAGGATCCGCTTGTTAAGCCGGATGAGTTTTGAAAAATAGCCCCATCATTAATCAGCAATGCATAACCACCACCAGTTAGGGTAACAGCAGGGGCATTAAAATTAGTTGCAGGCAAAAGCAGTTTGATGGTTTGGCCCGCAGAAGGAGTAATCACAATCGACCGAATGGTTATTGCAATGTCAGGAAGAGTAACTACGTAACTCGTTGCCTGGGAAGAGTTATCAAATAGCAGGTCGTCGGTTGAAACAGGTAAGGAGCCGCCGGACCAATTAAACGCATTAGCATACAATCCGTCTCCTGCAGCACCCGTCCATGTTTTGATAGCAGCATCGAGGTGTTGATTGAAAAGAATAATTGCACAAAGCAGAATCATATTTTTTTTAAAGTTCGTTAGCATAGCAATAGGTTTTATTGTTAAGAGTGGAGTTGATCAGGAAAGGAATGATCGGTTAGCGGCAGCTAACCATCATTAAACATGTACTTGCCGGGATTTTAAATGATTACCAGGGATGATTTTTTGAAAAGCAGAATAATTCTTGAAAAGCGGGGTTATAATTATGTCTGAACGGCCTGAGTAGATTTTGTGTCATAGCGATTAGGTTTGATAATTAAATAATAATGAACAGTACGAAAAGGTAGGGAAGATTAATTAGAAAAAGCATACCCTTTTGGTGGTAAACAAAACTGGGTAATGAACCAATCTAAAAGTGCTTTTTTAATTTTTCAGATCAACTTCCTTCAATAACTTATTTCTTTCGGAAGAACAGCCTGACAGGAACGCCGGTAAAATTGAAATGTTGCCTTAACTGGTTTTCAAGATAATGCTTGTAAGGCTGTTTGATATCATCCGGGAAATTACAGAAAAAAGCGAATGAAGGCACCGCAGTTGGCAGTTGCGAAACATATTTTATTTTGATGGGATAGCCACGGACAACAGGTGCATGATACGATTCAACCGCCTTCAGCATCACTTCATTCAACCGTGAGGTAGGAATTTTCCTCAAGCGGTTTTCATAAACTTCCAACGCAGTTTCGATGGCTTTGTATATTCTTGTCTTTTCCGTAGCCGAAATAAACAACAACGGGACATCGGTAAAAGGAGCCAGTCTTTTTTTCAGTTCTTTCTCATATTCTTTGGCCGTGTTGGTTTCTTTCTTAATAAGATCCCATTTATTTACCAGCACTACAATGCCTTTGCCCTTTTTTGCAGCGAGCGAAAAAATATTCAGGTCCTGAGCCGTAATCCCTTTCTCTGCATCAATCATCATCAGGCAAACATCTGCTTCGTCCATTGCATTAATGGCACGGATGACAGAATAAAATTCGAGGTCTTCATGCACTTTGGTTTTACGGCGGATGCCGGCCGTATCAATCAGGATAAATTCTTTATTATACAGTTTGTAATGCGTGTGAATGGTGTCACGTGTTGTGCCTGCAATATTGCTTACTATCGTCCTTTCCTGCCCGATCAATGCGTTTAGCAAAGACGATTTACCGGTATTGGGTTGACCGATAATTGCAAATTTAGGAAGTTGTGATTCCTGGTCTAAAGAAGCAGTATCTTCTTCTGTTATTAATGAAGTAATCGAATCAAGTAATTCACCTGTGCCGCTTCCTGTCATTGCTGAAATAAAAAAAATATTTTCGAAACCGAGACTGTAAAATTCAGTAGCTTCCAGCAAACGGTCATGGTTATCTACCTTATTAACCGCCAGTAAAACCGGTTTTGTAGAACGGCGGAGCACATCAGCCATCTCTTCATCGAGATCGGTGATGCCGGTACTTACATCCACGAGAAAAATAATAGCATTTGCTTCGTTAACGGCAATGAGTACCTGTTTTTTTATTTCACGCTCAAACACGTCGTCGCTTTTAGGTACGAAACCGCCTGTGTCAATGACATTGAATGTTTTGCCGTTCCAGTCTGCAACACCATATTGACGGTCGCGGGTAACGCCGCTCACATCATCAACAATTGCCTTTCTCTGTTCCAGCAAGCGATTGAAGAAAGTGCTTTTCCCCACATTCGGCCTGCCAACTATAGCTACTGTAAAACTCATAAAAAATTACGTTAAAGGTGCAAAGTGAACCGGAAGAGGTGAAATGTGAGAATCGAAAAGCCTGGCATTTTCTTTTCACGTTTCACCCACCTGCTTCAATATCCATACTCCTTCAGATACAATTCATCTTCACGCCATTTCGGGCGAACTTTCACAAACAATTCCAGGAACACCTTTCTGTCTAAAAATTTTTCAATCTCCATTCTTGCCAGCGACCCAAGTTGCTTGATCATTTTTCCCTTTTCTCCCAAAATAATCCCTTTTTGTGTTTCCCGCTGCACTATAATATCTGCCCGGATTTTTGTGAGCGTTTCTTTTTCCTTGAATTCCTGCACCATTACTGTTGTATGGTAGGGGATTTCCTCTGCATATAACTGAAAAATTTTCTCCCGGATGATCTCAGCCACAAAAAATTTTGTCGACAAATCTGAAACCTCATCCCCTTCAAAAAAAGGCTCTCCTTCAGGAATGAAATCTAAAATAGTTTCTATTAATTTATTTACATATAATTTTTTTAGCGCTGAAATCGCAACAACTTTACTGCAATAAGGCCTATCCTTAAAATACATTATTATATTACTCAATTTTTCTTCCGGTACTTTGTCCATTTTGTTCAACACCACCAGCGCAGGTGTTTTTAAATGCAATGAACCGAAAAGCCTGTCGTTCTCTTCCGGGTCGTCATTGGCATCCATCATCAGCAGGCAGAGGTCCGCATCTTGCATTGAATTTTTTACGGCCTGCATCATTTTTTCATGCAGTTTATATTTTGGCTCAATAATGCCGGGGGTATCTGAAAAAACAATCTGGTAATCTTTTTCAGTCAGTATCCCTTTTATACGGTGCCTGGTTGTCTGCACTTTGTGCGATACAATAGCCAGCTTCTCACCCACCAAAGCGTTGAGGAGTGTGCTTTTGCCTGCATTAGGTTTTCCGAAAATACTGACGAAACCAGCTTTCATAAGCGCCGCAAAGGTAAGCGAAAGAAAATGTTTGGCTGGTAAATAGTTCAGCCTTACATTTGCACCCCACATCGCGAAGTAGAGCAGCGGTAGCTCGTCGGGCTCATAACCCGAAGGTCGGAGGTTCGAACCCTCCCTTCGCAACACTAAAAAGGCCCTTAATTTTAAGAGCCTTTTTTATTAGCTGTTCATCTCTTTCGTTCAAACAGGAATAATTTTTTTTCAGCTTATCCTTTTTTGGATACGCTGCTCGCCCCACTGGTATGCAAATCCCTGATCACCGCTGTTCCTTTGTAACCTACATCACTGGCGCCTATGGCATGCACATTCAACTCTTTATTCACGGTAATATAGATATCAGAAGCACCAGATGCCCGTGCCGTACAATTTTCTGTTACAAAATCGTATGCTTTTACATCACTGGCACCGCTGGCTGTTATGATAGCATTTGTTGCTGTTCCGGTTATGGTGGCATCAGATGCACCGGATTGTTCGATACTGAGATCGTTTACTTTTAAGTCGCCTTTTACATCACTGGCGCCGCTTAAATGCACATCGAGGTTAGTTACAGCTATAGTTCCCTGAATATGTATATCACTTGCCCCTGAGGCAGAAAGCCTGTCAATATTCCTGAACGACACGTATGCTTTCAACTTCCTGTTGCCTTTAACCCAACGAAACCAGCTTTTACTATCAGACCTGATGATAAGTACGCCATTATCCACTTCGGTAACTATATGCGGGATATCTTCCTTGTCTGCAGCACTTACTGCTATTGATTCTTGGTTGCTTTGACTCAAATACAAATCTATTGCGCTTGAAACCTGGATAGCATGGAAGCTGTTGTTTAATGCACGCACTTGTGCATTCGGATCGTCAATGATTTTATTTTGTGCGCTTGACTCAAAATATATTAGCGATAAACTGAGAAGAAGGAATATTCTTTTCATTGTTACTTATTTTAAATAATTCAGGTAAAAGTAGATATGAGGGGTGCAATACCTTTTAGTGAGTATTTGCTTTTAGACTCTCATGTTTCACCTCTCACTTCGTTCACTTCTTCGATACATGGCCGCCACTGCTGGTGTTAATTGACCTGATAGAAGCGTCACCGCTATAGTAAATTTGTCCGCCGCTGCTGGCAGATGCATTAAGTTCCTTCGAAACATTAATGCTGATGTGACCGCCGCTGCTGGCATCTGCATCACAAGTGGAAGTCTGCAGGTCAAAAGCATCAATATGGCTTCCGCTGCTGGCATCTGCAATCATTGCCGTTGCTGTTCCTGAAATGGTAGAATGAGCCCCACTTCCTTGTTTTACTTTCAAGTCTTTTACCGTCACGTTTCCTTTAAATGAAGCACCGCTCGAAAAATCCATTGCTATAGCTCCAGAATTAATGGAACCTTCCACATCAACATATGCACCTGAACTGGCTTTCAGCTCATCAAGTATTTTGCAGGATACATAAGCACGTAAATGCCGGTTGTTACGGTCATTCCAAAACCAATCATGATTGTCAAAATGAATTTTTAGCACACCATTCACTACTTCAGTAACAATCCTGTCCCGGCTTTCTTTGATATCGGCACTTACAGCTACGGTTTCTTCATTACCCTGGGTAAGATACAAATGAATTCCGGTAGCTACCCTGATGGCATGAAAAGAACCCACCTTGCGCACCTGCGCATTCGGATCATTTACAATTTTATTCTGCGCAAATACCGCTGGCAAAACAAACAGGCTGCTGATTATTAAAATTATTTTTCTCATGTCGGCTGATTTTAATGTGAGCAAGTAGTCAGTAATAAACGATTTGTTATTATCCCTTTTTTGAAATACTGCTTGAACCGCTTGTGCTCATTTTTCTGACAACAGCACTTCCTTTATAATACACATCACTGCCGCCACTGGCAACAACATTCAGTTCTTTATTAACATTAACATGCATGTCGCTGCCGCCGCTTGCATCGATATTACAGTAGTCGCTGGCAAGTTCGTAACCATGAAAATCACTGCCACCACTGGCATCAATCTGTAGGTTCGAAACATGGCCTGATATATTTACATCGCTGCCACCACTCTGATCTATATTCAGTTTGCCAATATTCACTTGCGCCTTCATATCACTTCCCCCGGACAAATGAACATCAAGTTTATCCGACATGATTTCGCTTTCAGTATATACATCAGAACCTCCGGAAGCTTCCAGTTTATCCAATGTTTTAAAAGAAACATAGGCTTTCATATGCAGGCTGCCCCAGCTCCAGTGAAATCCTTCCCGATCCAAATAAATTTTCAGTACACCGTTCTCAACCACCGTTTTAATGCGGTTGCGCACATCAATATCTGAAGCGCTTACAGCTACAGCTTCATTGCCTTGTGTAAGGTAGAGATCAATGCCCCCGGAAATATTAATGGCATGAAACCCGCTCACATTCCGCTTTTGCGCGTTTTTATCACTGATAATTTTGCTTTGTGAAAAAGAACTGATGCCAATAAAAAGGAGTACAGCAGAAAAAATAATCTTGTTCATAAACATAGTTTTTATATAAGTCGTAACGGGTAAAACAATTGTTGCATGGTTACCACCCTGATTTTGACGAACGGCATCCGAAGAATGTTACACTTGTAAACAATTTTCTCATACCTTTACCAAGGTTTCCCAGATTCCTCGGGGTGCTGAGGCTGTAAAACAGTCAAGGCTGAGATAATACCCGTAGAACCTGAACAGGGTAATGCCTGCGCAGGGAAGGTGCTTGAAATTCATTTCACTTTCATTTACGCAGTCATTCCTGATTCATTTCTAAAACAAAATTTTTTCTGAGGGGTTGTTGTACCCAACAGCGTCAACACTGTTGAGCAGCCGTTGCGTCGCACCCCTGGACGGCCGAAATGCTATTCAGCAAAGCTGGTCCATCATCTGCCTGCAAAAAAATAAACAATGAACATGAGAACACTGCTTATTACCATCGTAACCGCTGCCATGTCACAGGTTACAATGGCGCAAAACGCTTTCTCCGGCAAAGTAGCCGACTCGCAAAGTGGTATCCCAATACCTAATGCGACTGTTGAAATCGAACATTTTGGAATGACTTTCACTAATGATTCCGGTATTTTTGAGTTCAAAAAAATTGCCCTTAAAAATGCAGAAATAAAAATTACCAGCGTTGGATATAAATCATACCAGGCCATTGTAGGCCCGGGCAACAGGAATTTGCTCATTGCTTTAGAACCGATACAGCTCTTTCTTCAACCCGTGGAAGTAAAAGCGCTGCGTGCAGGCGAAAAAGCGCCTTTTACCAAAACAAATATTACTAAAAAAGAAATTGACAAGACCAACCTCGGACAAGACCTGCCTTTTCTGCTAAACCAAACACCCTCCGTAGTCATCAATTCAGATGCAGGCAATGGTATAGGTTATACGGGAATTTATATCCGGGGCACCGATGCAACAAGGATCAATATGACCTTGAACGGTATTCCCTATAACGATGCAGAAGATCAATCCATTTATTTTGTAGACCTGCCTGATTTTGCCTCATCCGTGAACAGCATACAGGTTCAACGCGGGGTAGGTACTTCATCAAACGGTGCCGGCGCTTTTGGTGCAACCATTAATTTCTCTACCAATGAATTTAACGATAAAGCCTATGCTGAAATCAACAACAGTTATGGTTCATTCAATACCTGGAAGAATACTGTGAAAGCAGGCTCCGGGTTGATTGATGACCATTTTACGATTGATACGAGGTTATCCCGTATCAGCAGTAATGGATATATTGACCGGGCGGCAAGCGATTTGAAATCATATTACCTGTCTGTAGCTTATTATTCTAAAAAATCTTCATTGCGGTTTAATATAATTTCTGGCTATGAAAAAACATACCAGGCATGGAACGGTATTCCCGAGGCAAAATTAAATGGCGACCAAGCTGCCTTGGACAAACATTATGAGGATAATTTGGGATACCTGTATTTCACGCAAGCCGATTCATTGAATTTATACAACTCGAATAACCGCACTTACAATTATTTTACTTATAAGAACCAAACAGACAATTACTGGCAAAACCATTACCAGCTTTTTTTCAATCACCAGCTGAACCGGCAATTTTCATTTAATGTCGCAGGTTTCCTTACACGTGGATACGGTTATTATGAAGAATATAAAAATCAGCAATCCTATACAGATTATGGCCTTAACCCTAATGTAACAGGTGCCGATACCATTACCATTACTGATTTAATTCGTCAAAAATGGCTCGACAATTATTTTTATGGTGGCATTTTTTCTGTTCAGTATAAAAACAAAGGAACCCAATTCAGTGTTGGTGGCGGATGGGACAAATATGAGGGCAAGCATTACGGGCTGGTTAACTGGGCACAGAATGGCGGCATAGCGAATGGCTATGAATATTATAATGTGCCTGCACATAAAACTGATTTCAATATATACGGTAAAATTCAGCAGAAGCTCAGCAAGTATTTCACTGCATTTGCTGACCTGCAGTTACGTACCATCAATTACCATATCAACGGTTTTGAAGATAACCCGTCATTATTCGTCAATCCAAAATATAATTTCTTCAATCCAAAGGCAGGTATAAGTTATGCAGATCATGAATGGCAAGGCTATTTTTCTTATTCATTAGCCAACCATGAACCAAACCGTGGTGATTTTGAAGCCAATCAAAATGAATTACCCAAACCGGAAAGGTTAAACGATTTTGAATTGAATATTGAAAAAAGAAATACGCAGTATGCTTTCAGTGCTACAGGCTATTACATGCGCTACAAAAATCAATTGGTACTAAATGGAAAAATCAATGATGTAGGTGAATATACAAGAGTAAACATTCCGGATAGCTACAGGCTGGGCATTGAACTGCAGGGCAGCATTAAAATAACAGATTGGCTGAATGCCGCAGCCAACATAGCTTTCAGCAGTAACAAAGTAAAAAATTACACCGAATACATTGATGATTACGATAATGGCGGGCAAAAGAGTTTTTCTTATAAAGAAACTGATATTGCATTTTCCCCTTCTACGGTTGGCGGGGCATCAGTAAATTTTCTGCCATTCAAAAATTTTGAGTTTAACCTTATCGGTAAACTGGTAGGCCGGGAATATCTCGATAATTCACAAAAAGAAGACAGAAAATTAAATGGATATTACGTTCAAAACCTGAAGGCCAGTTACACACTTAGGTCCAGGCCTATCAAAGAAACAGACTTCATTATCCAGGTCAACAACCTGTTTAATAAAAAATATGAACCTAACGGATACACCTATTCGTATTTTTATGGGGGAAACCTAATAACAGAAAACTTCCTGTTTCCGATGGCGGCAAGCAATTTTATGTTCGCAGTAAATATCAATTTCTGATAATAAAGCCCGGCAGTTTGCGGGCTTTATTGTACAGTATTCAGTTCTTAATACTAATATCACCGCTTATTGAATGACCATGCCTTGAGTATATCACATGATCTTTGGGGCTTTTAAGATATTTCTCTTTCATCCTTGCATAAAATTCTTCAGATTGCTGTTTGCCGTTTACCCTGAATATTTTATTATTCAATGTAAACTCCAGGTCTTCCTGCGAACTAATAACGCCGGCATTTGCCAGGTCATTGATAATATCGGTGAGCGGATGACTTTCAAAAACTTCTGGCACAGCGGGGGGCGTTGGAACATATTCCAGCGTGACAGGATTGTCGACGGTAATTGTTTCCGGACTACCTTCAATGGGTACACTTCCGGAAGATAGCACATTATTTTTTTCCCCAAGCAATTTATCTATTTTAATCCGCTGCTCCTGTATCCTTAATTGTTCCCTCTTCAGTTCCACTATTTGTTTTTTCAGGATTTCATTCTGCCTGATATACTCTTTATGCTGTAATACTTTTAATTCGCTTATCATTTCATCCTGCCTTTTTTTCAAATCACCAGATAGGGCCATCAGCTCAGCATTTTGTTTTTCCAGCTGCAGTTTCATATCCCGGTTGTATTTATCCGGTTGCTCCAGCAATTCCTGCTGTTCTTTGCTGGTTTCCATGTTCATTTTGGCTTTCATCTCCTCTTGTTCAGCCTTTGATTTCAGGATATCTTCTTCATAATTTTTTTTATTGTTCTCTTCCAGTAGTTCATCTTGCTCTTTTTTAAATTGTTCTTCCTTCGCTATTAATTCCGCTTTTTGTTTTTCCATCAAAGCATTTTGTTCAAGCATTTCATCCTGTTGCTTTTTCTGATACACATGAAACCTGTCTATAATTTCCTGGTAGTCTTTGATTTTATCATCGGGGATTCGGGTTCCTTCAACAAACAGTTCGGTTACTTTGCCATTAGCCTCAGTGATTTTATATTTTTTCCCATCCATGACCATATCATAGGTTATAGTAGCTTTTAATGAAGTATCGTCAGGGATGGTGTCAGCGACCGCTCCATTTTCTTGCCGGGTATTATTTGCATATATGCTTTTGTTTTCATGCTCCTGTGGCATTTGCCTGAATGCGATTGTTATTAAGCTGATAATAACAATTCCTGAAGCAAGGGTGATTTTTTCCATATTGTTTAGCGTTTTATTATTATTGGTAAGTATGCGTTTTACACGGTTAAGCAAATGTTTTTTTTGTCCCGGAAAGGCCAGTGCATACGGCGAACCTGAAAGATTAAACTCCTGGAAAGAAACCAATGCATGAACAAAATCCTTTTTTTGTTTGGTTTCATTGATGGCGATATCATCACAACAGTTTTCCCGCTCTTCTTTAATTAGCGAGGAGACCCACCTTACCCCGGGATTAAAGAAAAAAATAATTTCGGCAAAGCTTTGCAGCATATTTACAAAGCAGTCCTTACGTTTGATGTGTGCGAGCTCGTGCAGCAAAACGGCTTCCACCTGCTGTGGCGGCAATTGGCACATGAGGCTGAAAGGAAAAAGAATAACAGGTTTAAAAAAGCCCGTTACCATCGGCGCTTTGGCGATTTCGGATTGCAACAAACCTATACGCTGTTTTATCTCCAGTTTTTTTGCCAGGAAGTGCATTCTTTCTGTCCAGTACTTAGGGGCTGCATGCGTTTTATAATACCTGATACGTTGGGAATATATTGCATTTGACAGGAGCCTGATTCCTTGCGCACTCATTATAACAAACCAGATCAGTACTACCAGCGATGCATGTTCATTGAAATATGCAGTGAAGATTGCAAAGTAGGTTTTTTGCGCAGGGGATTTGAAAAGCGTATATGCGTTAGTGTTGGCAATTGTATTGGTACCGGCAATCGGTTGTGTGTTACCATAGTAGCTATAAGGCAGATTGCCGTACTGCACTGTAAAAGTGGCACACGAGGCAGCGAGGAACAAAAAGAAAACAAAAGAAAGTAAATTATACCTAAAGGCTGGTGTCGATTTTTTAGTAAACATAATGACAAGGCCGGCCAAAACAGCGAGCAGCAAACCCTGCCATACGGAATGGATCAATGTCCAGCAAATTGCCCGCATAACCTGTTCCTGAATCAAATGCATATAATACAGATTAAAGGTTATCTTATATTGTTATCTTCTTGCAGCATCTCCGGTGATATTTCACCAGGTACTAAAATTATTTTTTATCGAATTTTTTCAGCAGTTCCTTTATCGCCTCCAATTCTTTCCTCGAAGTTTTTCTGTTGCCAAGCAGTTGCATCATCAGGCTGCTGGCAGAGCCGTTGTACAAGGAGTCAACAAACCTTTGCAACAGAAAACTTTTTGTTTTTTGTTCTTCCTGGGCGGGATAATACACGTGTTTCATACTGCTTTCATCTCTTTTTAATATCCCTTTTTCAGTCATAATCTGCATCAGTTTTAAAGTAGATGTATACTGAACGGCTCTTTTCTGTTCATTCAGTACATCATTCACAAAACGGACGGTAGAAGGGCCATGGCTCCAAAGCACTTGCAATATTTCCAGTTCCGATTTGGTTGGTTCCATATCGTTTTTATTTTCCTGTTTCATATTCTAAAGATAGGAAATTATTCGTACGAAAAAATTTTTATCCTCGTTTTCAGGAAATTTTCACAAATCACCGGGGTCAAACTTCATCGGTGCAGGCCAGTAAAAAATTCGGTGAGATACCCGTATAAGGTTATTGTATCAGTTCCGGTAACTAATGTATTATATCGCTTCTGGCAAAACGGAAATTAATACATATGTGTTATTGCATTTGATATAACAGGGTATTAGTTTCGGCCCGGAAACTGCAAAGCAATTCAGTTGCAAAAAAATGAAAAAAACAAATTTTTTATCCCTGATCATTGTTCTTATCCTGGCCGGTTCTTTTCCCGTTTCCTGTGCAAAAAGCAATGGCACCAGTCAGAAAAACAACAATCCGTTAAGCGCAACCATTACTCAAACCATGATCGATTCTTTAAACATAGCGGGGGCGCACATTAACCAGGGGAGTACTCCGCCGACAGTAAACGGAATTTTTTTGATGACCCCGGATAGTTGTGTGTATGATAATTCGTCCGGCAATTTTGCAGGTCAGTTATTTGATAGCTATAAATTTCAATTCAGCAATCAGGATAATGCCAAATGGACTGTCGCTGTAGCGCAAAAAGATGTTTCAACGGGTATTGCTAACCCGGCTCCTGTAGAGACATACATCACGGGAAGCGGGCAAAATTTTACCATTTACATGTACAGTACATCAACCCCCACCGGAGTATCTGTTGAAAAATACAATGTGTTAAGCGGCACGCTAACTGCAAACGGCATACAAAGTTTTCAAAACGTACTTTATTTACGAAACAAAGGAAGTGATCCGGGCAATACCGTTGCACCAGCAGGAACCATAAGGGTTTTTGTTACGGGGGGATCAGGACTGGCTGGTATTACAAGCAGTTTTTAATAGTTACGTTTCATCGATTGTTGCAATTGAAGCCCCTACCCAGGGCTTCTTTTTATTTATGTTGTTCATTATTGCTAAACGAGCCTTTGCAATATGTTTTCAGAAAGGAGTAACTTCAGTATGCTATTGATTGCACTGCTCGTTTAACAATATTAAAATCGATCTACATGAATAATAGGCAACAGTTGCCAAGGCGTACATTTTTAAAATCAGGCGGATTGGCTGCAATTGGAACAATGGTTGTGCCCGAGATTATCTTTTTTAAAACGGGTGCCACACTTCCCGAAATCTCATTACAACTCTATACCGTAAGAAAAGAGATTGAAAAAGACATTACCGGAACTTTGCAGCGTCTGTCAGTATTAGGAATTAAAACAGTAGAAACTGCTTTCTGGCCAAAAAACATTACCATGAAAGAGGCTGCAAAATATCTGAAAAATGCCGGGCTGAAAGTATCCTCTTGCCATATTGAAATTCCTGTTGGCGATAAAAAAGATATGATGCTGCAAACGGCAGAAGCTTTCAATTGCAGGCGGATGATATGGCATGGCTGGCCGGAAGACAAGCGCTACAGCAGCGTTAATGGAACAAAAGAACTGATCGATATTTATAATGAAGCAAACCATTTTGCAAAAACAAACGGGTTGATGTTTGGGCTGCATAATCACTGGTGGGAATACCGCAACCGAGTTGGAGGCCGTTTTGTTTACGAATGGTTACTTGACGGTGTTGAGAAAGACATTTTTTTTGAAATAGATACTTATTGGGTAAAAGTAGCCGGGCAGGATCCTGCAGCTATCATTTCAAAATTTGGGAAACGTGCTGAAATGCTGCACATGAAAGATGGGCCAGCCATTTATCGTGATACATTGGCGGAAGATAACCCTGACCCGATGGTTGCCCTCGGGAAAGGCGTACAAAATTTTTCTGCTATTGCTAAAGCAGCAAATGGAAACACAAAATGGATGGTTATAGAGATGGATATTGTGGCGGGCGATGTTTTCCTGGTTATACGGGAAAGCAGAAATTATTTACTGGAAAATAAATTCGCGGCTGAATTAATTTCTAAACAGAAATAAAACCGGAAACTAAACTTCTGATGTTCCCGGATTCTTCCCATCTTGCAGTGTTATGCGGGGCTTTCTTATCAAAGTACTGATACCTCTTCTTGGTATGGTTTCCTGTGCCAGTCACCAACCGACAGGCAATACGGATAATATGCCCGGAAACGGCGGCGTTGCACCAGTACCACAAACTGATACATTTCCTACTGGCAAACTGATTCAGCATATTATTAGCAGAAACGACAGCACTCAATCTTATGCATTATATATCCCTTTTAAAAAAAATCATCAGGCATTACCTGTAATTTATTTTTTTGATCCTCATGCTGATGGTAGTTTGCCGCTGGATAAATACAAACTGCTCGCTGAAAAATACGGGTTCATTTTAATTGGCAGCAACAATTCAAAGAATGGGAATGATTATCCAACGACAGAAAATATATGGCAGCATTTATTTGCTGATACAAGATCCCGTATAAATATTGATGTTTCCCGTATAAGTGTTTGTGGTTTTTCCGGCGGGGCCAAAGCAGCCGGCTATATTGCATTAAACCATGCTGAAATAAAATCAGTGATTGCCAACAGCGCTGCTTTGCCTGAAGAAACAGCGCTGCAGAATTTTAGCTTCAGTTTTACAGGTATTGCCGGCGATGGTGATATGAACTTGACTAATGTAGTATCTTTCTGTAATGAACTTGATAAGACAAGCACGAAACACCGGTTAATCCTGTTTAAAGGCAAACACGAATGGGCGCCTGTGGCAACCATGAATATTGCTTTTGAAGGGTTGATCATGGATGCTATGCGAAACAAACTGCTTGCTGTTGATAGTAATTTCCTGAACAGCTATATTTCTGAGAATAAGAAAGGAATAGAAAACCTTATTTCCGCAAACAATTTTATTCGGGCTGATGACGCATGCAGGCTTTCAGTAAGTATGCTTGAGGGATTAACAACATCAGTAAGTTTTTTTATACAGAAACAAGCTTCTATTGCATCAAACCCTTTATATCAGCAACAACTAAAACATTTCAGGGAGCTTTTTGCGGCAGAAGAAAACATGAAAGACCATTACCAGCAACAGTTCCAGGCTGCTGATATCAACTACTGGCAAAAAACTATTGCAGCACTTGAACAGAAAGCAAAAGCAACAACAGATGAAGGCGCCATGTACAACAGGTTATTGGCTTATCTGTCACTTGCATTTTATTCGTTCAGTAACCGCCTGATCCAATCCAATCAAAATGATGCCGCAGAATATTTTGTAACCCTTTATAAAATGGCCGATCCCGGCAACAGCGAAGCCTGGTATTTTTCTGCCATCGTTAATGCCAGAAAAAGCAATGGCAAAGTTGCCGAAGAGGATTTGCTGAAGGCGGTTTCTTCAGGTTTCAACGATAAAGAACGACTGAGAAGGCAACCTGAATTTCAAATGCTGCATCTTGACTTTTCTGCCATCGAATCAAAGATGAAGAATCAGTAAGCTGTAAGCACATTATTGAAAACCTTGTTTCATGGCATGCTGCACAGTGGATAAACTCCAGTACCCGGGAACAATCATACGGCGGATGGTATAAAGCGGGTCCTGTTCATCTCGTTTGGTAATAAGCTGGAATGCAGCTACAAAATTTCTCTTTTTGAGTTCAGGTATGGCCTGCTGATTCCACAATCCGAATGGGTAAGCAAAATAGCGTATAGGCTTTCCCGTTATTGCCTCGAGTTGTCTGGTAGGACGGTCGATTTGTATTTCCCAATCTTTGCCCTGGTATTGTTTTACATTATGGTGATCCCAGGTGTGCGAGCCGATGATGTTGCCTGCATCACTTAATTGTTTAATCTGGTCTTTATTCATGTAGTTAGGCCTGCCGATGGAAACGGTCATAATGAAGAAAACTGCTTTAAAATTATATTTCTTCATTTCAGGGAATGCTATGGTAAACTGGTTGAGGTCTGTATCATCGAAAGTAAGCATCACCGGTTTTGAAGGAAGCGGCGTACCATAGGCAAGATAATTATACAATTCATCAGGAAGAATGGTGTGATAACCGCTGTCTGCCAGCATTTTCATTTGCTCTTTAAAATTATTTACCGGAACAATATAATCCTTCGCTCTTTTCGAATCTGTAGGCTTCCAATCGCGGATTTGGTGATAACATAAAATAGGCACTTGTTTGCGAGCCAGAATAGTGGCTGCACCGGCAATCGGTGATTTAGCATTGGCAGCTGGGTTTACCTGATCATCAATAACCGGATATTTTTGATTTATACTGTTTGCGGCGAACGGGTTACCGGGGTAACATATCAATGCGAGGAATAAAAAAAATAAGCTTTTCATCAGGTTCTGAATTTTTGGCCTATTAAACGTAAAGTTCATGTTTTTTATGCTATAGGATTTCTAATAAATATTCAAAATGCCCGGCAAATTAGCGCCTCTTTCCCGGAATAAAAAAATGTAATAATTTGAGAGTAAATAATTGAGACTTGAAATGATAAAGTATGCGTTTAGCTTGTTCTTGGTTGTAAGCCAGTTTTTTTCTTACAGCCAGGAAAAATCTTTGGCAAGGTTGAGATACCAGGTCGACAGTTTATGTCATCAGCAGAAGACGGAGTTTGCCGTGGCTTTTAAAGACCTGTCAACACATGAAACATTATTTATTAATGAACATGAGTTATTTCATGCAGCAAGCACCATGAAAACGCCGGTATTGGTTGAAATATATAAACAGGCAACTTCAGGGAAATTTTCATTAAATGATTCGCTAACAGTGAAGAATGAATTCAAAAGTATTGCAGACGGCAGCGTATACAGTTTATCGCCGGATGATGACAGTGAGTTTGAATTGTATAAGAAGATCGGGCAAAAGGTGGCAATACATGATTTAGTATACCTGATGGTTACCGTGAGCAGTAATTTTGCTACCAATATGCTGATTGAAATGGTTGGCGCTAAAAATGTCACGGCATCCATGCGAAAGATGGGAATCAAAGATCTGCAGGTGTTACGCGGGGTGGAGGATGATAAAGCATATCAGAAAGGGTTGAATAATGTAGTTACTGCTTACGACCTGATGTTGCTGTTTGAAAAGATCGCCAAACGAAAAGCGGTAAATAAAAAATCGTCAGATGAAATGATCAGGATATTGCTTGATCAGCATTTTAATGAAATGATTCCGGCAAGATTACCTCAAGATGTTAAAGTGGCGCATAAAACAGGATGGATAAAGGGTATTAACCATGATTCCGGAATCGTTTTTTTGCCTGACGGAAGAGAATATGTCCTCGTGCTGCTTTCCAAAAATGCGGAAGATGAGAAGGCTGCGGTAAATACACTGGCAACAGTATCTGAAATAATTTATAAATATGTTGCCGGATTGTAATTTCTAACTCAAAAGTAAATGCAGGGTTCAGTAATATGCCAGTTTGAAAATTCATCTTTGTACAAAAAACTTTCCTGCTAAGCGGTTGTGCAGTTTGCCGCCAACAAACTGTAACCTTACACTGATACACTACCCGGTTTCTTTCCTGAACTTAGCTCTTACAACTAATTCTTATCTTTGCCGCTTATTTCCGTTACATGCAGAGAATATATTTTGATAATGCCGCAACTACATCGCTTGATCCGCGGGTGCTGGAAGCGATGATGCCTTACCTTACTGAAAAATTCGGGAACCCGTCTTCTATTTATTCTTATGGCCGTGAATCAAAAATGGCAATAGAAACGTCACGCAAAACAGTCGCGAAAATTCTAAATGCTCATCCGGCGGAAATTTTTTTTACTTCCGGCGGAACTGAAAGTTCCAACACCGCTATTCATGCAAGTGTTCGCGACCTGGGTTGCAGGCATATCATATCGTCGCCCATTGAACATCATGCAACACTGCACACCATTGAACACTTGCATAAAACCGGCGAAGCAGCATTAAGTTATGTTAAATTATTACCTAACGGGCATATTAACCTGAATGACCTGGAGGAGTTGCTTGCTTCAAGCCAAGAAAAAAGCCTCGTTACTTTAATGCATGCCAACAATGAAATCGGCAACTTGCTCGACCTGCAGGCAGCGGGGAATTTATGCAGGAAATATGGAGCTGTTTTTCATTCCGACACGGTACAGACTGTCGGGCATTTGCCATTCGACCTTCGGAACACCCCTGTTCATTTTATTACCGGCGCGGCACATAAATTTCATGGGCCGAAAGGAGTAGGCATTTTGTATATTAATGAAAATATAAAAATCAACCCATTTATACAGGGTGGCTCGCAGGAACGCAACATGCGTGCAGGTACGGAAAATTTATATGGCATCATTGGTTTTGCCAAGGCGCTTGAAATTGCAACAGCCAATTATGAAAAAGACATCGCATACATCAACAGCATCAGGATGTATATGATGGAACAATTAAAGAAAGAAATAGACGCCGTGGAATTCAATGGTGATGTAATGGGAAAAAGCTTGTACACTGTTTTAAATGTGAGCTTGCCAAAAACGGAAAAATCGGAAATGATTCTTTTCAACCTTGATATTAATAATATCTGTGCATCAGGCGGAAGTGCATGCACTAGCGGGGCAGACCAGGGCTCGCATGTTATACGTGCAATAAAAAATAATCCCAACCAGATCGCTATACGTTTTTCATTCAGTGTTCACAACAACAAAGAGGAAGTTGATCGGGTAGTTGAAAAATTAAAAGAGTTGATTTAGCCGGGAGTTATTTTACCGGTTATAAAAAAATCTATCCGTCTTGTACAACCCAACGGGAGTATCCCGGACTGCTGTGTCTTTGCGGTTAGAAAACAAAATCTCTTTAACTTTCCGTAAATGTTTTATCATGCTGCTTAAGCCTGTAATTGCCTGCTTCATTTTTATTTTCTGTTATTTCATATCATTTGCAAAGAATTTTGCAGATACCAGCGGTCATCCTTCCTGGAGTTATCAATCCAATATTTACGAGGTAAACCTTAGGCAGTATACCGGCCCCGGCACTTTCAAAGCATTTGAAAAATCTTTACCAAGGCTGAAGAAAATGGGAGTGGAAATTTTGTGGTTTATGCCTATTACACCAATCGGGGTGACAGGAAGAAAAAATGCTGAGTCGGACATGGGCAGTTATTACTCCGTGAAAGATTATTATTCAGTGAACCCTGATTATGGAACGATGCAGGATTTTATTGTATTAGTAAAACATGCACATGCCCTGGGGTTTAAAGTGCTAACCGATTGGGTGCCGAACCATTCTGCACCCGATAATGCCTGGATAACCAGGCATCCTGATTTTTATAAAAAAGACAGCCTGGGTAATCCAGCCATCCCCTTCGACTGGACGGACACACGTCAATTGAATTACGATAACAGGGAGCTTCGGGATACTATGATTGCTGTGATGAAATGGTGGGTGAAAAAAACAAATATCGATGGCTTTCGCTGTGATGTGGCCTGGAATGTTCCCGATGATTTCTGGAAAGAGTGTATAACCGAACTGCATAAAATAAAAGACGTATTCATGCTTGCTGAAGGAGAAAAACCAGGTTTGCACATAGCAGGGTTTGATGAAACTTATCCCTGGAGCGTGATGAATGTTGCATATGGCATTTATTCCGGTAAAACAACGTTGAAACAACTGGATTCGGTGATCAGTTATAACGAGCATATATATCCAAAAAATGCTTTTCGTTTGTATTTTACTACCAACCATGATGAAAACAGCTGGAACGGAACAGAGTTTGAAAGGTTTGGAGAAGATTATAAAGCATTTGCCGTTTGGGCTTTTACGATGAAAAACAGTGTGCCGCTGATGTATAGCGGGCAGGAAGAGCCCAATAAAACAAGGTTGAAATTTTTTGTGAAAGATACTATTGTATGGAAGAACTATGCATTGGTTCCTTTCTATACCGCATTGAACAAACTACGCAGGAGTAATATAGCATTGGCTGCCGATGCATCTTTTGAAAAAATTCATGCAGGGGATGAAGGTGCCGTGTATGCTTTTGTACGAAGAAAAAACGGGCACAAGGTATTGGTGATATTGAATTTTTCGGGAAAAGAACAAAATATAATAATCACAGATGCTTCACTTGCAGGCAACCCATTCAACCTATTCACAAATAAGCATGGAAAGATCAGCCCTAAGATTCAGTTTGCTATGCAACCCTGGGGGTTTTTGGTATACGACTATAATGCTAAATAATTTTCTATTTTAATTTTTATATACAATAAATGCAGTCAGTAATCGGAATCGATATTGGCACAACGAATACCAAGGCAGTTGCTTTCACGCGGGAAGGGAAAGTGATTGCTGTGGCAAATGCAGGGTATTCTGCCTTTTCGCCTGAAGAAGGAAATCATGAGTTGGCCCCTTCTGAAATTTTGAATGCAGTAGTAAATGTGTTGAAGAAAATACTGGAAGCTACAAAACCATTTTCTGAAATAAACGGTATTAGTTTTAGCTGTGCCATGCATAGCCTGATGGCAGTTGATAAAGAAGGTGTGCCATTAACCAATATCATAACATGGGCCGATTTACGCAGTTCTGCTGAAGCGGCGAAATTGAAAGGGTCTGATGCGGGTAATAGAATTTATGAGCAATGTGGAACGCCTTTACACGCCATGACGCCTTTATGCAAAATATTATGGCTGAAAAATAATAAGCCTGAAATTTTTTACATTACACATAAATTTATAGGTATCAAAGAATACCTGTGGCACGAGTTCTTCGGTAAATATCAGGTGGATTATTCAATTGCATCAGCTACGGGCATGTTCGATATTTATAAGTATGTATGGAACAATGAGGCTTTGGATTATGCCGGCATTTCTTCTGATAAACTCTCAGAGCCGGTTGAACCTGAACATACAGAAACAATTCTTTCTGAAAAATATAACAATGAATTTGCATTAAATGCGGGCATGCCTTTTATCATTGGCAGCAGCGATGGTTGCCTGGCCAACCTTGGGAGTAATGCTGTTCGTGATGGAGAAACATCTTTGACTATTGGTACGAGTGGGGCAATCCGTATGGCATCTTCCCAACCTAAGTATGACCCTAAGGAAAGAATCTTTAATTACATACTCAAAAAAGATTTGTATATATCCGGCGGGGCTATGAATAACGGGGGCTCGGTTATTCAATGGTATATGCATCATTTTCTTTCACGTTCATCATTAACCGAAAAAGAAATTTCAGTATTGATGGAGGCCGTAAATGACGTGGATGCAGGATCAGAAGGATTGATTTTTTTGCCCTATATTTTCGGGGAAAGGGCGCCCATCTGGAATGAAAATGCGAAAGGCGTGTTTTTTGGTATTTCCTCCCGCCATCAGCAAAAGCATTTTCTCCGTTCAATTGTAGAAGGCATATCCTTTTCCCTTTACCAGATCGGGGTGTCGCTGGAAGAAACCCTTGGCCCGATAAAAAAGATCTATGCCAGTGGAGGTTTTATCCAGTCAAAAGCATGGTTGCAGATCATTGCTGATGTTTTTAATAAGGAAGTGATGGTATTAAACATTTCAGATGCTTCGGCCATTGGCGCAGCGATGTTGGGAATGAAATCGGTTGGTTTGATTAACAGCTTTGATGAAGTGGCAAAATTTTTTGAGATACAGGAATTTTTTTTTCCAGACGTTGGGCGCAATAAAACTTACCGGCAAAGTGTAAAAAAATTTGCTTCATTGTATGCTTTGCTGAAGGAAGAATTTTAGCAGCTACACATTGTTATACTGCAGTAATTTTACAGAAACATTTTTGATATGGCAGCAGCATGGGAAATCCCGTTTGGAAGAACAGGCAAAAAGAGTAAAGATAATGTTACTGTTCTCGCCGGAGATGTAGGGGGCACTAAAACAAATCTGGCAGTATATGTCTCTATCGGGGGGAACCTGCAAAAAATGATCGGTAAAACTTATCATTCTTCTGAGTTCCTTTCACTGACTGAAATCATCAGGCTTTTTATTTCAGAAAACAACCTGGTTTTGCCCGACAGGGTTTGTGCAGGTGTTGCCGGGCCTGTCATTAACGGAGTGGCGAAGATTACTAATTTGTCGTGGGTATTGGATACAAAAAATATTCAGAAAGAAATTGGCGCAGAAAAAGTCCGGTTGCTGAATGACCTGGAAGCTACTGCCTATGGCCTGGCCGGTTTGAATGAAGAAGACTTTATTTTACTTCACGAAGGGGAGGCAGCAGTAAAAGGCAATATGGCCATCATTGCACCGGGCACAGGATTAGGTGAAGCAGGTTTATATTGGGATGGTAAATTTTATTATCCGTTTCCGACAGAAGGGGGGCATTGTGATTTTTGCCCACGAACCGAATTGGATATTAAGCTTTTTCATTATCTCCAAAAAAAATACGGAGTAGTAAGCTGGGAGAAAGTGGTAGCTGGTCCGGGTATCCATGATATTTATTTGTTCTTGCGGGGAATCAGCAACAGTGAAGAGCCCTTATGGATCACTGAAGCATTAACACATGATGATCCTTCTGCCGTGATCAGTCATGCAGGCATAAACAATATTGATGCGGTGTGCAGGGAAACGATGGAACATTTCGTACGTTATCTGGCCCGCGAATCATCTAATCTTGTATTAAAGATGAAAGCAACAGGTGGATTATTCCTCGGTGGAGGCATCCCTCCTAAAATCATTACTATGTTACAACAAGAAAATTTTTATACAAACTATCTTGACTGCGACCGGATGCAGAGCCTGTTGCGGGAAGCCCCTGTACGCATTATAAAGAATGAAAATACTGCATTAATTGGTGCTGCATGGTATGGGGCATTTGGAGAAATGTAATTGTCATTATTTTACGTTTGTCAGATTTTTAGAATTTTGCAGGCCTTTATGCAGCCTGCAGTTCAATAGAACTACTAATGTTGAACGGAGCGTCGCAAGCGCAGCTTAACAGGATTACAAATGGAGGCGACATAAAAGCTAAAAAATATTTTCAGCAGGTAAAATATTCTGTTGCTCCATTCGTCTGAATAACTGGTGCAGGTATGATAATCAGTGTTAACGAATTATTATTGTATGGCGAGACCGAATTATAACAGCAACGGATCTTTGAAAAACGAACCACCCAAGGCCAGGTTGAACAAAGAAAATGTAAAGCAGGCATTGCTCATCTTTACATATGTAAAACCCTACCGATGGATATTTGGTGCAGGCCTGCTGTTCATTGCACTTTCCAGTGTTACTACGATGGCATTTCCTTACTTGCTGAAGCAACTTATAGATAGTGTGAACGGTTCTGCGAAAACTATTTTTCATTTCACTTCGGGTAATATAGCCCTGGTGATGATTGGCGTGCTTGCCGTTCAAATGTTTTTTTCATTTATGCGGGTTTATGTTTTTACATCGGTTGGTGAAAATGCCCTGGCCGATATGCGCAAGGATATATACCGCCGTATGATTACAATGCCGATGGAATTTTTTGCACAGAGAAGGGTAGGGGAATTATCAAGCAGGATCAGCGCGGACCTTTCGCAGATACAGGACACGGTTACTACCATTTTTGCAGAAGTTTTGCGGGGCATATTGATACTGATTATCGGATTGGGCCTGATATTCTATCTTTCAGCGAAGCTCACGTTGCTTATGCTCTCAGTTGTCCCGGTTATAATACTGATTGCGATTATTTTTAGCAGGAAGATACGTACCGTATCGCGTCAAACACAGGATCAGTTGGCCGATTCGAATACCATTGTGCAGGAAACATTACAGGGCATCAGTAATGTAAAAGCATTTTCAAACGAGTGGTACGAAATGAAACGTTATGCTTCAAGCCTGAAACAGGTAGTAAGTATGGCCGTCAAAAATGGCAAGAACCGCGGGTTGTTTGCTTCTTTTTTAATTTTCAGCATTTTTGGTTCCATTGTACTGGTAGTTTGGTATGGCACAACGTTGCAGCAGGGTGGAAAATTGTCATTCGGGTCACTCACGGCTTTTGTAGTGTATACTGCTTTTGTCGGGGGAAGTATGGCCGGCTTTGCGGACTTATACAGCCAGTTGCAAAAAACACTCGGTGCTACGCAGCGTGTAAGGGAATTATTAATGGCTGAACCGGAAAATGTAAAAACTGTTGATGAACCGTTGCAGGCCGAATACAAACTGAAAGGAAGCATTGTGATGAATGATGTATGCTTCAGTTATCCGTCAAGACCGGAATTACGTGTACTCAATAACGTTAGTATTAGTATTGAACCCGGGGAACAGGTGGCTATTGTAGGCCCAAGCGGCTCAGGCAAAACGACATTGGCTTCCCTATTGCTTCGTTTCTATGATCCTGGTTCAGGCAACCTGTTTTTCGACGATAAAAATGCTTTAGTGATCCCGTTATCGCAATTGAGAAAACAAATGGCGCTTGTTCCGCAGGACGTGTTATTGTTTGGCGGAACCATCAAAGAGAATATCGCTTATGGAAAGCCGGGTGCTACACAGGAAGAAATTGAAGCTGCAGCAAGACAGGCGCATGCGCATGAATTTATTATGAGTTTTCCTGAAAAATATGAGACCATTGTGGGTGAACGAGGTATAAAATTATCCGGAGGACAACGGCAGCGGATTGCCATTGCAAGGGCTATTCTGAAAAACCCTGTGATATTAATACTTGATGAAGCAACCAGTTCGCTCGATTCCGCTTCGGAATCTATTGTACAGGAAGCGCTGGATAATTTGATGAGGAACAGGACTTCATTTGTTATCGCCCATCGTTTATCGACGGTAAGAAATGCGGATAAAATAATTGTGCTGGAGAAAGGCACGGTAATAGAAAGCGGAACACACCGGCAATTGCTTTTGAAAAATGATGGATTATATAAAAAACTGAGCCAGCTTCAGCTGGAAGGCGCAGTTCAATTCTCCTGATTGCCGGTTAACACTTTCTAATACTTTCCGGCAAATTTTTTTTATTTTACGGGAAGAAGTACAGAGATTACACCCTGGTTCATGCAATGCTAATTCTCCTGTTATGACAACACTGGCTGCACCGGTCAAATACCGTGTAACATCTATTGATCTTCTTCGTGGAATCGTCATGGTCATTATGGCGCTCGATCATGTACGGGATTTCTTTCATGTAAGTGCATCAGTAAGTGATCCTACAAATATGGAGACAACTACGCCTACACTTTTTTTTACGAGATGGATTACACATTTCTGTGCGCCGACATTTGTTTTTCTGGCAGGCACCTCTGCATATTTAAGCGGTACAAAAAAAACAACAACAGAATTGGGTTCTTTTTTGCGGAAACGTGGTCTTTGGCTGATACTGATAGAGATTGCACTGATGAGCCTTATTTTCACGTTCAATCCTTTATACAATGTTATTATACTCCAGGTAATCTGGTCGATAGGTGTCAGCATGATTTTACTTTCTTTTTTAATTCGGTTACCCATAAGCGTTATTCTGGTAACCGGCCTGTTAATAATTTCTTTGCATAATTTATTGGATTATCCTGAAGCGGCGAGGAACGGAGATGTTGGTTTTGTGTGGAGCTTATTTCACCGGCAGGGTTTTTTTCCTTATACTTCCGATCATTTTCTATTCATATTTTACCCGTTCATGCCATGGTTCGGCATAATGTGTTGTGGTTATTGTTTCGGCAGTTTGTATAAAAAGGATTTTCCTGCGGAAAAAAGAAAGAAAATACTCCTGCAACTTGGATTGGGTATTATATTACTTTTTGTAGTGGTCAGGTTTATTAATATTTATGGTGACCGTGCACCATGGGGCCATCAACGAAACATTGTATATACTTTTCTTTCTTTTCTAAATACTACTAAATACCCGCCCTCATTTTTATATACATGCATGACTCTTGGCCCTGGCATATTGTTCCTGGCTTTTATTGAACAGGCACAAAATAAAATTGCGCAATTTTTTATTGTGTTCGGGCGCGTGCCGTTCTTTTATTATGTGCTTCATTTTTTTGTGGTGCACCTGTTAACAGTTATTGTATTTTTTGCTACAGGGTATACTATGAAGGATTTGATTCCCAAAAACACACCGTTTCTCTTTCGTCCGGATAATTTCGGTTTTTCATTATGGGTTGTGTACCTGATTTGGGCTTCTATAATCATAGGCCTGTATCCGTTGTGCAAATGGTACAATAAGTACAAAAGCACCCATCAGCAATGGTGGCTTAGTTATGTGTAAGTTGGTTAGGGATGTTATCATTTATATAACAGGTTGTCAGTGATTAATTTGACAGCTATATCCATCAATATGTAGCTTTTAAACAGTAGGCTATTATCTGAAATTATTCAAAAAATTTACCAAATACATGCTCCGGAAACCCCGCACTTCCGGCTGTAATAAACTGCCTGTAATTTCGTACCTTTGCGGCTTCTTAAAAATGAAGCATGGTTAAAGTAAATAATGTTACGCTGTCATTCGGAAAAAGAGTGCTTTTTGATGAAGTAAACCTCACATTCACCAAAGGAAATTGTTATGGTGTGATAGGCGCCAATGGTGCAGGCAAATCCACTTTCTTGAAAATACTTTCGGGTGAAATTGAACCTAATAAAGGTTCAATTGAAATTACTCCTGGGCTGCGCATGGCAGTTTTAAAGCAAAACCATTTCGAGTTTGATGAATGTACAGTGCTCAATACGGTGCTGATGGGCCACACGAAAATGTGGAATGTGATGCAGGAAAAGGATGCTATTTATCTGAAAGAAGATTTTAATGAAGAAGATGGGATACGTGCCGGTCATCTCGAAGCTGAATTCGGGGAGATGGGCGGATATACTGCAGAAAGCGATGCAGCTGCCTTATTAAGCGGCCTGGATGTTCCTGAAAAATTTCATACTTCATTAATGAAGGAACTGACAGGTGCCATGAAAGTGCGTGTATTATTGGCGCAGGCATTGTTCGGTAATCCTGATGTGTTGATTCTGGACGAGCCTACCAATAACCTGAATGTAGAAACCATCAGCTGGCTGGAAAATTTCCTGGCCGATTATGAAAACATCGTCATTGTAGTTTCACACGACAGGCATTTTCTAGATGCCGTTTGTACGCATGTAGCTGATGTGGACAGGCAGAAAATAAAAATCTTTACCGGTAATTATACTTTCTGGTACGAATCTTCTCAGTTAATGGCCAGGCAATTGAGTGACAAAAACAAAAAAGTAGAAGAAAAGCGTCAGGCATTAATGGAATTTATTGCGCGATTCTCGGCCAATGCATCGAAATCAAAACAGGCAACATCCCGGAAAAAAGCATTGGAAAAGCTAACGATAGAAGAAATAGAACCCTCCAATCGCAGGTATCCCGGAATAATTTTTAAACAACAGCGTGAGGTAGGTAATCAGATCCTTAATGTAGAAAACCTTTCCAAAAAAGCAGAAGATGGCCGCACTTTATTTTCAAAAGTAAATTTTACGATCAATAAAGGCGACAAAATTGCTTTTGTGAGCAAAGATCATCTGGCGCTGACCAATTTCTTTGAGATTATTAATGGCAGAATGAAAGCCGACATCGGTAAATTTGAATGGGGCACCACAGTTACTACTGCATATCTTCCGAATGATAACGGCTCCTTTTTTGTAAGTAAAGATCTGAACCTGATGGATTGGCTTCGCCAATATGTTCCGTCTCATGTAACCGATGTGGATGAACCTTTCTTACGGGGTTTTTTGGGCAAAATGCTTTTTAGTGGTGATGAAGTAATGAAAAAAACTGCTGTGTTGAGCGGAGGAGAAAAAGTGCGTTGTATGATCAGCCGGATGATGCTTCAGGACCCCAATGTGGTTATATTGGATGAACCAACAAACCATCTTGATCTGGAATCCATTCAATCTTTCAATGAAGGGATGATTAATTTTAAAGGAATTGTTTTGCTTACTTCGCATGACCATACCTTCATGCAAACGGTGGCTAACCGTGTTATTGAATTAACTCCAAATGGTACTATTGACAGATTAATGTCCTTCGATGAATACCTGGAAGATGAACGCGTTAAACAATTACGTCAAGAATTATATGCAGATACCCGGCTGGCAACAGCTTAACGATGAATGTTGATGGACAATTGTGAATGGAGAATAACATATTCAGCCCCGGAAACCACTAACAAAATCATTATTGATAATTCCTGATCATTATTCAACATTTTACCGATAGTAATATTTTGCGTTACAAATAAAACTATAGTCATGTCGTACACCGTTCCTTCGCAAACACGCATCGGCCATGTGCATCTGAAAGTTTCAGATCTGGATAAGGCATTGTTTTTTTACAAAGACCTTTTGGGGTTTGAAATAACACAGCTTTACGGTAATGGCGCCGTTTTTTTATCTGCCGGAGGATATCATCATCATATAGGGTTAAATACATGGTATAGCAAAAATGCCCCGCCGGCGCCTGCAAAATCAACGGGATTATTTCATACAGCTATTTTATATCCAACAAGAAAAGATCTTGCAATTGTCTTAAAAAGATTAATTGATGCTGATTATCCGTTAACCGGTGCCTCTGACCATGGTGTTTCAGAGGCTATTTACTTGGACGATCCTGATGGTAACGGAGTTGAATTATATTGGGACAAGCCAAAAGAAAAATGGCCATTTGACATAAACGGCCATTTACAAATGGTCACCGAGCAACTGGATATAGAAGGTTTAATGGCAGAGATACAATAAGTTTTATTTTTTCCCCAATCTATAGTTAATACCAAACTGTATGTTACCAGCATAACTATTACTGAGATTTATCTGGACAAAGCCTGTAATATTTTCCTTGGTAAAATGAAATGTGTTTGAAAAATAGGTAACCGGGTTAATGGTATTCTGGTTGTACACATGTGCATAGTTATTTTCAGGATTCAGCATGAAACCTATTCCCATTTTATATCCGAATTGTGCGCCATGCCTTGATTTTCCGATAATATCAGTATAAATGCCTGCCGTACCAGTTATATTTTTTTTGAAGATGGCATCTGCAGCTGAATCGGGCAGGTTTTTCCTGAAATGATAATAACTGCCAAACTCTTTCTGAACTGATGTTTCAATGCCAATCGCTCTCCACTCACCGCCATGCCGGGTCGGCACAACCAGATTTAATCCTCCATTAAATCCATACCATCCAAAAAATTTATTGGTCGCATAAGTATGATAATTTGATGTGTCATAATAGTTATGATCATAATTATAATATTCAGCAATATGATAAGCACCGATACTTAAATTTGCTCCATAATAGGCTTGCAGGTTCCCGAAATTATTGCTGCGATGTATGCGTGCCTGGAAAGCGTAAACATTGTCCCGCCAGGCGTCGTTGGCTCCTCCAAGGGAGACAAGGCTGCTAAAATATGTTGCTCCTTTTATAGAATCAGATTTCAGCGGTACAGCATGATAAGGGTTTGAAGCCGCGTTGGTTGGACTTAAAAAATGTGCGCTTTCAATGCAACCGCTACATGAAAATATCATACCGGCCAGGAACAGGTTTAGTTTGGGTTTCATAAATCAGTTAATTGCTTTTTCATTGGTTTTGACAAAAATCTGTTTTTTGTTGCTGCAATATGTCTGTTAAGAATTCCTGAAAAGCCATATTCGATAGGGCGCCTGATTCGCTATTTTTACAATAAAAAATTATAACTATCTGATTTCCTCTTTGTTAACACAATAAATCGGTTGTTTTCGCATTTAATAAAAAACCAGGGATTTTTGTCTGCAAGGCTGCTTATACATGCCTCAATTTTATGTGTTATTTGTTTCGCAGCAAAAGCGCAGAAGCCGCAACAAAAAAGTCATGTTGACGGCAAAGGGATTCCTGTTTCTAACCTGCACAAAAAATTTATTCATACCAATAAATTCAAAACGCAGATTGATTCTGTGAGTATTATTCCTCAGACATTCTCTATTCCGGGCTTTCCAGACAGCGCTTATGTGTTGGATTATGTAAATGCAATTATTACCTGGAAGCAAAAACCATTTTCAGATAGCGTGATGGTAATATACCGCACATTTCCTTTTAAACTGAATTCTGTTGTAAAAAGATGGAACTACGACAGTATTGAAGGGCATTTTTTAGTTCAGCCTTCTACTTTTAAAGGGGATAAGAACAGTGATAATTTTTTCAACTTCGGTAATATCTCCTATAACGGCAGTTTCGGGAGGGCGCTTTCATTTGGTAACAGTCAGAGCGCTGTGGTTACCTCAAATCTAAATCTCCAGTTGAGCGGATACCTGGCAGACAGTATCCAGATATCAGCAGCATTAACAGACAACAATATCCCCATTCAGCCTGATGGGAACACAGCACAGCTTAGCGATTTTGATAAAATATTTCTTCAGTTCAAAAAAAAGACATGGGTATTAAGTTTGGGTGATATTGACCTCCGGCAGAGTCAAAATTATTTCCTTGGGTTTTATAAGCGATTGCAGGGTGCTTCATTTGAGACTTCAGAGCAGCTTAGTAAAAACATTTCAAATAAAACATTGATCAGCGGGGCGATTGCGAAAGGAAAATTCAATCGCAATATTTTCCAGGGACAGGAAGGAAACCAGGGGCCGTACCGCTTGCAAGGGGCAAACAATGAGTTGTACTTTGTGGTACTCGCAGGAACTGAAAAAGTATATATTGACGGGCAAATGATGCAACGTGGAGCCGACCAGGATTATATTATCAATTATAATACGGCTGAAATTACCTTTACTGCCAAACGGATGATTACCCAGGATTCAAGAATCCAGGTGGAATTTGAATATTCCAATCAAAGTTACCTGAATGTAAATCTGTATTTATATAACGAAACAAATTTCAGTGATAAGCTAAAACTGCGTTTTGGTATCTATAGTAACAGTGATGCCAGAAATTCCCCCATCAATCAATCGCTTGATGCTAACCAGAAGAAATTCTTATATTCTATTGGCGACAGCGTGAATAAGGCATTTTATCCTGTAGCTCCGGTCGATACGCTCGGAGCAGGCAAAGTGCTGTATCAGAAAATAGATACTACATATATTGCTGCAAACGGTTTTGTTTTTCATGATTCGGTCTATGTTTATTCAATTAATCCCAACGTAATTTTATATAACCTTTCTTTTGTTGATGTAGGAGTGGGTAATGGAGATTATGTTCCCAGTTTGAATGGAGTTAACGGGAACGTATATCAATGGGTTGCGCCTGTTAACGGAAAAAAGCAAGGTCAATATGAAGCTGCTCAGTTTTTAGTAACTCCAAAAACACAGCGCGTGATTACTTTGGGGGCGGATTATAAAGTCTCCAAACAAACCTCAATGATTACAGATCTGGCAACCAGCCATTATGATATCAATACACTGTCGCCTCTCGGAAAAGCTAACGTTAATGGCTATGCGTCAAGATTTATATTAAAGAATATTCACCCGTTTATTTCTTCAAAAACGGGTTTGCAACTGACTTCTACTGCAAGCTATGAATATGTTAATGCTAATTTTAAATCGATCGAGCCCTTCCGCAGTGTTGAGTTTACAAGGGATTGGGGCTTGCCTTTGCAGGCACAGCTGCAACCGCAAAATGAAACATTATATTCTGCTTCGTTTGAGCTGGGGGATAAGAAAAAGAATTTTGTGAAGTATGAGTTCAACGGGTATGACAGGGGAAACAGCTTCCGTGGCATACGAAATGCTATTTCCGCTAATAAGGAAATAAAAGGCTGGCATATTAATGATGCGATTAGTTTTTCAAACAGTAATTCTGATACTGCGAAGGGACATTATTTTAAGCCGGCTATCGATATTTATAAAACATTTCCCAAAATGGCCGATTATACCATAGGAGTAGGATACCTGGCTGAAGATAATGTGCTGCGCAATAAATTAAATGATACGGTTTCTATTAGCAGTTTTGCTTATCAGTCGTTCCAGGCATATTTCAAATCGCCTGAGAAAAATCAAAACCACTGGGGTATTAATTACACCCGACGGGAAAACTATTATCCTTATGCAAAAGAGATGGTTAAAGGCGACAACGGTAACAGTATCTCTTTAACCGCTCAGTTCCTGAAAAGCAAGCATGAACAATTCCATATCAACGCAACGTATAGGGATCTGCAAATAATGGATACGAATGTAACTGCGCAAAAATCTGATAAAAGTTTATTGGCAAGAGTGGAATATCTTGTTAATGAATGGAAGGGATTATTGTTGGGAAGTGTTTTTTATGAAGCAGGATCAGGACAGGAGCAGAAAAAAACTTATTCCTATCTTGAAGTACCTGCAGGTACAGGTCAATATGCGTGGATCGATTTGAATAATGACGGCATACAGGAGTTGAATGAATTTGTAATAGCTCAGTTTCCTGACCAGGCTAAATTCATAAAAGTATATACCCCTACTAATGAATATATAAAGGCCAACTACAACACATTCAATTATAGTTTTACTATTAACCCCAAAGCAGTCATCGATATTCAGAAGGCTAAGGGCTTTCAGAATTTTATAGCAAGAATGACATTGCAATCTTCATTACAATTAAACCAGAAGCAACAGGCTTCAGGGCTGGTAGAGTTAAACCCTTTCAAAAAATCTTCACTTACAGATACTTCCCTGATCATCCGGAACTCCATTTTTTCAAATACCTTATCATTCAATAAGTCGAGTTCAAAATGGGGTTTTGATATTAATAATTCACAGAATACCAACAAATCTTTGCTCACTTATGGCTATGAAAGCAGGGCACTGAAAGAATGGACATTAAGAACCAGGATTAATGTATCCCGTACATTGGCCTTTAATGGTACTTTTAAAACGGGCCTTAATCAATTGTTCAGTTCGAGCACTGATATAGACAGTAGTGATTATAACCTGAAACAATATTCAATGGAGCCTGGGATCACCTATACTCAAAAGTCGAATTTAAGGGTATTCATTTCATATAAAATTAGCAGTAAAATAAATGCTGATGAATATGGCGGACAGAAATATTCTTCCAGTTCCATTAACACAGAAACAAAATATAATTTGCTTCAAAGTACATCTGTTATTGTTAAATTCACTTATAGCAATATAACTTACAATAGCGGCAAAACCCAGGCGAACACCAGCTCGCCGGTTAGCTATATTATATTGGACGGGCTTCTTCCTGGTAAAAATTATTTATGGAGCATCGATTTTACAAAGAAACTGGGAGGTAATCTTGAACTTGGAATACAATACGAAGGCAGGAAGCCCGGGGAAGGTAATACAATTCATACAGGAAGGGCGTCGCTGAGAGCAATTTTATAATGTAAATTCAGCTTGCAGGAATAATAAACTATCTTTTGACTTGTTTTTCCTTTAATACAAAAGCCCTGCACAATGATATTATGCAGGGCCTGAATTTTAGTATACCGGTTTTTCAGAGATTGCTAAATATATTTAGCTGAACAATCCGCCTTTCTTCAATTCTCTCGTGCCTTCGCCAATCTTAAATCCGTTGTGATAGATTTCTATTTTGTAAATGCCTTTCTGGAAGTCAGTTCCTTGCTGTTGTTTCCATGCAAATTGAACAGATTTTGTTTTTCCGGCTTCGATATCAACAGGCACTTTTGCAGTGAAAGGTTTGTCACCTTCTTCACGGGTAGTGAAAGTGCCGGAACCTAAAGCAGGTACTGAAATTTCTTTACCATCAGGTCCGGTGATGCAAACATAAACATCAGTTTGGCCAGACTGTGCAATGCGGTTGCTTACGTCAAAAGAGATCAATAATTTGTCAACTCTTTTTGCTGTAGTAGTCACTTTTTCTTTACCATTCTTCTTCTCATGGACCGGGGTGATAGCAATATTTGTAGCATTTAAAGTAGAGGCAACGTCAACCTTTTTTTCAAGATCCTGCTTGGCTACAGTTGTTGTTTGCAGGTCTTGGGTAAGTTTTTCCTTATCCTGGGTTAACTGTGCTTTGTCAGCAGTTAACTGAGTGTTTTGATTAGTCAGATCCTGAACCTGTTTTTCCAGGTCAGTTATTTTGTTATTCAGGTCATTAATCATCTGTTTAGCTTTCGCCAGTTCAGCGGTAGTAGCATTCTTTTTATTCAGGATGCTGCGAATTTCAGCTTTCTTTTTAGCGATATCTGAATTGGCATCAGTAAGCTGGCCTTTTAGTTTATTATTATCGCCGGTCAAAGAATCCAAACGTACAAGTGCATCGTCAAATGCTTTTTGAACTTGGCCTTTTTCATCAGTTACTTTGGCGATCTGAGTTTGATCAGTCTGATGAATTTGCTCCTGCTTATTATTGTTGTAGAGCAAATAACCCCAGGTGCCCAAAAAACCTGCGGCCAATAAGCCGATAATAAGGTTTTTATAATCTTTCTTTGGGGGCTGGCTTTGCGGCATAGCTGATGGATAGTTGGTTGTACTCATAATTTTTATTTTTTCTAAAAGTGTTTGATTGGAACCTATTATTTAAGGGAATTTTTCGTTCCATCATCCCTTGGTCTAAAACCGTGCCAAAAATTGACAGCTAATGGCAAATGCTGTCGGGATAAGCATTTTATTAACATTGTGAAAGACTTATGTAAATATGGAAAAGATTTTTGAACAAGGATTTATATAATATTGCAGCTTTAAGCAAGCATAATGTCTGTTGAAAAAATTATTGATAACTGGAAAAAAAAGATTTTTAAACCGGTTTACTGGTTTGAAGGGGAAGAGGGGTATTATATAGATAAACTGGTAGATTACGCCGAACATCATATTCTTTCAGAATCAGAATCTTCGTTTAACCTGAGCATTTTTTATGGAAAAGATGCTGACTGGGTTTCCGTAATAAACGCCTGCAGGCGTTATCCCATGTTTGCTGAAAAACAGGTGGTGTTATTAAAAGAAGCCCAGCAAATGCGCGATATAGATAAGCTGGAGCCTTATATCGATAACCCTCTTCACTCAACCGTATTTGTGGTTTCATACAAAGAGAAAAAAGTTGATGGGAGGAGTAAGCTGGCTAAACTGCTAAAGGAAAAGGGAGAAGTGCTTACTACAAAAAAGATGTACGACAACCAGCTACCTGAGTGGACAAGCGGGCTTGTGCATTCCAAAGGTTGTACCATTTCTCAAAAAGCGCTGATGCTTTTGGTTGACCATATTGGAAATGATCTGAGCAGGATCGAGAACGAAATCGATAAAATATTAGTGAACCTTGGTAGCAGGAAAAATATCAGTGAAGATGATATTGAAGAATTTGTCGGGGTGAGTAAAGAATACAATGTGTTTGAATTGCAGGATGCCCTGGTAAAAAAAGATTTGCCGAAAGCTGTCTGCATAATCCAGTATTTTGAAGCGAATCCCAAAGCCGCGCCTATCCAGCTGGTACTTCCTTCTTTGTATAATTTTTTCAGTAAAACATACATGATTTTTAGCCAGATGGGGAATGATGAAAAGACTATTGCTGCAAACATCGGTGTTAACCCTTACTTTATAAAAGATTACATGGCTGCCGCACGTAACTATGGTTATGAAGGTGTTGAAGCCGCTTTATTATTATTGCATGAATATAATTTACGAAGCCTTGGGGTAAACAGCATAGCACAGGAAGATAGCGCTTTGCTTAAGGAGATGGTAGTGAAAATGGTTGCGACAGTATGATAAACTACTCTTTGCTGAAAAATGAAAAAGCATTTACCCGGTCCTTTGCTAATTGTGCTTTCAATGCGTCGAGCCCGCTGAATTTCTGTTCACTTCGTAAATATTTCTTTATAGTTATCCTCAGTATTTTGCCGTAGATGTCTTTATCAAAATCAAAAATATTCACTTCAATGGTTTGTTTTGTTCCGTCAACTGTTGGACGTGTACCAATGTTCATCATGCCACGAAGCTGCTTGTTTGGGGCTTCAAATTTTAGGGATGAGGAACCCCTCACCTCGTATCCCGAATCCTTTGCCTTATTGATCTTGCCAGTAATTATTATTTCCACCGCGAACACCCCGTTGCCGGGAATAATTTTTTCGTTCTCTTCCATTTTCAGGTTTGCTGTGGGATAACCGATTGTTCTTCCCAATTTATTTCCTTCTGTAACTTTTCCCTCAAAAAAAAAGTTGTAACCTAACAGTTTATTGGCTGTTTCCATATCCGCTTTTGCTATAGCTTCCCTGATCCTTGTTGAACTTACAGAAGCTTCATTCAGCACATGAACAGGTATTTCTTTTAATTCATATTGATAAATGGCACTGCAGTTCTCGAGCAAGTGATAATCTCCTTTCCGCCCTTTTCCGAAACGATGGTCGTAACCAATAATAATGGTATGTGGATGAAACAGGCCGATTAAAAAATCGCGGATATATTCTTCAGCAGTGAGCAGAGAAAATTGCTCGGTAAAAGGAACCACCACTAAATGATCAACTGCTTTGGCTTCAAGCAACTCTATTTTTTCTTCCAGTGTGTTGATGAGCTTTATTTCATGTGATAGACCGTTAATAATTTTTCTTGGGTGGGGGTGAAATGTGATAATAACTGTTTCCCCACCAATTTTTGCGGCTTCATCTTTTAATTGGTTAATAATCTGCTGATGTCCCGTGTGAACGCCGTCAAAGGTACCGATTGTTATTACTGCATTTTTAAAAACAGGAAGCTGCTCTAAATCTCTGTGTACATTCATTGGTGTGAAAAGCTAATTGCGAAAATACAATAGAAGTCCGGAAATCAGAAAAGACAGGAAGCCGGAAGCAATTAAAACACAAGTTGCAATTTCCTGTCTTTCCGACTATTTCATTTAGCTTTGCGCCACATCCGACAACATAAATTTCACATGGCAATGTCTCTTTACTCGCAACGTGGTGTTTCAGCTCAAAAAGAAGAGGTTCACAAGGCTACTGAAAAACTGGATAAAGGTTTGTATCCTTATGCATTTTGCAAAATATATCCCGATTACCTTGGCAATGACGAGCGATGGGTGAACCTGATGCATGCAGATGGAGCGGGCACAAAAAGCATATTGGCTTATTTGTACTGGAAAGAAACAGGCGATATTTCCGTGTGGAAAGGGATTGCGCAGGATGCGGTGGCTATGAACCTGGATGATTTGCTTTGTGTGGGCATTTACGATAATATTTTATTTTCTTCCACGATAGACAGAAATAAAAAATTAATACCCGGCGAAGTGCTAGAAAATATTATTAATGGCACCCAGGAGTTTTTTGACGCTATGAAAAAATCTGGGGTGAATATTCAATACCTTGGCGGTGAAACTGCCGATGTGGGGGATGTGGTAAGGACGATTGCCGTAAATGGTACGATGGCTGTGCGATGGCCAAAAGAAAAATTAATTACTAATAAAAAAATCAAACATGGCGATGTAATTATCGGGCTTGCGAGTTCGGGTCAATCCACTTATGAAAAAGAATATAATAGTGGCATCGCCAGTAATGGGTTAACCAGCGCCAGGCACGATGTACTTCATAAAACGTATGGTGCAAGGTTTCATGAATCTTACGATACATCCCTTGATGAAAAGGTAGTTTATATCGGGCCTCATAACATGACAGATAAGTTGACCTTTGGCAGCCACCAGTTAACAGTTGGTAAATTACTGCTTAGCCCGACAAGGACCTATGCTCCGGTGATGAAAGTGTTACTGGAAGAACATTTTGATAAAATTCACGGACTGATACATTGCAGCGGCGGTGGTCAAACCAAATGCATGAAATACCTGCACGATGATTTCCGCATTATTAAAAATAATTTGTTTGAACCACCGGTTATTTTTCAACTCATACAACAATCTTCGGGTGCAGATAATCGTGAAATGTACCAGGTATTTAATATGGGCCACCGTATTGAGGTCTTTACCACTGAAAAAGAGGCAGACAGTATTATTGCTGTTTCAAAACAGTTCGGGATTGATGCAAAAATTGTCGGCAGGATAGAAACGGCTAATAAAAAAGAGCTGGTATTAAAATTAAAGAACGAAGAAATTATTTATTAACGGCTCTGTTTTTTCTTTTCCTCCCAACCCATTTTTCTTTCACATATTGATATGTTTTTTTCTCATCGGAAGTTTCTGGTTTAACCGTTTGTAAATATTTCAGGTAATATTTTTTGGCCAACGGCACGTTTTTTAATAAAGTTTCAGCAATATAGCCGCAATTGTACAATACAAGCGGGTTTTTAAAAAGATAAAAGGCGGTATCATAATCCGCAATTGACTTTTTGAATTGTTTAATTGCCTCGTAATTTTCAGCTAAGCTATAATAATACTGTTCCGCTTTTAATGAAATAGCTGATGAAAGACATTTCTGCAGTAGTTCATTACTGCCTGCATAATCCTTTAGTTTTGCTTTTGATATGGCTTCATAATAATAAGCGGCTTCATCGGCAACCTGGTTGGAATCCATATAATCGCAAACACGTATACAGTCTTTATACATTTTAAGGTAGTAATAACTAAGCGCTACCCGGCTTAACGAGCCTATGCTGATATCTCCCTGCTGCATCAACCTTTCCCCAGGCACAAGGGCCTGTTCATAATGTTTGGATGTATAAGCGGCTGCAATAAGCAGTTTCAGAAAAGAAAGGTCCATGGAATCTTTCGCAAGAAATGTTTTTGAAATGCTGTCAATCCTGCTAAAATCTTTTTCTTCCACCAAAGCCCGACCTAACCCCAATGCATTTCTTGCATCGCCAGGCGCAAGCTGATAAGCACGATTAAAATAATATAATGCAGAATCTTTTTTGCCCATTTCCTGAAACACTTCCGCTAGTTGCCGGGAATAAGTTGCTTTTGCAGGTTGAAGTTGAACAAGGCGATTCGCAAAGAAAAATCCCTCATCGCCTTTTTTGTTTCTGTAAATAGAAGAGAGATATTGTATGGCTGTAATATTATTTGAATCCAGTAAAAGTATTTTTTGAAAATATTTTCTGGCATCGTCATTATTATCATTCATATAATATGCATATCCAAGATATAGCAGCAGTTGAACATTATTTGAATCGTTTTGATAGGATGTTGCTAAATAATTAGCGGCTTCATCGTATTGTTGCTGCTGAAAAAAATCCATTACTTTATTTTTATCTAACGTGATGGATTGAGAGAAAAGCTTGCAGCAAAAAAATGAAACAAATATCGGCAGAGAGAATTTTTTCATCGGAGGTTTTTGTTGGGCAAAGACAATGTGTGATTATTTTTGGCGCTCAAGCTTAAAAACAATGGGTTGTTTTTTATAGGCTCTGACTGCTTTTCCGTTTTGCATGGCCGGTGTCCACTTCCCGCTTTCTTTAAGCACGCGAATGCTTTCATCGCTTAACACTTTAGCAGGGCTTTTCAAAATTTTTATGTCGCTTATTGTCCCGTCTGTGTTAACAATAAACTGCATTACTACAATGCCCTGTAGTTCTTTATTAATAGCTTCTTGCGGGTATTTCAAGTTCTTAGTCAGATAATCACCCCATGCTGATTGACCTCCCGGATATTCTGCTTCCACTTCAACTTTTGTGAATGTTTTATCATAGTCTTCAGACGATGAAGGATTCTTTTTAAAATCTTTCAAATTGATAATCGCGCTATCGCCAGACTTAAAGTGGACAATGGCTATATTTTTTTCCTTCAACACGTTCATGCTACTGATATCATTCGGGTTTATTTTATTTGCTTCTTCCGGTGAAAGTGTGTCTCTTTTTATTTGTCCTGCTTGAACCTTTTCTGCACTATAATAAGCAATGCCTTGTAAAATATGCCTTGCAATTTTTTCCTGATTCGATGGGTTCATGATGAAATCAATATCTTTTTTATTAGTAATATAGCCACATTCAATCATGATTGCAGGAACGCTGTTTTTATCAAGTACTGCCACTCCTTTATCTCTTTCTTTCAATTTTTCCTCTGTTGTGTACACATTTTTCAATTCTTCAGTGATCGCGGATGCAAGAGTTTTGCTTTTGTTATAGTTATCAGTAATGATTGTTGGAATGAAAATGCCAAATCCGCTTTTGTCTGTGGTTGGTGTGATGTCAGCATCAACATGTATGGAAATAAAAGCATCTGCATTGTTAGCGGATGCTATGTTTATCCTGTTCTGCAAATCTTCGCTCAAAGAATTTGCATTGCCAACTGCTTGATCTTTTTCTCTTGTCATTATTACATTGATGTTATAATCTTTCGCAAGCTGTTCTATTTCTTTTGCAATGGCTAAATTGATATCTTTTTCCTGAACGCCGCTGCTGCTTATTGTTCCATTATACTTGCCACCATGACCGGCATCAACAACCACCGTTACTTTTTTAGGTGAAATAAATTTTGCAAAACTACTCACTGGTTTTAGATTAACAGCAAAGGCGCAAACGAGCACAAACAATAGGGGCAGTGCCATTAATCGGCTAATGTAGCCGTAGCGGTTTTGTTTGAAATTGGTAAGCATAGCGATTCTTCTTTTTAGTTGGTGATTGAAAAATGGATGAGTGATTTGAAAATTATTTTTTGTTGCAGCTGAGAGTACTAATAATTCCGCATATTCATGACTGTTAGTTTCATTGGCCGCATATTGGTCGGCGAGAAACTCATGCACCGTTTTTATTTCCTTTTTTACAAAAAGAAAGAAAGGATTTAACCAGAAAACCATACTCGTCAATTCCATAAAAAGAATATCTGCAGTATGATTTTGCTTTACGTGGAATAATTCGTGCCTGAATATCTGTTTTCCATTGGGTGTGCTCGTGTCAATCTGTGTGTTCCAGAAAATATTTTTTAAAAATGAGAACGGGGCTTCCGGTTCTTCTGTTTGGTAAAAGTTGATGTCCTCAAATTTTGTGTAACTATATTTGGAGGCAATTTTTTTGATGCGCCATATATTCTTAATAAATGCAATCAAAAACATTAATAGTATCAATATAAAAACCGTGCAGGCAATATTCTGCCAGGAAAGCAAATGGTATATCAGATTGCTGCGGGGTGTAATTACTACCGGCTCTTCCCAGTTGGCTGCATTTACGACGTCCAGTAATTTTATGGCTACAGATTGGTTCTGCCATTGAAAACCGGGTATCGGAAAATTCATTAACGGGAGGCAAACCGAGATAAAAGGGATGCCCAACAAGTAGAACCTGTTGTATTGATGGAAACGTTTGTTGCGCAGGAACAGGTAATAATAGCTGAACAGCAAACCGGAAATAATAATGGTTTTGGATAAGAACAAGATGAGGTTCATGGCTGCTGGTTTTTGGATGATTCAATTTGTTTCAGCAACTCTTCCAATTCCTGCTGGCTGAGTTTATTTTCACTCACAAACTGCGATACCAGTTTTGCCGGCGAGCCTTCAAAATAACTTTTGACAAGTTGGTTGATGCTTTTTTTGGCATATTCGGATTTGGCCACTTTGGGTTTGTAGAAATTATTTCTTCCCTGTATCTGGTAGTCGACATATCCTTTTTCTATTAAAATTTTCAGGATCGTGGCAATTGTATTCGGATGTGGTTTTGGCTCGGGGGTGGCTTCTATAATATCCTTTAAAAAGCCTTTGCCGAGTTTCCAAAGCACCATCATTACCTGTTCTTCGGCTTTGGTGAGCGGTTTTATCATAACTAATTTTTTAGTTGATGAAACAAATCTATAACTAAAAAATTAGTTAAAAAATTTTTTTTACGAATTTTTTGTGAAATGTTGAAAACCCGGGGCAGTCTCACATCAATACCCGTAATCTGCCGGAATACAGTACAGTCGTGGATTTGGAGATGGTTTTAATACTTGGAAACAGTAGTTTGAATTATATTCCCGAACGATGTTCGGACTTCTTTTTTCCACAAAGGCTATGAACTTTCAATATTGCATTATATTTTTGCAATAGTTCTGGACGGATTTCGCATAAATAACATCTTTTTTGCACTTTCCCTGAACTCCCGCACCTTGTAAATTGTTGTTCCTTGTACCCGACAAAACATTTTTGTCAACTTTTATTTTTTTAATATGAGGCAACTTAAGATCGCTACGCAAATTACCAATCGTGATTCACAGGCAGTTGAAAAATATCTGCAGGAAATCTCCAAAATCCCGATGATTACCCCCGAAGAGGAAACAGTATTGGCTCAACGTATTAAAATGAGTGACCAGCGGGCTTTGGATAAGCTGGTACAGGCCAACCTGCGCTTTGTGGTTTCTGTTGCAAAACAATATCAGCATCAGGGTCTTTCATTAAGTGATCTTATCAACGAGGGCAACCTCGGCTTAATTAAAGCGGCGCAACGCTTTGATGAAACAAAAGGGTTCAAATTTATTTCTTACGCCGTTTGGTGGATCCGCCAGTCCATTTTACAGGCGTTGGCAGAGCAGGGCAGATTAGTCCGCCTGCCTCAAAACAAAATTGGCACGTACAACAAAGCCAACAAAGCTTACATGGCTTTTGAACAGGAGCATGAACGCGAGCCAAGCACAGAAGAGCTGGCTGAGTTGCTGGAAATGAGCGAAACAGAGATCAACAACATTTTCCAAAGCAACACCAGGCACAGTTCGCTGGATGCACCGGTGCATGAAGCGGAAGATGTTGCAATGGGTGATTTACTCGAAGGTGGTGACGACACAGACGATGATGTGATGAAAGATTCATTGCGGGCAGAAATCCGCCGTGTGCTTAAATCATTAAGCCCGCGTGAAGCGGAAATAGTGAATGCTTATTTCGGCCTTGATGGCGAAAATGGAGTTACCATTGAACAGATAGGTATGAAGTATGACCTCACTAAAGAACGTATTCGCCAGATCAAAGAAAGGGCAATCAAGCGCCTGCAAAAAGCACGCTACAGCAATGCCCTGAAAGCATATTTGGGTTAATAAGTTACTCTGTTGAAAATAAAATACCCCGGCAATTTACCGGGGCATTTTATTTTCTGTAGCAATAGGGTACTGTATTTGTTAACAATATTTCAAATTAATTATCATCACGTAAGTTTTTTTATTACACTTAGTACATTTGATGTGCATGAAATTTTTTTTACCTGTAATATCCTGTTTGATTTTGTTTTCTTCCTGTGAAAAAGTAATTCATTTCAACCTGAAGCAATCTCCATCACAGGTTGTAGTTGATGCGTCTATTGAAAATGGCAAAGCGCCGATGGTTGTCCTCTCCGGCAGTCTTGATTATTTCAGCCAAATTACTCCTGCTATCCTGGAAAGTTCATTCATTCATGCTGCTGTGATAACTGTTTCAAACGGAACAAAAACCCAAACACTCAAAGAATATACAGTGCCTGCTGATACAACCGGATATACGCTGTATTATTATTCTACAGACTCGTCAGACCTCGCGAATGCCTTTGTTGGAGATTTCAATACCACTTATAATCTCAAGATTATCACGGGTGGACAAACCTATACAGCAGAAACGCATATTACTTCGGTCCGCAAAAAAATTGATGCGCTGCGATGGCAAAATGCCCCTGATAATCCAGATACTACAAAAGCCGTTCTTATTGGAACAATTACTGATCCGCCGGGTTACGGTGATTATATCCGATATTATACCAGTGTAAATGACAGTGCTTTTTTGCCGGGGATCAACTCAGTTTTTGACGACCAGATTACTGACGGGACCACATTTGATATTGAAATACCGCAAGGCGTAAACCGCAACAAAAAAATTGATGTGAAAAACTATTCATTTTTCACCAAAGGTGATACGGTAGTGGTGAAATACTGCAATATTGATAAAGCCACCTATGATTTCTGGCGTACGATGGAGTACGATTATCAAAGCATCGGTAACCCTTTTTCTTCACCGACAACCGTTTTGGGCAATATTTCAAATGGGGCGCTCGGGGCTTTTTGTGGTTATGCAGCACAGTATGTTTCAATAATAATCCCCAAATAAGTCACAAGGTCATTTAGCCGGCTCCTGTTTTCAGCTTTTACATTTAAATTTGCAGGCTTTTACAGAAAGGAAATGAAGGATTTTATAACCAGCACCGGTAATGCTATTGATTATCGTTGCGACGCTCCGTTGATCTCTTGAATTGTGTTGGGCATTTCACATAATTGGACAACCATTTTATTCAAAAGTAAGTATTGTAATAAAATATTTTGATATGGCAGATAATTCAGTTGAAAAAATACATTGCCTTATTATCGGCTCAGGGCCTGCGGGTTATACAGCTGCAGTATATGCTGCGCGTGCAAATATGAAACCTGTATTGTATCAAGGTATTCAACCTGGCGGCCAGTTAACCATTACTACAGAAGTAGAAAATTATCCGGGCTACCCCAATGGCATTCAGGGCCCTGAAATGATGATAGACTTTGAAAAGCAGGCTGCGAGGATGGGGGCAGATATCCGTTTCGGGATTGTCACGAAAGTTGATTTTTCTAAGCAGCCATATAAAGTCTGGATCGATGAAGAAAAAATAATTGAAGCCGATGCCATAATCATTGCAACCGGCGCATCGGCAAAATGGCTTGGGCTTCCCAGTGAGCAAAGATTAAATGGTTTTGGGGTCAGCGCATGCGCAGTATGTGATGGGTTTTTCTTCCGTGGCAAAGAGGTGGCCATTGTTGGGGCAGGCGATACTGCTGCTGAAGAAGCATTATATCTTTCCAAGCTTTGCACTACAGTGCATATGCTTGTGCGCCGCGACCAGATGCGGGCCTCTAAAGTTATGCAGGACCGGGTTTTGAAAACACCTAATATAAAAATTTACTGGAACAGTGAAGCGGATGAAGTGCTCGGCGAAAATAAAGTGGAAGCACTTCGTATAAAAAATAGTAAAACGGGAAATAAGATAGACGTTCCCGTTAGTGGCTTTTTTGTAGCCATAGGGCATCAGCCGAACTCTGATATTTTCAGGCCATGGATTGATATGGATGAGGCAGGTTATATCAGAACTATACCGGGTACATCCAAAACTAATGTAGAAGGCGTGTTTGCTGCGGGCGATGTGCAGGATAAAATTTACCGGCAGGCAGTAACGGCAGCCGGCAGCGGTTGCATGGCAGCGCTTGATGCAGAAAGATATTTATCAGCAAAAGAATTGCTGTAATAATTAATTGCCCGGTGCTCGATAAAAGACCCAGCATAGATTGCATCATCGCTTTCATCCCGTATCTAATATCCGGGGTCTCAAATCTCTAATCACGTAAAATAACCATCTCCATGCTCACTATCCAGCTTCATCATCTTACTTTCTTCGGTCATCATGGCCTGCATCAAGAAGAGCAAATTACAGCTAATAATTTTGAAGTAAGCCTTGATGTAACGTATGATGAGCATAATACCCAATTCAATAAACCGGAGGATACTATCGACTATGTGGCATTATACAATATTGTGAGAGGACAGATGAATATAACGACACCTCTTTTGGAAAAGATTTGCGATCAGATTGCCGGTAAAATTAAAAATCAGTTTCCCCTGGTAAGAGAGATCAATGTATGCATCAAAAAGCTGAATATGCCTATAGAAAATTTTCATGGAAGCATTTCGGTGAGTTTGAGGAAAAAGTTTGATGAATAGAATTCCTTTCGTACAAGTGTGCGACGCAACAGAAGCTTAATAGAAATACCTTTGCTATTTACATAAACCGGTATTTGCGCATCCGTACATTTTCAGCCTTCAAATCACTCTCTGCTTCCATTTTCCGCTTTGTAAATAAAAAAATGCGAATATAAAAGTGGTGATCCAGTACACCCATTCACTCATCCAGCCATACAGGATCGGGAGGTTGAAATAGCCAAGCGTCAGGTAAACGTAAATGCAATAACAGGTAATGGTGATAATTTCAATAGCCAGGTTTACTTCTGTGTTGCCTGTGCCAGTTACGGCATTCAGCCATACGGTTGAGAACGACATCATGATAAGTGCGGCAGAAACTACCCGGATTACAGGCAATGATGCCTGTGCAAAATCTGCATTTTGTCCAAAAACAGAAATGAAAGCGCCGGGAAAAAGATTGAGTAATGCTGCCATGGTCAGTGAAAAGCACAGGCTGAGTTTGATGATTTTCGTAATCAGTTCAATCACTTTTTCATGTTTTCCCTGCCCGATGATATTGCTGACCATCGTATTTGTGGTGGAAGCAAAAGCCCAGGTGAATACGCCGAAGATGCCGAAAATATTCCGCATAGTGTTGCTGATGGCAAGGTCGCGTTTGCCATGGTGTTCAACCATAATATAAAAGAATTCCCAGCTTCCCACACTGATGACATACTGCATAATTAAGGGTGATGATTGTGTGAGAATAAGCCAGGTGTTTTTCGGATCAAGCCTGAGACTGTTGAATAAATTGAGTTGTTTGCTTATGCCTTTTATATGTATTACTGCGAACACTACAATCATTCCTGCAGCTTCCGCACAAATAGATGCATAAGCAGCTCCGTTAAAACCAAGTTTCGGTAAACCAAAGTAACCGAATATGAGGCTATAGTCAAGGGTAATGTTTACTATTGTTTCTGCGAGTGTGCCAAAGATCAGGTATTTGCTTTGATTGGTACCGACAAGCAGTGCATTTCGCATTTGGTAAATAAACAGAAACGGCAATCCCCAGATCCTGATGCGTAAAAAACTAACGGCCTGATTTTTAACCGCCTCATCTTTCAAGGAGAGCTGTAATATCCAGGGGGCAAAAAAATAAGTGAACAGAATACAAAATAAAGCAAGTGTTAAGCTGATGAGGATACTTTGGGAGAATAATTTACCGATCTCATCGATCCTGTTTTCGCCGGCACGTCTTGCAATTAACGCCTGCAAGCCATTATTGAGGCCCTGTCCCACTACTGCAAAAACAAGATAAAATACTCCGGTAATTCCTGCAGTGGCAAGCGACTGTTCATCAAGATGGCCGAGAAAAATATTATTGGTAATAAAATTTATTTGCGGAACCAGGATGGCAAGGCTGATGGGCAAAGCAATTTTTAGTATTTGCCTGTTGGTTATTTCAACCCTGAAATTGCTGGTAGTCGCTGTTGTCATTTTTCGAAGGGACGGCAAGGTACGATAAAGCGGCATTATCAAGAAGGGGATGGGTCAAAGCAAGAAAGCAGCAAGCGCCATATTTTGCGCCTGATGATCAATTATCCGACTGCCCTTGCTGTAAGTTAAGCGTCTTTATGTAAAGAGTTTTTTTTGTAGTATTATTGCGCATGTTTATGTTGCAACCTGCTTTTCATATTGCAGCTGGAAATATTGAAACAGAAAATTTTGATGTTTGCCGCCTCGTAATGCTCATTGATGCAGAGTCAATGAGCTATGTGGTTTTTAACAATAATACGAACCAGGCGGTTTGCATAAAATATTTTCATTTCAGCAAGATTAAGGAAGCCGAGCACTTTGAAGCTGTTCGTGAAATTTTATCAGTTGATGAAATACTTTCTAAAGTCGGAGGAGATTCGTTTTTGATTTACGGGTTTCCTGAAAGCACCCTGGTGCCGGATGAATACTTTGATGAGGGCCTCGATAAAGAGCTTACCACAATAATGCATGGCAACCTTGAAAAAGGTTTCGTGTTTAATGAGAAGGTGCCGTGGTGGGATATCCATAATGTGTATAGTATACCGTTGGAAATTCAAAAACTTTTTCATAACCAGTTTGATTTTGCAGGACATTTTCATCACTACAGTCTGTTGCTGAAAAGTCATAAAAAATTTAATGCAGCAGAATTACGTGAAAACATATACGTGATTTTTTATGAAGAAAAGATCATCGTGTCAGTATACAAAAAGAACCAGTTGCAATTAATGCAACGATTTGAATACACGACTTTGGAGGATGTTTTATATTATTTGCTGAATTGTTGTGAACTGCTGGATATGAACAGGGAAGAACTGGATATGCAATTAAGCGGTTTTATTGAAGAAGAATCTGAATTGTGTAAGGCGATTATGAAATATTTTCCGAATACATTTTTTGAAGAGGTGGGGGATGGGGTTCAGCTAACAAACGAATTGAAAGTATTCCCGCTGCATTATTTTTCATCGTTACTGAAACTTGCTTCATGCGTATAATTGCCGGAGATTTGGGTGGAAGGAAAATTAACCCTCCTGCTAAAATGCCCTATACAAGACCTACTACTGATATTGCGAAAGAAGGGCTATTCAATATTCTTCAGAACAACATTGATTTGGAAAACCTGAAAACACTTGATTTGTTTGGCGGCACAGGCAGCATCAGTTATGAGTTGGCTTCCAGAGGGGCACAACCTCTTACGGTTGTTGAAAAAGATGCTTCAATGTATGAATTCATAAAAAAAACTTCACAGATGTTGGGGCTTTCGAATTTTAAGGTGGTTAAAACGGATGTGTTCAAATTTATTGACCAATGCCAAGAGCAATTCGATTTTATTTTTGCAGGCCCGCCTTACGCACTTGAAACGATTGATGAACTGCCCAGGCTGGTTGCTGAAAAAAGATTATTAAAGCCAAATGGTTGGTTTGTGCTCGAACATACCCCGCGCAATAACTATGAAGCATATTCACTTTTTGCGGCACAAAGAAACTATGGTACCACCGTGTTTTCATTTTTTGTAAACAAATGAGTTTGCGGTTTGTTATTTTAGTTATTTGATTGGAAAGAATAAAAAGCAAATAATACTCCCAAATAAAAAATGCTTTGCAAACTTCAACTACAAGCATCTTCATAACCGGAACGGGAACGGGTATAGGCAAAACAGTGGTTTCTGCAATTATTACCGAGGCATTGCACGCCGATTACTGGAAGCCTGTGCAGGCCGGATTTGAATATGGTACGGACAGCGAATGGCTACAGGGTGTAATCAGTAACCCCCGCACTAAAATTCACACAGAAACATACAAATTGAAAATGCCGGCTTCTCCGCATATAGCTGCCCGTGAAGAAGGTGTGCGAATAGAGTTAGATGTGATCAGAAAAGATTTCGTGAAAATCAGCAATTCGTCATTTCTTGTTATAGAAGGGGCAGGCGGGTTGCTTTCTCCGCTCAATGATAATGAGTTTGTGCTTGATCTTATCAGAAAATTACGTGCAAAAGTAATCCTAGTGAGTAGAAATTATTTGGGAAGTATTAATCATTCTTTATTAACTTCATCTGTTTGCCGGCAAAACGGTATTGAAGTTCTTGGCTGGATTTTTAACGACCGATATATGAACTATGAAGATGAAATAGTAACATGGAGTGGCTTGCCGAAAATAATATCGGTTCCCTGTGCTGAAAAAATGGACAGCATGTTTATTGCCGGGCAAGCACAAATTATAAAACAAAAGTTGCAGGAAATGCTCCCGCCGACTGGTTTTCAGCGGTTGCCAATATAACGTATCTTTATCTGCTCTTGCTACGAATTGCATTATGAATCTTAATTTCCCATTGTTAAAGCCTATACGAATACTTTTATTCCCGCTGTCTTTTGTTTATGGGATGATTATTTATATCAGGAACTGGCTATATGATAAACAAATTATTGAGGCTACATCATTCAATCTTCCCATTATATGTATCGGTAATCTTGCTGTTGGTGGTACAGGCAAATCACCTATGGTGGAATATTTGATCAGAAGCCTGAAGAATGATTTTGAAATAGCGGTGTTAAGCCGCGGGTATAAAAGAAGAACAAGGGGATATGCGCTTGCCAGTGAAAATTCTACAGCACTTGATATTGGGGATGAGCCTATGCAGTTTCATATAAAATTCCCGGATCTGGCCGTGGCTGTGGGAGAGGAAAGAATAGTGGCAGTACCTCAATTACTGCATGACCGGCCTGGAACTGAAGCGATTCTTCTTGACGATGCTTTTCAGCACAGGAGCATAAAAGCAGGACTTAATATTATGCTGACTGATTATAACAACCTGTTTACCCGTGACTGGTTTTTACCTACCGGCGATTTGCGTGATGCCAAGAAAAGTTATAAACGATCAGATATTATTGTAGTCACAAAATGCAAACCCGATATTACGCCCAAAGAAAAATTAAAGATCATAAAGGAGATCAGCCCTTTGGAAACGCAAACTGTGTTCTTCTCGACTATTCAATACGGAAAAGCGTATCATATTATCAATAAAAATACTTATCTGATTAATCAGAAAACAGAGGTGTTGCTGGTAACGGGAATTGCGAATCCGGAACAACTAAAAAAATATCTGCTCGATAATTCCAGTGTATATTATGAGCTTTCTTACAGCGATCATCATATTTTTACTATTGATGATTTGAAAGAGATTACGAGGAAATTCAACCAGATCAAGGCCAGGAACAAAATAATTCTGACAACAGAGAAAGACGCAGTGAGGCTGGTAAAGTTTCAACATGAGCTGGATAAACTGCCTTTTTATGTCCTCCCTATTGAGCCGGAATTTTTATTCGGCGAACAGGAAAATTTTATCAGTACGATAAAAGATTTTATTATCAACTTTAAAAAAAATTCTGAAGATTAATGTCTAACAAAAAAATAAAGAACAAAAAAAAAGATCATAGTTCAGCATATTTATCCAAAGGCATTCTTGATGTAACCCGGTCAGGTATGGGTTTTGTGATGGTAGAGAACAAACACCAGGATATACTGGTACGCCCGAATGATTTTAATACAGCATTGCATGGCGACACAGTGCGTGTTGAAATCATCAACAGCCATGCAAAAAGCGGCCGTTTGCAGGGACGAATTACTGAAGTAGTTGAGCGTAAACAAAACGAGTTTTTAGGAAGAATTGAATTAAGCGCCAACTTTGCTTTTTTTATTGCAGAAACAGAAAAGCCCATGCCCGATATTTTTGTTCCGATTGAAAAACTGAATGGCGCAAAAAATAATGACAGGGTTATTGTGAAAATTACTAAATGGGAGAAAAATAAAAAGCCACAGGGAGAAGTGGTAGAGATAATGAACAGGGATGATGAAAATGATAAGGCAATGAAAGAAATTTTACTTGAAAATGGGTTCCCTGTTTTTTTCTCGCAGCAGGTGCTTGAAGCCGCGCAACAACTGCCCGATATTATTTCTGAGCAAGAAATTAATAAAAGAAAAGATATCAGGGATGTGCTTACGTTTACTATCGACCCCATTGATGCTAGGGATTTTGATGATGCTATTTCCATCAGAAAATTAAAGAACGGAACTTATGAAATCGGGGTACATATTGCAGATGTTAGCCACTACCTGCCAATTGATTCTGTGCTGGATAAAGAAGCTTATACCAGGGCAACATCGGTTTATCTTCCGGATAGGGTGAACCCGATGTTGCCCGAGCGTATTTCGAATGAATTATGCTCGTTAAGGCCTCGCGAGGATAAACTGACTTTCTCTGCTATGTTCCAGATAGGCCTGAAAGCTGAAGTGAAAAGCTACTGGTTGGGAAAAACTGTTATTCATTCAGACCACCGGTTTACTTATGAAGAAGTACAGGAAATAATAGAGCAAAAAGACGGATTATATAAAGATGAAGTACTTCTGCTGAACGAGCTGGCGCAAAAAATGCGCAGGCATCGTTTCAGGAAAGGGGCGATTAATTTTTCATCAACTGAAGTGCGTTTTAAACTTGATGAAAAAGGAAAACCAATTGGCGTAATGGTGAAAGAAAGTAAGGAGGCCCATCAGCTGATTGAAGAGTTTATGTTGCTGGCGAATAAAACTGTAGCTGAGCACGTGGCAAAGATTAGATTGCATAAAAAGCCTTTGCCTTTTCCTTATCGAATTCACGATACACCTGATAAAGAAAAGCTTTTGCCTTTTATTGAGTTCGCAAAAAAATACGGGCATGTATTTGACACCAAAACGCCGCAGAAAATTGCAGAATCATTTAATCAGATGCTGAAAGATGTTCAGGGAAAACCTGAACAACACGTACTCGAGCAATTGGGAATACGTACTATGGCTAAAGCGGTGTACACTTCTGAAAATATCGGGCATTATGGATTAGGTTTCGAACATTACTGTCATTTTACCTCTCCGATCCGCCGCTATCCTGATGTTATGGCTCACCGCATATTGGAAGAATGTCTTGATGGAAATATGGAGGCAGACAAGAAAATGGAAACTAAATGCAAACATTGCAGCGAGCGTGAACGGGCTGCCATGGAAAGTGAACGGGCTGCCAATAAATATAAGCAGGTGGAATATCTGCAGAATTTTTTAGGCGAAGAATTTGAAGGGGTAATCAGCGGTGTAGCTTCATTTGGGTTTTGGGTGGAGACTCTTGAACATAAATGTGAAGGGTTGGTAAGCATTAATAGTTTGTTGGAATACGATGATTTCAGGTTAATTGAAGGTGAATATTGTTTGGCCGGAAGGCGTAGTGGCCGCAGGTTTCGCATGGGAGATAAGGTGATGATAAAAGTGGTGTCTGCAAATCTTGCCAAACGTCAGCTGGATTATGAGTGGGTTATTTCAGCCAGTGTAAAATATGATGAGAGGGATGCCCGGAAGAAAAAAAGTAAGCACAAAACACATAAATAGTCAGGTGCTGGTTTAATAAATGAAGATTTAAAGTGTAATTATTTTTATCTTTTCTGACAGTCATACTATTCAATATATCAAATCAAAACACATGCATTCGTTTGAAGAGCTGGCGGAAGAATTTTCGGAAAGGTTTAAAAAAAAGCATTTTCCCCAACATCCTGCAAATTTATATGGCCCGGCAGATTATTTTTTGTCGATAGGAGGCAAGCGCATCCGTCCTGTAATGTGCCTGATGGCAAATGAACTGTTTGATGATATTCATTATGACGCATGGGAGGCCGGCATTGCCATTGAGCTGTTTCATAATTTCACTTTGATACACGATGATATTATGGATAAGGCGCCACTGCGTCGTGGTATGCAAACTGTTCATGAAAAATATGGTACATCATCCGCGCTGCTGGCCGGAGATGTAATGCTGGTTGTGGCTTATGATTACCTGAATCATGTCCAGTCTTCGTACCTGCAGAAAATTATTTATGTATTTAATAAAGCAGCGAAAGAAGTATGTGAAGGCCAGCAGATAGATATGGATTTTGAGCAGAGGGAATCCGTTTCATTTGCGGAATATGAAAATATGATCATGCTGAAAACATCTGTACTATTGGCTTGCAGCTTACAGATAGGAAGCATTATCGGGGGTGCGGGAGATGGCAATCAACAACATTTATATGAGTTCGGTAAAAACCTTGGCCTTGCTTTCCAGGTGCAGGATGATTATCTTGACGCTTTTGGCGACCCTGCAAAATTTGGTAAACAGGTTGGGGGGGATATACTTGCCAACAAAAAAACTTTTTTGCTGATCAAAGCAATGGAAGTTGCTACAAATGCACAACAAAAAGAAATAAAGCTCCTGATGCAATCAAATGATCAGGATAAGGTGAATAAAATATTATCTGTTTTTAAATCTTGTGGAGTACATGATTGGGCAAAGGAATTAAAAGAAAAATATGTTAATGCTGCTTTTCAGCATTTGGAAGATATTGCCGTTCTTTCATCAAGAAAAAAGCCTTTGCAGGAACTTGCGGAATTTTTGGTAAGGAGGGAATATTGAAATCCTTTAAAAATATTATTTCTATTAATGATGTTTTTCATTCCTTCAGCATGAAAAAACCCTGTGTCATATTTTCGGTCTTTTTAATAATTCATGGCTGTGCACCTTCATACACAGTTAGTGTGTCCGCTGAAAAGGAGTTAGCAATTCCATTTAATAGTTTTTTAGTTATTTACCTGGATGGCGCATGTGAAATAAATTTCCTGGATTCTACAACATACGATGTCTGTTTGAAAGATATTTTTGCTGATACAAGCAGTTTTCAATTTCAAGTGGAGTCGGAAAAAACTTTGTCAAAAAGATTATCTTCTTCTCATAATGATATCAAAAAATTTACTGATTTTTTTGATGCAGGTAACAATAGCTATGCCTATTTTAGGAATATGCTTGATAGTTTAAAAATTGATGCGATCTTATTGATTAACCGTACCGGCTACCAACATGTTCCATTGATGTACCCGGGTAACGTAGTCAATACAACTAATACTTCTCACATAGGCACTGAAATAGCGAAGCTTAATGCAGAATACAAATGCTACTTGATTCAGTCTCATTCCTATTTTCCTATCTGGTCGGCCAAATTTGATTTTACTGCGGGAAGGAAAACTTCAATTCGAAACACTTTGGCAAAGGAACTTACGAAGGTGCTTCGTGATGGGCATTATATTTTCAGATGATTTTAAAGTTTATCTTATTTTTCTTGAATTTTCTTTTAATGTTTCTTTTTCTTTTTTTGTAAGGCTGTTGATCCCTTTTTTATTTATTTTATCAAGTATCTTGTCAATCTCCTGCTGATTTTTGTTTTTTTCCTGGTTGTACAGATGATCAATGGAGTAATGATTTTTATGTTCGTTGTAAAATAAATTTTCTACTAATAAAATGTGTGGATTGGTAATGATGAGATAAATGAAAATAACAGTAGGTAATGCAATGATCAGAATGACGATATAATTATTAATAAGTGCCGATGGCTCCATTAAAATGGCAATAGCCATGCCGATAAGCGCACCGCCTAAATGCGCTTCATGACCAATATTGTCTTTTCTTGACCTGATGGCATAAATTGAAAAAGCAATAAACAATATTCCGTATAACCAGCTCGGCAGGGAGAATAATCCAAAAAAGCTAATGCCGATTCCCGGGAACAAGGCAATAGAAGCAAACATGACTCCGCAAATGGCTCCAGAAGCGCCTACAGAGGCATAATCAGGGTCGTTGCGATGGACCAGTAAGGATAACAACCCTCCGCCAATTAAACTGGAAAAATAGATGATCAGAAATTTTACAGGGCCGAGAGTAGTTTCGACCAGGCCGCTGAATGCATATAAACTGAACATATTAAAAAAGAGATGTAACCAGCTTACATGCAGAAAACCGCCGGTGATTATGCGTTTGTAATCTTTGTAAAGCAGAATCTTTTCCACTTCAAATTTGTAACGTTCAAAAAAAACATCGCTGGTAAATCCTTTATAAGATAAGATAACGTTTGCAATGATTAACAGGAAACTAAAAATACCGGACATAGAATGGTTATTATTTGCAGCTTAATGCAAGTTAAGAATTTAACCGGCTTACAATAGGGAAATTATAACCGGTAAACATTTAGCAAATTGTTTTAAACTGTGTTTCGGATGATGTAAATATTCAGGTACTCTGGCGAAAACTAATATATTTAACGCCTATGTATAATCGAAAATTTCAGTCTTTTCCCTGGATAGCCAGTCGCCAAGTTTTCGGGCGGTTTTTATCAGGTTATCCGGAGTTTCTCCAAGAGCCATCCTTAATTCAAAAGGTTCTTCATTAATAGGAAGCAAAATATCAAAATACTGCCGGAGCCTGCTTTTTGCACGGATGTCAATTTTGCCCGCCAGTGCAGCTACTTTGATTTGTTTCTTTTTTGCGCGGACTGCGACTGCATAAGGAGCTTTTCCTTGCTGAGTCTGTTCATCAAGACTGCCTTCCCCGGTAATTACCCAATTTGCCTGTTGCAATGCATGATCGAAATCTGTATAATCAAGAAAAAAATCTGCGCCATTAGCCAATTTGGCTTTTAAAAACGCTGCAAGTCCTGCAGCAACCCCGCCTGCAGCACCGCCATGAATGAGGGCATTCATATTGATGCCCGTTTTTTTGTAAGTTTTATCAGTAAATACAGAAAGACATTTTTCCAACTCCCACACATCCTTTTCTTTCGCCCCCTTTTGCGGACCAAAGACGGCAGCGGCGCCTTTTTTTCCAAGCAGTTTGTTGTCTACATCGCAGAGAATGATCAGTTCTGTATTCACCAATCGTTGGTCAAGTAATGAAGAATCAATTGCTGCCAGCTGTTTGAGATTTTCAGGCAATTGGGATAACTCACGGTAATGACTATCTAAAAACTGGACCCCGAGGGTTTGCAAAACTCCGGTACCGCCATCAACCGTTGCACTTCCGCCGATACACAGAAAAATCCGTTTGACATTTTTATCAAGTGCAGCCTTGATCAAATCTCCAGTTCCGCACGTTGAGGTACGCAATGGGTCATATTCTTCCGGCCTGATTAACCTTAACCCGCTTGCATTGGCCAGTTCAATTATTGCAGTTCCATCGCCTGTTAATCCAAATGAAGCATTTATTTTTTTTCCAAGGGGGTTTCTTACTTCAGCTTCGATAATTTTAGCGCCGGTTTTTTTTATTAATAATGTGCCGGTGCCATCCCCGCCATCTCCTACCGGAAATGTTTCTGAGCTGAAACTGAGCCTGCTTTTTTTTAACCCGGTAGCAATGCAGTCAGCTGTTTCATCTGCGGCAAGCGCATTTTTAAAGGTATTTGGGGCAATAAGTATATGCATGCAAAATAATTAATGCGGCAGGAACAAAGATAAAATGTAAACCGCACCAAATGATGCGAGCCCCATCCACAAAGTGGCAAGACTATAGGTGATGAACATCGGGCGAATCTGTAATGAAGAAAATTTGGCAATGACCCAAAAATAAGCATCGTTTGCATGCGATATAATCATGGAACCAGAACCCATACTTAATACACAAAGTATACGTCCATTTTCTGAGTTAAGATGCAACGAAGGCAACAATGGTTGTAACAATGATGCTGCAGTGATGATCGCCACTGTTGAAGATCCCTGTGCAGTTTTAAGTAAAGAAGTTATCAGGAAGGGAAACAGGATACCCATGCTTTCAAGTGGTAAGATGTTGCTGAAATGTTCCCCGATGTGCATGGCCGACAGTATGGCCCCAAATGCACCGCCGGCACCTATTATTATTAATATACCACCTGCTTTTTCAGCCCCTTCAGTGAGCAAAATACTTATATTTTTTAATTTGATTTTTTTCCAGATAATTAATGCTGATATGATACCTATTGCCAGGGCAATAACAGGTTCACCAGTCAAAGAAATTATATTTAGCCAGAGGTTTGCTGAATTTTTTTTCCACAAAGAAAAGGAACGGGCGGTCATCAAAATTACCGGAATAACTATTGGTAAAATGATTGAAAAATTGTAGGCAAGGCAGAAGAAAATTTTTTTTCTTCATTTTCAGAAGATGGCCCGGGTTTAACATTTTTACCGCGATATACAGACCATAGGTATCCAATTAATGAAGCAGGTAGGGCAACTACAATGCCTGTAATCATCAGTTTGCCAAAATCAACTTCCAGCAACGCTGCTGCTGCAGAAGCTCCCGGATGCGGTGGGATAAGACAGTGAACGGATAATAACCCTGAAGCCAGAGAAACACTGGTAATAAGTGGCGTGATACCACTATGCCGTGATATGGATTTATTAAGGCTACTTAATATGATAAAACCTGAATCGCAAAAAACAGGCATGCCGACTAGGAAACCGATAATGTTCATCGACAAAACAATATACTTTTTCCCCATTTTACTGATAATAAAATCGGATAAAACAGATATGCTGCCATTATGCTCTAATATGATTCCAAGAGTAGTGCCGAGTACAATGATAAAACCCAGTGATTTCATAATGTTTCCAAAGCCTTCCCTGATGTTGTTAAGTATATCAGTCACAGGCATTTTTACTAAAAGGCCAACCAGAAAACAGGCCATTAGTAAGGTAAAGAATGCATGTATCCTGAAACGGGCAGTGAGGAAAATAATAAATATGATCCCAGCCAGCAGGGCAAACAATAAATAAACAAATGAGCTTACCATAGCAGCTTTTGCTTTCTTGCCCTAATGTATGAAAATTATGTGTGACATTTATTGCCGGTATAAGTTTCCGTTACTATTTTTCGGTTGTTCATTAGCGTTAGTGTATTAGAATAGCTTGTAACATCCGGTAACAAAAAACCCCGCCGATCAGCGGGATTTTTATCCATTTTTGGAATGTTTATAATTTGACGATTGCTTCAATGAGCTTATCCGCTTCGTGTTGTTGAAAATTAGTTACAGCTTCCTCATTGCAATTCAACACATACCATGTTCCTTCTTTTTTAACATCAACCCGTTTTATGGAGTAATCCTGGTATTTTGCCATATCGCCGTTTGCCCCATTTTTAAGTGCAGTAAGCCCTTCCTGGAGGTATTTCAATTGCCTCATATTCCTAAAACGAAAAGTGGTCATTACTACATCATCTGTAATTCTTTGATTGCGGAATAATAAAATAAAGGTAGTATCAGAATCCCTGGTTACTCTTTGCAATGTTATTGGCCAGTCCCCTTCACGCAATTCAATGAGGTTGATGGTGGCATTATTTACAATCTTAAACTGAGCTTTAGCTGCAAACGGAAAGAACAAAGATATCAAAATGAGCTTTTTCATATTACTGTTGTTTTTTTAAGGTGTTGGAATATTTAAGATTTGTGATTATCGGGTTTCCGGTTTATCAACGCAAAAAATCAGAATGTATTTTATACTAATGTAAGGGGGATTGTTAAAAAAAATCAAACTATTCTGATGCGGTTGATGATTATAACTTTTTTATGATTGCTATTAATGTATCAGCCTCGGGCTGGCAGAAATTAGTAAGCCCCCACTGGTATCTTAACAGATAATTTTTTTTCTTGTCTTTTGTATCAGACCTTTTAATGGAATAATCTTTGAATTTGGCGACATCCCCGTTATCCCCTTTTTTTAAAACAGTAAGCGCCTGTTGAAAGTATTTTAATTGTGACAAGTCTTCGAATGGTAATGTATCGAGAACAACGCTCGTAAGCACCTGTTCATCTCTGAATTCAAGAAAATAAGAGATGTGCGATTTTTCAACTGTTTGTTCAAGGCTGATAGGCCATTCACCAGACCGGGCTTCGACTAAAAGTGAAGAAGAGGAATGAAAAGGTTTTACACCGGCTTTTCCTGCAAAGGGAAGCAACAATAAACTGAGAATTAACTTTTTCATACTGATGATGGACTATTTAAGACTTGCAATATAAAATTCTGTGATAAAAAATGCAATACCCGAAATATAACGAAAACACAAAAATTTTTATTTTAAGTTGGAGTTCGGATTTTTACGAATCAAATGCAGTATGATTGCTAACGTTTCTTTCTTTTTTTTCAATTCAGGATAGTAATTCTACTGAATAATACTGTTTATCCATTTCGTTTTTTGCACCGCTGGCTCAATGATTTCTATTTATTCATTAGCTTATTTTGTACATTAATTTATTGTGATTAAAAAAACGCTTACAGTGTGTAAGCGTTTTCAGAAATGCAATAAGGGTTATTGCTGGACTACCTGTGTTCTCAGTGATTCTACAATTTTTCCAACACTGATGAGGGCTGGGTTATCTGAAGATACCCCGGCTTTATTTGCGCCTGCGAATAAATCAATTTCAAAAGCATTGAAATCGCTGTTATCGGCTTTGCCGTTCATTCTTGAATTTTGTGCGGGATCGTGTGCTGCCATCATAGTCTTGCCACCGTACATATAATCTTTGGCTCCGGTGCCCACTGCAACAAAATCAGTAAGGTTTTTGCTCAAGGCCTGAAACCCGCTCAGGTTTCCTGATCCGACTTCTGATAACAATACAGTGAAGTGACCGTTAATGGCTGTATCAACGGCAATAATAAAAATGGCACTGTCGACAATGTTGCGGATCAGTAAACGGCCTTTTTCGATCATTGTTCCGGATGCGGCAGCCGGGTCCTGCACCATAGTCGTGCCTCCCAATGAATCATACAAGGTAGGCTTTGTTGGTGTGCTTGAATTCTTTTTGCATGATGTTATGATTAAGACTGCCATTGCCATGCTGAAAAGAGCGGATAATAATGTTTTTGTTTTCATACCGTGTTTTGATTTTTAGAATAGATGTTTTAAATAATTGTAAACTTTATAAGTGAATGATGATGCTGCCGGACAACTCTCTTGTAGTTCTTTTTCAGATGGAGTAAACCTTGTTGCATCCGGGTAATTCAAGTATGCGGCAAATTTTTTTAAGATATCATTACCATTCGCCTTTAACGGTGAAAATGTAAACACCACGATTCCCGTTTTTGCATTGCACAAAACATGATCAACCCCGTTTTGCCGGTAAAGCCAGCTGGTAATTTTTTCAGCATCCTGCTGGTTAACGGGTTGCCTGATGTCAATCCTTTCCATTATTCTTGTGAAGGCATCAATTCTTGACCGGGTTGCCAGGTAAACATGGAGGGCAAGGATGATAAACAGAAAAAGAAGTACTGAAAAAGTAAACCTGAATACGTTTTTTATTCGAAAAATTTTCATTGCTTAAATGATTATATATATCATTTACGGAAAATGAAAGATCGCAGATTTTAAAGAAAAGACTTTTATTGTTTACCGATATGGTTTATGCATGCAGATGCAAGTATTTCGCTTTCCTTTCCCCGCCTGCAATTAAAATTTGGTTCTTTATTATTCTATTCTTTAGCTGAAGAGTGCGACGCAACGATGGTGCCATGAAAAGCGAAAGCTGGTATTATAAATAAAAAAACCTGATGCAACAGCACCAGGTTTTATAAAATCATTTTAAAACTGATTATTTCGCAAACTGTTTCCTGATCACATTGAGTGCACCACCGGCTTTAAACCATTCGATCTGTTGCTCATTATAAGTGTGGTTCACTGTTATGTTATCAGTACTGTCGTTTTTGTGATGCAACACTACGGTTAAAGGTTTGCCGGGTGTGAAGCTGGTAAGGCCGATGATGTCAATGGTATCATCTTCCTGCACTTTGTCGTAATCTTCTTTGTTTGCAAAAGTGAGCGCCAGCATCCCTTGTTTTTTCAAATTCGTTTCGTGGATACGGGCAAAGCTACGTACCAAAATGGCACGTACACCGAGATGACGTGGTTCCATTGCTGCGTGTTCGCGTGATGAACCTTCGCCGTAATTTTCATCACCAACAACTATGCTGCCTACATGTGCTGCTTTATAGGCACGCGCAGTTGCAGGAACCGGGCCGTATTCACCAGTAAGCTGATTTTTTACAGAATCTGTTTTTTCATTATAAAAATTCACTGCGCCAATCAGCATGTTGTTGGAAATATTATCCAAATGCCCGCGGAATTTTAACCACGGACCTGCCATAGAAATATGGTCAGTCGTACATTTTCCTTTTGCCTTGATTAATAATTTCAATCCTTTCAAATCTGTTCCTTCCCATGCAGTAAATGGCTCCAGCAATTGCAATCGTTGTGAATCAGGTTTCACCACAACGGCCACTTTGCTTCCATCTTCCGCCGGGGCCTGGTAGCCTGCATCTTCCACTGAAAAACCTTTGGGCGGTAATTCAACACCTTTAGGTTCATCGAGCATTACACTTTCGCCTTTTTCATTTTTTAATTTGTCTTTAAGCGGATTAAAAGTCAGGTCGCCGGCAATTGCAAATGCTGTAACCAGCTCTGGCGATGCAACAAATGCATGCGTACTTGCTAATCCATCATTTCTTTTCGCAAAATTTCTGTTGAAAGAGGTAATGATAGAGTTCTTTCTGTTAGGATCATCAATATGTCTTGCCCATTGGCCAATGCAGGGGCCACAGGCATTAGCAAGAACAACTCCGCCAATTTTATCGAAAGTTTTTAAGAAACCATCTTTTTCAATAGTATACCGTACCTGTTCACTACCCGGCGTGATGGTGAACTCCGCTTTTGTTTTTAGGTTTTTATCGATGGCCTGTTGCGCCAGGGAAGCAGAGCGGCTGATATCTTCATAAGAAGAATTCGTGCATGAACCGATCAAGGCAACCTCCAATTTTTCGGGCCAGTTATTTGCTTTCACTGCTTCAGCAAATTTACTAATGGGCCATGCAAGGTCCGGCGTAAAGGGCCCGTTAACAAACGGTTCAAGTTCGTTCAGGTTTATTTCAATTAACTGGTCATAATATTTTGCGGGATCAGCGTAAACTTCAGCATCTGGCCTTAAATATTTTTTAATGCCATCTGCCAGCGCAGCCACCTCTTCACGGCCTGTTGACTTAAGGTATGCGCCCATTTTTTCGTCATAACCAAATACCGAGCATGTTGCACCGATCTCTGCGCCCATGTTACAAATAGTTCCTTTGCCTGTAGCGCTTAAACTGTCAGCGCCATCACCGAAATATTCCACAATCGCTCCAGTTCCCCCTTTTACAGTTAATATACCGGCTACTTTCAATATCACATCTTTTGCAGAAGCCCATCCGCTTAATTTTCCGGTGAGCTTCACCCCAATCAGTTTTGGCATTTTCAATTCCCATGCTAATCCTGCCATTACATCCACAGCATCTGCGCCACCAACCCCAATAGCTACCATTCCCAAACCTCCGGCATTTGGGGTGTGTGAATCAGTTCCGATCATCATGCCTCCGGGGAATGCATAATTTTCGAGTACTACCTGGTGAATAATACCGGCACCAGGTTTCCAGAATCCAATTCCATATTTATCAGAAATAGAAGCGAGAAAATCATACACTTCTTTGTTTACGTCTTTTGCGGTGGCGAGGTCAGCAACCGCGCCTGTTTTCGCTTGTATCAAATGGTCGCAATGAACTGTTGATGGAACAGCTACTTTCGAACGTCCGCATGTCATGAATTGCAATAAAGCCATCTGTGCTGTTGCATCCTGCATCGCCACACGGTCGGGTGCAAAATCAACATAATCTTTTCCTCTTTGATAAGCTCTTGTTGCAGGCTCAAACAAATGCGAGTACAGTATTTTTTCAGCAAGCGTCAGGGGTTTTCCAACTAATTTCCGCGCAGCATCCACCTTTGCAGGCATCTCTGCGTACAATTTTTTAATGAGGTCCAAATCAAAAACCATAGTAAATTTTATTTTAGAGTGATTAACTCCGGCATTCATGCCGGAGAACAATGATTTTTCTACCGGTGACGCGAATTTACCTAAAAATGCGTTATTTAATCAGCACAATCGTTTCCGGGTCTTCGAAATTTTTATAAATTTGTGATATGTACAAGATAAAGCACTTTATCGAATGGCATGCTTACGGTGTTTGCACCGCCATCGGCGAAAGGCTGGGCATTGCCACATCACGTATCCGCACATGGTTTGTGTATATTTCATTCCTCACGCTCGGCTCGCCGCTGATTATTTATTTTGTGCTCGCATTCTGGATGAACATCAAGCGATACATTCTCTCAGCAAAAAGAAATCCGGTTAAGTATTTATGAATGGCTCAATGTGAAAATTTCTCAATAACTCAATTGAGGAATTGTTTCATTTTCTAATTTTCAAATTAATTAAGATGCCAGCATCAGTCTTCATGGCATCACCGTTGCGTCGCAATCCGTTCATCGGTAGTGGTGTTATTGAGCTTCAGTCTGTGGAGGCATCTTCAAAATTAATTTCATCATTGCTGCAGTCAGACCTGTCAGGTTTTCAAAGCCTGACAGGTCTGTGAAGTTGCGTAACTGAGCTTTTCCAAAACTGCAACATACTTTATAAGATCAGCAGTGATTTACAGTTTTAGAAAAGCTGTTGTCAGAAGAACGTAAAGCTGAAAAGCGAGGGAAAATATTTCTGTATAATTTTTACTGCAATCCACCCTTTCCGCCATACAAGCGTAAAGGGCCGTCCAATTTCAATTTCAATACGGTTACATATTTGTCTTCGACAGCTGAGGGAACGTGAATGTAAACCAATCCTGGAATTGGGCTCCACGAAATTTTTCCCACTACTTTATGATTGAGTTTTGTATTATTCCCAAGCACAGTAATATCTTCAATTTTGTTCATCAGCCCTTTCAGCACCACATTGCCATTCACATTACCTTCAATGAAAAGGTAAAGCGTTGCTGAATCTTTCGATAAAGTGGTTGGCCCGTAAAAATGCCCCTGTGGCAATCCGCCAATAGTATTGAATATGGCTTCACTGTTTCTTTTGTTCCATGCGCCGAATTCCTGCAACACATACAATTGCTCTTTAGGGATCGTGCCATCTGCTTTAGGGCCGAAGTCAAGCAACAGGTTACCGCCGTTCGAAATTACATCTGCAAAAATGGTAATGATTTCGTAAGGAGTTTTCCAGTTCGTATCGGAAGGCTGATATCCCCAATTATTATTAATCGTCATGCAAAGTTCCCACCAATTAAATTTAGGCCGGGAAACGGGAATATTTTGCTCGGGTGTTTCATAATCACCATAACCCTGAAGCCGCCCGTTAATGATGGCCTTCGGATTGTTTGATAAAATGATATGCCTGATTTTTTCCGACTCCCATTCTTCAGCGCTATGCTCCCAGTCGCCATCAAACCACCATAAATCAGGTTTAAAGGAAGTGCTTATTTCCTTGATCTGCCCCTGGAAGAAAGAACGGAATTTATTCCAGCGCTCATAATCTTTTGTTGCATCATACCTTGAGCTGTCTTTCAGAAACCCGGGATAATCTGGATAACTCCAGTCTATCAGGGAAAAATAAGCGCCGCATTTGATATTTCTTTTTCTCAGCTCATCAAATAATGGCTTTACCATGTCTTTTTTAGCAGGCGTGGATTTTACAATGCTCAGGTCATTCATTTTTGTATCGTACATAGCCACACCATCGTGATGTTTCGTGGTAACGACAGCATAACCTGCACCGGTTTGTTGTATCATATCAGCCCAATAAGCAGGGTTATAATTTTTGAGGTTGAAACCATGCAATTGTTTCATATAATCAGGATAACTGATTTTTTTATTATGAAAACTCCAGGATTCATCAATGCCGTTCACCGAATAAATGCCGGCATGAATAAATATGCCAAGCTTTGCATCGGCAAACCATTGCATCTTATCTCTGATTGATGCAGGATCGATTTTTGACTGGGCTTTTGAAAATAAAAACTGGCAAGTAAACAGTGTGATGATGGTGATTGCTTTTTTCATCGTTTGTTAAATAAAATCTGAATGGGTATTTTGCTTTTTGCTATTCCGGCCTTTTTAAATTTTAAATCTACAATTTTATTTTTTTTAAAAATTTTTATTCGCAAAGACATTTAATTACGGGCTGAAGATTTTTTGATACCAGCAAATCAACTCCGTTTCAGCAACGTTGCGACGCTCCATTCATCTGCGGTGTTCCTGTGGAGCTTCAGTCTGCGGATGCATTTTCAAAATTAATTCTATAATTGCTGTTGTCAGACCTGTCAGGTTTTCAAAACCTGACAGGTCTGTGAGGTGCTAATGAGCTTTTCCAAAGCTTAATCATGATCTATAAAATTCATCAGCGATTTGCAGCTTTGGAAAAGCTGTCAATCCGAATATCTGCAAATCTTCTCATCCTCACATTAAACCGCCTTCCTCAGCTTTACCAACTTCTCCAATAACCCTTCCAGCAAATCTAATTTCAACATATTAGCTCCATCGCTTTTTGCAACAGCGGGGTTTGGATGTGTTTCAATAAACAATCCATCTGCGCCGGTTGCAATGGCAGCTTTTGCAATAGTGCTAATCAATTGAGGATTGCCGCCTGTCACGCCGCTTGCTTGGTTGGGTTGCTGCAATGAATGTGTGCAATCCATCACCACAGGAACATCATGTTCCTGCATCCATGGAATGTTACGGTAATCAACTACCAAATCCTGGTAACCGAAAGTAGTGCCGCGTTCAGTCAATATTATTTTATCGTTACCGGCTTTGCGAATTTTTTCTACTGCAAACTTCATTGCTGGTCCGCTGAGGAACTGTCCTTTTTTTACATTCACGATTTTGTTTGTCTGGGCAGCAGCGATTAATAAATCAGTTTGCCTGCAAAGGAATGCGGGGATTTGCAGCACGTCAATATATTTTGCGGCAGGTGCAGCTTCATCATGCGCATGAATATCTGAAGTAGTCGGTAACTTATATTTCTCTCCGGCTTTTTTTACAAGGGCTAATGCGTTATCATCGCCAATTCCTGTAAACGATGATGCGCTTGTGCGGTTTGCTTTTCTGTATGATGCTTTGAAAATGTAAGGTATGCCTAACCGTTTGCATATTGCAGAAACTTTATCTGCCACTTCCATAATTAATTCTTCACTTTCCACCACACAAGGTCCGGCGATAATAAAAAAATTTTTTTCATCATATTGCTGATGGGCAAAAATATCCTGAAGGAATTTTTTCATCCGGCAAAGATAATAATTGTTGATAGTTTATCGTCGATGGTTCGTAGTACAGAAAGCTTTATGAACTAAGGCCGGTCAGTGATGAACCATGAACTACGAACTTTTTATTAGGTTTGCAACCAATAACAATTGTTTATGGCTAAAGAAAAAATCCTCGTCATTGGCGCTTCTGGGCAAATCGGAGTAGAGCTAACGCTTGCGCTGAGAAAAATATATGGCAATACAAATGTGGTGGCTTCCGACCTGCGCGAAGAGAACGAACTGCTGAAAGGGACAGGCCCTTATGTTTCTTTGGATGTAATGAATAAAGAAATGCTGCATGTTCAGGTGATCAGGCAAAATGTTACGCAGATTTATTTATTGGCAGCAATTCTTTCTGCAACAGGTGAAAAAAACCCCGGTCTGGCATGGCACTTAAATATGCAGGGATTATTGAATGTGCTGGATATTGCACGTGAAGAAAAATTACATAAAGTATATTGGCCAAGCAGTATTGCTGTATTCGGGCCTACATCGCCTAAAAAGGATTGTCCGCAGCAAACCATTATTGAACCCATCACCGTTTATGGTATCAGTAAATATGCCGGTGAGTTCTGGTGTAATTATTATAACAAGCGGTTTGGCGTTGACGTTAGAAGCATTCGTTATCCGGGCTTGATCAGTTATAAATCTGCGCCCGGTGGCGGGACTACTGATTATGCAGTGGAAATTTTTCATGAGGCGCTTGAGCACAAGCATTATAAATGTTTTTTGAAGGAAGATACATATCTGCCGATGATGTACATGCCTGATGCTATTAAAGCGACGATTGAACTGATGGAAGCTCCTGCTGAAAAAATTTCCATTCGCACTGCATATAATGTATCTGCCATCAGTTTTTCTCCGAAAGAAATTGCTGCTGAAATAGAAAAGCACATCCCTGATTTTTCAGTCGAATATTCCCCCGATTATCGCCAACCCATAGCCGACAGCTGGCCGCAAAGTATTGATGATTCCGTAGCCAGAAATGATTGGGGCTGGAAGCATGAATATGACCTGAACAAAATGACTGCAGATATGCTGGAAAACCTGAAATGATTTTCTGAATGTCGCTTTTATACAGGTTGTTGCTTAACGCTCTACTTATTTTATAGACTTTTTGGCTGATAGTTTTTTTGAGGCGAAATTTGCAGTCTGAATTTTTAATACAACTTTGATGAAGAAATTATTTTTAGCAGCATGGCTTTTCTTAACCGGCATAGCTTCGTACCCGCAAAATAAAAAATTTCAAAACGGCACCTGGCATGCTGCAATTGAACGGAATGACGGAAAACAGGTAGTTTTTAATTTTGAAACAAAAGACAGCGCCGGAAAAAAAATATTATATATCATAAATGCTTCTGAGCGCTTGTTAGTCGATAATATTTCATTGAAAGGCGATTCTGTTTTTATTGTGCTTCCTTTTTTTGAATCGGAGTTTCGTGCCGTATTGAGAGGTAATAATGAATTGAAAGGTGCCTGGATGAAAAGATTGACAGATCGATATCAAATACTTCCTTTTTCTGCGGTATATAACCAATCCAGCCGATTCGATGTTTCCGGCAATGCGACGGCAAATGTGTCCGGCAGATGGGATGTTAGGTTTTTGCATGCACCAAAACTGGAAGAAACTTCGGTTGGCGAATTTGTTCAACAGGGAAATCGCGTTACCGGAACTTTTTTAAATCAAACAGGTGATTATCGTTTTTTGGAAGGAGTGATGGATGGAGATTCTTTACGGCTGTCAACATTTGATGGAAGCCATGCTTTTTTATTTACTGCGAGGGTAATTGGCGACAGCATAATCGGAGGTCAATATTTTTCAGGCCCTACTTTTCATTTAAATTGGGTAGCTAAAAAAAATGGTAATGCAAAACTGCCTGATGAATTCAGTTTAACAAGAATGAAACCAGGTCAGTCAAAACTTAATTTCACTTTCAGGGGTATTGATGGGAAAAATGTGTCGCTAAATGATTCAAAGTTTAAGAATAAGGTGGTCCTTATACAGATTATGGGGTCGTGGTGTCCTAACTGTATGGATGAAACACAATTCCTGAGTGGCTTGTATAATAAATACAAAAGCAGGGGTACCGAGATTATAGGCCTAGCTTACGAAAGAAGTACTGAATTTGAAAGATCCAGGAATAGCTTGCGCAGTTTTCAGAAAAGATTTGGAGTAAAGTATCCTTTATTAATAACAGGTGTTTCTGTAAATGATTCTCTGCGTACAGAGAAAACATTACCACAGTTAGAAAAAATTGAAGGGTTTCCAACTACTATTTTTATAAATCGTAAAGGCGAGGTGGAAAAAATACATACCGGTTTTAACGGGCCGGGTACGGGAGAACATTATGATGAACAGAAAAAGGAATTTTACGAATTAATAGAGCGTTTGTTGGTACGATAGTATTTGTGCTAAATTTTGGTTGTCGTGAACTTTTTCATACAGATGTGAATGGCCGTGAAATGATCATAGTTGTCAGCAATTTTCTGTATTAGGAATAAAACCCTATTTAATGCTAAGGGTTCTTTAGTTTTTCGATGTCAAGTTTTCGCATTCCCATAAGCGCCTGCATGGCCCGGGGGCCTTTTTCCGGGTGGTTAATCAATTCTCCCATCATGGATGGTACTATCTGCCAGGATACACCGTATTGATCTTTTAACCATCCGCACATACTTTCTTTGCCTCCGTTTGAGGTAAGTTTCTCCCAGTAATAATCTATTTCTTCCTGCGTATCACAATTAACAACAAAGGAAATAGCTTCATCAAATCTAAATTTCGGCCCTCCGTTCAACCCCATAAATTTCTGGCCATTCAATTCAAACATAACCACAAGTGGACTGTCAGTAGTTATTTTTGAATCCCTGAATACAGAACAATAGAACTCCGCTGCTTCTTTGGCTTTTCCATCAAACCAAAGACAGGGATAGATTTGTTTTTTCATTTTTGAAAGATTTAATCTGTTTGTTATAAATAATTTCCTGGCAAGTTTAACGACTTATGATGGATGTCATAAGGTACTATTATGACATAATCAGAGGCTTTTGCGACAGGCAGGTAGTGATTCACGTTTATGTGTACCTGAAAACACAGTTTTGCCCTTACTGATTATTTTACCCTGCTGATCAGAAAATCCAATCCCGTTTTTCCCGGCAGTATTTCAGCATGCGGGTTCTCATCCAATATAATAACAGAAGATTTTTCTCTGTTATAGGCTGGCCATTCAGGTAGGTTTTTACCATTCGGGTCCCCTGTTTTTATAAAATTTGTCCAATACGCTGACATTGTTTTTGCGAGGTCATAATCTGCTTTTTGCCAGGGGCAGCGGTGTACAAATTTCAAATTGTCGTAAGCATAAGCAACTTCACCGGTGTGAAAAGCGCCGAATTGCTGATAATCTCCGGTAGCAGGCAGCCTGCGTGCAAAATGGTACACATATACTTTATACCTGCTTTTTGCTGCCTGTATATTTGCCCACGAATAATTCTGGATGCCAAATATCACATCCCTTGATATTTTAGCTTGTGAGGCAGCAGCTTCCTGATCATTACTGGCCGGATAAAATTCCAATAATTTTTTTGCATCGCCTGCATATTCCTGTTCTACCTGTTTTTTAAATTCTTCTGCTGATTTTGGTTTGCCGAATATTACACCGTCATCTTCATTCCAACCTGTTAATAAAGCCACATCATTTTGTTTGCCTGATGAAAAAATATCTGGAACGGATTGAGGTAATACGTAGCCGTCAACAATCGGTCCGCGCATGCCAAATGTTGCTTTTATTAATTCTGTAGCCGGAATATTTCTGAGATCTGTAATATTTTTTGCATTGAGCGATTGTGCGATTTTTATTCCTGCTTCTTCTGCATTTGCAAGCAAGGGTTTCCCGAATAGGTTTGCAGGCAATACACTTGCCCCGCTTTCTGCAATGGCGCGTTTGAACAATCCTTTGCAAAGGGGTGATGCCACCAGACAATTTACACTCATGGAACCAGCGGATTGTCCTCCGATGGTTACATTATCCGGATCACCACCGAACGAAGAAATATTTTTCTTCACCCATTGCAATGCGGCGATCTGGTCCATTAATCCGTAATTACCCGAGGCATTATGACCTGATTCCTCGGTAAGTTCAGGATGTGCAAAAAATCCGAATATACCTACCCTGTAATTAATGCTCACGAATACAATTCCTTTTTTCGCTGTTGCTTCTCCGTCATAAATGGGAACGCCTCCGCCTCCGCTCATAAAACCCCCACCATAAATCCATACAAGTACCGGTTTTTTTTCTTTTGCCGATGATGCACCTGTCCATACATTCAGGTAAAGGCAATCTTCGCTGATCGGTTTTTTAGGAATAAGATATTCTTCAGACCATGGCCCGAAAGGGGATGGATGAGCCTGCATCGGGCTTGGGCCAAATGTGCTGCATTTTTTTATTCCCGCCCATGCGGTTACTGGCTGTGGCGCTTTCCATCTCAGTTTACCAACAGGTGCTGCAGCAAAAGGAATGCCTTTGAAAATATAAACATCACCGTCGGAATTGATGTTGCCTGCAATGAGGCCGCCATCGACTTTTACCTGGTCAAATAACTTTGATTTGTTTATATGTGAAGAAAAAGATGAGATTAAAGAAACAAGTGCCGCAATTAATAAGGCGGGTGCAAATTTTTTTTTGTAAAACATAACAACCGGTTTGTGATAGCGAATATCGGTAAAATGTGATGAAGAAATTTATATAAACTTGAACAAAATAATCGCATTAATAATTTGATATTATTTAGCGAAGCAAAACATCAATAGGCGGCCAATTGCTCAATGAAGCATAGCGCTTCTGTTTAATAGGTTTTTTGCGCAGTTAACAAATCTTTGGAAGCAAGTTGAAAAAAAAGTATATTACTTGTCCAACTAATTTGTTTATGAAGATTATTGAAATTAAAGTATTGAAAGGCCCTAATTATTGGAGTATCCGCAGGCCCAAACTGATACAGATGAAGCTTGACCTTGAAGAAATGGAGCACCAGCCTACCAATTCCATTCCCGGTTTCAGACATAGGCTGGAAAAATTATTTCCAAGCATGTATGAACATCGCTGTAGTGTTGGCCTGCCCGGAGGTTTTTTTCAGCGTGTGGATGAAGGCACCTGGATGGGGCATGTGATTGAACATGTAGCATTGGAAATACAGACACTCGCAGGCATGGATACCGGTTTCGGGCGTACACGCAGCACCGGTAAAGAAGGTGAATATTATGTAGTGTTCAGTTATATGGAAGAGGATGCAGGTGTATATGCTGCAAAAGCAGCCGTGCGTATTGTACAGTCTATTGCTGCTGATGTGGCATACGACCTTGCTGGAGATATTCAGCGTCTCCGCGAGGTTCGCGAAGACACCAGGCTTGGCCCTTCCACAGGTTGTATTGTTGAGGAAGCTGCCAAACGGGGCATCCCTTATATCAGGCTGAACAAACATTCGCTGGTGCAATTAGGTTATGGCGTTCACCAGAAAAGGATACGTGCGACCATTGCCAGCACTACTTCATCCATTGCTGTGGATATTGCATGTGACAAAGAAGAAACAAAAAATTTGCTCGAAGCTGCGGAGATACCCGTTCCTCGTGGTCTGATCATCCGTGATGAAGAAGGCCTGAAAGATGCTATTGACAGAATCGGTTACCCGATTGTGCTGAAGCCCATTGATGGTAATCATGGTAAAGGTGCCACTACGAATATTACCACATGGGAGCAGGCCGTAGTGGCATTAGCTGCGGCGCAGCGATATTCCCGTAGTGTAATCTGTGAAAAATTTATTGTCGGTTTTGATTTTCGCGTACTGGTCATCAATTATAAATTTGTCTGTGCTGCATTAAGAACTCCGGCATCGGTGGTAGGCGATGGTATTCATAGTATTCAATGGCTGATAGATGAAGTGAATAAAGACCCCCGGCGCGGATATGGGCACGAAAAAGTGCTTACCCAAATAAAGACCGATGAGTTTTCTCAAAAAATGCTGAATGAAAAAGGATATACACTTGAAACTGTTCCGGCTGAAGGAGAGCTGGTATTGCTGAAACCCACTGCCAATCTTAGCACCGGTGGTACGTCTACTGATATTACTGATGAAGTACACCCGGTAAACATTTTCATGGCTGAACGAATAGCGAGAATAATCGGCTTGGATATATGCGGCATCGATATTATGGCGCCAGACTTGCGGTCACCTATAACCGAAAACGGAGGTGCTGTGTTGGAAGTTAATGCAGCTCCAGGCTTTCGCATGCATATCGAACCTTCTGAAGGGTTGCCGAGAAATGTGGCCGAACCTGTTGTGGATATGCTCTATCCGAAAGGAACGAACGGCAGGATACCTATTATTGCCATAACCGGAACGAACGGGAAGACTACTACTACGAGGTTAACCGCACATATTGTAAAAACTGCGGGATATAAAGTGGGCTTTACTACGTCAGATGGTGTATATATTCAAAACCAGATGATGATGAAAGGCGACTGTACAGGTCCCGTCAGCTCCCAGTTTGTTTTAAAAGATCCTACTGTTGATTTTGCGGTGCTGGAATGTGCAAGGGGCGGGATATTGAAATCCGGTCTTGCCTTTTCTAACTGTGATATTGCCGTGGTAACAAATGTAACAGCGGATCATCTGGGTCTTGGTGGCATTGAAACTTTGGAACAGATGGCGAAAGTAAAATCTGTGGTACCTGAAACAGTTTTCAAACATGGCTACGCTATTTTAAATGCGGATGACGACCTCGTTTATAATATGAAAAATAGCTTGGAATGCAATATTGCATTATTCAGCATGAATGAGAACAACCCCCGTATCAGGCAGCACTGTGCCGATGGAGGTATTGCTGCCGTTTATGAAAACGGATATGTATCACTGTTAAAGGGTAACTGGAAAATAAGAATTGAAAAAGTAACAGACATACCGTTGACCTTTGGCGGAAAAGCAATTCATAATATTATGAACACATTACCGGCGATACTTTCTACTTATATTTTCAGAAATATAAAGGTGGAAGACATCCGGTTGGCATTGCAGACATTTATACCATCCCCGGTACAAACCCCGGGCAGGTTGAATTTATTTCAATTCAAACATTTCCGGTTTTTAGTTGATTTTGCACATAACCCGGCTGGATTAGAGCTATTATGCGATTTTGTAAGCAAAATGGATGGTAGCCCGAAGATCGGGATTATCAGCGGCACAGGCGACAGGCGTGATGATGATATACGCGAGCTGGGAAGAATTTCAGCAAGATATTTCGATGAAATTATAATCAGGCAGGATAAAAATCTGCGTGGAAGGACTTCTGAAGAAATTATCAATTTACTGGTTCAGGGAATAGACGCAACCAAAACAAAAGAAATCCCTTTAACGATCATCACTAAGGAAAGGGATGCCATCATGTATGCCTATAAAAATGCCCCTCAGGGGTCGCTGATTACGATAATGTGTGATGTGGTTCCTGATGCACTGGAATTTATTAAAGGACTGAAAGAAGAAGAAGACAGACAGTCTCATGTTGGAAATAACCAATCAATTGTTGGTAGTCAGCAAACAGTTATAAAGAGCGTACTCTGACAACTGCTGACAGGTAAATTTCTTTTGGAACATCGTCTTTGGAACATTACTTTTGCACTCCCTTAACCAACTGGTTTAGGGCATTGCCCGATAGTATAATGGTAGTACGACAGATTTTGGTTCTGTTTGTCTTGGTTCGAATCCAGGTCGGGCAACTTTCCTCCCTGAAATTTGATTTTCCAGTTTATAATGCGAGATCAATATTTATTGATGGTTTGCAGAATTTCCGATAAATAACCACTGCCAAAAAGATTCAGATGAATAAGTAACGGGTAAAGATTACATATATCCCATATTTGACGATGGTTTTGCGGTAACGGAGAATAATAGTCATATGCCTCATAAAATCCATAATCAAATCCGCCAAATAATCCGGTCATTGCAAGGTCAATATGACGGTTGCCATAATAAACAGCCGGGTCGATCAGAACTGGGCTGCTGTTTTCATCGCAAAGAAAATTACCACTCCATAAATCACCATGCAACAATGAGGGCTTTTCTTCAGGAAAAATTTCATGCAGAAACTGGTAAAGTTTTTGAAATTGACGAATATGTTTTCCTTCAAGCAGGTTATGATCAGCAGCTAATTTGATTTGCGGCTCCAGTCGCTTATGAACAAAAAAATCCATCCAGTTTTCTGATAGTGTATTGATCTGGGCTGATGCTCCCATATAATTATCTTCATCTAAACCAAAACAATCATTTGAAACAAGATGAAGAGCAGCCAATTGCTTCCCGAACAATTGCCAGAATTTTTTTGTTCTCAAACCCTGTTGAATGTACTCAAGAATAATTACCTGGCGGTCTTCGTTTTCTTCAACAGCAATAACAGCTGGTATCCGGAAAATTTTTTGTTTAGCCAATAATTCCAGGCCGTTCTTTTCTTTAATAAAAAGATAAGGAAATTTTTTTGCCCAATTGATTTTGCAGAAAAATGCCTGCTGCCGGTCGCAGGTAATTATAAAAGTATCATTAATTGAACCGCCGCCTACCGCACGGAATTCAAAAGAAGCAGGTAGTATGCCTGATTGTTGTGAAAGAAGATTACGGATGAACATTTGTGTAACACCTGGGTCCATAAAAAGTTCGAATAAATTTTATCTGCACAAAACCTGATACGTCTTATAATCCGCAAATTTATTCTCCAAGTAACTCACGCTCGATTTCTTCCATATAAATTACATCGGAGGCTTCGCTTTCGGTTGGCGTTACGTTCATCATTTCCAGCAACCCTTCTTCATCCAAATACTTCTCTACTTCCGGGTTCAGTTCACAAATCACTAACGACGCATTATTCTCATAAAAGCTTTGCTGTACTTTTGCCAGGTATTCGGCAGCAGCGTTATCAATAGATTTGATGTCTTTCATTACAAGTACTAAATTTTTAACGCCATTTTGCTGTAACCCTAACAAACATTCATGCAATTCTGCTGTCATATTAGCAGCAAGATACGGTTCATTGATAGTAATGGCATGGAATTTTTCTCTGGTATCAATTTTGAACTTCATTGTTGCTCAGGAATTCACATTCGTTAATAAAGTGATGGAAATAGAAATCAAAAATATTCGTTATTATTGTATAAAGCACAACTATTAAAAAATGGATAATAATTTTTCGGCCCAGGTAAAAGAAATTATATCGTTCAGCAGGGAGGAGGCTTTGAGGTTGGGGAATGATTTTATCGGCACAGAGCATTTGCTGTTGGGTTTGATACGTGAAGGCGACAACACCGCGGTGAGGATATTAAAGAGCTTTAATGTTGATTTGTATGAACTGCGCAAGGAAGTTGAAATGGCTGTAAAAGATAAAACAGGTAAAAACATAGCCAACATCAACAGCCTGCCATTAACCAAACAGGCAGAAAAGGTAATCCGGGTTACCGTCTTGGAAGCAAAAGCATTGAAAAGCGCAACTGTAGAGACGGAGCACCTGATGCTTTCGATACTGAAGAATAAAGAAAATGTGGCTACGCAGATTTTAAACCAGTTTGATGTGGACTACGACCTGTTCAGGAATGAACTGGGCGTGGTAAAAAGCAACGATATCCGCAGCGATTATGCCGAAGAGAATGATGATGATTTCGATGAAGAGAAAAAGTTCTCCCAGCAAAAAGCAAAAGCAACAGGAAACGCTAAAAGCAAAACACCTGTTCTGGATAATTTCGGAAGGGATATCACACGCCTTGCCGAAACAAACTCTCTTGATCCCATCGTTGGAAGAGAAACTGAAATTGAAAGGGTATCGCAGATACTTTCACGAAGAAAGAAAAATAACCCCATATTAATTGGAGAACCCGGAGTTGGTAAAACAGCAATTGTTGAAGGCCTTGCTTTACGCATTGTGCAAAGAAAAGTGTCACGTGTGCTGTTTGATAAAAGAGTCATTTCACTCGATCTGGCAGCATTGGTTGCCGGTACAAAATATCGTGGCCAGTTTGAAGAAAGAATGAAAGCAATCATGAATGAACTGGAAAAGAACCGCGATGTGATCCTTTTCATTGATGAAATACACACTATTGTCGGGGCTGGCGGAGCAAGCGGTTCGCTGGATGCATCAAATATTTTCAAACCTGCTTTGGCAAGAGGTGAGCTGCAATGCATTGGGGCATCGACTTTGGACGAATACAGAATGTATATAGAAAAAGATGGGGCACTTGATCGCCGCTTCCAGAAAGTGATGGTTGAACCACCGACTGTTGATGAAACCATTCAAATCCTCAATAACATTAAATCCAAATATGAAGATTACCATAATGTAACTTATTCGGATGATGCTATTGATGCCTGTGTGAAACTCAGTGACCGTTATATGACCGATCGGTTATTGCCCGACAAAGCAATTGATGTGCTTGATGAAGTAGGCGCAAGGGTGCATCTGAAAAATATTAATGTTCCCCAGAATATTGTTGAACTGGAGAAGAAGATTGAAGATGTGAAGAATGAAAAAAACAAAGTGGTAAAAAGCCAGAAGTTTGAAGAAGCTGCTTCTCTTCGAGATACGGAAAAACGTTTGCAGGAAGAACTCGAAAAAGCTAAAGCTGAATGGGAAGAAGAAAGCAAACACAAACGTTACCCTATTGATGAAGAAAATATTGCAGAAGTAGTAAGCATGATGACCGGCATTCCGGTGAAGAGAATGGTGCAGGCAGAAAGCGAAAAATTGCGCAATATGGCAATTGATATGAGGGGAATGGTGATAGGCCAGGATGAAGCGATACAGAAAGTAGTGAAAGCCATCCAACGTAACCGGGTGGGATTGAAAGACCCTAAAAAACCTGTTGGCACATTTATTTTCCTCGGCCCGACAGGAGTGGGTAAAACTGAATTGGCCCGCTCACTGGCAAGGTATATGTTCGACTCTGAAGATGCGTTAATCCGAATCGACATGAGCGAGTATATGGAAAAATTCACAGTAAGCCGCCTTATCGGTGCGCCTCCGGGTTATGTAGGTTATGAAGAAGGCGGACAGCTTACTGAAAAAGTTCGCCGCAAGCCTTATGCAGTAATCCTGCTGGATGAAATTGAAAAAGCGCATCCCGACATTTATAATATTCTGTTGCAGGTTCTGGATGACGGACAGTTGACTGATGGGCTGGGAAGGAAAATTGATTTCAAGAATACGCTAATCATCATGACTTCAAATATCGGGGCAAGGCAGTTGAAAGATTTCGGAGATGGCGTTGGTTTTGCTACAGCCGCCCGCACACAGAATGTTGATGAAAACAATAAAGCAGTGATTGAGAAAGCGCTGAAGCGTACATTCAGTCCAGAGTTTTTAAACAGGATTGATGATGTGATTATTTTCAATTCACTTACAAAAGAAAATATTTTCCAGATTATTGACATTCTTCTGAAAGGGGTGCTGAAACGCCTGACCACTCTGGGTTTTACACTGGAACTTACTGAAGATGCAAAGAATTTTATAGCGGATAAAGGTTATGATCAGCAATTCGGGGCAAGGCCATTACACAGGGCATTGCAGAAGTATCTTGAAGACCCGCTGGCAGAAGAGATATTGAATATGAACATTAAAACCGGTGATGTGCTGATTGCAGACCTGGATAAAGAGAATTCAAAATTAAAATTCACGCTGAAAGAAAGAGAAGCGCAAAAATCTGAAGCCTGATATTTTTTAAAAGGAATTTTTATAGTTAATGCCTCACTACGTGGGGCATTGTAATTTTTATCAAGTTAGCTGAAATTACTATTTAACCTTTCTTGCGTCGCACTCTTGTACTGATGGAATTCTATTCAACAATCTTTCCAAAGTGTCAAACTTTGAAAAAGTTTAGGCACATTTGTGTTATTAATAATTTATGAAAGACGAAGAGAAAATTATTATAACAATCGACGGATGGTCATCCTGCGGGAAAAGTACGCTGGCGAAACAATTGGCGAAAGCATTGAACTATGTCTATATTGATAGTGGCGCTATGTACCGGGCTATTACTTTGTATTTTCTCCGCAATCATGTGGATTGGACGAAACACAAACAGGTTGAAGCTGCATTAAAAGAAATTAACCTCCAGTTTGAATACAATGAAAAAAGCGGTCAAAGCGAAATTCATTTAAATGAAGAGAATGTGGAATATGTAATACGCGATTTGGTAATAGCCGAAAAGGTAAGTGATGTTGCTGCTATTAAAGAAGTCCGTGCTTTTGCAGTTGAGCAGCAAAGAAAAATGGGCAAGTACAAAAGCATAGTAATGGATGGCAGAGATATTGGAACAACGGTTTTTCCAAAAGCAGAACTGAAAATTTTTATGACAGCAGATACGGCAGTAAGAATTGAAAGAAGGTTTAAGGAATTATTTCAGAAGAACCCGAATATTACTATTGAAGAAGTCCGTGATAACCTGGAAATGCGGGATTATATCGATTCTCACAGGGAAGTGAGCCCGCTGAGGCAGGCACAAGACGCTATTGTTCTGGATAACACCAATCTTACACAAAAAGAGCAATTTGACCTGGCAATGAAATGGGTGAAGGATAAGTTGGGAGGTAGAGATGAGAAATAAAAAATCTTAAAGCAGGAATTAAGAGGTGATTTGGATTTCTCTTTTGTTTATTTGGATATTCCTTACTTCCTATCAAAAAAGCCCACCTTTCGGTGAGCTCTTATTTATAAAAGTACGGTGTTAGAAGCCTATCTTAAAAATAACATCTCCCGGTATTTAGGAAGAACCCATTCGCTGTCATCAACCAGTAATTCAAGTTTGTCTGCGTGGTAACGTATTTCTTCAAAGAAAGGTTCTTTGATTTGTGAAGTATAAGCAATTGCCTTTGTTCTGGTGTCACTCATGGCATTTGCAAGTTTTCTCGCTTCAATCATTTTTTCAACCAGGTCGCTTATCTTCCCAATATGTTCGGAGATTTTTTCCAGTATTTGTTTTTGATTAATATAAGACGACTCCGGCAAACCTACTTCCTTCAATCCTTTTATATTTTCGATTAAAGTGTTTTGGTATTTGATAGAGGGGGGTAAAATGTGACTGGTTGCCATTTCGCCCATTATGCGTGCTTCAATTTGCACTCTCTTTATATATTTTTCCAGTTCAATTTCGTGCCTTGCTTCAAGCTCAGAATGTGTATATACTTCATTATCTTCAAACAGTTTCTTTGCTTTATCAGTTACCATGGCGTCTAATGCGAGAGGTGTGGTGCGTACATTAGGCAAGCCTCTTCTCTCAGCTTCATGATGCCATTCTTCACTGTACCCATCTCCTTCAAATAATACTTTTTCACTGCTCACAATATATTCACGGATAACATGCATTAAGGCGATCTCTTTTTTCTCTCCCTTATCAATTAAAGCATCCACATCATTTTTAAATGCTTTCAATGTTTCGGCAATAATTGTATTAAGAACTGTCATGGCATTGGCACAGTTTGCAGAAGAGCCCACTGCACGGAATTCAAACTTATTACCGGTAAACGCAAATGGGGAAGTCCTGTTCCTGTCCGTATTATCCAGCAATAATTCCGGAATACTCTTATGCAGATCCAGTTTCAGGATAGCTTCATCCTGTTCATCGAATTTATCGCCTACTCTTTCTTTAACATCTCCCAAAACCTTGGTAAGATATTGGCCGATAAAAACAGAAATAATTGCAGGGGGCGCTTCATTGGCGCCGAGACGAAAATCATTTCCGGCAGAAGCGATAGATGCTCTTAATATATCTGCATAATCGTGTACTGCTTTGATGGTATTCACAAAAAAGGTGAGGAACATCAAATTCGTTTTGGGTGTTTTACCGGGAGCAAGAAGGTTTACGCCGGTGTCAGTTGACATACTCCAGTTATTGTGTTTGCCATTGCCATTGATACCTGCAAATGGTTTTTCATGAAACAGCACACGAAGTTTGTGGCGACGTGCAACCCTGTCCATAATATCCATCATTAACAGGTTATGATCTACACCAACGCTCACTTCTTCATAAATTGGGGCGCATTCAAATTGAGAGGGGGCAACTTCGTTATGCCGGGTGCGCAGAGGGATCCCAAGCTTATAGCCTTCTTCTTCAAAATCACGCATGAATGCATATACACGCTCGGGTATGGAGCCAAAATAATGATCTTCCAACTGCTGGCCTTTTGCAGGAGAATGACCGAATACTGTTCTTCCGCTCAACAACAGGTCTGGGCGGGCGTTAAAAAAGCCTTCATCAATTACAAAATATTCCTGCTCCCAACCCAGCGTTGCAGATACCCTCGTTACATTCTTATCAAAATAATGACAAACATCGACAGCGGCTTTATCCAAAGCGGCGAGCGCTTTCAGCAATGGAGCTTTATAGTCCAATGATTCGCCGGTGTAAGAAACAAATATGGTAGGTATGCAAAGTGTTTTTCCTTTTCCTATTTCCATAATAAAAATAGGAGAAGAGGGGTCCCATGCGGTGTAACCGCGTGCTTCAAAAGTTGCCCTGAGGCCACCACTTGGAAATGAAGACGCATCAGGTTCTTGTTGTATAAGGGCGCCGCCGTCAAATTCTTCTATGGGTGTACCATCGCTTTTTATGGTGAAAAAAGAATCATGCTTTTCCGCCGCAGATCCCGTTAGTGGTTGGAACCAGTGCGTGAAATGTGTTACGCCTTTTGCTTCAGCCCATTGGCGAAGGCCAGCTGAAATCTGGTTGGCCACGGCTCTGTCAATTCTCTTTCCGTTCTTAACTGAATTCAGAAGGCTTTTGTATGCTTCATCACTTAAAAATTCGCGTGCTGCCTTTAAAGTGAAAACATTTTCATTGAAAATAGCAGTGATTTTAGCCGACCCGGCAACTGCTTTCTCTGCTGAGGTACTTAGGTTGTCAATTGATTTGAATCTGAGCGACGACATGCTGGTCTGTTTTCAGCGAAACTAAATGATTTCACCCTAAATAAAAAAATCAATTGTTTGCTGCATTTTGGGAAGAAAACTCCGGAAATTTCGGTTGATATTTCTTGCTTTTTCGGAAAAAGAAGTTTTTCTTCAGGTTATTTTTACATTATAAAATTTATTTATTTTTCCGGTTTTGCATTTCTTTTTTTGAACATATCCGTTTTCGATTTACCATTAATGCCAGGCTTAAAAAAAGAAACAACTCCGGAATGGATTTATACCGCACCATTGCACCCGGGAAAGGGATTACATAGCCTATTAAAATAATTTGGGTGAAGCCGTAAAATATAAAAAATAAAAAAAGCGGGTTATTAGCTGTTTCTTCCCAATTTTTTTTATGGAAACGAATCACAACAAAAAGAATTATCCAGAATAAAAGGATATCAAAAGAAGTGAACAATTGCAATGCACCTGTAGCTTCCCAAACAAACGGCCTTAAAAAACTGTTGGCAAATGCCTGTGGCAAGACTTTTGCAAACCTTGCTGCCGAAGGCTGAAGACTATCAATTTTATAAACAGTGTTGGCATGAAGAGATAGGAACTCCTGCTGCCTTTTGATAATAGGGGTAGCAAAATTATTTTCCTTCGAAATAAACATACTTCCCAAAAAAAAGATAATACCTGTTATATAGGTAATGCAGAAATACCGTACAGCCCATTTAGGTTTTTTCCAGCTTATGGCAAGACAAAAAAATGCGGGCAACAAAACGAGCAACATCTGCCCCCGTAGTATCATACATTCCGCGAAAGCCGCTATTATATAAACAGGATAAATAAGTTTTTTTTTTGTATTAATAAATTTGTCAGTAAAGTACAATATGACCGAGATACACAGCAGCAGCAATGCTTCAGCGCGGATACCGCTTAGCCAGAAGGAGGTGAGCGGCAAGAAAAATAAAACGGCAATTATTATTTTTTTCTGTTCATTGAAATACCTGGTCAGCAATTTGTACAATAACAGCAAACCAATAATGCTGATGAAATCAAAAAAAATAACATTGATATAATAATTTCCGTGGCTGAAGATATTGAATATTCCAAGCGGTTTTGTGATCGAGTAATATTCCAGGTAGTTCAGGTACCATTTTAATTCAAGCGGGGGTTTATATAGCAGGTCTCTAAAAAAATCTACAGGTTGCTGTATAAACCTGTTGTGTTCGATCAACGATCCTCGGTTAAATTCCCAACTATCATCACCTTTATAATATTTCCATAGAATATAACCATAAGCGCAACCCATCAACACTTTATAAGCAAAAATGAAAAAAGTTAACCGAAATGGGATATCGATTTTTTTTGCCCTTATGATTGCAGTCAGGACAAGTAAAAAAACAAAAAAATAAAAAATAAAGAGTAACACGTGCGGCATAAAATGAGGCAAATGAGTGTTTAATAAATCAAATCTATAAATTTGAATTTAATATACCTGAATGAACAATAACAAAACAGAAAATCACAAGCTGGTCGCCTTTGTATCCAATAGTGCATGGTCAGTTTATAACTTCAGGTTAGATGTAATCCGTCATCTTCACCAAAACGGGCATAGGTTGTTGGTAATTGCACCTGATGACGAATATTCTTCCTTATTGATTAGTGAAGGGTGCGAATATATCAATATTCATTTCAATAACCGCTCTGAAAGCCCTTTGCTTGATTTAAAATTATACAGGCAGCTGAAAAGAATCTATGCACAAAAAAAGCCTGCATTTATTTTTCATTATGTTATTAAGCCCAATATTTACGGTTCTTTGGCGGCAGTTTCATGTCATATAAAATCTGCGGCTGTGATAACAGGGCTGGGATATTCATTTGCCAAAAAGAACTGGCTGTATAGGATTGTAAAACAGCTCTACAAAAAAGCACTTCGCAAAATAACTGAAGTATGGTTCCTGAATAATGAAGATGCAAAAGCTTTTATTGCTGAAAAGATCGTTGATATAAAAAGAATCAAGGTGCTTCCGGGAGAAGGCATAAATATTCAACATTTTTTACCGGATTTTGGAAACAGCAAAAGAGAAAAATCAGCATTTATTTTCCTGATGAGTACCCGCCTCTTAAAGAGCAAAGGTATTGCGGTGTATGCTGATGCAGCGAGGATAATAAAGAATAAAGGATATGATGCAAATTTTGAACTGATCGGGTTTTTCGAAAAGCACCATCCTGATTCAATTACTGAAAGTGAACTGAGAAAATGGGAAGAAGAAGGCTTGATACGGTATCATGGTTTTGCAAAAGATGTACGGCCTTACCTGAAAGATGCGGATTGCTTTGTGTTTCCTTCATTTTATAATGAAGGTGTTCCCCGTTGTTTGATGGAGGCGGCAAGTATGGAGCTGCCGATCATCACTTCATTTAACCGGGGTTGTAAAGAAGTAGTTTTGAATAATTCTAATGGTTATATCTGCAATCCAAATGACCCATTTGATTTGGCTGACAAAATGGAAAAAATGATAAGTCTTTCAGCCGAAGAGAGGGAACGAATGGGGAAGAACGGGAGATCTTTAGTCATCAAAAAATTTAATGTAGATACAGTGATCAGGGAATACGAAAAAACCTTGGGAAACATTTAAACGCATGAACTAATTTGTCCTATTCCAACCCCAGAAATTTCAACACCCCGGATTTTCTGATCTGATTTTCCCATGTCCAGCTACTTAAATCAGGAAACGCATAATCAAAAGAAGAAATATTATCCCAGTTAAGATTAGACAGATCATTTTCGAGCCAATAAAAATTTCCACCATTTTCTTTTTGAAAATTTCTTACCCATTCATAACCTGAACTAATAATCGGAATTTTCAAAGCAGCGTATTCCAATAGTTTTGTAGAGGCCTGGTGGTTGTGGGGCTCTTCATCTACCCTGAAATCAACTGCGAATTTTGCGCTGCTGACGGTTGCGGGTATTTGTGAATGAGGCAATGGGCCGGCAAAATATATATTGTTGAATTTTTTATAAATATTTTTAAGTTTTTCATAATGATTACTTACAATAAGCAGGCTTTTATTTTTTAGTTTGCCAGTAGAAAAAACATCGATGAATCTATTTATTTTTCGGTCTGCGCCGACACTTCCCGCATACACAAAATCAAATTCTTTTTTTATGGTATCGGTATCAAAATCAAGAAAATAATTGCTTACTCCCATGTTTCGGAAACCAAAGGGTATTTTTTCTTTCAGTCTCAATTTGCTTTTTACGAATTCGTTCAGGAATAAACGATAATCCGGAGTAGGGTTCAATATTTTTTTTGAATAATTTTTCAGGCCAGCGAATGGTCTCACTGATGCAGAGGCATATTCGTGGACTTTTATCATACCTTTCTTTTTTTTGCTTCTATCTATGCCCATAATATGCCATTCTACGTCTGCACTGATTGTATCAATCGCTTCCGGCCTTACAACAGCTGTTTCAATATTATATCTTGAAAAAAAAGCCTGGTAGGCTTCTATTTCAGGTAAAAAAGCTTTGTGAGGATGAACAAAAGCAATTTTCATCAAATGGAATTAGTTGGTGATAAAATTATAAATAACATTGATGCTGTGTTTGTAATTTTGCGCTTTCTTAAAATTTATGGAAATAACAGTCCAAACTGCCGAACAACTCAGACTAACTGCCGAAGAATTTGAACTTATCAAACAAAAACTTGGCCGCATACCAAACTTCACGGAGCTCTGTGCTTTCAGTGCCATGTGGAGCGAGCATTGCAGCTATAAAAATTCTATTAAGTGGCTTAAAACTTTGCCAAGGGAAGGAAGCAAAATGCTGGTGAAAGCAGGGGAAGAGAATGCCGGGTTGATGGATATCGGGGATGGCTATGGTGTAGTATTCAAGATAGAATCGCATAACCATCCATCAGCGATTGAGCCCTTCCAGGGTGCAGCTACCGGAGTGGGTGGCATACACAGGGATATTTTTACGATGGGGGCAAGACCTATCGCTTCATTGAATTCTTTGCGCTTTGGAAATTTAAAGGAGGCTAAAACACAACATTTATTATCTGGTGTGGTGCATGGTATCGGGCATTATGGCAATTGTTTTGGGGTGCCTACAGTAGGCGGCGAAATATATTTCGAAGACTGTTATCATACCAATCCGTTGGTCAATGCTATGAGTGTGGGCATTCTAAAGAATGGGGAAACTATTTCTGCAACAGCAAAAGGAGTCGGAAATCCGGTAATGTTTGTGGGAAGCGCCACTGGCAAAGACGGCATCGGAGGGGCCTCTTTTGCATCAGCGAATATAACAAAAGAAAGTACGGAAGAATTGCCTGCTGTGCAGGTAGGCGATCCCTTCCAGGAAAAAAAATTATTGGAAGCATGCCTTGAAGTTATCAAAACCGGGGCAGTGGTTGGTATGCAGGATATGGGAGCAGCAGGTATCATCTGTTCAACTTCAGAAATGAGTGCCAAAGGAGAAGTGGGCATGAGCATTGATCTTGACAAGGTTCCTGCGCGACAAAAAAATATGAAAGCCTGGGAATTGCTGCTGAGCGAAAGCCAGGAACGCATGTTGATGGTGGTTGCCAAAGGCCGGGAAGAAGAAGTAACCAAAATTTTTACGAAATGGGATTTGCCATGTTCAAAAATCGGAGAAGTTACCGGTGATGGTATGCTAAGGTTTTACTTGCATGGCGAACTCGAAGCTGAAATTCCGGCATATGAGTTGGTACTTGGTGGCGGGGCGCCGCAGTATGACAGAGAGTATAAAGAGCCCGCTTATCTAAAAAAAGTAAATTCATTTGATGCCTCTTCCGTCGAAGTACCCGATGATTTAAAAAGAGTAGCAGAACAACTTATTGCGATACCTAACATCGCTTCAAAAAAATGGGTAGCTGTACAATACGACAGTACTGTTGGTTCAGCTAATGCTTCTACCAATGAACCGAGTGATGCTGCAATTGTGCTGGCAAAAGGAACAAAGAAAGCACTGGCAATAACTACGGATTGCAACAGCCGCTACGTTTTTGCAGATCCATATAAAGGAACTATGATTGCCGTAGCAGAAGCAGCAAGAAATATTGTATGCAGCGGTGGCCGGCCTCTAGGCGTTACCAATTGTTTAAATTTTGGAAACCCTTATGATCCTGAAGTGTACTATCAGTTTGTGCAGGCTATTAAAGGTATGGGGGAAGCGTGCCGCAAGTTTGACACTCCTGTAACAGGGGGCAATGTAAGTTTTTATAATCAAAATCCCGAAGGCGCTGTTTATCCCACACCAACTATAGGAATGGTGGGTCTGCTTGACAGTGTGAAAAATAAAATGACGCTTGATTTTAAACAGGCTGGCGATTTGATTTTCTTAATCGGTAAAAGTAATAATGATATTAACTCTTCTGAATATCTGCATAAAATAAAGGGAATCGGTTTTAGTCCGGCTCCGCATTTTGATATTGATGAAGAATTTACACTTCAGGAAAAAATAAAAGAGCTGATCTATAAGAAACTGATTGATTCTGCACATGATGTAAGCGAAGGAGGTTTGTTTGTGGCGTTGGCAGAATCGGCTTTTAAAAATAATCTAGGTTTTGATGTAGTGGCTTCAGATTATAACATCAGAAAAGATGCTTATTGGTTTGGAGAATCTCAAAGCAGGGTAATCGTTACCGTTAGTGCTGCAAATGTGGAAGAATTCAAAAAAATTCTTGGTAACCATGCTTATGAAGAACTGGGTTTGGTAACAAGCGGTTCTATTGAGGTAGACGGTCAGGACTGGGGAAATATTTTTTCATGGAAGGAGAAATATGATAACGCAATAGAAAATTTATTAAGAGATACAGAAGCAGAAAGCGCATTGGGAGCCTTGTAATATTTTTCAGTAAAATCAGCTTCTGAATTTGTCTTTCAAGTTTAAAAAAGGTAATTCCAGGTATTTGTAAGATAGAAAACTGGTTGCTACCGTAAGCGCAAAGCTTATCACTGCAAGCAGAAAAAAATTAATGTTGTTTTCCAGGCTGATTTTAGTTTGTTTCAGTAAGGCTGCCAGTGGCAATATTATTGCCAAATGATACACATATAAACCGTAACTGATCTTTCCCAGCTTTGAAAAAATATTTTTTTCATCAAAATGGAAAGATACGGACCTCGTAGCGATAACAAAGATAAAACCTGCAAATACAGTTGCATAAATTACAGGAAAATAAATAGCATCTGTTCTGTTCAACTCCAAATATTGATTCAGATAAAAAGTACCAATAGCGAGAACGATAAGGCAATACAGCCATTTGCTGGACATCTGTTTCGGTTTTTGATCTGTCCAATCAGGTTTGCAGGCAACCCACCAACCTGCAAAACCACCTGCGCAGAAATAGTCGAGATTGGATAATATGTCAATATCGTAATAATTGTTTTCTGGCAAATTCAGGTAAAACCAAACCCGATAAGCAATGCCAGCCAACCACAGCATGGTAAATATTTTTGGCAAGTGCTTAGTCGGAAAAAGTAAAAAAATAAAAAACCATAGTAAATAAAAATGTTCTTCGACGCACAATGACCAGAAAGCCCTTAGTGGCCCCCCCCTCGGGAAATCGTTGTGCAGAATCATCTGATAATTTTCAAGAAAACTTATTGAATAAAGTATATTCGGCGAATAACCTGACGATGAGCCGGGGTGAAGTTTTGTTGTAATAAAATTGTAAAAATAAGCAATACCAATACCCGTAAAAAAGAGGGGCCATATACGTAATGAACGTCGTAGGAAATAATAGTACCCGTTTATCTTACCCGATTGTTGTTTTTCATAAACCAGCAGGTAAGTAATCAGGAACCCACTCAGTACAAAAAAGAAATCAACACCAATGCTACCGCCATCTGAAATTAATTTGCGCCAAAACTGATTACCTTCGCGCAACGGAAGATGAAGCAGGAATACACGAAAGAACGCAAAAAAACGCAACGCATTAAAACTGTGGAATACTAAATGGTTTTTTTGCATAATAATTCATTTCAAATATCCGATTTAACTATGATTCAGAAAAATAGTACAATTGTTGTTACCGGAGCGGCAGGTTTTATTGGCAGTTGCCTGGCAGGCTATTTAAACCAGCAAGGTTATACAAATCTTATATTAGTAGATGATTTTAACCGTGAAGACAAATATCCCAATTTTGAAAATAAAAAATTTATTGTTAAAGTTGAACGCGAAATTTTTTTTGAATGGCTTCAAAAAATCAAACCTGAAATAGGTTTCATGTTCCACATAGGTGCAAGAACAGATACCACAGAATTCAATTATTCTGTACACGAACATTTAAATGTAGAATACTCAAAAAAAATATGGGAATACTGTACAGTTCAGGGGGTTCCATTAGTATATGCTTCTTCCGCAGCTACTTATGGCAAAGGCGAACTCGGTTATGAAGATAGCCATGAAATTGTTGCTTCCCTTACTCCCCTGAATCCTTACGGAGTTTCGAAAAATGAATTTGACAAATGGGTACTTCATACGGAAGATCATCCGCCGTTTTGGGCTGGGCTTAAGTTTTTCAATGTGTATGGCCCGAATGAATATCACAAAGGCCGAATGGCCAGCGTAATTTTTCATTCATTCAATCAAATCAAAAAAAGCGGGTTTGTAAAATTGTTTAAATCGCACCGGCCGGATTATGAAGATGGCCGGCAGCTTCGTGATTTTGTGTATGTAAAAGATGTGATCAAAGTTTGTTATTGGCTGATGCAGAACCAACCTGCTTCAGGTCTTTATAATCTCGGCACCGGCAAAGCACGAAGCTTTGACGACCTGGTGAAATCGACATTTGGAGCACTCGGCCTGCCGGCTAAAATCGAATATATTGATATGCCTGAGGATATACGCGAAACCTATCAATATTTTACAGAGGCAAAAATGCACAAATTGCATAGTGCAGGATATACAGAGGAATTTTATTCACTGGAAGATGGCGTGGATGATTATGTCAGGAATTATCTGATGAAAAATTTGTATTATTAATATTGCATGCAAATCGGGCAATATTAAGTAAGCATCTGTCAGGGCTTTTCTATCAATATTTATTATAACAAGAGAAAATATGATGAATAAAAAAATAGCTATTATCGGAGGCGGCAATTTGGGAACTGCTATTGCCGAAGGGTTGATCCAGAGCGGATTTGTTCTTCCAAAACATATTCTTATTACCAAACGTAATATATCAACCTTGCATGCACTTGAGCGTAAAGGAGTATTGGTAAGTGATAAAAATGAAGAAGCTGTTCAGTATGCGGATTTGATCATTCTTGCGGTAAAACCCTTCCAGGTAGACGACGTATTATCCGTATTAAAAAAAGGGTTCGATGAAGAAAAACATGTGTTGGTTTCCGTGGTAACTGGAATTAGCATTGATCATATTGCAGGAATTGTCGGCAAAAAAATATCTATTGTCCGTGCTATGCCCAATACAGCAATTGCCATACAGGAAAGTATGACCTGTATTTCTGCGAAAAATATTTCGGAAGAAAGATTGCAATATGTGCATGAAATTTTCAGTCAGCTCGGAAAAACGGTTACTATCGATGAAAAGCTGATGAATGCCGCGACTGTACTGGGCGCTTGCGGAACTGCATTTGCAATGCGTTATATCCGTGCAAACATCCAGGGCGGAATTGAAATCGGATTCGATGCGGCTACTGCCAACTTAATTGCAGCGCAAACGGTAAAAGGGGCTGCAGAATTATTATTGAAAAAAGGGGCCCATCCTGAACAGGAAATTGATAAGGTCACAACACCGAAGGGTTGTACTATCGCCGGACTAAATGAAATGGAACACCGTGGTTTCAGTTCATCGTTGATCAAGGGATTAGTAGCGAGCTATGATAAAATTGCGAAGGATTAGTAAAGTTTACGGTATCCCAATCTAATTGAAAGGCTTTGCCATCTAATTTCGGTTGGTTGTTTACGGGACTTTCAGCCTGAATAAATCCACCCGGTGACATGGATTGCCTATAATAGGCACAAGTAGGTGGAATATATACTGAACTTGGATTCCCCGCATAGCTTAATTGTTTTGCTCCATAAATGTAGAAAGCATTTTCTCTATTTTGTAAAAGAAAAAATTATTGAAAAGCTGTACGTAAGCGTTTTGCCCGTTACAAAAGGCCCAAATGTTTCTTGGCCATATTCTGTATCATCATTCTGTTTGATATACAACATATTCAAATGTTTTTCCTTCCTGATTTCAAAATTGATTACGGAAGGAGTGTTGTTTTTGAATGCTTCTGATATCATATGCATATTCTTTCCAAAGAATGTACCTTTTAATATGCTTATATTAAATGGTTGAAAATTATGTTCCTTCATTTATTCTATTGAAAATGCTTTTTTCTTCACGATAATATCAGAAAAGCAGGCATGATATATTTTTTAATCATAAATAAGCATCGTAATTGGTATTGAAATATGTTGGATAGGATAAAAATATTCAAGTTTTGTATAATAAAACTTTCGATTTCGCGTTTTTCGCAGCGATTAAATCAAAATAAGATTAGGTAGACAGGAGTTATTATTTAACGCCTCGACAATAGTACATGAAGAAGAGATTAAGTATCATTATTTTAGCTGTTGAAATATCTGGAATCATTCTGTTACACGCAGTTAGATTAAGCAATCAGCAAAAAAACAACAAAGCTTCCAAATCTGATGTAGCTTCACAAGAGGCAAAGTCAACGCACAATTATTTATTTTTAAGTACTAAATAAGTCTCTCTTTTCCGTTAGTTTTTACAGTATTTATTTCATCCTTTGTTTTAAAAACATGATGGTGTTTTTATATGCATCTTCCTTTGCTGCTTTGTCAAATGAAGGATTGCTTGGATTGGCAAATGCATGATCGGCTTCGTATCTTTTTACAAGCAATTTTTTTCCTGCTTTTCTCATATTCTCGCTGAATTCATCAACAACTTTAGGATTTATCCATTGGTCTTTATTGCCGAAAATGCCAAGCACATCGGCATGCAAAGTTTTTAGTTTTTCAATATCTTTTTCAGGCATGCCATAATATAATATACAACCCTCCAGTTGATTTCCTGCAAGCAGTGCTGTTTGCAGACTCCAGCCTCCGCCAAAGCACCAGCCTATGGTATAAATTTTAGCATTCTTCCCCACATAGTCTAATGCTCCTTTAATAATAGCATATGCGCGATCGGTACTAACGGATTGCATGAATTTTGCGGCGTCTTCCCGGTTTGCAGCAACTTTTTTATCGTATAAATCAAGGGCAATTACATTTATATTGCCTAAATCTTTCCACAACTGCTCGCTTTCTTTTTTAATATAGTCGTTTAACCCCCACCATTCGTGGATAACAAATAAATAATTATTTGAGGGGTTTCGGGATTTTATTTCCCATCCGTATGCATCGTTGCCATCGGCAGCCCGGAATGCAATGCTTTTACCATTTTCGCTTTGATATGTAAATGGCAAGGGGTTTTGGTGACTCATAGCAAATTTTTTATCAGATGCAAGTTGTGAAAAAGATTCCGTAGCTGAAGCCGGGCAGCAACTTATTTTTTGCCCGTTTGCATAAAAACATAAAAAAGAAGCGGCAAGTAAAACAGTAAGATTTTTCATATTAAACATTTTGTTTGTGAAAACTGGTTTTTATTTCTTTAAAGCGAATTATTAAAAACCGAAAAGATCGGAATTGGTTCACAAAAAAAATGTTTTTTCCACATTTGGAGCTTAATTTTTAATGCTTGAATAATTTGAGCTAACTTCGCATGACCTTCTGGATTATTTATTTCTGATTATCTTCCTCAGGTCACCATTAAGTAAGACGGGATAGTTAAGCGAAAAAGATTTATGGCAACTTATCAATTGAAATGAAATTCATTTCAATTTGATAATTTTTTATTTGGTAAAAAATTATTTTTAATAGTTAAGAATTCATTTTATGGCCAAGTATATTTTTGTTACAGGCGGTGTTACTTCTTCACTGGGAAAAGGCATTATAGCGGCTTCATTAGCCAAACTTTTGCAGGCCCGCGGCCTCCGGGTTACCATTCAGAAATTTGATCCTTATATAAATGTTGATCCGGGCACACTTAACCCCTACGAGCATGGAGAATGTTATGTAACTGAAGACGGAGCCGAAACAGATCTGGATCTGGGTCATTACGAAAGGTTTCTAAGCATATACACTTCCCAGGCCAATAATGTTACCACAGGCAGGATATATCAAACTGTTATTAATAAAGAAAGAGAAGGAGCTTATTTAGGTAAAACGGTTCAGGTTATTCCCCATATTACTGATGAGATTAAAAGACGGATGTTATTGCTGGGAAAAAATAACGAATATGATATCATCATTACAGAAATAGGAGGTACAGTTGGTGATATAGAATCCCTTCCTTTTGTTGAAGCTGTGCGTCAATTGCAATGGGAAATGTCTGAAGAAGATTGTGTGGTAATACATCTTACTTTAATTCCTTACTTACGGGCAGCCAAAGAGCTTAAAACAAAACCTACACAGCACAGCGTTAAATTACTAAGTCAGGAAGGAGTGCAGCCCGATGTTATTGTTTGCAGAACAGAAGAACCGCTTTCGACTGAAATCAGGCGGAAGATTGCATTATTCTGCAATGTAAAAACCGAAGCAGTAATTGAGGCTGCAGATGCCCCCACTATTTATGAAGTACCCCTTACCATGATGCATGAAAAGCTGGATCTGATCTGCCTCAAAAAGATGAACATTACGAATTATCATGAGCCCGAGTTGGGAAAATGGAAGGAGTTCCTGGATAAGCTGAAATATCCGAAAAGCAAGGTTACTATAGGCCTGATAGGAAAATATATTGAGTTGCAGGATGCTTACAAATCAATTCTCGAAGCGTTTGTACATGCCGGTGCCATGAATGAATGCAAAGTACAGATAGTAAATGTGCACAGTGAATTTATTACCGATGCCAACGTTGGCGAAAAACTAGCAAATCTCGATGGCTTGCTGGTTGCACCGGGCTTTGGTCATAGAGGAGTTGAAGGAAAAATTGTTGCGGTAAAATATGCCAGGGAAAATAATCTGCCGTTTTTTGGAATTTGTCTTGGTATGCAAATGGCCGCTATTGAGTTTGCCAGAAATGTACTCGGTTTGAAAGATGCTCATTCCACTGAAATGAATCCCAATACTACTGATCCGGTTATCGACCTGATGGAAGAACAGAAAAAAGTTACAGCTAAAGGCGGCACTATGAGATTGGGTGCGTATCCCTGTGCTATTTCCAAAGACACACTTGCCTATAAAATTTACAATTCTACTTTAATATCAGAAAGGCACAGGCATCGTTGGGAGTTTAATAATGCTTATCTCAACCAATTTGAAAATGCCGGCATGATTGCGAGCGGTAAGAATCCGGAAAGCGGTCTGGTAGAAATTATTGAGTTGCAAGGTCATCCTTTCTTTATTGGTGTTCAGTATCATCCGGAACTGAAAAGCACTGTAGAAAAGCCGCAACCCGTTTTCGTACATTTCATAAAAGCAGCCAAAGATTTTGCTGAAGCAAGGGTTTCTGCTAAAAACCCAATGCTGCAAAATGAAATGATTGGATAATATAGGTATTTGCTGTTTACAGCTGTTTGGTAACTATATGCAAATGGCCTGCATTTTAGCAATGATTTTGATCTCCCGGCATAAACCATTAACTCTCATCACAACACCCTATCTTTGCACCTCTTTTAAATTCTATTATAATGGGAATGGACCGTAACACCGTGATTGGGTTTGTGCTGATGGGTATTTTGCTGTTTTTGTATCTCTTCATTTCTACAAAAAACAGCCAGGATTATGAAAAGCAAAAGAAGCACTACGATGATTCTGTAAAGCTGGTAAGGGCACACCAGGATTCCATTGCGAGATTGCAGGATACTGCTAAGAATAAAGTTTATGTAGTTGCTGATACAACCGGGGTTCATAAGGCAATGGTGGGTAGCGAACAATTGCTTACCGTCAGAAATAATGTGATGACGATTGTTTTTACTAACAAGGGTGGCCAGCCTAAAGAAGTAGAGTTGGTGAAATTTCAATCATACGATAAAACCCCGGTTAAGGTGCTCAACCCGGCTTCTGAAAATCATTTTTCATATGCCATTAATGCAGGCAACCAGTCTGCCCAGATAGCGGATTTATTTTTTAACGCAGGAAAGCTTACAAAAAATGCTGACGGCTCCCAAACCGTTGAATTCAGTTTGCCTGCATCCGGAGGCGAATCTCTCGTGCATCAGTTTACCATTCGACCTGATGATTATATGATAGACTGGAATGTAAAAGTGGAAAATACATCACAACTTTTTGCAGGTGGAAATTTGAATTTTAACTGGCATTATGAACCCATGCGTGCCCAGCAAACAGCATCATATGAAAAAAGGCAAACAAACATTTCATATTACCAGGACAATAACTTCGATTATATTTCAAGGAAAACTGAAGCCGACTTTAACAAATCTGTTCAATGGCTGGCTGTTTCGCAACAGTTTTTTAATACCACTTTAGTGGCAAAGAACAATTTTAGTTCAGGTTCAGTAAAATGGGCAAGAGAATTATCTGATTCGTCAAATTTGCTCGCAAAAGTAGACGCCGGTTTTCAATCGAAATTACCTTCCGGTAATGCTGCTGTTATACCTTTCCAGGTATACTATGGCCCCAACAACTATACTGTTCTGAAAAATGAACCTGTTGAAGGAATGGCTAAGATTATTGATCTTGGCAGGGGTTTTTATTCTTTTGTAAGGCCGATTAATGTGTATTTGGTAATGCCGGTATTTGACTTCTTTAAGAAATTCATTGCAAGCTATGGTATAGTGATTATGCTGCTTACGATTGTTATCAGGGTAGTTACTTCGCCACTTGTTTATAGCAGCTATTTAAGTGGTGCGAAAATGAAAGCGCTTCGTCCTGAAATTGACGAAATGAAAAAAAGAGTGGGTGATGATCAGCAACGTGCCAGCATGGAGCAAATGAAACTATTCAGAGAAGCTGGGGTAAATCCTTTGGGAGGTTGTATTCCTGCCCTTCTCCAGATACCTATATTCTTCGCTTTATATAGTTTTTTCAATTCGACTATTGAATTGAGGAATCAAAGTTTTTTATGGGCCAAAGACCTCTCGGCTTTTGATTCTATTCTTAGTTATGGCTTTAATATTCCTTTGTATGGAGATCATGTAAGTCTTTTTGGTTTACTGGCATCAGCTACGAATTTTATCATTTCTCTATATGGTATGAGCATGACTACTCCGGACCAAAACAATCCGGCCATGAAATATATGCCCTATATCATGCCCATTATGTTCCTTTTCTTTTTTAACAATTTGCCTTCTGCACTTACCTGGTATTATACTGTTTCAAATATCATTACACTTGCTCTTCAATTTGTAATCCAGAATTATATTATCGATCACGATAAAATACTGGCAAAACTTCAGGCTAACAGAAACAAGCCCAAATCAAAACCCAAATGGCAGGAACGTTTTGAACAGATGCAGGAAAGCCAGAAAAAACTGGATCAAATGAAAAACAAAAAATAATCATTATCAAACATTTGACTTTTCTGTTAATCTTGGGCTTCATTTAAAAGTCTATATTTACACAAATCAGCAGGATGAAGATGTTGAAATATTGTATTGCTTGTTTCTTGAGTCTGGCAATGGTGGTAAGCTTCGCTGTTGCACAGAATAAAGTTTCAGAATTAACTGTTGTGTATGATTATGCTGTTACTTCGGGTGACAACCCCAAACCTGTTAGCGGTTTTGAAGGCGCTATAAGTACTATTTACCTGAAAGGTAACCAGGTTCGTACAGATATGGAAAGCCCTTCATTTTCTTCTTCAACCATTTATGATTCCAAGGCAGGAACGGGTATTATTCTGAAAGAACTAAGTGGCCAAAAATTACTAATTCACCTATCTTCATCAAATTGGGAAGAGATCAATAAAAATGACGAAGGAATTACATTCGTCAAAACCACGGATATTAAAACGATTGCTGGTTACAAATGTAATAAAGCAGTGGGCAAAACTAAATCGGGATCTGTAATTGTAGTATATTACACAACAGAAATTGTTCCTGATAATAAAGATTATAATCCCAGGTTTAAAACCCTTGAGGGGCTGCCACTCGAGTATGAACTAACCAACGGAAATTTTAAAATTCACTACACCGTTTCCAAAATAAACCTGAACCCGGTACCGGCGTCTAAATTTGACTTGCCTAAAAGCGGATATCGCGAAATGACTTATGAAGAAAGTAAAAAATTGAAACAGGGAAGATAGATTTACCCTTTACTTATGTACACTGATTTTTAAATCGAGCAATTGAAGATTGGTTTTCGAAGAACTACTAACAGGGGCAATACTAACTTTATATTTATAAGGCATGATGTAGATAGTATTACCATTTTGGTAGGTAATCACCGTATTTACTGAAATATCATTTTTGCTTTTTTGCTGGTTTACAAAATAGCTTCCCATATAAGACACACCATTCTTCAAAGTAAAAGTGTTGGAAATATTAATCGGAGCAAATTCAGATTTAGCTACAGCATTTTTTCTTTTATCCCCTCCTTTGCTGGCAAAAGCAATAGCAAATACAGCAACTAACAGCACACTTAACGCTGCCTGCAGCACCAATTTTCTACTTTCTATGTTAGTCTGATCTGTCATTACGCAACAAATGTAATAAAAAAAATTGGGTATCTTTTAACCGTTCGTCCCTTATTTTAGTAATTCTTTAACGCAAATATCTGAAAAATGTTACGTTTTGTCGTTAAGCTGTTTATTCACATTTTGTTAGCTTATGTTAATTAATACTGTGTTATTACAAAACAGGTTGCTTTTAATTTCAAATTTGTTAAGAAACATATAAGCCGTAACTTACAATTCATACAAATATGAAGGAAAATCCATACCAATACGACAGTGAAGACCTGGATCAGTTGCTGAAAAGGTATCAAAACCTGCGTACCGGCCTCGCTAATTCTTTTCTTGATGAAGAAGCATTTGAAAAAATAATAGAATATTTTGATGATTCCGAAGAGTTAGTGCAGGCCATCGAAGCGGCAGAACTGGGCATTGAACAGTTCCCTTTCTCATCTGCATTACTTATTAAAAAAGCTGACTTAATGATTGCTACCCGGAAATACGGCGAGGCATTGCAAATTCTCGATAAGGCCGAATTGCTGGATGGTACAGACATTAATCTTTATATTCTCAAAACAGATGCTTTCCTGGCTTTGGATCAGCAGGAAAAGGCAGTTTTCGTTTTGCAGGAAGCACTTCAGCATTTCGAAGGGGATGAACGCATCGAGCTTTTATTTGAGCTTTCGGATGTGTATGATGATTACGAAGAATTTGATAAAATTTTTGACTGCCTGAAATTGATTCTGGATGCTGAACCCAACAATGAGGAGGCATTATATAAAATTTGTTTCTGGACAGATTTCACCGGAAGAAATGAAGAAAGTATCAGGCTTCATCAAAAAATAATTGATGATTATCCTTATAATGAACTGGCATGGTTTAACCTCGCAGCTGCATACCAGGGTTTAAAATTGTATGAGAAAGCAATTGATGCATATAAATATGCGGTTGCAATTGATGAAAAATTTGATTACGCTTACCGTAATATGGGTGATGCATATATAAGGATTAGAAAATTCAGAGACGCTATTGAAGTGCTTGAAAGGGTTATTGAATTGAGTCGACCCGAGGATGATATTTATGAGGCTATTGCCCATTGCTATGACAAATTAGGCAATTACGGTCAGGCAAGAATATATTATCGAAAAGCATCTCATCTCAATGCTGATGACAGCAAACTACATTACAAAGTTGCCTGCACATATTTAAATGAACAGAATTGGCAAAGTGCAGTAAAATATCTTGAAACAGCCATGCGTATACATCCTAATCAACCGGAATACAATCTGGCTATGGGTGAATGCAAGATGCGTTTAAGCGAATACAAAGATGCTATCCAGTATTTTACTCATGTAGTTCGGATGAGGCCAAAGAACATTTCAAGTTGGGAAGCGTTAATCAGATGCTTGTACACAGCAAAATTTTTTGTCGAGGCAACCGAACAGGTGCAGGCTGCTCTTAAAATCACCAATGGAAAACCAATATTTAATTTTTACCAGAGTGCAATTTATTTTGCGATGGGAAAATCAAAACAGGGGTTGCTTCACCTTGAAAAAGCAATGAGTCAATCGCCAAAACTGCTGAAAAAAATGATTGAACTTAACCCCGCAGTTTTGCAATATCAGTCAGTAGTTGATTTGATTGCCCGGTATAAAAAGAATAAATTGTTATAACAGTTTGCGTGTTAGATTATTGTCCGGCAACCTGCAGGTGTGTTTATATTACATTGTTTCTTATTTTTGCGCCCAGTTTTAATTCAATGAAGATGATGAATTTTAAATTAACACAGATACCTGAGCGTAAAGCAAAGCCAAGAAAAAGCGGCATTACGATGGTAATGGATAAGGGCCTGAGTGTAGAAGAAGTAAAAAGTTTTTTAAGTATTTCCCATCCACATGTTGATATTGTGAAACTGGGTTTTGGAACTTCTTTTGTAACACCTGTTTTGAAAGAGAAGATTGAAGTATATAATTCATACAACATTCCTGTTTATTTCGGCGGTACTTTATTTGAAGCCTTTCTGATCAGGAATTTGTTCGATGAATATATCAATGTTTGTAAAGATTACGGCATTAAATACATGGAAATAAGCGACGGTTCCATAACCATTCCGCATGCAGAGAAGTGTGGTTACATTGAAAAAATGACTAAATACGGAACTGTATTAAGTGAAGTGGGAAGTAAAGATGCAGAGCATATCATCCCTCCTTACAAATGGATTGAATTAATGCGTGCGGAACTGAACGCCGGTGCCACCTACGTGATTGCAGAAGCACGCGAAGCTGGAAATGTCGGTATCTACCGCGGCAGCGGAGAAGTGCGTGAAGGTTTGGTGCAGGAAATCCTTACTCAGATACCTGAAGAAAAAATTTTATGGGAAGCACCACAGAAATCCCAGCAGTTATATTTTATCGAATTGATTGGTTGCAATGTGAACCTCGGTAATATTGCACCAACTGAAGTAATTCCGCTGGAGGCTATGCGTATCGGACTTCGCGGTGATACCTTTCATTTGTTTCTCGATAAAAAAGAAAAAAAGTGAAAAAATTTGGACTGATTGGACACCCGTTGAGCCATTCATTTTCACAAAAATTTTTTACGGAAAAATTCAACAAAGAAAATATTACGGATTGTACTTACCAGAATTTCTCCATTCCATCAATTAATGATATTTCAATTATTCTTCAATCCGAGCCCGACCTGAAAGGGTTGAATATTACTATTCCTTACAAAGAGCAGATTATTCCTTTTCTGAATTTTAAAAATGATGTGGTTGAACAAATCAATGCCTGCAATTGCATTAAGATTGTTGATGGTAAGTTGTATGGTTATAATACTGACGTGGTAGGGTTCGAAATTTCATTAAAAAAGAAATTAAAGCCATATCATAAGCAGGCATTAATATTGGGTACCGGCGGGGCATCAAAAGCTGTTCAATATGTAATGAAGAAGCTTGGCATCGGGTATAGCTTGGTTTCGAGAAAACCATCTGTCAACGATATGTTAAGTTATAAAGACCTGAATGAAAGTATCATTGTTTCTCACCTCCTTATTATTAATACTTCGCCGGTTGGAATGTACCCTAACGCAGAAGCATATCCTGAAATTCCATACGGGGCTATTACTCCCCAACATTATTTATTCGACCTTATTTACAATCCTGGAAAAACAACCTTCCTGAAAAAAGGGGAATATCAGGGCGCCGCAATCGAAAATGGTTTAGAAATGCTGGTGTTGCAGGCTGAAGAAAGCTGGAGGATATGGAATCAGGGATCACCAATAAGTTGAATTGTTGGTTGTTGCATGATACTTCAACCACTCAGTATTTCAACCTATTAATTTAATCTTTGCTTCATCAGGCACAGCCGTAATTTTTTTCAGTTGGTAATTAAAGCAAACCATGCGTGTTTTTGCTGCAGCAAGAAGGATGGGTTTGCCATCTGATTCTTTTTCCAGTTTGTAAAAAATATCAAAATCTACTCTTGAGAATTCAGAGGCCGTAACATAAGCCTTAATAATGTCTCCATAAAATATTTCGTTTTTGAATTCAATGACAACATCACTCATGATCAGGCCAATACCACAAACATCAAATTCCTTATAGCCGTGTTGCTTAAGAAATTGAACCCTTGCTTCATGAATAATCGAAAGCACTGTATCATTACCAACATGACCACCATAATTCAAGTCGGTTATGCGTATTGGTATTAAAGTTTTAAACGAAAACCGTTCCGGTAACTCGAGTTTTATTCTTGCCATAAATTATTTTCACAAAAAAGACACAAAGGATGTAAAGGAACTACAAAGTTTCAATTAACCTTTATTTCGTTGTATCCGTGGTTAGTAGTGTGAAGCTCTGTTTTCAAAAATGCAATCATCTTATCCAATGCTTTTTTCCGGTGGCTGAATTTGCTTTTTTCAGCCATACTCATTTCTGCAAAGCTTTTATTACTTCCGTCAGGAACAAAAACAGGATCGTAGCCGAAACCTTTTTTTCCTTTTCTGGCAGATAATATTTTTCCATTGCAAACTCCTTCAAACAAATATTCTTTATTGTTGAGTATTAATGAAATTACAGTTCTGAATTTTGCTTTTCTGTTTTGGGTATTGCCCAGCTTTGATAATAATTTGTCAATGTTTTTTTCGGATAATTTATCGTCTCCTGCATATCTTGCACTCTTTACACCCGGCTCACCATTCAATGCTTTCACTTCCAGGCTTGTGTCTTCGCTAAAGCAATTTGCTTTAGTGAGCTGATGAATGGTTTTTGATTTTTCAGAAGCATTTGCTTCAAGTGTATCGTGTGGTTCTGGAATATCAATATCAATACCTGCCTGTTTCAGACTTATTACTTCAATAATATTCCCTGTTGCAGATTGTATTTCTTCAACTTTGTATGGATTGTTGGTTGCAAAAATCAGTTTGGTCATTTTTAGTGTTTGAGTACAAAGACACAAAGGTGTTAAGGTTTAAAATAATCTTTCTGTTTAGTGTTTGGTTGGCTATATTTTCATATATCGAAAAGTTTTTTCAGACAAACCCAGAGTTTGCTTTTTAAAATCTTTCCATCGTTTGTATTGGTGTCTAATTCTTCCAAACCTGGAACATACAAATACGTACTGCTATCATATTCCTGCAGTTTAAACATAGGGAACTCAATGGGAAGCTGTATGTTTGTGGGGGTACAGCCAAATAATATTATTGATTTTGGCTGTAATTCTTTTTTCAGATCAGTAATGCTAAGTTTATTTTCCGCATTGTTTACAATAGCAACATCATCAATATTCATTTTGCAGGCTTCAAGTAATTTTATCAGGAAAAAGAGCCCCCTGTCGTTTACAAACACAGCATCTTTACTTTTGACAAGTATCAGAATTCTTTTTTTGTTGCCACCGAGAAACTTTGCCCGGGGTTCAGTTCTTGTATCTGTAATTGTTTTCTCCTCATTTAATGAAATGACTGCATGTTTATATAAACCTGCCAATACCAATGGTGATAAATGGATTTCCTGAAAGCTCATGTTTCAAAATTATATGATAAAACTGCCAATTTCATAAAATATTAATTTTGGCGGTTGTGTGTGAATGTATGACGGCGCCACACTGCAACAATTAGATACTTAAATCAGCTTTATATCTTTTATTGACAAGGGGGATTTTTTTTGTTTGTAAAACTAACAAGTGTTAGTTTTTTTCTTTGCTTTCACAAAGAATCTTTGTTTATTTGCAGCGGAAAATACATTTTTATGATAGAAACGATGGGCATACAAATCACAAAAACGGCTGTCAGCAAGCTGAACAAAATGAATTTTGACAATTTACCTTTCGGTAAATATTTTACAGATCATATGCTGGAAGCCGAATATGAAAAAGGCGAATGGAAATCAGTGGAAATTAAACCTTACCAGCCATTGTTGCTGGAACCTTCTACTGCAGCCCTTCATTATGGCCAAGCTATTTTTGAAGGTATTAAGGCATATAAAAATGTGCAAGGGGAAGCATTCATTTTCCGACCTTATGATAATTTCCGGCGATTTAATATTTCTGCCCGGCGTATGGAAATGCCTGAAGTTCCGGAAGAAATTTTTATTGAAGGTATGAAGCAGCTTATTGCCTTGGATAAGAACTGGATCCCCGAAAAGGCTGATTATTCTTTGTACATCCGCCCGTTGATGTTTGCGACTGATAATGTGATTGGAGTAAAACCGTCGGAAACGTATAAGTTTTTAATTCTTCTTTGTCCCACCGGACCGTATTATGCAGCACCGATGAAGATATACGTAGAAGAAAAATATACCCGTGCAGCTCCTGGTGGAGTCGGCTTTGCTAAGAATGCAGGCAACTATGGCGGAAGTATGCATGCTACTTCAGTTGCCAAAAGCCATGGCTATGACCAGGTGTTATGGACCGATGCTTTTGAACATAAATGGCTGCAGGAAGTTGGCACTATGAATGTTTTCTTCATTTTTGGTAATAAGGCCGTTACCCCCTCATTGGAAGAAGAAACGATTTTGGAAGGTGTTACCAGGGATAGCGTGATAGCTATATTAAAAGAAATGGGGATTGTTGTTGAGGAAAGGAGGATTAATGTAGATGAAGTTACTGACGCTTATAAATCAGGAAAGTTGTCCGAAGTTTTCGGAACAGGCACTGCAGCTACAATTTCGCCTATTAAAGAGCTTCGATATAAAGACTTTGTTATGAACTTTGACACAGATAAATGGACTATCGCCCCCGCCGTTAAAAAATCGCTCACGGAAATCCGTGAAGGGAAAGTGGCAGACAGGTTCGGCTGGATGGTGAAAGTGTAGTTGTTTTGGATATACGAGATTACAGGACTTGGGAGAAAAGTGCTTGCATTTATTTGGTATTTCGAGCCATATACCCTGTGTCTTATTCGAAATTAAAATCTGTACCTCATTTATTTGGATATTAGCTTTCCTGCCTTTACCTTTGCCGTCCTAAAATAAAAATAGGTCAGAATGCCTACTATACAGCAATTAGTTAGAAAAGGAAGAGAAATTATCAAAGCCAAAAGCAAATCAAGGGCTTTGGATGCATGTCCGCAGCGTCGTGGTGTTTGTACACGTGTTTATACCACTACACCTAAAAAGCCAAATTCAGCCTTGCGTAAAGTAGCTAAAGTTCGTTTAACTAATAAGGTAGAGGTAATCGCCTATATTCCCGGCGAAGGTCACAATTTACAGGAACACTCTATTGTGCTGATCCGGGGCGGCCGTGTAAAAGATTTACCAGGTGTGCGTTACCACATCGTTCGCGGCAGCCTTGACACTGCGGGTGTGAAGGACCGCAAAAAAAGCCGTTCCAAATACGGTACTAAAAAAGAAAAAGGTGGTGGAAAACCAGCAGCAAAAAAATAATTTAAATAGAAATATAATTCAGCAATGAGGAAAACGCAAGCCAAAAAATTACCACTCGCCCCTGATGCAAAATTCAATGACATCCAGGTTACACGTTTTGTGAACAACCTGATGTGGCAAGGTAAAAAGAACACGGCGTTCAATATTTTTTACAATGCTATTGAAAAGGTTTCCAGGCAAACCAACGAAAACGGTTACGATGTTTGGAAGCGTGCTTTGGCAAATATCACTCCTGCAGTTGAGGTTCGCAGCCGGAGGATCGGCGGTGCTACTTTCCAGATACCTTCTGAAGTGCGTGCAGATAGAAAAATTTCTTTAAGCATTAAATGGCTAATCCGTTACAGTCGTGAACGCAACGGAAGAAGTATGGCCGATAAATTGGCTAATGAAATTGTGGCAGCCAGTAAAGGGGAAGGTGGTGCTTTCAAGAAGAAAGAAGATACGCACCGTATGGCTGAAGCAAACAAAGCTTTTGCACACTTTAAAGTATAATCTATCAGATATATAATAAGCTAATTTGAAACCCCGCAATTCGTGGGGTTTTTAGTTTAAAAGCTTTTATGCGGAGATGTAACAAAGATATGATCCCCCGAGTTACGCCGTTTGAGGGATTAATATGATTATGAATTAAATCAGGGAATCAAAAAAATAAGATTAATCGCGGATCAGACAATCATTCAATGGGTAGCGCAATCGATGAACAGTGCATCGCATGATGTTCGATCTTAGTTGTAAAAACTGGAATCAAATAATTGCCAATCTAAAATTGCAGCCTGAAGTTCTCAGATATAAAACTTTGCAGGTTGATATCTGCCAAACTGTTCATAGAAACTTTACCCACACATACCTTTTTCCATCAATAATTTATGTACCTTTGCACACCGAAATTTCAAAAATATTAAACCAATGCAGCCGTTATTATAATTTATGTGATGCTTTTATGATTGATGTTTAACAATATCAATATTTTATAAATTGTTAAGGCAAAAGCTACATTGGCGATTAAAGCAAGTTCAAGAGCAATAACTTTTTAAAATAAAAAAATGGCAGACTTACGATTTCAAAGAAACTTTGGTATTGCAGCTCACATTGATGCAGGCAAAACCACCACTACAGAACGCATTCTGTATTACACCGGCGTGAACCATAAAATCGGCGAGGTGCACGATGGTGCTGCAACTATGGACTGGATGGCGCAGGAGCAGGAAAGAGGTATTACCATTACTTCTGCTGCTACTACCTGTTTCTGGAATTTCCCTACAACACAGGGACAGAAAAACGCCAATACAAAACAATATAAATTTAATATTATCGATACTCCGGGGCACGTTGATTTTACTGTTGAGGTAGAACGCTCATTGCGTGTACTGGATGGATTGCTGGCGTTGTTTTGTGCAGTGTCAGGCGTTGAGCCGCAATCCGAAACTGTATGGCGCCAGGCCAACCGTTATAAAGTTCCACGCATCGGTTTTGTAAATAAAATGGACCGTGCCGGAGCTGATTTTTTGAATGTGGTGAAGCAAGTAAAAGAAATGCTCGGCGCAAAGGCAGTTCCTTTGCAATTACCGATTGGGGCTGAAGACAGCTTTAAAGGTGTTGTGGACCTGATCCAGATGAAAGGGATTATATGGGACGAGGACACAAAGGGAATGACTTACAAGGAAGTTCCCATTCCTGATGATATGAAAGAGGAAGTTAATGAATGGAGACAACATTTGATCGAGGCTGTTGCTGAATATGATGATAAATTGTTGGAGAAATTTTTTGAAGACCCGAACAGTATTTCTGAAGATGAAATTCATGAAGCGATCAGAAAAGCAACCATCGATATTTCTATTATCCCGATGATGTGCGGTTCATCTTTCAAAAACAAAGGTGTTCAAACAGCATTGGATGCAATCGTTCGTTACCTGCCCGGACCGTTGGATATTGAATCTGTAAAAGGAACGGACCCCTCAACAGGAGAAGAACTTGAGCGTAAACCTGATGCAAAAGAACCATTCTCTGCATTGGCATTTAAAATTATGACTGATCCGTTTGTTGGAAGGCTCGCGTTCTTTCGTGCCTACAGCGGGCATTTAGATGCTGGCTCTTATGTGTTGAATACAAGAACAGGAAAAAATGAACGTATCTCCCGTATTATGCAGATGCATGCCAATAAACAAAACCCGATCGAATTTATCGAAGCAGGTGATATTGGTGCAGCTGTAGGTTTTAAAGATATCAAAACAGGCGATACACTTTGCAATGAAGATCATCCGATTGTTCTGGAAAGCATGACTTTCCCTGAGCCGGTTATCTCTATTGCTGTAGAACCTAAAACACAAGCGGATGTAGACAAGATGGGTATGGCTATAGCAAAACTGGTTGAAGAAGACCCTACCCTTCGTGTGAAAACAGATGAAGAAACAGGTCAAACTATCTTGAGCGGAATGGGAGAATTACACCTGGAAATTATCGTGGACAGGATGAAACGTGAGTTTAAAGTAGAGATTAACCAGGGCGCTCCGCAGGTTGCTTATAAAGAAGCATTCCAGAAAACAGTTGAGCATAGAGAAATTCTTAAAAAACAAACCGGCGGCCGTGGTAAATTTGCCGATATCGTGTTTGAACTCGGGCCTGCTGATGAAGAGTTTTTGAAAGAAGATAAAGGACATTACCAGTTTGTGAATGACATATTCGGAGGTTCAATTCCCCGTGAGTTTGTTCCAGCAATACAGAAAGGATTTGAAAGCTCGATGACTGCCGGAGTGCTGGCAAGCTATCCGGTCGAAAATATGAAGGTCCGTGTATTTGACGGAAGCTTCCACCAGGTTGACTCTGATTCCATGTCATTCGAACTTTGTGCAAAACAAGGTTTCCGCGAAGCTGCTAAAAAAGCAAAACCAGTTTTGCTGGAACCGATCATGAAAGTAGAAGTGATCACCCCCGACCAATATATGGGTGATGTTACAGGTGATTTGAACCGTCGCCGCGGTATCCTTGAAGGAATGGACAGCAAGAACAATGCACAGGTGATTAAGGCAAAGGTTCCGTTGAGCGAAATGTTTGGCTATGTAACACAATTGCGTTCACTTTCATCGGGCCGCGCCACTTCAACCATGGAGTTCTCTCATTATTCACCAGCACCTAATAATATTGCTGAAGAAGTGATTGCCAAAGTGAGAGGAAAAGTGAATGCATAATTATTTATTGCAATTATATTTTATGCAACCTCGTCAAATCGGCGAGGTTGTTTTTTTAAGCGGTGTATGTAAAACATAATTAAACCGGTTTCCGTTAAACCTTTTTAATTTTATGTACTCTAATCGTAAATTTAAAATTGTCTGTTATGAAAAAAATAGTAAGCCGCTTAACAATATTGTTTGTAATTGCAATGGCAGTTTCATTTTCTGCTTCTGCTCAGGTATATGTTACCGTTAGGCCCCCGGCCCCGGTTATTGTCCGGCCTGTACGGCCCTCACCTGCACATGTATGGATAGAAGAGGACTGGAATGCCAGAGGCGACCATTATGAAAGTGCAGGCGGCCATTGGGTATTACCTCCCCACCCGGGATGGGTTTGGATACCTGGCCGTTGGACACATGCACGGAGGGGTTGGAGGTGGATGCCTGGTCATTGGAGAAGAGGAGGGAGGTATTAAAATTTTCTCTTATTCAATAGATAATTTGTTTATCCCGTCAATTTCAATATGACGGGATTTTTCTTTTAACTGATCAGCTTTTCAGATGAATGATTTAATTTCCCTCAAAATTAATGTATGGCGTGTAACCCAAAAACCTTCTGGTTTTTTTTAATAACCATTATTGCATGTTCTTCGCTCAAAGCTCAATATGGAAATAAATATGAATGGAGTAAGGACGGAAATTCTTATTACCAAGTAAAGCAAGGAGAAGTCGTTTCTATATCGGTCGCTGACAATAAAGAAACAGTAATTGTACCAAAAGATAAATTAGTTCCGCCAAACCAAAATGCTCCGATATCCATCAGGAGATTTTTGGTTTCTGCGAATGGTCAAAACTTTTTAATCTATAACAATACAAAAAAAGTATGGCGCTATGACACACGGGGAGATTATTGGATATACAATTTACAAAACAGTTCATTAACACAGCTGGGAAAATCATTGCCTGCTTCATCACTGATGTTTGCGAAATTTTCTCCTGATGAAAATAAAGTGGCATATGTAAGCGGGCATAATTTGTTCGTTGAAGATTTATTAACACACAACATCAAACAGCTGACATTTGATGGTACCCGCCAACTCATTAACGGCACTTTCGACTGGGCGTATGAAGAAGAATTTGATTGCCGTGATGGTTTTCGCTGGAGCCCTGACAGTAAAAAAATTGCATACTGGCAGATTGATGCAAATAATACCAGGGATTACCTGATGCCCAACTTAACTGATTCGGTATATTCAAGAGTTGTCCCGGTGGAATATCCTGTTGCCGGTGAGAAGCCTTCTCCTTATAAAATTGGGATAGTGGATATCTCATCTTCACAAACAAAATGGATGAACATCCCCGGCGATGCTGTGTGGGGAACTTACGTTCCGCGCATGGAATGGGCCGCCAATAATGATGAACTCATTATTCAGCATTTAAACAGGAAACAAAATCAAAGTGACCTGATGTTGTGTAATGTCGCTGATGGTTCTTCAAAAATCATTTATACTGAGAAAGATTCAGCATGGATCGATATTGAAGGCCGTTATTATGGTAATTACAGAATGGGTGGATGGGATTGGTTGAATAACGGATCCGCATTTTTGTGGATGAGTGAAAAAGACGGATGGTTGCATTTGTATCTTATTAGTCATGATGGGAAAAAAGAAACCCTGATAACGCCCGGTAATTATGATGTGATGGATATAAAGCGTATTGATGAAAAAGGAGGCTATGTTTATTTTATGGCATCGCCGGATAATGCTACTCAGAAATATTTATACAGAACAAAATTGAATGGTAAAGGCAAAGCAGAATTATTATCCCCCTTAAACCAGGTTGGTACACACGATTATATCATTTCTACGAATGCAAGGGTTGCCTGGCATAGTTTTTCCAATCATTATACACCAACAATAACCGAATGGATTGCATTACCGGATCATTCAGCATTGGATGGACACAAAGTGTATCATGCAGTAGAAGCTGCTGATTCAGCCAAATCAAATATCAGTTTCTTTAAAATAAAAACAGAAGAAGGAATTGAAATGGATGCCTGGATGCAGAAGCCAACACATTTCGATGTTTCAAAAAAATACCCGGTTGTGTTTTTTGTTTACACAGAACCGGCGGGCCAAAATGTAAGAGATTCCTGGGGCATTGCGAATAACAGAATTTATAATGGCAGCATGGCAGATGACGGTTATATCTATGTTTCTATCGACAACAGGGGAACCCCGGTTCCCAAAGGGAGGGAATGGAGAAAATGTGTTTACAGAAAGATCGGGTTGATCAATATAAATGACCAGGCATTGGCAGCTAAGGAAGTCTTGAAAATGCCGTTCATCGATACTTCACGTGTGGCTGTGTGGGGATGGAGTGGCGGCGGCTCTGCAACATTGAACCTGATGTTCCAGCATCCTGAAATTTATAAAACAGGCATTGCCATTGCTGCAGTCGGTAACCAACTTACCTATGATAATATTTACCAGGAAAGATATATGGGTTTGCCGCAGGAAAACAAAGAAGATTTCATAAAAGGCTCTCCAATTACCTACGCAAAAAACCTTCGTGGCAATTTATTATACATTCACGGAACCGGTGATGACAACGTTCATTACAATAATGCTGAAATGTTGTTGAATGAATTAATAAAATACAACAGGCAGTTTCAGTTTATGGCTTATCCAAACCGGACACACAGTATTAATGAAGGAACCGGAACAAATGAGCATTTAAAAACCCTCTGCACAAATTATTTGAAAGAACATTGCCCACCTGGTGGAAGATAAAAATGAGAAATCAGGAATTGGAAAGAGGTTTCTGCCTTTCTGGTCTCTTTTTTATCATTTTCATTTCTTATTTATAAGGAACTTTATACTTCAGAGAGATTGCTATGAAACATTTGCTGTTATTGAATATTTTGATTTACTCTTTTGCTAATCATTCTTTTTCCCAGGTTATTGAACTAAAAAATGGCCTGAAAATCCATTCATCTGTAAAAATCAAAAAAGATTTTTACCTGCTGGATGCGGGCAAAGATCTTCAAGCGCCTGTAATAGAAATTGAAGGCAACGATATTGTTGTTGATTTTAATGATGCAACAATTAAAGGCAGCAATGATAAACAAATGCCGGATGAGTTCTATGGCTTAGCTGTTCTGATTAAAAGCGGGAAAAACATTACAATAAAAAATTTAAACATCAGAAGTTTTAAAGTGGCATTGATGGCGAGAAATGTGCAGGGATTAATAATTGAACATTGCAATTTCAGTTATAATTACCGGCAGCATTTGAATAGCACTCAACAAAAAGAAGATGTAAGTGACTGGATGAGCTACCATCACAATGAAAATGATGAATGGCTGCGTTATGGTGCAGCAATGTATTTAAGAGGATGTAATAATGCTGTCATCAATAATAACCTGGTAAACGGCGGACAATGTGCATTGATGATGACAGACTGCAATGATGCCATGATTTACAACAATGATTTTTCTTTCAATTCCGGCATCGGAATTGGATTATACAAAAGCAGCCGAAATAAGATCATGCATAATAAACTCGATTGGAATGTGCGTGGTTTTAGTTACGAAGTTTATTATCGTGGCCAGGATTCTGCTGCAATCCTGGTTTTCGAACAATGCAACGAAAATGTTTTCGCTTATAACTCCGCAACGCATTCAGGCGATGGATTTTTTCTTTGGGCAGGTCAAACGACAATGGATACCGGAAAAGGGGGCTGCAACGATAATCTTCTCTATAAAAATGATTTTTCCTACGCACCTACAAATGGCGTTGAATTGACCTTCAGCAGAAATAAAATCATCAGGAATAAAATTGAAGAATGCGATAACGGCATTTGGGGCGGGTATAGCTATAATACTTTAATAAGAAAGAATGAAATCATCGGGAATAAAACGGCCATTGCTATTGAACAGGGCCAGGATAATAAAATTTTAAGCAACACTTTTCGTGATAATAACACATCCATCAAACTTTGGGCAAGAAAAGACCAGCCGAAAGATTGGGGATATGCGCAAAATCGCGATGTTCGCAGCATGCGATACGAAATTGCCGATAATGTTTTCAATCACGAGCATTTGGTGAATGATATTTCCAATACCTCTGATTTGGTTGGCAGGAATAATTATTATAAAAATTGTGATTCACTGTTCAGGCAGGATACAACCATCAGCAATGCATACATGACTGATGTGCCGGTTTTGATCCGGGAAACAGAAGATGATATCAATCTTCCTGAAATAAAGAATGCGCAGGATGCTTTTCTTTCAAAATCTCATCCGAAAGGAAAAAAAGAAATGCGCATTACCGAATGGGGGCCTTATGATTACAAGTATCCCATGATCTGGAATACAAACCCTCAAAGTCAGTCTGATACTTTGCAATTCGATATCCTGGGGCCAAAAGGGAAATGGAAAATGATTGATGCAAAAGGGATAAAAAATATTTCCATAAAAGAAGGAGTTGTTCCCTCGAAAATTATTGTAATAACAAATAAAGCAGAAAAAAGCGGGGTAGTTCTTGAAATGGGATTTATTGGTGATGAAATCACAACTCAATTTGGAGAAAAAATTAAAGCGGGAACCCCATATCGGTTCAATTATAAAGAATCGTTCGTTCCAATTTCATGGTCAGTTAATTGGTTTGCTTTTGACAGTGCTTCGGATCCGGTCGAGTCTGCTGAAAAAATGAAGGCTCTTGTTGAAAAGCAATCTCTCAAACAGGAAACTACGGCCGATTTACATTATGCTTGGTGGGGCGGAATAAAGGAATCAGGAAAAGTATATTCTCCATTCCTGACTACGGCTACCGGCAAAGTTGAAGTAGAGGAAGGTAAATATGAATTGAATGTTACCTGGAACGATGTGGTAAGAATTTATGTAGACGATTTATTAGCTATCGACGAATGGAAGCCGGTTAAATTTCTTTTTGATGAATCGCCGCATAAAAGGGTAAAGCTGAATTTGTCGGCCGGGCAGCATATCATCCGCGTTGAACAGGCTGCCTCGGGCGGTTTTGCTTCGCTTGTTGTTAACCTGAAACGACTCTAAACTCAATCGTTTGAAAATCCCTAAAAAAAACCTCCTAATTCTTTGTCCGTTTAACTTATAGCCCATACCTTTGCACTCCCATTCCAAAAATGGGTTTGGCATATGTCTCAACGTATCAGAATCAAATTACAGTCATACGATCATAACCTGGTAGATAAATCTGCCGAAAAGATCGTAAAAACCGTGCGCAGCACCGGTGCAGTAGTTACAGGACCTATTCCTTTACCTACTAAAAAGAAGATTTTCACCGTTTTGCGCTCACCACACGTAAATAAGAAGGCCCGTGAGCAGTTCCAATTGCATACGCATAAGCGTTTGCTGGACATCTACACTTCTTCATCAAGAACGGTAGATGCGCTTTCAAAGCTGGATTTACCAAGTGGTGTTGATGTTGAGATCAAAGCCTGACGAATAAGATTTAAAGTTCTTTATATATCTATCTGCAAACCTTGTGAGCATTCACAAATAAAGCAGCGCTGGATTTAAAATTATAAACTTCCGAAAGGAAGATACATATGAACAAGCCGTTCCGGGTTTGTTTACTGCTGGTACTTCTTAGTCCTGAGCCTTGCGAAGGGCAATAAAAGAAAAGGTCAGCAGCAAACGAGGGATTGAAATCTTGCTTATCCATTCAGTTGGTAAGCCAACGATTGTCCTTATACCTGCGGCGCAAACAGAAAAAAATGAAAGGTATTATCGGCAAGAAAATTGGGATGACAAGCATCTTCAGTCCAGATGGAAAGCAGACTTCCTGCACCATCATTGAAGCTGGTCCTTGTGTGGTTACACAAGTGAAAACAAAAGATACGGATGGTTATAGCGCACTTCAGTTGGCGTTCGGAGACAAGAAAGAAAAACATACTATCGCTGCAGAAAAAAACCACTTCGCAAAATCCAGCACTGCCCCCAAAAAGTTCGTAAAAGAATTCCGCGATTTCTCAATAGAAAAAAATTTAGGTGACTCAATAACAGTTGACATTTTCGCTGAAGGCGATAAAGTGAACGTTGTTGGCACTACAAAAGGAAAAGGTTTCCAGGGTGTAGTAAAACGTCACGGTTTCCATGGTGTTGGCCAGCAGTCACATGGCCAGCACGACCGTCAACGTGCTCCGGGTTCTCTCGGTAACTCGTCTGATGCATCGCGTGTTATGAAAGGCGTTCGCATGGCAGGAAGAATGGGCGCAGACCGGGTGAAGATCAAAAGCCTGAAAGTGGTAAAAATTTTCCCGGAAAAAAATTACATCCTGATCAGTGGCTCTGTTCCGGGCCATAACGGTTCAATTGTTTATATACAGAAATAATAAACCACAAAGGTTTTAAATAAAAGAAAATGCAAGCAGAAGTTTTAGATATAAAAGGAAAGAAAACCGGCAGAACGGTTGAACTGCCTGAAGAAATTTTTGGCATCGAACCGAATGAGCATGTAGTTTACCTTGCCGTGAAACAGTACCTTGCTGCACAACGCCAGGGAACGCACAAAGTGAAAACGCGTCTGGAAGTAAAAGGTTCGTCTAAAAAATTGCACAAACAGAAAGGTACAGGTGGTTCCCGAAAAGGAAATATCCGCAATCCTTTGTATAAAGGCGGGGGTACTATTTTCGGTCCTAAACCACGCAGCTACGATTTCAAATTAAATCGTAAAGTAAAAGATCTTGCCAAAATGTCTTCTCTTTCCCATAAAGCAAAGAATAATGCAATTGTGGTGCTTGAAGACATCAGGTTCGATACACCAAAGACGAAAGATTTTACAGGCATTTTGAAAAGTCTTTCAGTAGCAGATAAGAAAACACTGTTTGTGTTTCCTGAATACAATGATAATGTATACCTGAGTTTGCGCAATGTGGAAAAAGTGAATAGCGCATTATTGGCTGATGTAAATACTTATGATATTGTAAATGCAGATGTGCTGGTGATTTCAGAAAGTGCAGCAAAAGTTTTCTCTGAAAATCATACTGAAGAATAATCAATCAGAATTTCAAATAAAATCAAATGAAACTGTCAGAAGTTTTAATAAAGCCGATACTCACAGAAAAAGCAAATTCCCAACAGGAAAAACTGAGGAGATATGCTTTTAAGGTGAATAAAAAGGCAAACAAGCTGGAGATCAAAAAAGCAGTGGAAGGATTTTACGGGGTGACAATCGTAGATGTGAACACAGTAGTTGTTCCCGCAAAACACAAATCCCGTTTTACAAAGGCCGGTGTGGTAGAAGGCAGAAAGCCATCTTACAAAAAGGCATTGGTTACACTGGCTGAAGGAGAAACCATTGATTTGTATTCTAACATTTAATTACATAATGAATGGCATCAACTGCCGCAAAAGTTGAAACAGAATATGGCACTGAAAAAATATAAACCGATTACAGCAGGAACCCGTTGGAGAATTGGCAACGCATATGTTGAAGTTACCACGGATGCCCCTGAAAAAACGCTGGTTGAAAAAGTAAAAGCAACCGGTGGTAGAAATGCACAGGGAAGAAGGGCAATGCGTTATATTGGCGGCGGTCATAAAAAAATGTACCGCGTTATTGACTTCAAAAGGAGCAAGAAAAATATCCCTGCAAATGTGGCATCTATTGAATATGATCCGAACCGCAGTGCATTCATCGCCTTGTTGAATTATAAAGATGGGGAAAAAAGATATATCATAGCCCCCCAGGGTTTGCAGGTAGGCGCTACCGTTATATCTGGTGATGATGTAGCCCCTGATTTAGGAAATGCATTACAGATGAAGTTTATGCCACTTGGTACAAACGTACATAATATCGAAATGCAGCCCGGACAAGGTGGTAAATTGGTACGTAGTGCCGGGACTTCCGCCCAATTGACCAACAAGGAAGAAAAATATGCTGTTCTCAAAATGCCTTCAGGTGAATTGAGAAAAGTGTTGATTAACTGTTTTGCAACTGTTGGAGTTGTTTCAAACAGCGACCACAATTTGCAGAGCATGGGTAAAGCAGGCCGCAACAGGTGGAGAGGCATTCGCCCGAGAAACCGTGGTGTTGCTATGAACCCCGTTGATCACCCAATGGGTGGTGGTGAAGGTAAAGCTTCTGGCGGTCAGCCTCGTTCAAGGAGTGGCCAATACTCAAGGGGCTTGAAAACAAGAACCAAAGGAAAAGGAACTGATAAGTTCATTATCCAGAGAAAGAACGGAAAAAAACTATCACAATAAAATTTTGAACTGGTAATCTGATTCATTATCATATTATCGAATTATCAAATCATAAATTAACATGGCTCGTTCAATTAAAAAAGGTCCTTATGTTGATGTGAACCTCGAAAAAAAGGTGAGTGACATTAATGAAGGCAAGGCAAAGAAAGGTGTTATCAAAACCTGGAGCCGCCGTTCAACTATAACGCCTGAATTCGTTGGTCATACATTGGCAGTACATAACGGGAATAAATTCATTCCGGTTTATGTAACGGAATTTATGGTTGGTCACAAACTCGGGGAGTTTGCACCTACAAGACAATTCAAAGGACACTCAAGTAAAAAGATAGCATAATAACAGTTGACGGTTATCAGTTGGCAGTAGTTTTATAGCTGCAAAATGATAACTGCGAGCTGCAAACTAATAAAAATGGAAGCAGTAGCTAAATTGAGAAATTACCCGACATCACCCCGCAAAATGCGTTTGCTGGCTGATGAGATTCGTGGTTTGAATGTAGAAAAAGCATTGGCTTTGTTGGAACATCATCCACAACACTCCTCAACCCCTCTTCACAAATTATTGTGGAGCGCTGTAAAAAACTGGGAGCAAAAAAATGAAGGGCAAAGTGCTGCAGATGCGGGGCTTATTGTCAAGACGATATTTGTTGACGGGGCCAGGGTATTGAAACGTATGCGCCCTGCACCTCAAGGCCGCGGGTATCGTGTGCGTAAACGCAGCAACCATGTTACTGTAATCGTAGATTCAAAAGCAATTGCCGAAACAAAAAATTAATAAAACACATTAAAGCATAATATGGGTCAGAAAACAAATCCTATTGGTGCAAGACTCGGTATCATCCGTGGTTGGGAATCTAACTGGTTTGGAAGCAAAAAGGACTATGCATCCAAATTGATTGAAGATAATAAAATCAGGACTTATCTCAACGCACGTATCAATAAAGGCGGCATTGCAAAAATTGTTATTGAGCGTACGCTTAATAAACTGATCGTTACCATCCACACCTCAAAGCCTGGTATTATTATCGGTAAAGGTGGCGGTGAAGTTGACCGTATAAAAGAAGAATTGAAGAAACTCACCGGTAAAGACGATGTACAGATCAATATCCTGGAAATCCGCCGCCCAGAACTGGATGCAAACATTGTTGCAGATACGATCGCGAGACAAATCGAAAACCGTATTAATTATAAACGTGCTATTAAAATGGCAATCGCTTCTTCATTGCGCATGGGCGCCGAAGGTATTAAAGTGAAAGTGAGCGGCCGTTTAGGTGGCAATGAAATTGCACGTTCTGAAGAAATCAAACAAGGAAGAACTCCGTTGCACACATTGCGCATGGATATTGATTATGCAAGCGTATTTGCACAAACTGTATATGGAAAAATAGGTGTGAAAGTGTGGATATGTAAAGGCGAAGTATTATCCAAAAGGGACCTGAACCCGAACTTCGTGGGTGGTAAAGAAGTTGGCGGACAAGGTGGAGACAGAAGGGATGGTGGAAGAAGAGAAGATTTCCGGGGAGAAAGAAGAGAAGGTGGCAGAGGAGAAAGAAGAGAAGGCAGTGGCAGACATGGTGAAAGAAGAGGCGGTGGCGACAGAGGTGGGCGCGGCGGTGAGAGAAGGCGTTAATTAACAAATATGAAAATGGCTTAATGACACAGCATTGAGCAATTGAGAAATTTTCAAATTGAGAAATTAAATAAAATGTTACAACCGAAAAGATCAAAACATAGGAAAGCGCAAAAGGGAAGGATTCGCGAAGTGGCAAAAAGAGGGAGCTCCATTGCCTTTGGCTCTTATGGATTGAAAGCGCTTGAAGCAATATGGCTTACTAATCGTCAGCTGGAAGCAGCGCGTCAGGCACTAACCCGTCACATGAAACGTGAAGGTAATGTTTGGATCAGGATATTTCCAGACAAGCCCATTACCAAGAAACCTCTTGAAGTGAGAATGGGTAAAGGTAAAGGTAACCCTGAGTATTGGGCAGCTGTTGTTGAACCTGGAAGAATATTATTTGAAGCTGATGGTGTAACAGAACAGGTAGCAAAAGAGGCGTTGTTATTAGCTGCACAAAAGCTTCCTATTAAAACAAAATTTGTTGTGCGTCGTGATGTGGTTGCTATCACTGCTGCCAAGTAAGAATAATTTATAAAAGATATACAATGTCCAAGAGAATTGATTTTGTAAAAAGCCTGAAGGATTTAAATGAAGTGGATTTGAAATCGCGCATCCAGGAAGATGAATTGAGATTGAAGAAACTGGAATTTGCGCATGCAATTTCTCCATTAGAAAACCCAATGAGCATCCGCTCTTTGAGAAAAGACATCGCAAGGCTTAAAACGGAATTGAATAAAAAGAAAGCAAAAGCATAATGTGAAAATAGCTCAATAGCTTAATTGCACATTGAGGAATTTTCAAATTTTCAAATTAAATACAATGGTTGAAAGAAATTTGCGTAAAACAAGAACGGGTGTGGTAAAAAGCAGCAAAATGGATAAGACCATTACTGTTGCTGTTGAAAGAAAAGTTAAACACCCTATTTATGGAAAGTTCGTGAAGAAAACAACGAAGTTTCATGCGCATGATGAAAAAAATGAGTGCGGAGTAGGGGATATTGTAAAAATTATGGAGAGCCGCCCTTTGAGTAAAACAAAACGTTGGAGGCTGGTAGAGATCGTAGAGAAAGCAAAATAGCAAGAAGCTACGAGCTTCGGGCCGTAGAATAAAAGAACAAATTGAATTAATAATTGCTCATAGCTCGAAACTGATTGCTCGGAGCTATAAGTTCAAAGCTTAAAAAAATGATTCAGCAGGAAACCAGGTTAAATGTAGCAGATAACAGCGGTGCAAAAGAAGTTCTTTGTATTCGTGTGCTTGGCAACAGTGGCCAGGATTATGCTAAGATCGGTGATAAGATTGTTGTTACTGTAAAAGATGCTTTGCCTTCCGGTGGCATAAAAAAAGGTACCGTTACCAAAGCTGTGATTGTGCGCACAAAAAATAAACTGCGCAGAAAAGATGGTTCATACATCAGGTTTGATGATAATGCAGTAGTGTTGCTGAACCAGGCGGAAGAACCAAGGGGCACCCGTATTTTCGGGCCTGTAGCGAGAGAGCTTCGTGATAAGGGATACATGAAAATTATTTCATTGGCACCTGAAGTACTTTAACTATTATGCATCAGGTGAAACACCTGAAGTATCAAAATTAGAAACCTGCGGTTCGCTTTAAGCGTTTCGCGTTAAGTATAAAAATATGAGTAACAGATTTAAGCCAAAGTTTAATATTAAAAAGGGCGACAATGTTGTAGTGATTGCCGGTGATGATAAAGATGTGAAGAAACCCCGTAAGGTACTGGAAGTTTTTCCTGATAAGGGAAGGATTTTAGTAGAAGGGGTGAATATTGTAACCCGGCACACCAAGCCCTCAGCACAAAATACCAGGGGGGGAATCGTGAAAAAAGAAGCCTCCATTCACATTTCGAATGTAATGTTATGGGATGCAAAAGCTGGCGAAGCCACCAAAGTGAAACGTACCCGGGAGAATGGAAAATTAGTTCGTATATCAAAAAAATCAGAGGGGGTAATTAAATAATGAGTACAGTAAAATACACTCCGAGGCTAGTTGAGAAATACAAAAAAGATGTAGTTCCTGCATTAATGAAAAAGTTTGGATACTCTACAGTTATGCAGGCTCCTAAGCTGGAAAAAATTTGCCTGAACCGTGGTGTGAACGGCGCAGTGAGCGATAAGAAATTAGTAGATGTAGCTTTGGATGAGCTAACATTGATCACCGGGCAGAAAGCAGTCTCTACGATGTCGAAGAAGGATATTTCCAACTTCAAGTTGAGAAAAAATATACCGATCGGCGCAAGGGTAACACTGCGAGGTGAGAAAATGTATGAGTTCCTCGACAGGTTGGTATCAACAGCATTGCCACGTGTGCGTGACTTTAAAGGGGTGAATGAAAAATCATTTGACGGTCGCGGCAACTATACGTTGGGCATCACAGAACAGATCATATTCCCTGAAATTGATATCGATAAAGTGACAAAGATCACGGGTATGGACATCACCTTCGTTACTACTGCAAATACCAATGAAGAGGCATATGAGTTGTTGAAAGAATTAGGTATGCCGTTCAGGGACGCAGCTAAAAAAAATTAATTCTAAATTTTAAAACAGAGAATAAACATGGCTAAACTGTCAGTAACAGCCAGGCAGAAAAAAAGAGAAGCGTTGGTAGCAAAATATGCTGAAAAGCGTGCTGCATTAAAAGCTGCTGGCGATTACCAGGCGCTGGATAAGCTTCCGAAAAACGCATCGCCTGTTCGTTTAAAAAACCGTTGCCAGTTAACAGGCAGACCGAAAGGTTACATGAGATATTTTGGTGTTTCCAGGTTGATGTTCCGTGATATGGCTTTGGCCGGAAAAATTCCAGGAGTAAAAAAAGCGAGCTGGTAAAAAATCGGCTGTTGTCAGTCTGTAGACTGACAACCGAGGCAAAAGAAATTTTTAAAATTATTCAAAGAGATAAAAATGGTTACAGATCCAATTGCAGATTTTTTGACAAGAGTGCGCAATGCGCAAATGGCTAATCACCGTATTGTTGAAATCCCTGCCTCTAACCTGAAAAAGCGTATAACTGAAATTTTGTACGATAAAGGATATATCCTGAAGTATAAATTTGAGGATGATAGTAAACAAGGTGTGATCAAGATTGCGTTGAAATATGATCCGCAGACGAAAGAGCCGGCTATCAAATCACTGGAAAGGATTAGCCGTCCGGGCCTTCGTCAATATGCAAGCCCTGCTGAATTTATACGTGTGAAAAATGGTCTGGGTATTGCAATCATTTCAACATCAAAAGGTGTAATGACAGATAAGGAAGCTAAATCCCAGAACGTAGGTGGCGAAGTTCTTTGCTATGTGTATTAATGGGTAGAACCTGGATTTACAGGATTAAAAGGATTTTTTGAGATAATAGTTCCTGATACATTAAGCCTTTCATATCAAGGCTGACCGGTCAAAGAACTGAAAACTACAAACTATAAACTACAAACTGATATGTCTCGTATAGGAAGAAAACTGATACAGGTGCCAAACGGGGTAACCGTTGCCGTTAGTGCAGATAATGTAATTTCCGTGAAAGGGCCTAAGGGTGAATTGAAACAGGCGCTTGACCGCGATATCAAAGCAGAAGTAAAAGACGGCCATATTGAGTTTTCAAGACCAACTGACCAGATCCGCCATCGCGCATTGCATGGCTTGTACAGGGCTTTAATCTCCAATATGGTTAAAGGCGTAACCGATGGCTATAAAAGACAACTGGAATTAATTGGGGTAGGTTTCAAAGCTTCTAACCAAGGCAACCTTTTAGATCTTTCATTAGGTTATTCTCATAATATTATTTTCGAAATACCGAAAGAACTAAAAGTGGCTACAGCCCAGGAGAAAGGGGAGAACCCGAAGATATCTTTGGAAGGAATCGATAAACAGCTGATCGGTCAGGTTGCTGCCAAAATCCGCAGCCTGCGCAAACCTGAACCTTACAAAGGAAAAGGTGTTCGCTATGTGGGAGAAGTGGTTCGTAAAAAAGCTGGCAAAGCCGCTGGTAAATAATTGAATAACCTGAAAATTATACAATTGCTCCAATTGACTGCATATCGGGCAATTCAGAAGTTTTCAAATTAAATCCTGGCAGTATCAGGATTATAAAATATAAATCATGGACAAGAAAGTTATTAAGAAGCAAAAAATTCAGTACCGTATCCGTAAAAAGATTACCGGTTCTTCACAAAAGCCAAGATTGTCAGTATTCAGAAGCAATAGTGATATTTATGTGCAGTTGATTGATGATATTGATGGCAAAACAATAGCGGCAGCTTCTTCTCGTGATAAAGATATTGCAGCTGGTAAAGGTACTAAATCCGATAAAAGCAAATTAGTAGGTGCAGCCATTGCCCGTAAAGCAAATGATCTCGGTATTAAAGAATGCACGTTCGATCGTGGTGGCAACCTTTATCATGGCCGGGTAAAAGCTGTAGCAGAAGGGGCACGTGAAGGAGGATTGAAATTCTAAAATAATAATCGAAAAATTTTCAAAGCATACAATGTCAAAAGTAAATTTAAGCAAAGTAAAAGCCGGCGACCTCGAGTTGAAAGAAAAAGTGGTTGCCATCAACCGTGTGGTAAAAACTACAAAAGGCGGACGTGCATTTAGTTTTTCAGCGCTGGTGGTGGTAGGTAATGAAAGCGGTGTGGTAGGTCATGGCCTGGGAAAGGCAAAAGAAGTGCAGGAAGCCATTACTAAAGGAATTGAAGATGCAAAAAAGAATTTGATTAAAGTTCCTATTCTGCATGGCACTATTCCCCACGATCAGCTTGCAAAAGAGGGGGCTGCAAAAGTACTTATAAAACCTGCTGCCCATGGTACGGGGGTGATTGCAGGAGGCAGCATGCGTGCTGTGCTTGAAAGTGCCGGAGTAACTGACGTTCTTGCAAAATCCCTCGGTTCAGCAAATCCGCATAATGTGGTAAAAGCAACTTTTAAGGCATTGGCTTTATTAAGAGAGCCGGTAAGTGTTGCTAAAACAAGGCATTTATCATTAAAGAAAGTTTTTAACGGATAGTTTTCAGTTGATAGCCAACAGCTCCTTATCAACCGTTGGCAATCTTCAGATTAATAATAAGAATACAATGAAAAAGATCAGGATCACTCAGGTTAAAAGTGCAATCGACAGACCGGAACGCCAGAAACTTACATTGAAAGCCCTGGGTTTGAAGAAAATGCACGCATCGAAAGAAGTAGAGGCAACGCCTCAGGTGCTGGGTATGGTGCGCACTGTTGATCATTTGGTAAAAGTGGAAGAAATTAAATAGCAAATTTAAAAATTGCGAAATGACTAATAGAGAAATTACGTCGTTTCCAAATTTTTTATTCGGATAAGCGAGGGGCGATTCCCCGTTGAGTTAAAATCAAATAAAATGAAATTACACACAATCAGGCCTGCAAAAGGCGCTACGCACAAAGAAAGACGTTTAGGTCGCGGTGAAGCTTCAGGTAAAGGTGGCACATCTACAAAAGGTAATAAGGGTCATCAAAGCCGTTCAGGTTTTAAAAACAGGATTGCACATGAAGGCGGCCAGATGCCTATTCAAAGGCGTTTGCCAAAACGTGGTTTCAAAAATATTCATAGAGTTGAATATAATGTTTTCAATCTCGGTCAAATCGATCACCTGGTTGAAAAATATGGCATCCAGGAATTTTCTCCTGAAAACTTATACATTAACGGTCTTATCAGTCAAACTGCATTGGTAAAAATTCTCGGCAACGGCGAATTGAAAACAAAAATAGCTTTCAAAGTAAATGCGGTAAGTGCAAAAGCTAAAGCTGCTATCGAAGAAGCAGGCGGCACCGTAGAAATTCTCAAGTAATTTTTGTGTAACTTGCAAGACACGTAAAATGTGTCTTTTTTGATTTTGGTTCCCAACTAAAAAAATTACAACACTTGTGAAGAAGCTGATTCAAACATTAAAAAATATCTGGGCTATTGAAGAGTTGAAAAGTAAGATCCTTACTACTCTGCTTCTGGTATTTATTTTCAGGGTTTGTACTTATATTACACTCCCCGGGATAGATCCGCATAAGCTCAGCAGTTTATCTGGTGCCAAAAGCGGAGCACTTGGGTTGATTGATGCATTTTCCGGAGGTGCTTTTTTACAAGCCTCAATTGTGGCCCTTGGCATCATGCCTTATATATCTGCTTCCATCTTTATGCAGCTTATGACCATTCTTGTTCCGCAGATGCAGAAAGTTCAGAAAGAAGGGGAGAGCGGTAGAAAGAAGATTAATCAATGGACAAGATATCTTACTGTAATAGTTACTTTCGTTCAGGCTTATGCTTATGTAACTTATTTAAGAACCATGGCCAAGGATGCAGTGATCGATTCCTTTGCAGCTTATCTGTGGATTACTACTCCGATTGTTCTTACTGCAGGCACCTTATTTGTAATGTGGCTTGGGGAAAAGATTACTGATAAAGGATTGGGTAATGGCACTTCACTCATTATTATGATCGGCATCCTGGCAAGGCTCCCAAATGCTTTCAGGCAGGAGCTTACAGCTAAACTGGCAATAGGCAGTGGAGGTATATTGATTTTTGTAATTGAAATCGCCATACTTATTGCTATTATTCTTGGTCTCATTGTGCTCATCCAGGGTGTTCGGAAGGTTCCGGTAAATTATGCAAAGCAGATTGTAGGTAATAAGCAATTTGGCGGTGCAAGACAGTTTCTTCCGTTAAAGGTGAATAGTGCCGGGGTAATGCCAATCATCTTCGCACAGGCGATCATGTTCCTTCCAACGCTGATTTCTTATACCAGTTTTGAAAATAAAGAAGGTATATCCAGGATATTTTCCGATCCAAAAGATTACCTGCACATGATTATTTATTCAGTAATTGTGATTGCATTTACATTCCTGTATACTGCTTTAATTTTTAACCCGAAACAAATTTCAGAAGACCTCAAACGCAGCAACGGTTTCATACCGGGGGTTAAACCTGGTCAGCCCACTGCAGATTATATCGGGGCGGTAATGGATAAAATTACTTTGCCAGGCGCTATTTTATTAGGTGTAATCGGTATACTTCCCGGTTTTGCGCAACGTCTTGGAATTACACAATCATTTGCTTCATTCTTCGGCGGAACATCATTGCTGATTATGGTGGGCGTAATCCTCGATACTTTGCAGCAGATAGAAACGCAATTACTCATGCGCCAGTATGATGGGCTCATGAAAAGCGGAAGGATTCAGGGACGTCAGTCATCAACTATATCCGGCGCTGTTGTATAAGCAGTTAAGGTAAAAGTCAAAAAAATAGTTTAGTTAAGCCTGTTATGCGAACCGCTGACAGGTTTATTTGTAATAGATAGGCAAGTGATCAGTTATACGTAATAAAGGTTTTATTATGTTACTGGCAATATGCTAATATTAAGCATTGTTGTGCCGCATTCCTGTACTGAATCAATTCTAAGCGGCAACGTCGTGCAGAACCAACCGAAAACTTATCAGCAGGTAGTTGTAAATTCGATTAAAATTTCTTGTAATAATTTTGCAGATACCAAATCTTAAATAATCTATTGCTACGAACAACATGATTTACTATAAAACCCAGGCGGAAATTGAACGGATGCGGCAAAGTGCCTTGCTTGTAAGTAAAACGCTTGCTGAGGCAGCAAAAATTGTAAAGCCGGGTATCACCAGTATTTCACTGGATAAATTTATAGGTGATTTTATACGGGATCAAGGTGGCACCCCGTCTTTTTTAAATTACCATGGTTATCCCTTTAACTCCTGTATTTCAGTGAATGACGTAGTGGTGCATGGTTTTCCCAATAAAAATGAATTGAAAGAAGGGGACGTGGTTTCAATTGATATCGGTGTGGTGAAAAACGGCTATCATGGCGATCACGCATATACATTTGCGTTAGGGGAAATACCTGAAGAAATTATCCGGTTGATAAGAGTAACAAAAGAAGCTTTATATAAAGGCATCGAAAAAGCAATAGCAGGGAACCGTATCGGGGATATTTCTTACGCAATCCAGGAACATACTGAAAAAAAATATGGTTACGGAGTAGTCCGCGAACTTGTTGGTCATGGTATCGGAAAAAGTTTGCATGAAGACCCACAGGTTCCTAACTATGGTAAACGGGGAACAGGATTAAAAATGAAAGAGGGGCTCGTTCTTGCTATTGAACCGATGATTAATCTTGGCGCCAGGGATGTTTATACCGAAGCGGATGGCTGGACCGTACGTACCAGAGACCATAAAACATCCGTGCATTTTGAACATGATGTGTGTGTAAAAAGGAATCAGGCCGATATACTTTCTGATTACAGTATTATTGAGCGGGCTGAAAAAGCAAATGCTAATTTATTTACAGCCTATGATTTATCGGTAACCACCTGATCAAACCCTCTCAATAGCTTCCGGTAAATAATTCTCATGTCAAAGAAACTCATTGTTATTGGAGGCGGCGCAGCAGGTTTTTTTTGTGCTGTAAATGCAGCAAAAATGAATCCGGGTATAAAATACTATTCTTGAAAAATCCTCACGATTATTAAGTAAAGTCCGGGTCAGTGGCGGTGGCCGTTGTAATGTGGCACACGCTTGCTTTGATATGGATACCATGATGAAAAATTATCCGCGGGGGCGGCATTTTGTGAAAAAGGCATTTCATCATTTTTGTACAAAAGATACAATTAAATGGTTTGAGGAAAAGGGGGTAAAACTAAAACCGGAAGATGATGGACGAATGTTTCCCGTAACGGATTCTTCACAATCTATTATCGATTGTCTTATCAGGGAAGCTAATAAATACAAGGTTGATATTTTGATGAACGTGCAGGTTGAAAAAGTTGAAAAGTTGAATGATCAATTTCATCTTTGGACTGCTAACCGCCAACTGTTCACTGCGGACTATTTATGCATTGCAACCGGTGGTTATCACAAATCATCCATGTTCAAATGGATTCATGAACTCGGGCATGCAATTGAGGAACCTGTTCCTTCATTGTTTACTTTTAACCTGCCCCATCATCCTGTCACAAAACTGATGGGTGTTTCACTGCCCGATGTCAGGATAAAGATCGTCGGTTCGAAATTGTCAGAACAGGGGCCATTGCTCATTACACACTGGGGATTAAGCGGGCCTGCAGTATTACGTTTGTCTGCATGGGGGGCAAGGGAACTGGCAAACAAAAGCTACGAGTTCGAAATAATGGTGAATTGGCTTCCGGCTTATGATGAGCAGGCATTGAAAGAAAAATTCCTGGAGATAAGAGCCGATAGCGCCTCGCAAAAGTTAATGAATAAAAACCTTTTCGGTTTGCCACAACGTTTGTGGGAGTTCCATGTACAACAGTCAGGTATACCCGAAAACCTGCGATGGGGCGACCTGCCGGGTAAATTGCAGAACAAGCTCATTCAAAACCTCGTTACCGGGCAATTTAAAGTGGTAGGAAAAACAACTTTTAAAGAAGAATTTGTAACTGCCGGCGGTATTAAATTGTCAGAAATTGACCCGAACACAATGCAAAGTAAAATTGTTCCGGGTTTGTTTTTTGCGGGGGAAGTGATGGATGTGGATGGAATTACGGGTGGTTTCAATTTTCAACATGCTTGGACAAGCGGCTTCATTGCTGCTAAATCTGTTTCAATGATTCGCTAATAGCTTTATCAATGTTCTGCAGACCTCTTTCAAAAACTTCACTTTTTTCCCAACCGAAACCTAATCTGAAACTCCTTTTGCTTTGTTCGAACCAATGCCCGGGCCCTACGTAGGTTTTGTAATTTTTCAGCAGAACAGTATAAAATTTTTCAGTATCCAATTCAACCTCTTTTTTAAATTTCGGAAAGCAAACCACACCACCTGATGGTTCAATCCATTCGAGGTGCTGATGATCTTTGATCCAATTTTTTAAAATATGGAAATTGTTGCTGACCTCTTTTTTGATTCCCGGAAAATATTTTTCTTTATTCAACAGGTATTGATAAGCAATTTCCTCGTCTACAACAGAATTGCAGATATGCATTTGCTCTTTTGCTGCCAGAAAAAGGTCTTGCAGGTTTTTATCCTGCGTAATCAGCCAGCCCAGCCTTATGCCCGGGATTCCATAGGCTTTTGAAACGGATGAAACGCTGATGACTTTTTTGTTTAGTGAAGCAGCTAATGGAGCCGGGAGCTGAAAGGAAATATCCCGGTAAGTTTCATCAACCAGTAAATAGCAATCGCTTTCTTCAGCAAGTTTTGATAATGCAACAAGTTGCGGTTCACTGAATATTGTTCCCGTTGGATTATGCGGTGTGGTAATGCTGATGAGTTTTGTATTGGGCTTAATGGCTGATTTTAGTTTTTTAATGTCAAGTGCATATTTTTCTTCAAAACGTAAATCTGTAAAACTAATTTCGCAACCAATTGCCACTGGTGTTTCAATATTGGTTGCATAATTCGGTCGAACGACAATCAGGTGATCGCCTTTGGTGAGTAATGAAGAATGGATAATGAATAACGCACCGGCGGCCCCGACAGTTAACAATATATCATCTGCAGAAATGGTTTCATATTCATCAGCAATCAGTTTCCTTAAAGCAGGTTTACCGATGTGATCACCGTAAGCAATGGCGAGGTGATTGAGGTTGATATTGATTTCGTTGAATAAAACATCCCTTACTGAACTTTCAGCAAGATTACATTCAATAGAATCATAACCTAGGTTTTCGGGAGATTCTATTTCAATTGGCATTCGTTTGTATTGCATGGCTTTTAAAGATACAATACAAACGAATATTTCTTCAGAATTTACTTCAGCGCTTTGGGTTTTTCCGGCATACCTTTTCCTGTCGTGATGAATTTGTGCAAACTTTGCTTAATATAAAAATCCCATCCTTTTTCACAATTGGTATAACATTCAACTGCCGGGGTTAAGCCAATATGTTCCATATCAATTATTGTTTCTTTATGTTTTTCTGAAATTGTAAAAACAACTTTTGTATCGTTCCATTCCTTCTTATCTTTTATCCAATGCAGGTAACAATCGGTAACATGCCAAACCGTTTTTTTTCCGGGAACGGCTTCTGCTATTTTAAATGTTACAAAAGTTTCACCAAAACGCACCGTAAAGACGTTGCCTTTTTTTTGTGTGTTGCCTTCGATATTGGAAGCCCACCATTCATTTACTTTCGCAATTTTTTCAAAGGCATCTTTGGCGTCGGCATTTACAGTGATGCAAGCCTGGTAATTTTTTGGTTTGTTTAAAATTGCTGTTTTCATTTTTTATTTATTTTTTCGTTAAGCAATGATTCCAGCTTCTTTAGTTTGTTTTTCCAGAAGGAATCGAAATAAGTGATCCAGTTTTGCAGTTCGCTAAAGCCATCCTGTTTTAAGGTGCAGTAACGTTCCCTGCCAATATCGGTAATAGAAATGAAACCTGCGTTGTACATGATTTTTATGTGCTTTGAAACAGCGGGCCGGCTCATATCAAAATTTTCTGCGAGTGAATTTATGGTCAGGCTTTCTTTGGAAAGCATTTGCAGCATCAGCCTTCTGCTTGGATCTGCTATTACCTGAAATGCATCAAGCCTTGGGTGTGCCATGTGCTGCTGTATTTATGAGTTCATCAATCTTATTGCCATTTTTCAACCAACCTTCATTCATGGCATTGTAGATATTGATATTTTCCATCAGGCCGCTGTGTTCCAAGTGCAATTCTGTACTGTCACCTTTTGGAGTTAGTGTCCAGCTAACCACAGAATCAAGATTAATTTTACCATCACCCGGTCCTCCTGTCCATGAATACACTAATTTTTTGAGTGGAATAATTTCAAGCACCCTGCAATAAATATTGCCGTCGAAATCGAAATTGGGGATGGGCCTGGTTTTGAATTGAAAATTGTGACCCACAATGGCCTTAAAATCATTCGGCATTAGCCATTGTGCTATTAACTCAGGTTGGGTCAGATACTCCCACACTACTTTTGGTGAATGGGGATATTGAAATGTGTGTTTGATTGTTCTGTTCATAATAAGTAACTTTTAGGTTACTCAAAAATATGCGTAACTTTTGAGTTACCCAAATTTTTTTGACGTTATTTTATATTACGGGGGGGGGTGATGTGTTTATTTAGAAGAATCCTTTTTAAATACACTAAGGAAAAATAATGGCTTTCCTTTGGTGTCGAAAGTTTCCGGATAGCTGTTGCCTGCCAGATTGTAGCAAATAGTGAGCAGTTCATTTTCGAATTTATAAATAGCGGTGAAATGCTTGCCGGTGTTTACTCCTTCTTTACTATAGATGTCGAGCTTGCCGTCAATAAATTTTGCAGTCCCCTTATCTGTACTTTCAGCGACGAAAGTATAGCTCGTATCATTAATAATAAGACGTTGTTTTTCGAAGCTGGCTTCCGGCAATGGGGCCCCGTTTAGTTCCTGTTTAACGGGTATCCAGGTACCGTTTAAATTAGTATTCACATAATTTCTTTTTGCAACAAAAAAGGCGGTATTTGCCAGGAAAATAAGTGCAATTAGAAGTCGCATATAGTTTAATTTTGTTTTAAAAGTTACTACAAATTTCATAATTCTTTTTACCTCTTTTACTGTATCCGTGGGTTAATAATATCCTCTTATTCTTCTTTTAATTCCTTTCAATTTCAATTGAGTATTCTGGCTAACTGAAAAACCGGTTAATATCTTTTGAGTTTTGCCAAAAAAATTTAGCCGGATTAACCTGAGTGCTTATCTTTAGTAAACAGTTTTGCTTTATCTTATGCTGCTATCCTGGCTGTGACAACATTGCTTCAAACTTCAATTCATTAATACCAAAACAGCGTTCATGAAAAGATTCCTGTTCAAAATTTTTTTTGCATTATCCGTGTTTGGCATCACAACAATAGGCTATGCACAGGAGAGACCTGTTGTTATTAAAGGCGCATTAATTTATACAGTTTCAGGCAAGCCAATAGAAAAGGGTGTTTTGATTGTACAAAACGGTAAGATAACAGCTGTTGGTGATGCAAATATTCCTGCACCTGCTGATGCCCAGGTCATTGATGCAAGCGGAAAAGTAATCATTCCCGGTATCGTTGATACGCATTCGCATATCGGCGGACCGGCGGGCGGCGACAACTCAAGTCCACTGAATCCCGAAGTGCGTGTGCTCGACGCCGTTAATCCGGAAAGCAGCGGATTCCGGAAAGCTCTTGCAGGCGGGATTACAACAGTTAATATTATGCCTGGTTCAGGGCATTTAATGAGCGGGCAAACTATTTATGTGAAGTTGCGGGAATCAAATACTGTTGAAGGTATGCTTGAACTAAATGAGAAAGGCGTATATGGTGGAATGAAAATGGCTAACGGTACAAATTCGATGCGCGGCAGCAATGGTTTTCCCGGCACAAGAGCAAAATCGGCTGCGCTTGACCGTGAACTGTTTTTGAAAGCTGTTGAATACAAAAGAAAAACCGACAGCGCCAAAGGTAACCCTGCAAAAATGCCTGAAAGAGACCTGAAGATGGAAGCGTTAGCGGAAGTGCTCGCAGGAAAAAGGATTGTTCATTTTCATACACATAAAATGAATGATGTGTTGACTGTGCTGAGGTTGCAGAAAGAATTTGGCTTTCGTGTAATATTACATCACGTATCGGAAGCATGGAAAGTGATTGATGAGATTGCTAAAGCCGGAGTGCCTTGTTCTATTATCAATATTGATGCCCCTGGCGGTAAATTAGAAGCTATGAATGTTTCTCCGAAAAATTGCGGCCTCCTTGAAAGAGCCGGGGTTGCTGTTGCTATCCATACAGATGATCCGATAACAGATTCAAGATTTTTATTACGAAGCGCGGCCATAGCAATCAGAGAAGGAATGTCGCGTGGAAAAGCCCTGGAAGCGCTTACCCTTGCGGGTGCTAAAATGCTTGACCTGGGAAGCAAGATCGGTTCCATCGAAAATGGAAAAGATGCTGACTTTGTGATTTTATCCGGCGACCCTTTTAGTACATATACACATGTGGAACAAACATGGGTGGAAGGGAAAAAGCGTTTTGACAGGAATAACCCTGCAGATAAACTTTATGCTATAGGAGGATACAAAGTGTATACTCCGGAAAATGAAGCCGATGCCATTCATCATAATGAATGGAATGATGATGACGATGACAAATAATTTCAATTGTTACTGAAAAAACAAGCGCATGAAAAAAATAGTTTTCTCTATAAGTTTCTCAATAATCATTACCCTTTCATTGCAAGCCCAGATTGCCGTGAAAGCAGATAAAATTTATACATCGGCAGGGGAACCTGTTAATAATGGGATTGTGCTGATTAGGAATGGTAAAATAGAAAAGATAGGTAATTCCGGATCGGTTAAAATTCCATCTGGATACACTGTTTATGAAGCCAAATTTGTTACACCTGGTTTGGTGGATGCAAGAAGTGAAGTCGGGTTATCGGGTGACCTGAATATTCCTACAGACCAGGATCAACTGGAGAAATCAAATCCTATTCAACCTGAATTAAGGGCTGTGGATGCATATAATCCTGATGACACATTGGTGGGTTACCTGCGTATAAATGGTGTTACAACAATTCATACCGGCCATGGCATTGGTGCATTGGTAAGCGGACAAACTATGGTGGTGAAAACAAAACCAGGTTTAATCGATGCAGTTACACTTGTTCCTGTAGAGATGTTGGCTATGTCGCTGGGAAATTCTGTAGAAAGCAATTACAATTCCCCTGGTACTTCCGCCAAGGAAATTGCCATGCTCAGAACTGAATTGATCAAAGCACAGGCTTACCAGCTAAAGACAGATACTACCAAAGATGACGGTAAGAAACCCGCACGAGACCTGAAAATGGAAATGCTTGGAAAATTACTGAAAGGCGAACTGAAAGCATTAATATATGCGAATAAGTCTACTGAAATTATTTCTGCAATCAGGTTGGCAAAAGAATTTAACCTGAAGCTGGTGCTTGAAAGCGCTGCAGAGGCTTACCGGTTGATTGATGAAATAAAAAAGTCAGGGGCAGAAATAATTGTTCATGCAACAATGGCAAGGCCCTATGGCGATATGGAAAATATGACGATGGAAAATGCAGCCATACTCACTAAAGCAGGTATCCCTGTTTCTATTGAAAGTGGCTTTGAAGGGTATGTCCCTAAAACGAGAGTGGTGTTATTCGAAGCTGCTGTTGCAGCTGCCAACGGAATGCCATGGGAGGAAGCATTAAAAGCAGTTACGATTAATCCGGCAAAATTACTTGGTCTGGATAAAAAGATAGGTTCCATAGAAAAAGGGAAAGATGCTGACATTGTTCTGTATGATGGGGACCCATTTGAGTATACCACGCATGTTTGCAAAGTGATTATTGACGGGCAACTGGTAGCCAATAATTGCAATCAGTGAAATAACTGAACTGGTTTTGGTTTGTATGTTAACATGAGGATAGCTATGCAATAAACTTAAAGTAACCGGGATTTATAAATAGGGATAAATAAATGATCATGATGTTGGTTGCTGTTTGAAAAAAAGTTTGTTTTAAAATCCCGCTTCATTCTGCCAGATACGGATCTTTTATTTTTTTGTGCTGATAACTGATTTCTGAGAAAGTCACTTCACATTTTTCTCCTGTCGGGGACTGTGCCAAAAAGCCGATGCTCAGAGGCTTTGATAAGTCGAATTGCAGGTGCCGGATCAGAAACCATTGCTTGTTATCAGCGGAATAATATAATGTGATTACATTGCCTGCCTTTGCTGCTTTATAATAAACATCATTATTATTAATTTCAACTGAATTGCAATCATCGGAAACCCCCTTTGTTACAACGCTCACGATCCTGTGCGCACCGGTATAATCTTTTTCAAAACAAAATTTCACCCAATCTAAACTATCCCATTTCAAAACAATCGCACCGCCGTCCCACTTGCTGGAAAATGAATGATGAATTAATGCGGAAAATACAAAATCATTATCTGGCTTAAAAAGTAATTTTGGCGCATTATCGGTATTATAAGTAACATTAGGGTCCCTGAACATATCTGTTTTCGAGCCGGCTATGATTTTTATACTGTTATTATTTGCAGCATAATTCAGTGGTTTGTTCTCCCAGAACAGTTTGAAAGGAATAGCCTGAATTTCTACAGGGTTATTTTTTTGCGCTTTGGAAGTATAACTGTTCAACATAAAAATGAATAAAGCCGGCAGAAGTTTTATGTTTTTTATCGGGTTCATATTCGTGCATTTTGTAATTGAGAAAATAGTTTTGATGTGTTAAGGAAGTGCATTTTTTTGTGCGTGCTGATGATTAGTTGCTATGATGATGATTTATGACTGTAAACTAAATGAACGGTTGCTTATTTATTTGTGGGTTTTTTATAATAGCAATTTCCGGAAATTAATAACCGCAAAAATTATTCTGCAGCTATCGCTTTTTTAAAGGTAGGCTTTGGTAGTTCATTAAAAGCATCAATAATCATTATAGCCTGGTACCATGAATAAGCGGGTGTGCCTATAAGTTTGTCATAGTTGCTGTTAAAAAAATTTTCTTTGTTGTAACCCTCGGGCACAACACCTGATATGCTTGCGATTGTCATTTTGCAACCGCTTAAAATTAAACCCGGCAATGAGGCGTCCATCTTTCGCCAATATGCCGCCGCAATACGGTTGGCGGCCATTTCAGATTTATAATGGTCTCTTTTCAGGCGTTGCCCTGTTGCCCACCAGTGCCCCAGCTCGTGAATAAAAACCCATTGATATATTGATTTTTCAAAATAACTTTTTCCCGTTTCTCCCTTACCGATCTGTTTTGCTGCTGCATTAAAGAATTCTTTAAGCTCCGGTTTCATTGTTTCCCAGTCGCTCATTTCAAGCTTATTGGCCGAGTCATCGTAATTCCCAAATGAAGGCGGGTTGTTGAATACGATGGCCGGTGCCGACAATTTGGGAATAAAACCCAAAGATTTTATTTTATTAATAAAATCATCTCTTTGTTTTGTCAGTTTTTTTATGGCAGCATTAGTTGATTGTGCTTCGGCAGTAAAATAAAAACAGGCAGTAATCAGTAAAATTATTCCCGTAATGTTTACCAGGTTTTTTTTCATATGCAGACAGAATTTAAAAACGATAAAGATCAGGCTGTGCATAGATATGTTTAATTATCCATATTTTTTAATCACGATCAATGCATGCAATTTTGCAAATTGCTATTCTAAATTTACAAATGTTCCGGAATATGAACATAACAGGTTTTGCCAGGAGGCGGTGCTTATTAAAAATTTTGCATGATTAATAATGCAAGGGGTTCATCACAATGAGAATTTTCCATGAAGCTCAAACAGCTTTGGTTAAATGTTTAATGAAAATACGATAATATAATTTCGAAAAACAGGGGAGAAGGAATTTGCCCGATTGTTTTTTGCAAAGGAATAACGGCAGAGAAATTAAGATCAGCATTTTTTTGGAAGCGGACCCCCCCCCCCGTCCAGCGCATAACCCACGAAGCTGGTGCTTTTTGAAAAGCCTGCTGTGTCAGTATAACCGGTATTTATAAAACTCATTCCTCCGCCGATATAAAAGCCAAATCGTGCTGTGGATTTACCGGTTGCATTCAGGCCAAAATTATAATGGGCCAGTACCGGGACTCCCAAAAACAAATTGATTTTACCCCCATTTGCGTTGCCCGTATTTGGCGGTGTTGAATTGCTATATGCAGACAATAATACTATTGCAGGAATAATGATGCCGCTGCCTATTTTATCTTCAATGCCTATCTTGATGTTGGTACCGAGTGAAAAAGATGAGTTATTCGTTTCAAAAATATTTTCATGGAGTATGAAGGATAATCCTCCTGCAACGCTGCTGTAGGAGTTAAAGCTGGCGCCCGTATAACCGATGCCGGAGTGTTCCTGGGCGGATAAAGGACTTGATAATATCAGCAGGAAAAAAAACGACAAGGTTAGTCTGATTGTTTTCTTGTGCATCAAAAATTCAAATTGCTTTTGAATGCGAAACATAAAAATGAAGCCTAACCGAATTTAAGCAGAATAAACGAGGTAATCCGGCAGGTACTGTTAACGTAACGTAAATGAGGGCGGTTATATTCGCTTTTAACTGATATCCGGTTTGACGAGAGGTGAATGCAGCGTTCAGAACTTGCGCACAATGTTTTTTTGATGAGCCATTGCAGAAACCCAACGCCTCAACAAAGTCCTGCCAGGTTGAAGAAAACAGATGCGGATAACCGAAAGCAATTTGTGGTTACAACAACATGCGCATTTCAACAACATGCTTGGCAAACCCTACTTTTTCATAAGCCTTCAAGGCGGGCAAATTGTTATGATAAACCAACAGCCTGAACTCGTGCACATTTCTTTCATTTGACCAACCAATCAGTTCCTGTAAAATTTTCTGGTTGATGCCTTTGCCCCGATGTTCAGGCGCCACATACATCATGCCCAAAAAAGCATGTTGGTCGTGCTTAAGATAATGTTCCGCTTGCACAATCTTTGCATATCCCGATGCGATGATGGTATGGTTTATTTCTGCAACGATCAAATAAGTATTTTCTGCCGTTATCATTTTTTGCAGGTCGTGATAATAAGTCGGCTCGGTTTTTAATGTAATATCAAACGGCCTTTCTGCGTCGATGATGTGTTGTTCGAATTCCAAAAGCACAGGCATGTCATGCGCTGTCGCTTTTCGGATGATCATTTGTTCTTCTTTCATTTGGATAAACAAGACACGTTATAAAGTATTCAAGCTACAGTTTTTTCCTGAGGCAGTTTAAAATTTCTTACGTTCTCGCCGTCATTCCTGCGCAGGCAGGAACCTTTGGCTGCAATCTCAGCAAGCTTTTCCAAAGCTCAGTCATGTTTTATAAAATTTAGCAGCGATTTATAGCTTTGGAAAAGCTTTTTCGTGAATAATTTTTTGCTTAATAAATATGCAAGAGCAGATTCCTGCATACGCAGGAATGACGGTAGCCCTTGGTGCAATTGCAAAAATGATTTATAATTGAAGTTCTAAAAAGTTTTAATTCTTCTTGAAAATAGAAGTTAAGTTGCTGTATTTTTTGTTCTTTAAATATTCCGCTTCTAATTTTTGAACTAAAGTAAGAAGGGTCATGTTTAAGTCTGCGAATTCTTTTAGGCATTCTTTTAAATAATCTATAGTTTAAGGTTTGCAATGAAGTTTTTCTTGACCACTTTCATCATCTTTAATTAATAAAAACGTAAAGGTTTTGAAGTCTGAATTTTTATCAAAAAGTAATTTTAAGTGTACTAAATCATTTCTGACAATTTTAAATTCCCAGAATTTTTCAAGCTTATCTTTATATTCTTCATAATAATGTGGTTTATATTTTTTCAAGTCTGAGATTGTACATTCAATTTTATTATGCATTCTCATCTCATCACTGTTAAATCGTCGAATTTGATTCATTGGGGTCTTAAGCGCAATACATCATTAGATATAGCAAAGTAAATTCGATATCGCAAGCCATCATTAAAAAACGTCCTCTAATATCAATTGCTACAATAGTTTCAAAATTATCATATACGGGCACATATCCTTTTGGTTGCATATTTTAAATTTTAAAAAGTTTTGCAAATAAAAGTCTATCATTTTCTATTGCGGCTTATATTCGAAGTTGAGTTATTGTATTTTTTACTTCTTAAGAAGAAATCGGTAAAGAAACTTGCGGAGGAAACTAAGCTCACCCTCCAAACCACCGATGAACGGAGCGTCGCAACAATGCTCAATCAGGGCCAAATTCTCAGGTGTCAGAATGTAGTGAAAGACTTCCGAAGTTTTAAACTTCGGAAGTCTTTCACTAATTTCTCCAAAGAACTGGAAACCATAGACTCAAAACCCGAAACTAAATCGCTGAAAATGCCCGAAATCCCTGCATTTTCCCTATCTTTGCAGCCCGTTTAAAAAATCAACGGGTTTTATTATGTCAGAAAACAATATTGTTAACTCAAACGCTGAAGCACAGGAGCCTGCTGCCGTTGCAGAGGTTACAGCGACAACAAATGCACCTGCGCAAAAAGTGGCAGAGCTACAACCTGCTACCGCCCACGATGACTTTGACTGGAGTATCGACAAACGCAACGTTACCCCTTACACGAAAGAAGAAAAACAGAAGTACGACCATGTTTACGAAAATACTTTCGTAACCATTACTGACAACGAAATGCTGAAAGGCACAATTGTGGCGCTCACGAAGACTGATGTAGTGATTAACATCGGCTTCAAAAGTGACGGGCTGGTTTCACTGAATGAATTCCGTGACACGCCGGGCTTGAAAATCGGTGATGAAGTGGAAGTGATGGTGGTGGAAAAAGAAGACCGCGAAGGCCATCTGCACCTGAGCCGCAAACAGGCACGCATTACCCGTGCATGGGAGCGCATTGTAGAAGTGCACAAAACAGGCGAAGTGGTTACGGGTACTGTTACCAGCAAAACAAAAGGCGGCCTGATTGTGGATGTTTTCGGAATGGAAACATTCCTGCCGGGCTCACAAATTGACGTGAAACCGGTTACTGATTACGACCAGTTCGTAAATAAAACAATGGAATTTAAAGTGGTGAAGATCAATGAAACCATTAAGAACGCCGTTGTATCTCACAAAGCGCTTATAGAAAGCGATATCGAAGCACAACGTGCCGAGATCATGAGCAAACTGGAAAAAGGACAGGTGCTTGAAGGAACGATTAAGAACATTACTGATTTTGGCGCATTCATGGACCTCGGTGGTTTGGATGGGTTATTATATATCACCGATATTAGCTGGGGAAGGATTTCTCATCCGAGCGAAGTATTGAAACTCGACCAGAAACTGCAAGTGGTTGTGCTTGATTTCGATGACGGTAAAAAACGCATCAGCCTTGGTCTGAAACAACTCACCCCCCATCCATGGGATGTGCTTCCGGAAAACATTCACGAAGGCGCTATTGTAAAAGGCAAAGTAGTGAATATCGAAGATTACGGTGCATTCCTGGAAGTATTGCCTGGTGTTGAAGGTCTTGTTCACGTGAGCGAGATTACATGGGCAAACACACCCATCAATGCAAAAGAATTCTTCAAACTGGGTGATGAGCACCAGGCTAAGGTGGTAACACTTGATAAGGCCGCACGCAAAATGAGCCTCTCTATCAAACAACTGAGCGAAGACCCCTGGAGTACTATTGAAACGAAATTCCCGCAGGGAAGCAAGCACACCGGGTTGGTAAAAAATATCACTCCTTATGGCGTGTTCGTGGAACTGGCCCCAGGTATCGGTGGCATGATCCACATCAGCGACCTGAGCTGGCTGAAACGTTTCAATCATCCTTCTGAATATACAAAGGTTGGGCAAAATATTGAAGTGGTTATCCTGGGCATCGACAAAGAAAACCGCAAACTGCAGTTAGGGCACAAGCAACTGGAAGAAGATCCATGGAACGCACTGGAGCAAACATTTGCTATTGGCAGCGTTCATGAAGGTACGGTAACACGTAAAGATGATAAAGGTGCGTTGGTACAACTGCCTTATGGTCTCGAAGGTTTTGCCCCTAACCGTCATCTTTTCAAAGAAGATGGCAAGCAGATCGGCGCTGATGAAAATGCTCCATTCATGGTTATTGAATTTGACCGTAATGAAAAGCGCATTGTACTTTCTCATACCCGCATCTGGGAACAGGCAAAGAACGATGAGAAAGAAGCTGCAAAGAAAGAGGCAAGGTCCGAAGCAGAACAGGCACGCAAAGCTGTTAAGAATATCCAGAACAAGGTGGAAAAACCTACTCTCGGAGATCTTGGCGCTTTAGCGGGTATCAAAGAAAAACTGCAACAGGAAGAAAAAGGTGCAGCTAACAGCGAAGAAAAAAAGCAATAAGAGAAGAACACATACACAGTTCACTCTAAGCCCTGCGAAAGCAGGGCTTTTTTTAATTGTACAAGTATTCCGTTGTGCAATTACTCAATGAAACTCCCATTAATTGTATTATTAGGCTATTGTGCTTATACTAACAAATTGCTAACGCAAACAGCTTATTTTTTTCTTAATTTCAGTATATGAAAAAATGGGTGCTTTCTTTTTTTCTTGTTTACAGTCATGTACTTGCCGCGCAAAAGAACCAGCAGAATACTGTCACCGGATCATGGTACGGCAAGGCCGATGTGGATATGAGTGGTATTTATAACAATTATCTCACTGAACTGGTCATTAAACAAAAAGGAGACGAAATAGAAGGCATTTTCGGTTATTATTTCAAAGATGTGTATCAAAGCTTTTTTGTGCACGGCACCTATAATAAAAAAACCAGGGAAATCAGGATTGAAAACATCCCGGTGATTTATTTCGGAACAAATTCCACTATTAACAGCATTGAATGCAATACCGATTTTATAGGCACTTTATTTGTGTCGGCAGTGAAAAGGGGGATTAACGGTCATTTTTATCATGATGGCAAATATAAATACATGTGCCCTGATTTACGGGTAACTTATACACTCGACGAAAATGAAAACCAGGACAGTGCTTTGCACAATAGTATTGCTGCAAAAAAAATATGGAAACCCCAGCCGGATGATTTTATAATAACTGCCACAGAAACAAAAAAAGAAGAGTTTGTCAATAATCAGGGGCCTGTAAGAAAACCTGGAAAGGAAGAAGCGCCTGTAATGAAGGCTGTAATCGTCACCCCGGAAAAAAATGCAGATGATATACAAAAAATCACTGAAGCGTATAAGCGCAGAAAAAATGTATATGAAAAAGATTTGTATGTGGAATCAGATTCAGTGAAAGTGACTTTTTATGATAACGGGGATATTGATGGGGACAGCATTTCAGTGTTCATGAATAACAGGTTGGTACTCTCACATCAGGGGTTGTCTGCTAAGGCTATTAACCTGTATATGAAATTAGACCATACGACGAACATGAATGAAATCAGCATGTTTGCGGAAAACCTCGGCAGCATTCCCCCCAATACGGCATTGATGATCGTTTCAGACGGCAAAAATCAATATGAAGTATATATGAGCAGCAGCCTTACTCAAAGTTCCACAGTAAGGTTGATCAGGAAGAAGTAATTGAATGTTTTTGTTGCAAAAAAGCATGATGTGATATGAATAACAGAAATAAATGAATGCATATTCCCGGAAAATGTGATTAAGGAATTTTATTTGTTTGTGGCCAACCCAACTTTATGTCCGCTGATAGCATAATAAAGAATGAAAAGATAACAAGGAACCATTATCCAGAACGCTTGTTGCAGTCCGATATGTTTCCCCAGTTCCGCCCATATTTTTGGAAGTATGGCCCCGCCGCCTATGCCGACAATCAATAATGCAGATCCTTGTTTAGTGTATTTGCCTAAGCCGTTTATGGCAAGCGGCCAAAGTGCCGGCCACACCAGAGCATTTGCCAACCCAAGCAAAGCAATAAATAACACCGATGCATAACCGCTGGTGAATATGGCCAATAGGGAAAATATCAACCCGACAATTGCGGAAACTTTTAATGCAGTGGCCTGCGACAAATATTTTGGAATTGCAAAAATGCCCATGATATAACCCATCAGCATGCTTAGCATCGTGTAAGTGGTAAAATGTTTGGCGATATCCAGGCTTATCCCGATTGACTTCCCATAAACCTGTATTATATCTCCTGACATTACTTCAACACCCACATATAAGAACAGGGAAATAAACCCAAGCCACAGGTAAGGGAATTTAAAAATGCCCGACCTGCTTTCAATGGCAGAAGCATTATCTGTTGTTGATGCTTCTTCACCGGATGCTTTTACTTCAGGCAGGCCGGAAAAATAAATGAAAATGCCCAGCGCTGTGAGTACAAGAGCAATAATAATATAGGGAACAATTACCCTGGAGGCCATTGCATTCAATTCAGTTGCTTTTTGTGCAGCATCCAATGTTTTTAACTTTTCAACCAATACTGAAGAATCTTTCAGCATAATTGCACCCATGATCAAAGGGGCAATTGCCCCGGCACCCTTGTTGCAGATACCCATGATGCTGATACGTTTTGCAGCGCTTTCAATTGGCCCAAGGATAGTAATATAAGGATTAGATGCTGTTTGCAGTAAAGCCAAACCGGTTCCGATAATGAATAAGCCTGTAAGAAATAATGTATAGTTTCTTGTCCTGGCGGCGGGAATAAAAACCAATGCGCCAACCGCCATCACCAATAAACCAAGCATCATGCCTTTTTTAAAACCAGTTGCCTTCAACACCCACGATGAAGGGAAAGCCATAACCGCATAGGAAATATAAAAAGCAAATGTTACTAATACAGCGTCAGAAGTGCTCAGTTCACACGCGATCTGCAAATAGGGGATGAGCGTACTGTTCACCCAGGTAACAAATCCGAAAATGAAGAACAATGTGCCGATGATAAACAAAGGGCCAAGAACCCTTTTTTTTTCAATTGCGGTTGCCTGTATCCGTGAATTGGCTGACACTGTATTGGTTTTGATTAGGCAACAATATAATAAAAACTTAATAACTGAAAGTAGAAAAACGTTTGCGTGAAATAAGTACGATAGCGAGTGACATCTTTTTGGGGAGGCGTCTCCTACGCTGCTAAAACAACTCCGGCTGTTTATCATTTCCTTTTTTCTGCTCCCATTCCATTTCAATACTCTTTGTATAATCAACCAGCTTGGTGCCTACAGCTTTCCAGCCCATTACTTCAGCCATTTTTGACACTTTGAATTTTGCTTTACGTACCTGTGAGCCTCGTCCGCTTTGTACCACCAGAATTGGTTCCTCAACAGTTGTTACTTCTCTCAATTCGTTACCCTCTCCTTCTTTAATAAAAAGAAATTTATTGTGCAGTGTTGTGGTTTCAATTTTAAACCGCTTGATATTATACTGCAATTTTTCTTTGTCTAAATAAACAGCAGTAACGATTTTTTCCGGATTGAATTTTTCAATCAGTTTTATTTTTTTGCTTTCAAAACGCTGGGTGAGTTCCGTATCTGTGATTTCATAAGTGCCGTCGTCGTATATCACAAAAATTTTATCATCCGTTTCAAAGCTGCCGAGGAATTGCCCTTTTTCCTCGGTATTCAACCTGCCAAAAGTGTCGTCAAACCAAATTTTACGTCCACTCAGTGTAGCTTTGCCCGCTTCTTTGAATTTCACTGTTTTGATAGGGTATTTGGTAACCTGGTTACCCATGCTGCTGCGCCCTTTTATCTCGAGTGTTTCAAAATAAAAATCAAATTCTTTGATGCGTGCAGTGCAGTTCGGGCTTAAAACCACTTTTACTGTTTCCGCCTCACCGTTAGGGTTAACCGAAAAATAATGCACTTTGCTTTTTTCTTCGCCTTTGGTGAGATCATATTCTTTATCGCGTGTAACACCGGTTACATTAAAACGTTTTGCGAAACTGATGCCGGATTTTCCGTCAGCATAGATCATATTGTATGTAGTGCGCTCATCATTCTTTTGGAAAACGGCTACATGCAAAATGTCTTTCCCGATAAATGTTTTATCAGCTACTTTAACCACTTTCATTTTGCCTGCCTTGGTGAAAGCGATGATGTCGTCCAGGTCTGAACAATCGGCAACAAATTCATCTTTCTTTAATCCGGAACCGATGAACCCGTCTGCACGGTTCACATATAATTTGGTATTGGCAATGGCTACCTGTTTAGCCTGGATGATATCAAATAATTTTATTTCCGTTTTGCGTTCCCGTCCCTTACCATATTTCTTCAGCAGGTTTTCATAGTAAGCAACTGCAAAATCAACGAGATTATTCAAATCATGTTTCACCTGTTTGATATCCGCATCCAACGCTTTTATCTGGGCATTCAATTCTTCAATGTCTAATTTATAAATCCTTCGTACAGGCTTCTCCGTTAACTTTATAATATCTTCCCTGATAATCGCCCTTTTCAGTTGTTTGGTAAAAGGCGCAAATGCTTTGGCAATGGCATCCAGTACTTTTTCCCAGGTTTCATGCTTCTTTTCGAGTTCTTTATAAATCTTTTCTTCAAAGAATATTTTTTCAAGGGAAGTATAATGCCATTTATCCTGCAGCTCTGCTAATTTTATTTCGAGCTCTTTTTTCAGCAGCTCCTTAGTATTCTCTGCAGAAATCTTAAGCAAATCGTGAGCGCCGAGGAATTGCGGTTTCTGATCTGCAATCACACACGCGTTGGGTGAAATGCTGATTTCACAATCGGTGAAAGCATATAATGCATCAATAGTAATATCAGGAGAAATGCCGGGGGCTAAATCAATTTGTATCTCTACTTCAGCAGCAGTATTATCGGTTACTTTTTTGATTTTAATTTTTCCCTGGTCGTTTGCTTTAATGATGGAATCGATCAACTGGGAAGTCGTTACTCCATAAGGAACGTCTTTGATCAGCAGTGTTTTTTTATCCGCTTCTTCAATATGTACACGTACACGCACTTTTCCGCCCCGTTTACTATCGTTGTAGTTGGTAATGTCGATCATCCCGCCTGTCTGGAAATCGGGGTACAGCTCGAACCGCTTTCCACGGAGATGCTTAACCGAAGCCTCGCATAACTCGCAGAAATTGTGGGGAAGAATTTTTGTCGCCAGCCCTACGGCAATTCCATCAGCCCCTTGCGCCAGCAACAACGGAAATTTCATGGGTAATACCACCGGCTCATTTTTTCTTCCGTCATAACTCAATTGCCATTCAGTTGTTTTTGCATTGAATGCCACTTCGAGTGCGAATTTCGAAAGCCTGGCTTCAATGTACCTGGAAGCTGCTGCTTCATCGCCCGTGCGCACATCACCCCAGTTGCCCTGGGTTTCGATCAGCAAATCTTTTTGTCCAAGGTTCACCAGTGCATCTCCGATACTGGCATCACCATGCGGATGATATTGCATAGATTGACCAATAATGTTTGCCACTTTATTAAACCTGCCATCGTCCATTTCTTTCATGGCATGCAATATGCGCCGCTGCACAGGTTTTAAGCCATCTTCTACCGCAGGCACTGCGCGTTCGAGTATTACGTAGGAAGCATAATCCAGGAACCAGGTTTTATATTGACCGGTAACTCCCGATTCATTTAATAAAATATCTTCAGGTTTATTTTTACTTTTTGACATAATTACTTTTTTTATTCTTCATACAATTCCAATGGTTGACCGTTCGGGTCAGTGAAGAAAGTGAATTTTTTATTGGTGAATTCATCAATTCTGATGTCTTCGACTTTTACACCTTTCGATTGCAACTCTATTACGGCTTCTTCAATATTACTCACTGCGAAAGCCAGGTGGCGTAAGCCTTTGGCTTCTGGAAATGATCCTCTTTCCCCGGGTGATGGAAATGAAAACAGTTCGATCTGGTATTTCCCGTTCACCGATAAATCAAGTTTGTAAGAATTCCTTTCTTTCCTGAACACTTCTCTTACAATTGCAAACCCTAAAATTTCAGTATAAAATTTTTTACTTGTGCTATAATCATCAGTAATGATGGCAATATGATGAACAGATTTTATTTTCATTATTTATTTTCCTATTTCTCCCAAATGAGTAAACTTAAACCCTTTATCGTATTTCAACCCATAACCCATTATCCTGTCCATTGATGAATGACCGAATAAAATAATGCCGGCTAACTGAATTGATTCATGATGCAAGCACAAACCCACCATGTACACTATTAATGCAACACCTTTATGGTGTGCGGTATTATAACAAGCTGCGCCGATTGTATTATTGATAATATAACCGGCCATACTGATATCAGGCAGCAAAATTAAGATAAGATACCACCACCATGAAAAATGCAACTGATTAAAAAGATAAATACTGAATAGGAACATAGCCAGTTCTTCCAGCTTTAAAATGTTTTTCATGGTTATTTAATTTTTAACGCAGCATATTTTTGACCGGATTGATAAAGCAATAACCTGTCTGTTTTCCCTTCAGTGTTACTGACAAATTCAATTTCAATATCTTCCAGTTTTACAAAAAAAAGATTCTCTTTTTCTGCAAACAGTTCCGTTTCTCCCTGCCCTGTCGCCTGTGCCATCAACCGGCCATCTTCAATGCTGATATTAATGAAAAAGCCGGGTGACAGCTGGTATTGTCCTGTATATTTTTTGAGTATGTTGCTATCAACGGAAATTTCCTTTTTTGGAATTGGAAAATCGTAGGGCTGCTGATTTAATATAGCATTGATATTTTCAGCCATTTTTGCAAGGCCAGGCGATTGCTTATTATCAAAAAGAATAATGCAGGTCTGGTCAGCAGGAATACGGCCGATAAAACTTACGAACCCAAATATACTACCCTGGTGCATGACCACTTTCTTGCCGTAGGAAGAGTCTATCACCCATCCGTAACCGTATTTATTTTTATAGGGAGTAAAAGCTTTCTGTAGAGATGAGTCGTGAACAATCTTATCAGTATACAAAGCCCTGTCCCATTTGTACAGATCGGAGATTGTACTATAGATAGAGCCTGCACTATACGAAACGGAAGAATCAACAACAGTTGCTGGCACTACCGATGTGGGACTGGCTTTGAAATAGCCGGTTGATTTATCCGGGCTTTTCAGATTAGTAAAATCAAAACCTGAGTGCGACATGCCGAGCGGTTTGAAAATGCGATCTCTAACTACTGTAAAATAAGATTGGCCGGTCACTTTTTCAATGATATAGCCAAGTAGAACATATCCTGAGTTGCTGTAGCTGAATTTTTCACCGGGGCGAAAATTAAACGGCTTGTTCCGGAACAAAGCAATCAGATCGTAGGGCTGTACCGGTTTTGTTGCTTTATTTTTCATGAAGGCCGTGTCATTCGTATAATTGTATATACCGGAAGTATGTGTTAATAAATACTCAATAGAAATACTGTCACCATTCGGGTATCCGGGAATGTATTTTGATAATCTGTCTGTTAATGAAAGTTTATGTTGTTCCTGCAACTGCAGAACGATGGCAGCAGTAAATTGTTTGGTAACAGAACCTATCTGGAAAATTGTATTTGAATCGTTCAGTGTTTTTAAAATTATGTTTTTATAGCCATACCCTTTTGCCAGGATGATATTTCCTTTTTCTGCAACTAATACGGTTCCATTAAAAGAGTTTTGATTGGTGTAGGCCTTCATCAGTTCATCAATTTCCTGAGCTGGCGTTTGCCCTGTTGTTTTCAGGAACAGAGCCAAAATGAATATGCAGCAGGAAATTCTTCGCATATGAAAATTATACCGGTAATGTTTCGGTTTCCGGTTGCGCATTCTTCAGTTTAATTTCGAAATCTTTCATTTTTTTTAGTTCCCCCTGCACTTCATATTCGCCTGAAGCGAGGATGCTTTTCAATCTCCAAAGCAGGTAAGCATCGCCAGTAGTTTGAGCGGCTTTGTGCAAAAAAGTTCCGATTATTTTATGTGCAGTTTGCCAATTGGGGGTAATATATTTTTTCAGTTCTGCATCATAATAATCATAACCGCGCTGAACTAGTTTCTTACCTCCTTCTAATAAACGAATTCCTTTTTCTTCATTGCACAACCTCGCCCATTCATCCGGATCAACTTCAAATTCACTAGGCGTAATCGGCCTTGCTAATTTTTTTGCTTTTAAAAATTCTTTGGCTGGAATATTAAAAAGATTGGCAGGATAAAAAATCTGGCCTTTTTCATTAATAAAAGGAAGGTTGTTGAGATATAAAATAAAAATCCTTCCCTGAAAATCTTTGAACTGACTCATCAGCCAGTAATAACCGCTCACATCATGTTTGTTCTGAGCAGCCCATATCCAGATAATTTCTTCGGGATCATTTTTTAATCTTTCTATCAGCTCAGCAACAGTTTTCCTGTCATCAGGAACTGAGCCGTCATCAACTGTGCTTTTATAGTCTCCGTCAGCCAAAACATTACGCCACCATTCCCTCCGTGCTTCCCATCCTTCTTCAGTAAAAACATTTTTCAGCGGACCAACTGCAAAGTCATCCGCAATTTGTATTACTTCACCCTTCAAAGCATCGTCCAGTTGAATAGCCTGGCTCAACACATCAATATCGTTTCTTTGAAATACTATGTGGATCATATCCATCCCAAAAGGGAAATTTTGAATGATTAATAAATTTTTACGCTGCTGTTGTTTCTGTAACCTTCTTTCCTTCTTCAGGAGATAAAGGAGTATCAATCTCTACCTTTAAATTATCTATAATAAACTCCTGTCGTTCCTGTGTGTTTTTGCCCATATAATATTCAAGAATCTGTTGTATATGCGTTTCAGGCATTATCATTACAGGCTCTTTGCGCATATCGGTGCCTATAAATCTTGCAAATTCTTCAGGAGATATTTCTCCCAGCCCTTTGAATCGTGTAATTTCTGGTTTGCCACCTAATTCTTTGATAGCAGCCTGTTTTTCCGGTTCGTCGTAACAATAAATTGTTTTTTGTTTGTTGCGAACACGGAATAAAGGTGTTTCCAGGATATATACATGACCGTTTTTTACCAGGTCGGGAAAAAACTGAAGAAAGAAAGTCATCAGCAACAAACGGATATGCATGCCATCAACATCAGCATCTGTAGCAATCACAATATTGTTGTAGCGCAGGCCTTCCAATCCGTCCTCGATATTTAGCGCATGTTGCAGCAAATTAAATTCCTCATTTTCATACACCACTTTTTTAGTCAGGCTAAAACAGTTCAGCGGTTTACCCCGTAAACTAAACACAGCCTGCGTTTCTACGTTTCTTGCTTTGGTAATTGAACCGCTTGCAGAATCTCCTTCAGTGATGAAAATGGTGCTTTCTTTCTGTTTTTCAAGAATGGTATCCCTGTCCTTTACGGTCGCTTCATCGTTATAATGAAAACGGCAGTCGCGTAATTTCTTGTTATGGAGGTTGGCTTTCCTGGCTCTTTCATTGGCCAGTTTTTTTATGCCTGCCAGATCTTTTCTTTCTTTCTCACTTTGCTCAATCCTTTTTTTAAGCGCATCAGCCGTTGAAGGGTTTTTGTGCAGGTAATCATCCAATTCCTTCGCCAGAAAATCATATACAAAATTTTTCATGCTTGCCCCGCCTTCTTCCACATACAACGAGCCAAGCTTTGTTTTTGTTTGTGATTCGAAAACGGGCTCTACTACGCGAACAGAAACGGCAGCAACAATACTTTGGCGTATATCGGCCACGTCATAATCTTTTTTATAAAAATCACGGGCCACTTTAACAAAGGCTTCGCGGAAAGCCTGCTGGTGTGTGCCACCCTGAGTAGTATATTGGCCATTTACAAAACTGAAAATTTCTTCACCATAATCATTATTGTGGGTAATCGCCACCTCAATATCATTCCCTTTTAAGTGTATGATCGGGTATTGCAGTTCATCTTCATTGGTACGGCGTTTCAGCAAATCAAGCAAACCGTTTTTAGAAACATATTTTTTCCCATTGTAATTCATCACCAGGCCTGCATTCAGGTAACAATAATTCCAGAACTGGTTGTCGAGATAATCGTTATTGAAATGAAAATTTTTAAACACCGACTCGTCAGGAATAAAAGAAATCAGTGTTCCGTTTGTTTCAGAAGTCTTCGATTCTTTGTATTCTTTTTTCAGGATGCCTTTTTCAAACTCGGCTGTTTTTTCTTTACCATCACGAAAAGCGCTTACTTTAAAATAATTGCTCAGTGCATTTACAGCTTTTGTACCTACGCCATTTAAACCTACAGACTTCTGAAATGCTTTGCTGTCGTATTTCGCACCGGTATTGATCTTGCTCACTGCATCCACTACTTTTCCTAAGGGAATGCCACGGCCATAGTCGCGGACAGTAACAGTTTTGTTATCAATATTAATATCAACCTGTTTGCCGTAACCCATGGTGTATTCATCAATGCAGTTATCGATTACTTCTTTCAGCAGCACATAAATACCATCATCTGCGCTGCTGCCATCCCCCAACTTTCCAATATACATTCCGGGCCTTATTCGTATATGCTCGCGCCAGTCCAGGCTCTTGATGCTTTCTTCTGTGTATTCAAAAAGGTTTTGTTTTTCAGCCATTTTTCATGTACAATTTAGATGTCAGTCGCAGAGGCATAATGATGCCGGAAATTAGTACTCTTTATGTCTCCGGGTTATTCCTCAAATGCACAAATATAAAAAAACCATACCACAGAGGAATTTTACCTTTATGCACATTGTGAATAAAAACATTTTACTTTAGCACATGGAAGAAAAATTTCTTGAATTAGAAAATGTAACTGTCCGATCAGGTGCAAAGATTTTGCTGGATGATATCTGTTTAACTGTTCACAGGGATGAGCAATGGGTTATTACCGGCAGTTCAGGAAGTGGAAAAACCTTGCTGGCAAATACCATTGCAGGAAAAAATTTTCATGCGGGTAAAGTAAAATATTATTTTGAAACAGGGAAAAATAACAAAGCGATTATTATTGTTGAACAACAACACCGGTTTAAAAATCTTTTCAACACCAGCGACTTGTATTATCAGCAACGCTTTAACAGTTACGACTCGGAACAAACCATAACAGTTCAACAGGAGTTACAAGAACATTTTACCGGCAACCATTTTTTGCAAAGTACATGGATTGATGAACTGGACATCAGGAAATTGCTTGACGAGCCGCTGGTGCAATTATCGAACGGGGAAAACAAGAGGGTACAGCTGGCTATTGCATTGATCGAAAACCCTGAGTTGTTGATACTGGATAACCCTTTTACAGGCCTGGATATAGAAGGAAGAAAAATTTTATCTCAGATTATTCAGACGATAACAAAAAAAAATATCCACGTTTTACTGATTACTTCTCATAAAGAAATCCCCGGAAGCATAACGCATATTGCATACCTCGGTAACGGTAAATTGTTGTTCGGTGGCACAAAAGAAAAATTTCAGTTACATGAAATTTCGGACGGAAAACTTCAATTGAATGCAGACTTTATTGACCGGCTGAAACCTTCGTATGTTGAGGATTTTAACATCATCATCAGGATGGTGAATGTAAGTGTCAGATATGGTAATAAACTAATCCTTGATAAGATCAATTGGGAAGTGAAGAAAGGTGAGCGATGGAGCCTGTCGGGCCCTAATGGCGCAGGTAAATCAACGTTATTGAGCCTGGTTACGGCGGATAACCCACAGGCTTATGCCAATGAAATTTATTTGTTTGATAAAAGGCGTGGAACCGGGGAAAGTATTTGGGACATCAAACAAAAAATTGGCTTTGTTTCTCCTGAATTGCATTTGTATTTTGATTTCAGCGCTACCTGTTTTGAAGTAGTTGCTTCGGGTTTGTTCGATACTGTTGGTTTGTTCAGGCAATTGGACGAAAGACAGCAGCAAAAAGTTTTGTTATGGTTGAAATTATTCCAACTGGAAAATTTGTCATCTAAAAGATTATCTCAAATCTCCGTCAGCGAGCAAAGAAAAACTTTGCTCGCACGGGCTCTTATTAAAACCCCTCCATTACTCATTCTTGATGAACCTTGCCAGGGCCTGGATGATGCACAAACGGAACATTTTAAAAACCTGGTTGATGAGATATGTGCCTCATTTAATACAACACTTGTATACGTGAGCCATTACCAACATCAGATACCCTATTGCGTTGATCGGTTTCTGCATTTAAAGAACGGTGTTGTGGCCGGCCCTGAAAATTTGCACTGAGCAAAAGCTATTCATTAATGCCCAACACCAAGGTAGATTATTGATGCTAATTGCTTAAATTTAAACTATGCCAAAATTTCGGCCTATAATAACCTCACTTTTATTATTGTTAAGCTTAAAGGTATTTTCACGTACATACACAAACGAAGAGGCAAAATCTGCATGGGCGCAATTAGAGGGAAAAAAAATTTCTGAAAAAAATTTTAAGGAAGCCTGTGACCTGATCCAGGATGTTGGCCAGACAAACCTCAACCTGGCTTATCAATTTCTTACAGAATATTTTTCCGTTGTAAAAACAACAGGTAATAAGCAGTGGTTGCATGTATTGCTGATGAACTGGGCCAGAGCAAAAGAATCTTTGACTGCATTTGATGAGGCAGACTCTTTGTATAGGCTTGCAAGGACAAACGCTATCGGCCATGTTAAAAACTATGATGAAGCTCTGGTGAGCACGGTGCTGATGTACCTCGAATGGGGAAAGGGCGATTCTCTTGAAAAATATTTGAAACTTGGCGAAAATTCCTGCAGGCAAAATAATGATGATGAGAGCCTTTCTTTTATTTATACTTTCAAAGGCCTGGCTAATATGGATGATACTGCTTCGTTCAGGAAATATCTTGATAGTGCCATAGTACTTGCTCAAAAAATCGCAGATAAAAATGCATTGTTTACGGCGAAGTATAACCGGGCAGTTTTTTACAGCCAGTTTAATTTGCAGCAACAGGTTACGGAGCTGGGTGAACTGCAGGATTTGTGTAAAGATCCATCTCTTTCGCATAAACCACGGTTTTATGAACGGACTGCATTTTATTTTCGCAGTCCTGTGCCCAGCATTTATTATCAACTGATGCTCGTAAATCTTATGCTTACCGATTATGACAATGCCTGGAAGTTTGCCGAATTGTTTTATGATGCCACGGTGAAGCCCAACCCGACAGGCGCACAGGCTGCGCCTGTCAATTCGGTAATGGCAATGGTGAAAGCATATCAGGGGGCATTTGATGAGGCCATGAATTATCTTTCAAAAAGTTTCAGCCTTTTCAATCAACAGGCAGGTAAAATTTCTTACCCTACTTATCATTTAGCTGCCGGGATGATTGCAGAGCATGAGAACAGAAAGAAGGATGCGCTGGAAGAATATGAATTGGCATACAAAAACGGGAGCATGGCTTATGGCCTTCATTTAATGCCGCCTGAAATTTATTATGCGCATGAATTGATCATGAACAATCAAACTGATTCAGCGCGAAAACTCTTTGCGCATCTTTCTGCTGTTTTGAAAACAAGAACGTATTCTGCAATCGGTTTTTACTACTATAAATATTATGCGGAATTGTTGAAAGCAACAAATGATAATGCAGGTTACAACAGGGCAATAGAAATTTTTTATACCATCAAGGATTCGCTTTCAAATATTAACCGGTACCGTGCGATACAAGAAGTAGAAACAAAAATGCGTGTGCATGATAAGGAGCAGCAAATAATGATGCTGAACAAAGAGAATGAAACAAAAAAAAGAGAGCTGCGTCAACAATGGGCCGGCATCCTGATTTTTTCTGCACTTTCAGCGCTTATTATTGCGTTGCTTATTGCTTATGCAAGAAATCAGAATCACAGGAAATTGCAGGCAGAACAAATTGCGCATCAAAATGAAGTGCTTCAGCAGCATAAAATTGCTGAAATGCGGAAGCAGCACCGCATTGAAATTATGCAGGGCACTATTGATGCTGAGGAAAATGAACGGTATAAAATTGCAGACCAGCTTCATGATGAAGCTGGCGGCATGCTTGCCCTGGCATCATTAAATATTTCATCAGCTATAGAAAAAGGATTTGACGATTTGAGGGCAAAAGAAAAAATTGAAAAAGCTCATGAAATATTGAACGATGTTTCATCCACCATCCGCGCAATCAGCCATCGGCTTACACCTTTGGTGATTGAAAAATATGGTTTTAAGAAAGCAATTGAGGATATGGCGCAAAGCATCAATCTTTCAGGCAAATTAAAAATGCAAACCACAATCATCGGGTTTGATGATGATAAAAAATACCCGATTGGTTTGCTGAACAATATTTATAGGATTATCCAGGAACTGGTACATAATATTTTAAAACACGCTGATGCACTGAGCGCGATGATAGAAGTGGTGGAGCATGAGAAGCAAGTTGCTGTAATGGTAGAAGATGACGGGATTGGCATAGAAGATTATCCATCTTCAAAAGGCAAAGGGCTGCAATCCATACAAGCGAAAATTGCTTATCTTAATGGAAAGATGCAGATTGAAAAAAAGCAGGATAAAGGAACGCTCATTGTTTTTGAAATAAATGTTGGATGATGACATTACGGTTAGTCATAGCAGATGATCACCCATTACTGGTGGATGGCCTTCAAAAAGTGCTGGAAGAAATTGAAGGTGTAAGAGTTGTTGCCACTGCAGGCAATGGCCGTGAGCTGATTAATATCCTCCGCTCAAATGTAGTAGATATTATTCTGCTGGATCTGCAGATGCCGAAAATGGATGGCATTGATTCTTTAAAAATTATTAGGAAGGAATTTCCGAAACTAAAGATCATTGTGTTTTCAAACTATGGCCAGGATAAGCTTATTAAAGAAATTAAATTGCTTGGAGCAAATGGCTACCTGCTGAAAAATGTGCCGTCTCCAACATTGAAACAGGCTGTAGTTGCCATTGCGGATGGCAATAACTGGTTCCAGGACCTTCATCCGGAAATCAGGCAATCCGAATTGTTCAATAATGAGTTCATCAAAAAATATCAGCTCACAGAAAGGGAAACTGAAATCATCGGTAAAATTGCAAAAGGGCTTACCACCAAGGAAATTGCAGGCGAATTATTTTTAAGCGAATTCACCATCAATACCCACAGAAGGAACATCTGCCGAAAGCTGAATATTTACACACCAGTAGGGCTTATCAATTTTGCAAAGGAACACGGGCTGGTGTCCTGATCAACGAAAATATTTTTCTATTTGCTGAGCGAATAACAACCCGTTATGCCAAAGCTCAGGCAATGGGCAGATGCATCCGCAGTTGATCCGGGAGTAAGATAATTGATGGCGCCCAAATCGAAAGATGCCCTGACACATATTTTATCGTTGAGCTTATAGCAAGCCATCAGGTCAACGCCAATATCCACTCTTTTAAGGTCATCTTCATCGGGGTTACTCCCAAAATGTATTTTTATTTTTTCATTTGTGTTATCTGATGTGTAATGCCCGCCAACACCGAAAGCAAAATACGGTCCCACACCAATGCTCAATTTCCCGTTCTTGCCACCCGATTTGTAAATTAGATTGATAGGGATTTTTATGAAGGATACATGCACTGATGCTTTTGTGTCGTAAATAACAGGTTTATACCCTTCATACGAAAAAAGCACCCTTGCGCCAACGGCTAAGTGTGGCGATGTTAGCGCATATTCGCCAAAACCTCCCAACTGAAACCCAACGCCAGGTGTGCCATGCGGATCTCCGCCGGGGTCTTTTACAGTTGCGCCCGATAAGTTGATTCCAAGTTCAGCGCCATATTGCAGGTTTTGCGCTTTAAGGTTTTCAATAAAAATGAAACAGGTAATAAGGATCAGAAAATGCTTCATATTTTTCTTTTTACTACATTCAAATTTCCCTTTCCCGTATTTTTTTGAAAATACTTACCTCTAACTATTTTTAAAAATAGTTAGGACTAAGTATTTGAACTGCTTCACATCAATAGGAAATTTGATTAAGTACTGATCAAATAATCATTCAACAAAACCTGGGGTATAAAACAAAGGAAATAATGCAGCTTTTTTCAGCCGCAATATTGTTGAGGTCTTCATTTATTTTTCTGGTTGTTCAAAAACCGAATACAATGCAACAAAAAAGTAGTGCTGTAACTTTTAGCGCAACAACCGGATTGAAGGGAGCTATTGAGAATGGGAAATTTCTTTGCACGATGGTCGGTTCAACAAGCAATTTTATGCCAAATGTGAAATTTTAAGCTTAGCATATAATGTTCGATAAGTGAAAAAATAGCAGAGTCGACTTTCTATGTATTAATCATCAAATAAAATCAAATGAATAACAAATTAAAATTACTGTTGCTGATTTTCATATCCATTTTTTTCAAAACTATGGTTATTGCACAAAACCCTCCACCGGTGCCCAAAACGCCCACGGGACCATTTCCCGACGACAATTCAATGTCTTCGAGAGCAAAAAAAATGAAGCAAGCCGGGCCAGTTAAAGCAGATCCGGCAGAATTTGGGCCTGCTGTTACCGTAACCAAATTAAAAGTAAAAAATCCTAGTGCCACGCCAAACTGGAAGCCGGCATCCTGGTATATCGAAGGGTTTGCATGGGCTCAAAAAGTTGGTCAAGGGTTAAAATCAATTCAAAATTTTTTCAGTGGGAAAAATGACCGACCAATATTTCAAGATTATAAGCGCTACGGTTTGGCGTCTGGTTCCATTGTTGACTATGAAAATAAAATGGATTTTGATTCAGTTCCGGAAATTCAAAAAAGAACGTTTTTTAGCTATGGAATAGGGTTTTCTTTGGGGATGCGAGGTACAAAATTTGTTTCGCCAAATGTAACTGAGACTGACGCGATCATGTACCTTCAACTGCCAATTATTAAGGTTAGATTTAATTATATTTTAGCAGGGAATTCGATTGTTTATGTTGAAGGCGGTGCGTACTATGGTATCGCAATAACCGGTCATTATTCCGATGATACGGGGAAGCACGGCTTAAAATTCGGCAATAGTGATGGGGATGATTACAGAAGAGGTGATTGGGGGCTAAAATTTGGTATTGGCTACAAGTTCGCCTCTTTGCCTATTCTTGTTGCAATAGACAATGACTTAGGTCTTCGTAATATAAACCCGGGAGGAGGCTCGGACTCGAAAATCAGTAACCTGGCATTTGATTTCAAAGTAGCGTACCGCCTTGGATTTAAACCATAATTGAACAGGATATTTATGTTATCTGTTAAAATTGTATTAGAGTAAGTTCTTTGAAAATAATTCTAATAAAAATGAATGCAAAGGCCTGTCATTTGTTAAATCAAAATGCAAAATGAAGTATTCTTCATATCCGAAATGATGCCTATCTTCAATATGTTGATATGAATCATTATCACGGTAACGTATGCCTGATTTTAAGAGTAAAAGCTACGATGTGTCGGCCGCAGGTTGTTTTGGGTATGGCATCGGCAGCAGTTATTCGAATTATTTCAAAGATAAAAATGGGGTTATCAGTATAAATTTTTCTTTTTGTGTTAGTTGTCACTGATAAATAAATCTTTTTTTGATATTTGATTCCCCTTTCCCTCAGGCGCAGTGCCGTTTTGGCCTGCGCCGCTTTATTTATGAAAATCAATAGTTTAAGATTATCATTTTATTAATCCGCAATTCTTCAAAAATCATTGGTTTGCTATTCGCCGGATTCCGTAATTTTACATTCGCTTCGCACCAATAAATGCCCTTATAACTCACTAACCCGAATTCCCGAAGCATTTATTACATCCCATTATTTTCTTGCTGCCCATTGACAAAGTTTTTTTGTTCAACTAAAAATTGTGTTTGTATGTATTCGTATGCATTACTGGAAAGAAATTGTTATTACCTGATCAGGGAAAAAGAAGAAAGCCCGATTGAGCTGGTGAAAATAAATTTTGAAACGGATTATTGTTTACATGTTTCAAAATTAGGGCAGGAAACAATACTGGAGTGGAGAATGAAAACCGATGCAATCCATGACATACTTGAATTGCTGGATGACGATAAGGTAAAAGAATGGCAAACTGTTCAAAAAGATAATGAAGGGTCCTATAATTATGAAGAAGATGAAGAGTAAAAAATGAACAAAGTGCTAATAAGATAGTCAGTCAGGTTTAGCGAAATATTTCACAAAACAACCCTGCTTTGAGAAGCAGGGTTTGTTATAAGATAAGGTGCATTTTAATAAAAGTTATTTTTTAATAAGCCCGATTATGAATAGCAGAACAACAGATCCTCCCGTGGCTATTAGTATTTCTCCAACAATGCTGCCACTGAAAATGCCTAGTGCGTGAGCGATCCAGCCGCCAATGACCGCACCAAGTATACCCACAATTATATTACCTAACAGACCAAACCCGCCACCTTTGGTAATTTGCCCTGCAAGCCAGCCGGCTATCGCACCAATAATAATGAACCATACCATGTACATGTTTGTTTGTTTTAAATTTTAAAATAATGGAAAAGTTACAATATTAAATATTGCAAACATCAATTGATGGCCTCATGTATTTGGGTAATTTTTTTGAGTATAATGCTAGGATATTTTTATGCCCAGTCTTTTTTTAATTGTAGTGAGTACAGGTAAAATATCAGGTGAAAGGTTAAAATAAAATACACAAAACAGGTAGGCGAACATGAATACCGTGCTTCTTATGATCATCCACAAAAAACCCGAATGGTTTTTAAAAAGATAATAACTGACCAAGAAACTTATAAGCGCACAGGCAATGGCATAAAATGTTTTTATAGTAAAGGGTTGCATATTGAATTTCTTCAACAGGAAAAAATAACGTATCCCGTTATATATAGTGAAAGAGATCAAAGTTGCAATAGCAGGCCCGGTAATGCCGGTTGTTTTGGTAAGTACATAACTCAGCGGCAGTGATATGCCAAGAAGAATGATGCCTGTGATAAAATCAAATCGCCAGAAAGTAGATGTTCCGATAATTTGTGCATTTACTCCTGTACCCATGTCAATAATGCAATTTAAACCAAGGAATAAAAAAACATATTGAGCCTGTAAAAAATCTGCCTTTAAATGAAAGTTCACTATTCCATCTTTGAAATTCATCCATATAATAACAAACATGGCCATTGAGAAAATTAGCTGGTTAATAGACGAGCGGTGATAGATGAGATCAATTTTTTTAATGTCTTTGTCTTTCCACGCTTTGGACAAAGGCCCAATGGAAGAAGTGATAATACCTCGCTGTGGGGCCTGCATAATGCTTGTCATGTATTGGGCCAGAATGAAAATTCCGGTATTAGCTAAACCTTTAGGCATTACGGAAGCAATTACAAACTGGGCAAATACTGCTGCAATATTGTGCAACAACATTCCGCTCCAGATAAGTGTAGCAAGTGCAAAAATTTTTTTCCTGAATTTTTTTGTTACCCTGCTTATTGAAAAAGTGAAATAGGCTTCTTTCCGGTATAATATATAACAGAGCAGGATAAGGGCAACGGCAAAGTAGTTGAATGAATATAATTTGATAAAGGACCCAAAGCCAGGCAAAATGCCGATACTCAAACATATAATCAGGATGGTTGTAAAGATCCTGAACTGTAATTCACGCAGGTAAGTAGTAAGCACCGATTTCTTTAATTGTTGTGCATAGGATTCAAGAATAGTATACAAAGTGAGGCCAAAGCCAAAGGGGAAAGTCCAGGCATAATAAGTAACCAGTTCTTCAGAATTAGCTCCAAATTTTTGAACCACCAGATGTTTGAAAATAAATCCGCCTGCGATGACAAGCAAAAACCCGACAGAGCTCACCAGTATAGCCCAGGTGAAGAGATCATTTTTTTTTGTGTCGAGGTGATCATTATAATACGGGTAAAATTTATTAATATAAGCCTGCATACCCAGGTTGGCGAATGAAAACATTACTGTAGCAATCGAAACGAAAATTTGAGTAAGCCCGTATTGTGCAGCTGTGAAATTTCCGTTTTGCCGGGTAAAAAAATATGTATTGAGCAGGCCCAAAGCAAAGCCGATATAAACAATTACTGAGGAAAATATGCTTTGCCGCCTTATCGTGCTCATGCAGGATTATAAAAGTTTATTGCTTGCAAAGATGCATTGTTTTAATCAATCCAGTTTTTTAAGAATAATATAAAAATTCCGGTCGGCTTTGATATCATTACCTACAGCAATTTCAAGCGTTTGCCATGTTTCTGTCGGATAAATCCATTGTTCTTTTCCGGCAAAGATTTTCAGAGGCATATTAAAACCAGTTACACAATTTGACCAATGATAGGAAAGAACAGTTCCATTGATTTTATATTCCAGTACAGGAATTTTTGTGGTACGCAAATATTGATCGAATACTTTCGAGAGGTCTTTTTTTGCATGCAAGCTTACATAATCTTCAATTTGTTTTGATGTTACAGTTTGATGGTAAAAATCCCTGTTTATCCCCCTCAATATTCTCCTGAATAATGAATCATTGTTGATCATATGCCTGATGGTGTGCAGCATATTGCCGCCTTTATAATACATATCTCCCGAGCCTTCTTCATTCACGCCATAGTGTGCAATAATGGGTTTATCATTTATTATCCTTTTGCGTGTACCTATGCAATAATCATTTCCCGGTTCAATACCATACTGGCAACCTGTGTAAATAGTTTCGGAATAATTGGTAAATCCTTCATGCACCCACATGTCTGCCAGGTCTTTCGTGGTGATGTTATTGCCAAACCATTCATGGCCGCTTTCATGCACAATAATAAAATCCCATTTCAGGCCCCATCCGGAGCCTGACAAATCGGTGCCGCGGTATCCGTTTTTAAAACCATTACCGTAAGCCACTGCACTTTGATGTTCCATCCCGAGATGTGGCGCTTCAACCAGTTTATAGCCATCTTCATAAAAAGGGTAAGGGCCAAACCAGTATTCAAAACAGTGCAGCATACTATCAGCTTGCTTGAATTGTTCTTTCGCTTTTTCAAGATTATAATCAAGCACCCAGTAATCACAGTCCAGTTTGCCTTTCTCGCCCTGGTAATCTTCATGCCAGGTTACATATTTACCGATATAAGGAATGATGTTATAATTATTAATCGGGTTTTTTACTTCCCAAACATATCTGGCAGATCCATCTTTATTGAGTTTCTTTTGTATTAATCTTCCATTTGCAATTGCTACTAATGTATCTGGAATACCTATCGTTATCGAGGCGCCATTATCTGGTTCATCCCCCTGGTAGTCTTTGCAGGGATACCAGACACTGGCACCCAGGCCTTGGCAGGCAACACTCATCCAAGGCCTTCCTAATTTATCTTTTGTAAATATCCAGCCACCATCCCAGGGAGGGCGTGCAGCTATGCGTGGATTGCCTTGATACGTTATTCTGAGTTTTTCAATATTCCCTTTTTTTATTTCCCTGGGGAATTCAACGTGAAAAATATTTCCTTCTCTTTTAAATTCCAAAGCAGTATTTTCCCACTCAATAGATTGTATTTGCAATGGCTGCTGCAAATCAATTTGCATAATATTGCCATTATCAATTGCTTTGAATGTGATGGAGTTAGTGCCGCTAATCGATTTGTTTTCATAATTGGGGTTTATGTCAATATCATACCTCAACACATCCCACCAGGCCCTTTCCTGAGTTACACTGCCACGCAAGGTGTCTGCATGTGTAAAATGCTCATTACTGTTTTGTGCTATACAGTACTGGCAGCAATAAAAAGTGAAAAGTAAATAGTAAAAATGTCTGGCTTTCATTTTTTGAAACTTATCTGTAAAAATAAATTAAAGTAATATATAGTCTTAGCGCTCAAGAGCAATTTTAACGAATTGCCGGAACCCGGTCACCTTCATTTGTAAAGCTTGCATTTCCCCATTTTCGATTAATATATTTCCTGCCAGGTTTTTCTATAAGGTAATAACTAAGGGAAGATACAATGATGAGTAATATAACATAAATGCAACAATACATCAACCCGCCTCCAAAATCAATATTCAATTTGCCCCTGCCCACACCGGTTACGCCAGGCAAACGAAATCCATGCGAAAAAGGGACCTGAAAAAATATCTGCATCAAATAAATCGAGTAGGAAATGTCTCCGATATATTGAAGTACTTTATTATTACAAATTCTGTGAATTGTTGTTTCATTACATGCAAAGCTCAGTACCAGCAATGCAAATAGAATTACGGCAATTATATCATTCATTGCAAAATGCAGCACTATAATTATAAGTAATAACAGGAGTATGCTGATGAGATCTTTTCCAAATAATTTTTTTACCCAACCAGATTGATAAGCTGCATACACTATCATTCCACACATGAAACCGGAAAGCCCCCTCAAAAAGCCGTAATCGTAAGTTGTATTGATGTTATGCGGGACCGGTACAGATGGATATAATGGGTTTTTTCTTGGCAACAAATACATGATGCTGTAATAGGATACTATAATAAATATTAAAAAGAAAATGATTGCCGGAAATTTCTTCCTGTTAATGAATAAAGCCATCAACGGAAATAACAAGTAAGTCCACCATTCGGGGCTGATACTCCAGGAGGGAATATTCCAGGTAAATATGGTTGTAGTATAAAAAGCATGTAATAATAAAAAATTAAAAGGTATTGCTGAGCGGGCTTCGATAAGCCGCGCCTGGTTATCTGGAGGGGGTAACAGCAGAAATACTATAAATATCAAAAGCAATAAAGAAAAGAAATGGAGGGGATATATTCTCGCAAACCTCGCAACAATAAATTGCCTGAAAGATTTTTTTGAGACAGATGTTTTAAAGCTGTTTCCATAAACATGCAGCATGATAAAACCACTTATGATGAAAAACAAATCTACCATCAGGTAGCTTTTTTCAAAAAACATCGTCGTTTGTGCAGGCACAAAACGCGCTACTGCCATTTCGAAATGGAAAATGGCTACCAGCAACGCAGCTATTCCGCGCAACGGGGTTAGGTTTGAAATATATTTGGCATTATGCTGCATGAATGGTAAAGGGCTGATGAAGATAAATGATTTTTTTATCAGCTAATCATAAAACAAAAAGGAACCCGGATGGTTAACCGGATTCCCTTTGCAAAAGGTCTGCTGCAGATTTTTACTGCTGCTTCAATTTATTCTTAAAGACCTTTTCAAATTTTTCAACTTTCGGCCTGATCACAAACGAGCAGTAAGGTTGCGAGCCATGTGTATTAAAATAATTCTGATGATAATTTTCAGCGGGATAAAAATTCGTAAAAGCTGTTATCTCCGTTACAATGGGCTTATCATAAGCCTTGCTTTTATCCAACTCAGTCTTATAGTGTTCTGCCTTTAGTTTTTGCTCCTCGTTATGATAAAAAACAGCGCTGCGGTATTGTGTGCCCACATCATTACCCTGCCTGTTTAGTGTAGTAGGGTCGTGACTTTCCCAAAAAACTTCGAGTAATTCATCATACGAAATTATTTTGGGGTCATAAATAATTTGCAGGCATTCAGCATGCCCGGTATTACCCGTGCAAACTTCCTCATAAGACGGGTTGGCAACGTGCCCCCCTGAATATCCCGATATTGTTTTATAAACCCCTTTCAGTCTTTGAAAGATGGCCTCTGTACACCAAAAGCAGCCAGTAGCAAATGTAGCGGTGTCTGTCTTAACCCCAGCAGGGATTGTCGTCTCGTTCATATTGTTAAATTGTGTATTTGTTTGTCCGCAAGAGCTTGTTAATATAGCAAGCGATGTAATAAAAGCCAATGCACTCATAATTTTCATTTTAATTCTGTTGTGTAAAATTAAATTCATTTCCAATGCAAATTAATTTTCAGTTTTTATCTTATATGTAAGCAATATGACAATTGAAAGGCTTTAAATGTTCATTAACAACCTGCCGGCCTTTGCAGATGACCTGAGAAAAAGTAATTGGTTGATGCCTGATTTATTTTTGAGCCAGCTAAATGAATACGATCCGCCATCCTTGTGTCACGCACGGTTACCGCACCAATTCTATTCAGCGCTGCGCGTTACAGCTTGAAGGATATTCGGGTAATCATAATTTTATGAATTCAGCACTGTAGTTTCCTGATTCGAAGATTCGCAAATTCCTTGCTAATTTCAACCCATGAAATTTTTCCCTTCATCAGCATTGGTACAACTGGAGTTTGATAAAATTAAATTATTGCTTGCGGCACATTGTAGAACAGAATATGCCGTTGAACAGGCAAGTCATTTGCGCATACATACCCGGCGTGAATATATTGAACTTGCATTACAGCAAGCGAATGAATACAAATTACTAATACAAAGCGGGCAGCATTTTCCCAACGATTACGTACTTAATCTTCTCAGGGAACTTAAATTACTTGGTATCCCGGGAGCGGTTTTGAAAGGTGACGATTTTTTAGAAATACGCAAACTGTCAGACAGTATTAAAAATATTTTCCGTTGGTTTGATGCGGAAAGAAAACTGGCTTATCCTGCACTGGCAAGGGTAATAGAGCATACTTATTATGAAAAGAATATCATGGCATTGATTGATGAAGTGTTGGATGAAAATGGCCTTGTGAAAGACAGTGCCTCAGAGGCATTGACAACTATCAGGCAGAATTTATACCGGAAACGAAATGAGTTGCGCCGGGTGTTCGACAGGATTTTATCCAGGCTTAATAAATCAGGTTATGTTGCGGATATTGAAGAAGCATTTTTGAATGGCAGAAGAGTGGTGGCCATTTTTGCGGAACATAAGCGACAGGTAAAAGGCATATTGCATGGAGAAAGCGATACCAGGAGAACAGCCTTTATTGAGCCGGAAGAAACTACCGGATTGAACAACGAAGTGTTTTCTCTGGAACATGAAGAAAACCGTGAGGTGCACCGTATACTCCGCGAACTGACAGTGCGGCTTCACGGTTATGCTTCACTGTTAGTTACCTATCATGACGTACTGGGCGAGTATGATTTTATTCATGCCAAAGCGCAACTGGCAATAGATACCAGCGGAAACTTCCCCTTACTTCATGATAAAGCACATGTTCATTTGAAAGAAGCATATCACCCGTTATTGTATCTCTATAATAAAAAAAATCAAAAACCCACCATACCCACTAATATCGAACTGAATGAAAGAAACCGCATTCTTGTTATTTCCGGACCGAATGCCGGTGGTAAAACAGTTACGTTAAAAACGGTAGGCTTGCTGCAACTGATGATTCAGAGCGGGTTGCTTATCCCGGTCCATCCGAATTCCGAGTTAGGTATTTTCAAGCAATTGATGATACATATCGGCGATACTCAAAGCCTTGAGTTTGAACTGAGCACCTACAGCTCGCACTTAATGAACATGAAATACTTTATGGAAAATGCAAACGGCAAGACTTTGTTTTTCATTGATGAATTGGGCAGTGGCAGCGATCCGAACCTGGGCGGTGCCTTTGCTGAAGTGATTTTAGAAGAACTTGTGAAGAAGCATTCAATGGGCATTGTTACTACGCATTACCTGAACCTGAAAGTAATGGCCAGTAAAACTCCGGGTATTATCAACGGAGCAATGTCTTTTGATGAGAAAAACCTGATGCCATTGTATAAACTAATTGTAGGAAAGCCGGGAAGTTCTTATACTTTTTCCATTGCAGAACGGATTGGGCTGGAACCAAGGCTGATAAAGCGCGCCAGGGCATTGGTTGACGAAGGGCATTTCCGGTTAGATAAATTACTGAACAGGACAGAGCAGGATCTTCAGCATATTGAAAAAGAAAAAAAAGAACTGCAGAAAATGCTGAAAGAAAATGAACGATTGAAAAAGGAGATGGAATTACTGATCAATAAGGAAAAGCACCAACAGCAGGTTGAATTGTTGAAACAGCAAAATAAGATATCTGAAGAACGCCTTGCGTATTTAAAGGAGATGGAGCGTAAGCTGAAACAGATCATTTTTGATTGGCGCAAAGCTGAAAATAAAAACGAGGTGATCAGACAAATGCAGGCATTGCTTTTTAAGCAAAAGGAAAAGCAGGTAAATGAAAAAGTTAAAAAGAAATTTGAACTGAAATATATTGAAGTGGCTGGTGAAGCCAAACCGGGAGATAAAGTAATGATGAAAAAAAATCACCAGGTAGGTGTATTAAAAGAACTTCGTGGCAAAAAGGCGGTGGTGCAATTAGGATTGGTGCCGATTACTGTCGATGCTTCAGAATTAACTGTAGTGAAAGATAAGGTTGACGAAATTAAAGCAGATAATTAAATCAGCTATGTCATTAAATATTTTTTACCGGAATTGGATTCCCCCTCTACTATAATTTTATTTATTATAAGTCTACAATCAAATCCGGCTTAATCATCATAGATGTCATCTTGCATGATTTTATCTTGTTACCTGCTCATCAAGTAGGCTTTGGTTACATTAACAATCAAAATATTTTTTAATTTTTCCAACCTTTTGCAATCTTCTCATGGTATAATATAGAAACAGGGTTTTTAACCTGAAAATTAATTCGAGTAAGATGATAAAAACAAAAGTCATGAAAAACAAAAAATTATTGTTATTAGCCTTCCTGACAACCTTATCCTATTTTGCCTGTAAAAAAAATGAGGTGTCAGACCCCGGCACAGCTAACCTGAGTGCCGCTAAAACAGCTTCTATTCAAAGAGGGGAGCCGGTAGTTTTCAGGTATAATACCACTTCGCCAGATTCAGTCAGCTGGACCGTTTCACCTTCAGATAGTGTAGTAATAAGGAGTTATGGTGATTCTGCATCCATTATATTCAAAAATTCGGGAAAATATCAGGTGAAAGCAAGCGCTGGTAGCGGATCTTCAACTATTGGAGTAACTGTTGATACTGTTTTTTACAATGACAGCAGCAGGTATCCGATTGACAGTATCAATCATTCAAATGATACTGCGTCTTTGGTTCCTTTGACTGGAGATCAAATCAGTATTACGCCCTCATTGTTAGACAGTATTAATAACTCGGGCATTGTTTTTTCATTGGTGAGCACAAATAAATACAATTGTCTGAATAATTATTTGTCAGTGGATGTTAGTGTGAGTGGCGTTAATGATAATATTAACATAAACGGGGTGTACACCCCGGCACCATCGGCTTGCGAATCAGGAACAAAACAATCAATAGGATATGCCTATATTTATCCTGTTGCTGACGGGACGTATAGCCTGAATATAAAACTGAACGGAACTACCTATTCCGGCTCTTACACCAAGAATGGTAAATCAGTGAAATTTACATGGAAGTATAGTAGCGGAGTAACTATCTCTCCGCAGACGATCAACTAAATTTCTTTTAAATTGGGATTGGTTCTCAGGGCTTAAACTTCCGCCCCGGATCAGCCGGGGCGGTTACTACAAAATTGGAAAAGCTAAACGAAATATTGCAAGGTTGCAAAAAGAATGACCGGGCTTGTCAGCAAAAATTGTACGCTCAATTTTATCCTGCTTTTTTTGCGCTGTGTAAAACATTTTTTTCGGATAATCATGATGTACTTACTGCATTAAATGATGGCATGCTGAAGGTTTTCAAAAATATTGACAAGTTTGATGAATCAAAAGGTGATTTTTTTAACTGGGCATATACAATTATCCGGAATTCAGCCCTTAACCTTGTGGTCAAGAAAAAAAATACATTGACGTATGAACTCAACGAGCAATTGATAGAAATTAAAGGGTATAATCCTTTCAGGCATTTGGAATGGAAAGATATTTATTATTATCTCGGACAGTTACAATTTAACACCAGGTGTGTTTGCAGCTTGTTTTATCTTGAAGGTTTTTCCATCAAGGAAATAGTAAAATCGCTCGACATGAAAGAAGGCACTGTCAAATGGCATCTGAATGAATGCCGAAATAAATTGAAAAAAATTTTTGAAAACATTCAAAATAGCGAAAAAAGTGCATGACAAAAATTTACATAGAAGATTTGATATGAATGAAAAATATCCTGATCCAGATATTCCGATGGAGCAGGCCTGGGATAACATGAATGAGCTGCTGGATAAAACTCCTATAAACTTTAACGTGAATAAAACAGTCGGCTCATCGATAAAGAATTATTTCATTTTTGCCGGTTCGGGACTGCTCATTACGGCGATGGCTGTTCTTATTTATATGAATAAGAAATCAAAGCATGATGATATAATGCGGAAGATATACAAAACTGCTGCAATGCCTGTTAAAGACAGTTTATTTGGTGGTGTGGTTGCATTTATTGATCAGCAAAGCTGTGTGGAAGAAATTGCTGTCAGCAAGAATGCACCCACACTTAAAATTAAAGGTGCAGTTTATTTACAGGGAACTTACGGAAATGATGAGGCACTGCAACTCGAAGCCGGAGCGCTTATTATAAAAAAATGGAAAGGCAATATATATGTTGCTTTTGACAGCAATAGCAATACATCTATTGCTCAGATTCAGTCCGGAAGCGGAAGTGCGGAAATAGAGGTTGGAGCAACAACATTACATATCAGAACGGGCGAGTCTGTCAGATTCGATGGCCGAACAAATCATATAGAATATACGCAAACAACAGATCCGAATCTTTCAAGTTATGCAACTAGAATTTTTGATTTTACCGACATGCCACTTAAGAAGGCTACAGCATATCTTGAAAAGTCTTACGGGGTATCTTTTGTCTTTCAAAATACGAATTTGCATCGTTGCCGTATTACTACCCGGTTTGATAATAAAAGTCTTGAAGAAATTATGGATGTGATGGCTTATACTTTAGGCTTTAATTATAAGATGGATGTGAGAAACAATATTGTTTATATTTCAGGAAAAGGATGTGAGTAGAAATATTTTTAAATTATTGCTGCTGCTGATGCTATCGGCGGCATTGAATAATCGTTGTCTTGCCCAGCACGTGAAAAAGAAAACGGCTTCACATGAAACAGCTTTTTTCCTGCATGGAAAAATTTCATTGGATTCTCTCAAAGATTTTGTTCACCTCAGCAGCAATGTGAGGTTTTCTTTTAATTCTTCAAAAGTGAAAGGCTCGAAAGAAATTTACTTTAGCAAAGGCTATTACTCTTTACCTGCATTATTGAGGCATATAAGCAAAACTACTTCGCTGTATTATGCAGTGTATAACGGGTATATTGTTTTTGGTGATCATCCTCCCCGGGCCGGGAATATGAATACAACTGCAACAGCTGAAAGTAAACAGAGAATAGCAAAAAAAATAGTATCGGATCATAAACACGTTCATGGGGCGGGTTTTGGAAAAAACGAAAAAGGAAAAAAGACAAATGCCATAAAATCCGGTAAAGACTCATTGATGGTTACAGGTAAACCTCTATTAACGGAAAAGGGAGAAAACTCATTTGAAGATAGAAAAGATAGTAATAGCATAGCTTCTCAAAAGACTATCAGCAAATTTCCGGATTCAGCAACAGGTAAAAATAAAAAGTTGAATAAAACGGATACCATATACAAATCAAGTGGGAAACCTGTTGTAACCAAAAAAGATGAAGAACTTTCATCCAGCCAGGAACAATCTCCAAAATCAGTTAGAAATAGGGCAGGTACCAATGCTTTTTTTTCAGGGGTTCATTATGGAATAGAATGGAATTTTGCTATTCCAATTTCTGGCTTCAAAGATTATTTTTTAGGGACTAATGCAAGTTCGCAGCCTTATTATTTATTCATACCCGCTTTGTGGCTGTCAAGGAACATTGGCAATAAAATTACATTGCATTTGGATGTTAAAGTGATGCAATCATATTATACCGGTAAAATTGTTTTGAAGGACACTTTGATACACGCCATGCCTGGTGACAGCAATACTGTTCAACAAATATGGTCACTTTCAAAAACTTTCGGAACAAATCTCGGATTTCAATATGAATATCATATTAATGATAAGTTCTTGATTGGGGCGGGGGTAGTATATTATTGGCAAAATGCATCAATAGTACATTTGCAGTCAACTTGGCATGCCATTACTTCTAATTCACAAACAGATTCAACATACGGAATAAAAAAATCTTCCGGGGAATGGCAATATGTAAGATCATCCATATTGCTTGGAAAACTGCAGATGGCCTATCATCTGGAAAGAACGGATATAGGGGCGTCGTTACAACTTCCATTTTCTGGTTTTTCAATGAAAAATGCATCAATGCTTAAAGCTTTGAACTTACAGGTATTTGTCAGGTTCCGAATACAATAATCCCGGAGAAATTTTTTGGATGGAAGTTTTTTCTGATTGCTTTATTATTCGGACTAGTGCCCCCTCTTAATCGTTGCCGGCATACACAAAAATTTTTATTAAAAAAGTGACTGGCATAATATTAAGCCTGCTTCTAAGTTTAATACATGGATTTTGCTTTTTTGAATTTATCGGTTACCATTCATTCTATTTTTATGAAAAATATAGCTAAATTTTTTTTCTGTATTTCTGTTTCGATAGCATGTCATAAAAGTAACCCTCCCCAAATGCAGCGGACTTACTACATGGGATTTGCAAACTCGGCACCGAGGCCTGACCTCAATCTTGCTATTGAGTCCCTTGATTTGTGGACACAGCGGTCCGACGCGGCTATTATCTCAAATGAAGTGCCATGGGATTCTTTATTAAGCGGCGAAAGTGTGGAGGCCTATGTATTATTCAATTATAAAGGTTTAACAGATTATTACCGTTCGAAAAATTTAAAAATATGGGTATATGTGGATCCGGAAAATGGTTTGAATCGTGCATCAGATGCTGATGCCCTTGTAGCCATAGGGAAAAGCATTGCACAACCAGCTATGCAGCAGTTGTACCGCAGGTTTGTAATAGTGATGGACAGTATTATTCAACCCGATCATTTGGGTCTTGCATTGGAAACAAACCTGATCAGGGGAATTGCCCCAGACTCGGTTTACCAGGGAGTAAAGCAAGCTGCAAATGCAGCTGCAAACGATATAAGAACGACCGATACAAAAGTAAAGTTAAGTGTAAGTGTGCAGGTCGATTATGCATGGGGGAAATTAACCGGAGGAAGCTACCTGGGCGTTGGACAAGACTTTTCAGACTTTCCCTTTATTGTGGAGCTGGGACTTTCATCTTACCCTTATTTTGATTTCAATTTGCCTGGTGATATTCCCTTGAATTATTATTCCCGTTTAGTAGATGCAAAAACTTTACCTGTTTTTGTGTCTGAAGGAGGGTGGACATCACAAACAATAAACGGTATTACTGGATCAATAATTAGCAGCAGTTCTCAGATACAGGCGGATTATATCAACCGGCAAAGCCAATTGCTTGATCAGGTAAATGCTATTGCTGTGTTTCAACTTTCCTTTACTGATATTGACCTTACGGGATTACCGCCATCAGTGCCTTCATCTATTAAATATTTTGTTTATCTCGGGCTTGTAGATGTTAATTTCCAACCTAAACCTTCTTTGACAGCCTGGGATAATATTTTTAAAAGATCGCTTAAACAGTAATCAGGTACCGGGCAAAAAAATAATTTTACATTAATTGTGTTTATGCCAGATTGGAAAAAGATACTGCAATGGGCATATTCGATTGTTTCCGCATTAAGCAGAAAGCTTATCTTGTAGCTTGATGAGCAGCGAGCATTTTGTAATGAGCCGAGTTTGTGTTTTGTCGTATTTGTTTTCTCACACCAATGTATTAAAATAATTGTTTTATGCGTACATGTGTTTTTTTTCTCTTTTCTTTTTTGTCACCGGCCTTTCTGTTTTCACAAAATGATTCCTTGACTTATGCCGAGAAATTAGGTTATCCCAAAGGATCGAGGGTATTGATTTTGCATGTAGATGATGTGGGTATGAGCTTCGATTCGAATGAAGGTGCTATTGCTGCTATTACAAAAGGCGTATCTACCAGTTGCAGTATAATGATGCCTTGTCCGTGGGTGCCGGGTTTTGTACATTGGCTAAAAGACCATCCAGATATCGATGCAGGCTTGCATCTTACATTAACCAGCGAATGGAGAGACTACCGTTGGGCGCCCCTTGCAGGAAAAACAAATGTTCCGGGTTTAGTTGACCAGGAAGGTGACATGTGGCACAGCGTTGAAGAAGTGGTTACGCACGCCAATGCGGATGAAGTAGAAAGGGAAATACGGGCACAGCTTGAACGCGCACGCAATTTGGGTTTTCAGCCTACGCATCTTGACACACATATGGGAACGGTTTATGCGACAGCTGGTTTTTTAGAACGATATGTAAAAGTGGGAATCGAAAATCACATTCCGTTAATGTTGCCAGGTGGAAAAGATGTGTTGATACAACAGCAAATGCATTTTCCGGAAGCCATGATTACACAGTTACGCAATATTGGGAAACAAATCTGGGATGCAGGTTTGCCTGTGCTGGATGATCTCGAAAATACAAGTTATGATGTGAAAATTCCTGATGAAATAAAAAATGACGACAAAAAATTGCAGCAGTTCAAAACTGAAAAATATATTGCCGCAATTAAGTCATTAAAACCTGGAGTAACAATGATGATTATGCATTGTACAGCAACTACTGAAGTGTTTCAGCATATATCCGATTCGGGCCCTGTTCGGAAAGGCGATATGCTGGCAATGATGGACCCTGCATTTCGAAAAGCACTCGAATCTGAAAACATTATTCTAACAACATGGCGGGAATTGAAAAACCGGAGAGACCGCTTATAATAAAATGAATTTGTATTTTGAAAAGTTTTAAGAATATTGCTAAAATCTTTTTTTCATTTATATCCGATCATTGAAACTAAATCTTTGACTTTTCCCAGCCTTAGCCTTTATGCTAAACCATTCCTGCTGATAAAATTCCATTAATCAGGTTCTATCTTGCCATTTGTATGCTGAAATTAGCTTTCAGCTCACAGGTTTTGCTATAAAACGATAAGTAATGATTGTTTCTAAACTGATAAGTTAACGGGATTTATTTCTGGTTATTCAACTGGCTTTATTTTTATTTCACACGGTAATTAATCCCGTTTTTAAACGGGTTCTTTTTTGCGTTTTTTTTGATACAGTTGTATTTCTACTATTTATAAATAAAAATAATTTGTAATAGTATGATTTGCAAAAATTTACAAATTATTTTTTATTCTCTACCACGTAATTTTACTCGAAATTAATTAATCAATCTAAAATCTATTGTTATGATCAAGGTAGAGAAAAAATCAATGAAAGTGGGTAGTTTTGTTAACAAGAATCATGTTGATAAAGTAATCAGGACCTACAAAAAAGAAAGATGGGTGCATAATTCCAACCGTATTGGTAAAGAAGACTCTCTCAGCGCATGGTTCAGTATTGAGGAAATTGAAGAATTTATTGCAATGTGTAAAAACCATAATGCTGACGGAATCAAATTTTATTTTGCCGCATATCCTGAAGATTTTGCTCCAAAACCTGAATACGCCGGAAGACAAACTATTGTGATGGTAGCTACAAAAGCAAAGGAAACTGAAGATGGATCAATGAATAAAGATGTGTATTATGAAAAGGATGGAGCCTCAGAAATCCTTGCATACAATGTAGGTAATTTATGTCCACCGATATGCGGCGGCCCGAATTTAAACGGAGAAACAGGCATAGGATCTTTAGGGGCCACAATAATTCAGAAAGGCGACAATGGTTTTTTTGTCATCTAACTCGAACATCTGTTTTTATAAAAAACCTCCTCATCAGGAGGTTTTTTTATTATGTGCGAAATCTTATTATCTTCAATTAGTATGACTGGTTTTGTACATATTATTTTTATAGTTATCGGTTTCATTATATCTCTATTTATTGTTTTTAAAAAAGAAACTGAATTGTATTTAAAATTCTTTTCGCCGTTTTTGTTAATAGCCGCAATAGTTGAGCTTGTTGGGTTTGAACTTGGCAGGCATAAAATAAGTAATGCGAAAATGTATAATATTTTTTCGGCTTTTGAATTTGTTTTCTATTTCTGGGTTGTAGGCCTGATCATCAAGAACGAAAAGATTAAACAAGTACTTAAATCATTCCTGTTTATTTATCCGTTAATCTTTTTTTTGGAATATGTTTTTTCAAGTGTGTCAACTGGATTTTATTCTGTTACCTACTCAATCGGCAGTTTTTTTATCATTATTTTTTGTGTTTATTATTTTTTTGAACTTTTCCAGTTGCCACACTCTATTAAGCTGGTTAATGAACCTTCGTTCTGGATATGTTCCGGGTTATTGTTTTTTTATACATGCACATTTCCATTGTTTGGTATGGCCAATTATTTAAAATTACTGCCACGAATTCTGATGATGAATCTTTGGGTCATTGTTTATGTGCTAAATATTTTGTTATATTCATCATTCGCAATAGCTTTTTTATGCCGGTTGAAAGTCAGGAAATATTCATCATAATTATCATTGGAACGATAGTTGCACTTTTGTTGGTAAGTTTTATTGTTGCAATTCTTTTTTTATATCAAAGAAAGCAACACCGGCAGGAACAGGAACTGGCCTTATTAAAAGACAGGTACGAAAATGAATTGTTGCGTTCGCAGCTGGAAATACAGGAATCAACACTTAAAGTAATTGCACAGGAATTGCATGATAATATCGGTCAGACACTTTCTGTTGTAAAATTTTCCCTCTCTTCATTACCAATTGAAAAATCTCATGCTGCGATGGGTGGAATAGGTAGCATCAAGGAAATGCTTAGTAAAGCAATTGTGGACATGTCTAACTTGTCGTGGAGCTTACACCCCGATCGTATTTCGGAAATCGGATTAACCGATTCAATAAGGCATGAACTGGATATACTCAAAAAAAACGGCCTGCTGGAAATTGAATATACAGTATGTGGAGATGAAAATCTGCTGGAAGAGAAGAAATCGATTTTTCTGTTCAGGATGTTTCAGGAATGTGTGAATAATGTACTCAAGCATTCGCATGCCAAAAAAATTATTGTTTATGTGAATTATGCAGAAAATGGTTTTTTCCGCATGCGTGTTGAAGACGATGGTATCGGATTCGACACGGAAGAAGGCAAGAGCAAAATTTCTTTTTCGGGAGGACTTGGTTTAAAAAACATAATTAGCCGTGCCAGTTTAATTGGCGCTGAAGCTCTAATTTTGAGTAATCATGGTAGCGGAACTGTTATATCAATCAAGCTGCCTTTAGATCAAAAGGTTTAATAATTATTATGAGAACAGTCCTGCCAAAAAAAAGACTGGTGGCAATTGCCGACGACCATACGCTTCTGAGGAGTGCCCTGGCAAAACTGATATCCACATTTGATAATTATTCCATTTTATTTGAGGCGGCGAACGGTAAGGAGGTAAAAGCACACATAACCAATCACGCTATACCTGACATTCTGTTGCTTGATGTAAATATGCCGGTACTTGATGGTTATGAAACGGCAAAATGGCTTACAGCATTACACCCTCAAATAAGGATCCTTGCCTTATCAATGTATAGCGATGAAAAAACGATTATCAAGATGCTGAGATTGGGGGCGAAAGGTTATATACTCAAAAGCATAGATCCGGATGAGTTGAAAAATGCGCTGGATTCCGTATGCGATAAAGGTTTTTATTTTTCAGATGAAATTTCCAGTAAAATAATTACCGGGTTAAATAAACAGGTAGACGTAGAACCTGTAGAAAAAATTCATTTCACACAAAAAGAAAAAGACTTTTTACAATTAATTTGTTCTGAACTTACATATAAAGAAATAGCAGCCAAAATGTTTGTGAGTGTAAGGAGTGTGGAAGATTACCGTAATGCTTTGTTCGAAAAATTAAATGTCAGAACGAGAGTTAGCCTGGTGTTGTATGCTATCAAACACGGGCTTGTTGACCTGAAATGATTCAATAGCAAAACATATACATGATAATAACTCGGGTGCTTTATTAGTAATGCAGCTTTATAAAGTCTTCGTTGATTGCAGTTGACAACCGGGATATTTCATTAGTTTTGTCAACTTCTATTAATTAATAACTCTGCTCTATATGCATAAGAAGGCCGGTTTACTTTTTCGTTGTTTACTTGCTATTTCTTTATTGGCTGAAACATCTTGCGGCGATAATAATACAGCGCCCAAAACTGCCGTGCAGAATAAAACCGAGATTATACTGCCGGAAGGTTTTTCATCTTCAATTGTAGCGGATACTGTTGGCCCGTTGCGGCATATTGCTGTTAATCGGCAAGGAGATATTTATGTAAAACTAAGTGGCTTGAAAAATGGTAAAGGAATTTATTGTTTGAGTGATACAGACCACGATGGAAAGGCGGATAAAAGAACAGGCTTCGGAAATTACCCCGGCACAGGTATTCTCATTAAAAATGATGTTCTTTATGCATCATCAAATACATCTGTTTTTAAATATGCGCTGGATGAAAAAGGACAGGTTAAGGATACAGCGAACCCGCAAGTTATTGTGAAGGGCTTAATCGATAAGAATCGGGATAATTCAAAATCCATCGCTGTTGATGATAAGGGCAACCTCTATGTTACTATTGGATCGTACGACGAAACCTGCACACTCCCCAATTCTTCAATGGGCATGCAGGGGTGCCCGCTTCTCGACTCGGTGGGAGGGGTATGGCAGTTCAAAACTGACCTGGCAGATCAGAGCTATAATAATTCTGTGCAATATGGCCGCGGACTTAAAAATGTTGTGGGTATTAACTGGAATAGCAACACCCATTCATTGTTTGTGGTTATGCATGGGCGTGGGAGCTTCAGTGAAAAATTTCCCCAATATTATTCTTCACAGCAGGATGCTGAGCTTCCTGCGGAAGCTATGTACGAATTGCAGCAGGGGGCTGATGCCGGGTGGCCTTTTATTTATTACGATCAGAACAGGAAAAAGAAAATGCTATCGCCTGAATATGGGGGTGACGGAAAAAAAACTGTCGATAATAAATATATTGACCCGGTGATTGCTTTTCCCGCCCATTTAGGACCAAACGATTTGTTGTTTTATACAGGAAACATGTTCCCTGAAAAATATCATAATGGTGCATTCATTGCTTTTCATAGCAAATCATCTGTTTTGAAAAAAGGGTACTTTGTGGCTTTTGTACCTTTTATAAATGGTAAACCTTCCGGGCAGTGGGAAATATTCGCTGATAATTTTGCCGGCATCGATCTTACTCAAAACAATAATGGTGCTATCCAACATCGTCCGATGGGATTGGCACAAGGCCCTGACGGCGCCCTTTATGTTGCTGATGATATAAAAGGAACGATTTACAAGATTATTTATACCGGGAACAATAAATAGGTTGTAAGTTTCATGAAATGACTAAACCAGGACTGGTTTATGGATTCCTGAATGATCAATCTGAATTAACTTCGAAATTCACCTTTAAGTATTATGAACCCAAAACAACTTGCTGCAGCAAATGCAGTTGAACTGGTTAGGAATGGAATGACTGTCGGACTTGGCACCGGGTCAACAGCTTATTGGGCGATTGCCATGATCGGGGAAAAAGTCAGCAAGAACGAGTTACAGATAAAAGCTATTGCCACATCGAAAAGTTCGGAAAGCCAGGCAATAAATTTAGGTATACCGATAGTTCCTTTTGCAGAGATCAATCAAATTGATATTACCATTGATGGAGCTGATGAAGTTGATGAAAACCTCAACCTTATTAAAGGTGGCGGTGGCGCATTACTTCGCGAAAAGATCGTGGCATCAAATAGTAAACAACTCGTTATAATTGTTGATGAAAGCAAGCTGGTAAAACATCTTGGCAGGTTTCCGCTTCCGGTTGAGGTAGTGCCGTTCGGATGGGAAAAAGCTGTTCAGAAATTAATAGCGCTTCATTGCATGCCTACGTTAAGGCTTGAATACCATAAGCCATATATTACCGATAATGGCAATTATATTATTGATTGTGCATTTGATGAAATATTAAACCCGGAAGAACTACAGGAAAAGATAAATTCGATTGTTGGAGTGGTAGAGAATGGATTGTTTGTAAACATGGCATCAAAAGTTATTGCGGGACTGGAGGATGGGCAAGTGAAGATTTTTGAAAAATGATTCACCTGTTTCTCCAATGTTTAATATCAGATAGCAATTCAATGATGATGCCACGGATAAATTTCCGAACGCTTAATAATATCTGGCTCAAAAAAGCCTTTCTTTTTTTATTAAGCAGCTTAAATTTTTTTATGCTTTAACTTTAAGCACCAAAACTTCTGCACATGAAACATTTCATTATTTTTCTTCTTGTTGTTTTTTTATTTCAATTCATCAAAGCCCAGCAAACACAAAAGCCACAATTGTATGGCAGGCACTGGATGGCTATTACCGGCAAAACTTATGGGGCAGAAGCAGGTGCGCAAATTTTTCAGAAAGGTGGAAATGCAGTGGATGCAGCTTGCGCCATGCTTGCATCAGTTTGCACCATGTGGACTACGCTAAGTTGGGGTGGGGAAACACAGGCTATTATTTATAACCCGCATACCGGAAAAGTGTTTTCCATCGATGCGCTCGGCTGGGCGCCAACAGGGGCCACTCCTGAATTCTTTAAAAATAAAGGAATGAATTTCCCCCCGGAATATGGCCCGCTTGCTGCCGTAACACCGGGCACGCCCGGGGGATTATGTTATCTGCTTGCTGAGTACGGAACTATGAGTTTGAAAGAAGTGCTGGCGCCTGCTATGCAGCAAGCAGCTGGCTACGCCATTGATGCGCCCTTATGTAATGTGATTGAAGCAAATAAAAAACGCATCAAAGACTGGCCTTACAGCAAAAAGGTTTTTTTAACACATGCAGGAGAAAAAAGAGAAGCTCCTGAACCGGGAGAAGTCTTTGCGCAGAAAGATTTGCTGGAAACACTTACTAGAATGGTAGAAGCTGAACAGGATGCGCTGAAGAAAAAGAAAACCCGCAAAGAAGCAATCTATGCCGCTTTCGACAGGTTTTATAAAGGAGATATTGCAAAAGAGTTTGTTCGTGGTTGCCAGGAGCAGGGCGGGCTGATTACATTGGAGGATATGGCAACATGGAAACCTGTTGAAGAAGACCCACTGCATGTAAACTATCGGGGAATTGAAGTGTACAAATTGCAGCAATGGAGCCAAGGCCCTGTGTTGCTGCAGGCATTGAATATTTTGGAAAATTTTGATTTGAAAAGTATGGGCTATAACAGTACACGTTATATCAACACAGTTTATCAAACCATGAGCCTTGCATTTGCCGACAGGGATTTTTATTATGGCGATCCATATTTTCCACCGGAAGAACCGATCAAAGGTTTGCTGAACAAAGATTACGCAAAAGAAAGGGCAAAATTAATTTTACCGGATAGGAACAATGCGAATATTACTCCCGGAGATCCTTATCCGTACGAAGGGAAAACAAATCCTTATTCAAATTTATTGCAGCAACGTGGTGTTGCAAATGCAACTGCGACAATAGACAGTTTGTATATGCAGCGTTTGTGGCTTGGTACCACCTCCATTGAAGCTGCTGATGAAGAAGGCTGGATAGTTTCAGTTACCCCGAGCGGGGGCTGGGTACCTGCCTGCATCGCTGGCCACACCGGCATCGGCATGAGCCAGCGTATGCAAAGTTTTGTGCTCGATTCAACACTTAATCCTTTCAATGTTGTTCAGCCACATAAAAAGCCAAGGGTAACACTAACCCCTTCATTCGCTATGAAAGATGGTAAACCTTTTTTGGCATTTGCAGTGCAGGGCGGTGATACACAGGATCAGAATTTATTGCAGTTCTTTTTGAATGTGGTTGAATTTGGAATGACCGTACAGGAAGCAACAGAAGCGCAGAACATTAATACCGATCAATTATGGCTTTCATTAGGCGGAGAAAAAATTGATGACCGTAAACCGCACCCGGGTCATATCCTCGTCAACAGCGGAACCCCCGAATATGTCAGGCGTGACCTGCAGAAAATGGGATATATATTAACGTTAAGAGACCGTACCAGTGGCCCGGTCAATGCTATTTATTTTGACACAAAGCATGGAACATTCTGGGGTGGCAGCAGCAATTACGGGGTGGATTACGGAATTGGGTGGTGATCGGAGACATAAAGATAGGGGTTACACCACCTGCAGGTCTTGAATTTAAGTCAATGCAGGTGGTTCCTTTTCAAAAGCTGTCACCCCATTGGTTACTTTTTGAGCTTTACTGCAACATTGCAGGCAATCACCTGTCTAATCTGTTATTGAGCAATAGAATTGAAAATAACTTCAGCGACCAACAACTCGTAAGCAAAGTGTTGCATGGCGACCGCCATGCCTTTTCTGTTATTATCAAAAACACGGAAACATTAGTAGCTCAAATTGTTTTTAAGATGGTGAATAATGCGGAAGACCGGAAAGATATGGCACAGGATATTTACCTGAAAGTTTTTAAAAATTTAGCAGGTTTTAAATTCCAGTCAAAGCTCTCTACATGGATCGCGCAGATCACATATAACACCTGCCTTAATTATTTAGAAAAGAAAAAATTAGTACTGGTTGACGTTCTAAAACATGAACATAAAGATGAAGCAGAAAGCCTTGATTTTATCCGGCAAAAGCAAATGCAGGTAACAACAACTGCAGCTGAAACTGGCATAGCACAAAAACAACTTTCGAAAATATTAGCAGATGAAATCGACAATCTGTCCCCATTATATAAAACTTTAGTAACATTATATCATCATGAAGAAATGAGCTATGAAGAAATTTCATCTGTTACTCAATTACCGGAAGGGACCGTGAAGAGTTACTTGTACCGGGCAAGAAAATCTTTGAAAGAAAGCATATTGAATAAATATAAAAAAGAAGAGCTATGACAAATCATCTTTCTGAAGAAATGATACAGCAATATGTTTTAGATGCAGCAATTTATGATGCTGATGCAGTTTCGCATATACATGGATGCGAGTTATGCAGGTCGAAAGCCGAAGCTTATCAAATGTTGTTCGCCGGAATTGAACAGCAACCAAAACCCGTTTTTGATTTTGACTTGCAGGAATTGGTAATGCAGCAAATACCTCAAGCTGAACCTGAAGTATCCCCTCAACGCATGCCCGTATTTCTTTTGCCGGTTTTTATTATGGCAACGGCATGCATTGCCGCATATTTCTACAGGACAAATATTATTTTTTATTATAAAAAATATGTTCTCGGTATTTCGACAGGCGTTTCGAAAAGCGTGCTTTATTTATTGACAACTGCAGCGCTTGCTATTCTAATATTCCAGAGCATTGAGTTGTATAAAAAATACCAGAGAAAAATTGATGATTTGAATTTTTATTGATTTTCTGCAACTGAAAATAAAATCAACTGTCACATCAACTACAATAACGATAAAAAAATAAACATGAAGAAGATCGCCACATTATCATTTATACTGCTCGCTTCCGTTGCAGCAAATGCCCAAACCGGTTTCCAGGGCTTCTATGACAGAGAATTCAATTTCGATTTACTACACAGTGCCAGCACATTGATCGGCATTTTTCTGTTTACCACATTTTTTCTTGCTTTATTTAAATATTTTCTGGACAGCCGCCTGAAAAAAAGAATGATTGAGAAAGGAGTGTCGGAGAATCTTGCCGCACAATTTCTTCAGGCATCAAAAACAGATCCGAAAGGCTCAGCTATTAAATGGTCGCTTGTCTGGGCATGTATTGCTATCGGTTTATTTGTGATCAATGCAACATTGCCGCTCGGCATACATTCAGTTGCCATTATGGCTCTTTGTATCTCAATCGCTTTTTTTGGCTATTACCTGATTACGAAGAAATCAGAAAAACAATAAAAATTTCCTAAAATATCAGTCATGAAGCAATTTCAATTTCTATCTGCCGGAGTTTTTGTCATTATATTATTTTTCTCATGTCATCGGGGAAACAGCATCAGCATCATCAATGATAATGATAAACTTTACATCAACTATAATGGAGAAGTCAGGTTCAATAATGAAGAAAATGCTATCCTCGCAATATCACGGAATGGGTTCATCAGGTATATTCACAATGAAAAAAAACTGAGGGCTGAAAACGGAGCCAATGGCGAAATAAAATATGAGATGGAAGATGATGGAAGAAAAATAAGCCCCGAAAGTGCTGAAGGAAAAAGATTTTTGGAAGATGTGGTTAAAGACATGATCGACATGGGTTTTGATGCAAAAGGCCGGATGGAAAGGCTTTATAACAAAGGTGGTGCCTCGGCTTTACTCAATGAGGTTCAGCATTTGAAAATGGATTATATTAAAAACATGTATCTCGAATATTTGCTTTCTGTTGACAGCATTTCTCAGGATCAGATAAAATCAGTTGCTAGAAAGATCAGCACCGAAATCAGTTCCGATTATGATAAAGGAAGGTTGCTGCAAAAATTTCCTGTTGAATATTTAAGAGATTCTTTAACTGCTCGTGCATGGTTCGAATCAGTAAAAGGCATTAACGCCGATTATGAAAAATCGAATACGCTTGTGAATATGGCAAGGCAAGATATCTCCAAAGCACAAATAAACCAGATTGTTGATGTAGTGAACAGCATGCAATCGGACTATGAAAAATCGAATGTGCTGAAGGAATTAATTTTTAAAAGAACTTTTGCTGAAGAGAATTTTGATAGAACGCTTGATGCGATTAGTTACGTGAATGCTGATTATGAAAAAGTAAATTTATTGAAAGCATTGATTGAAAAAGAAAAACCATCGGCAGATCATTTTAATAAATTGCTGGATGTAACGGAGCATGTGAACTCTGATTTTGACAAAGCGAATTTGATAAAAGAAATGATTGAAACCGGACTACCCGCCGGCGCCAGCTTCGACAAATTACTGAGTGCCGTTGTTCATACCAATTCAGAATTTGACAGAACGAATTTGCTGAAGGATGTCATCATGAAAAATATTTCATCGCAAGATCAATGGATCAGTGTGATTAATGCAACGGCTTCCATTGAGTCAGATTATGATAAAAGCAATTTCCTCGTAACGATCGCTCCTGATTTGCCGAAAACAGATTCTGTAAAAATGGCTTACTTAAAAGTGGCAAGAACGATCAGCCAGGAATCAGATCTTGGCAGGGCGGTGAAGGCGATGGAGTGATGATCGTGGAGATGAGGGGTGCGAGATACGGGACAATATTTGAAGAAGAAAAATTAAGAAATGAGCAAGTGAAAAAGTTTTATAGTTGTTGCCTTTTTTAAACCCGAAGCCGAATAAAAAAGTAGCTGTACAAGAGAGTGACACAACGATGCTTAACCGGAGTTGCTCAAGCTGGTAACAAAAAAATCTTCGAGTCCTGTATCCCGCATCTCATCTTAAACTTCCCTCCACACTGGCCTTGTCAAACAGGTTGGCCCTCCGCCACCTTTCACGCTAATATCTTCCCCCTTGTATTCAATCACTTTACCACCTGCAGCTTCAAGCAATGATTTTGTTTTTGGGTTCCCGTTTACCATTAAACACACACGTGGCGCAAGTGCCAAAACATTACAGCCCATTGTATCAAATTCTTCATCTGGAACTTCAACCAGTTTATAATTTCTTTTCAATAATAAATCTCTGAATGCAATCGGCATCAGCGGTGAATAAACAACTGCAAGGTCTTTATCAACCGGGCTGAAGATGGACATCAGATGGAAAACATCAGACGGGCCTTTATAATGGGGAAGTTCTGCCACCACAACATGCACTCCGATGGTGTTTAGTAATGCCTGTAGTTGATCTATCCCTTCATTATTCGTGCGGTAGGTGTGCCCGACTGCAAGTGTGTTTTCATCAAGCCATGCAACATCGCCACCCTCCACCGTTCCCGGAGATTGGATAATGCCAAGAACCGGAATGTTATTTTTTTCAAATGCAGTCTGTTCAGCTTTCGGCTCGTTATTGCGTGCAGGTTTGCCCATATTACAGATGATCATGCCTTTATTGGTAGCGATGGCTGCATCACGGCAATAAATGGAATCCATAGTGACATTATTAAACGGGGGCAGGTGAAAAACAGTTTCAGCATATTGTTGTAATACTTCTTCAAATTTTTTGTATTCGCTAACTGCATTGCTGAAATCAGGTTTGCTTAAAAAATTAAGCTGCTTCCATTCTTTTTCAACCTGTGCATCGTTTATAAAAGCATCCGAGGCTTTTTTAATGAATAATGATTTCAGTTTGCCGTATTCTGAATGAGCTGTGGTGATCATAGTGAAAATTAATAATGCGAATTAAAATAAATTGCACGAATAATTGGCAAAAGGCAAATGAATTTTCAAATTCGGCTGCTGCAAACAAAGGTGATGGTATTTTCTTTGTGCCTTTGTGGCAATTTCAGATTAGAAATTTTTAAACACGAGTGTGGGATGCAACCGGAGCTTAGTTGGGATATGCGGCCGGAAACATCGTCACCAATCGGATCAGTTTACCTGCGCAGGTTACTCAGTGAAATTCCTGCAAAATAATTTGCTTTTGGCGCTGCATTATAATAACGGCCTGCGGCAGCATTAATGTCGTTACCTAAACTGTATTTTGTGTTGAAGAGATTATCAGCTCCGATAAAAACTTCTAATTTCCATTTTGATGAAAGTTTTCTTCTGTAACCTATCCTTGCATCAAATAAATTGTAAGAAGATGCTGTGGCCGTGTTCGCATCGTTAAGAAAGGTTTTGTCAGTATACGTGTAAGTTAGGTGGGCATATAAACCTGTTTTCGTATTTACATCAAGCCCTACAACAAAATTATTTTTTGCAACGCCGGGCATGTAATTTCCTGAAAAGTCAGTGTTCACCTGCTTGAAACTTCCATAATGAAAATCGTTGAACGTATAGCTGGCAAAAACCCTGGTGTCATCGAAAAATTCCGTAATATGGTCAGCCAATCTGTATGACACATAGGTTTCGATTCCTTTTTGTTTTGTAGAACCGGCGTTTACATAATAATACACGCCGCTCGTATCAATCCTTTGCACAATGGTATTATTGAGATCAAATATGAAACCATTAATATCGAAATATAATTTCTCGTGTAATAAACTGCCGCGTACCCCGGTCTCATAATCAACTCCATCTTCGGGCTCAAGATCAGTGCCAATGGTTCCGTTGGTGTGAATGAGTTCTGAAGTAGTTGGTGTAGAAAAACCTCCGGCAACGCTGGCATACACTGAAACTGTGGGTAGAATTTTATTTTGAAAAACTTGGGTTTGTGCAGTTGGGGGAACATTTGACAGTCTTGTATTCTGGACAGATGATTTATTAAAGCTTGCTCCAGCAGTAACAATCCAGCCATACGGCAATTTGATATCGGCTTGTGCAAATATGATGTATTGCCAGATATTCGTGGCATCATCAGTTTGAAGGGTGTCGCTGGTGCCATATTTATTGGCAAAATCTTTTGTGCTGAAAAATCCTTTTTGCGCTTCACTGCCAAAATTTATCTGGAGTATTGTTTTTCCGATTTGTTTTTTAAACCGGAAAACTGTTCTTCCGCCGAAATGAGGTTCTTTTCTTATTTCATAAACACGAATGCCGGGGTTGATAAAATCAGTATATGTTCCATATACTGCTGTGGTGTTTTCCCAGTAATCATTAAAAATATATTCGTTGCTGAAACCTGTGGTAAATGTTTTTTGATAAACAGAAGCTTTTGCTTCAACAGCACCGAGGTTTGTTCCGGCATGTGGCCTCGCCATGCCGGGGTTAGTATCATATTGCGCAAACGTAAGCCCGCCGGGTGTTTGGTAATACAGGTCGCTATACAACATAAATGCATGCAATGTCTGTTTATCTGAAATTTTTAAACGCGATTCATAAGAGGCTATATCCCGATGCATTTGCGATTGCTGCCGGTAGCCATTACTGTTTTGATGGGAGTAATTAAAAACATTCTGATGATCGTTATCCCCCGCCTTTACATTAAAATTAAGGTTTGTAGTATTGAAGGTCCCTAATGAGTAGTCAACAGTTGCAGTTTTTTGCCACTGCAGGGGCATACTATGGATCAGCATAGCGCCACCGATACCGGCGCCGTACAGGCTTCCTGCAGCGCCCTTTATAATTTCAATGGATTGAAAATTATAAAAGCTAAGCTGGTTAAGATAGGTATTACCTAAGGGGTCGCTTAAAGGGATTTCATCGAAATAGATTTTCACATCCCTTACACCAAAAGGCGAGCGCAGGGAGCTGCCGCGGATATTAAGTCTGTAACTTCCTGGAGAACGTTCTTCCATTTTTACACCGGGACTTTGATTTAAAGCCGGTAAAATGCTGATATTGTTAAACCGGTTTAACTGCTCCTGGCCGGTGTAACTCACCGGTGCGGCTACATCTGCCAGCTTACGGTTATGCTCATACGCTTTTATGATAACTTCTTCTAAAGTCCTCGCAGGTAGGGTATCTGTAACGACGGTATCTGTTACTGACTGGGCTGAAAGAAATGAAAAGTAAAATATGCATAGATTGACTAATGCAAATGTTTTCATGTAATCTGATTTTGGCCTTTCTTTACTGGTTTAAGTGTAAAGTTAATACAGAATAATTCTTTATCTTAACAACTTTTATATTAATAATCAGGCCTGTTATTTATGAGTAAACAAACCAAGCTGAACCTTTTCGACCTGACCATGATTGTTATAGGCCTTGTTATCGGGCTTGGAATTTTCAGGACCTCAAAAGATGCTGCAGCGGCTTCCCTTAGCCCGTTAATTTTTTTTGGGGCCTGGGTTGTTGGTGGTCTAGTTGCTTTTTGCGGTGCGCTTACTTATGCAGAAATTGGCAGCCGTTATCCGGTAACAGGCGGATATTATAAAATTTTCTCTTATGCATATCACCCGTCGATTGCGTTTGCCATCAATTGCGTTATCCTGATTTCAAATGCTGCCTCACTTTCAGGGGTTGCCTTAATCGGCAGTGAATATATTTCGCAATTAATTTTCACTGCGGAACCTTCGCCCTTTATCAAGTCGTTAATAGCGATGAGCGCTATTATTGCATTTTACGGGGTAAATATGATGGGCCTGCGTATCAGCACAAGGGTATTAAATATTCTGATGATTGTAAAAGTTGGTTTGCTCATAATGATCATTTCGGCATTATTCTTTCCTAATCTGTATCACCCGGCAAATGCGGCCCGTTCGGCAGGCAATGAAAATTTTTGGCAGATTCTGCTTTCATTTGGTATTGCACTGAAGGCCGCTTCGTTTACTTATGGCGGGTATCAGCAAACCATCAATTTTGGAGAAGAAATTGAAAACCCTAAAAGAAATATACCACGTGGTGTTTTCATGGGGATTCTTATCATTATAGTGTTATATCTCGCAGTCAGTTTTTCTTATTATAAGATCATTGGTTTCGAGGAACTGAAGCAGGCAAACGGAATAGCCTCAATTGTCGCAGAAAAAATGTTTGGTGCAACGGGAAAGACCATTGTATCTGTTTTACTTTTCATAGCGGTACTGGCTTATGTAAATGTAATCTTGCTCAGTAACCCTCGGGTAATGTACGCCATGAGCGATGATGGCATCCTTCCCCCATCCTTTAAAAAGAAAGATGAAAAAAAGGATGTACTTACTGTTAGCCTGACAGTTTTTGCGGGTATATGTGTTGTTGTTTTGTTTTTTGCTGATACGTTTGACCAGATTTTAAGTTTCTCTATTTTTCTCGATTCCGTTGGCATGGCAACATCAGCAGCAACCATTTTTGTACTCAGAAAGAAAACGAAGCACCTTGATGGAACAGGGATCTATACTATCAGGTTTTACCCTTTGATGCCGTTATTTTTTGTGTTGGCTTATACTTTTGTCGGCACAATCATTGCCATTAGTTTTCCCAAATATGCAGTAATAGGTACTTCAGTATTTGCTTTTTTTCTGATAGTATATTTTGTGGTCAGGAAAATGGGGAAGAATAAGAAACAATAATGGCATTGATATTAGCTGTCATCATTAAAAGAAGTTTTCACTTGTTATAAAGATTAAATTCAAAATAAAATTCCAGATGGAGATAAGTTATATACTCAATGAATTAGGGGAAGAGCGGGAATATTATTTTAACGCCATTGCCCCACCCATAATTCAGACCAGTAATTTTAAAGTCAACAAAGTTGATGAACTGAAAAAATTGTTTGAAGATGAGTACAGCGGCTATTTATACAGCCGCGGATTAAACCCTACCGTTGAAATTTTACGGAAAAAGCTGGCTGCATTAGACGGTGCTGAAGATTGCCTGGTATTTAACAGCGGGGCAGCTGCAATTTTTGCATCGGTGCTGGCGAATGTAAAGTCAGGTGACCATATTGTTTCTGTTGAAAAGCCATATACCTGGGCGCAACGCATGTTTGACATTATTTTACCTAGGTTTGGGGTAACCACTACTTATATCGATGGTACTGATATCAGAAATTTTGAACGTGCGATTCTTCCCACTACTGCGGTTATCTATCTCGAATCCCCCAATTCATGGGATTATAAATTGCAGGATATAAGAGCTGTTGCTGAACTTGCCAAATCGGAAAATATTGTCACCATCATTGATAACAGCTATTGTACACCAATATATCAGAAACCCATTGAACTGGGGATTGATATTGCCATGCAAACTGCTACAAAATACATCAGCGGACATAGCGATACTTTAGGAGGCGTGCTTTCCGGTTCCCAGAAAATGATGAAAAAAATTTTTGACAGCGAATATCTGAATATTGGCAGCGGCATTCAGCCATTTAATGCATGGTTGTTAATACGCGGCTTGAGGACTTTGCAGGCAAGATTGGAAAAAGTTGCCCGAACTACGCAAGATGTACTCAGCTATATTAAGCAAAACCAGAAAGTGGAATCTGTATTATTTCCTTTGGATGAATCTTTTCCTCAATACGAACTTGCAAAAAAACAGATGAACGGGGCTTGTGGTTTGATGAGCTTTTATATTCAGGCAAACACCCGCCGGGAAATAGTTCATTTCTGCGAATCCTTCAGGCATATCATGATGGCAGTGAGCTGGGGTGGGCATGAATCGCTGATTCTTCCGAAATGCGCATCATTATCTGACCAAGAATTTGATCCCCGGAATAAAGAACACCGGATGTTGCGTTTATACGTCGGACTTGAAGATGCGGATTATCTCATCTCTGATCTCAGCAATGCTTTTAAAAAAATGTATGAACGGTAACAATTTTAACCATTTTATTGTCAAAGATGAGGCCTGATTTACTATTTTAGCAAATCCAACTGCATGACCATTTATCATAATTTTCACTGCTCAACTAATAAGTAACTTAAATTTGCGCTTAACCATGAAAAAACTTCTTTTACTAAAACTGACCTGTTTATTATTCCTTTTTGGCCAGGCGCAGGATAAATGGGACTTGAAAAGGTGCGTTGAATATGCAGTGGCAAATAATATTTCTGTAAAACAGACAGATGTACAGGCAAGACTTGCCGAGCTTACGCTAAAACAAAATAAAGCATCACAAATACCAACCTTGGGTTTCGGAGCTAATGTGAGCTATAGCTCAGGTCAGGCTCAGGATCCAGCTACTTTTGCACTTATTACTTCAGGCTTATGGTCTAACCAGTACTTTCTTCAGACAAATTGGAACTTTTTCAATTTTGGCAGTGTAAAAAATAATATACTAGGAAGTAAGTTTGCTTTCGACGCAGCTAATGCTGCAACAGATAAATTAAAGAACGATGTTTCTTTAAATGTTGCAAATGCATACCTTCAAACACTTTTATCAATTCAAACCGCTAATGCCGCAGAGGTGCAGGTTAAATTTTCCCTTTCACAGTTGGAGATTACCAGAAAACAAGTGGCTGCCGGCGCTCTCCCCGAGCTTAATGCAGCTGAAATTGAATCACAACTGGCTCAAGATAGTTCTACATTAGTCACTGCAAGATCTAATGTTGGCCAGGCAATCCTGACTTTAAAAGCCTATATGAGTTTGGATGCAGCAACACCTTTTATTATTGATACACCAAATGTGGAAAGAATCCCAATTGAAAATATTGCTGATCTTCAACCGGGTTTAGTTTATACGCTGGCATTAAAAAATCAGCCACAGCAGAAAGTTGATGCGTTGCAGTTACAGGCGGCTGAAAAATATATGAAGGCTAATAAAGCTGCCATGTACCCCACATTTTCTTTAGGGGCACAATTTTATACAACATATACAAACCAAACGTACGATTACACAAGGGTGCCAATAGGTATAACGCAATATGTAGGATCAGTAAAAGGTACAGGAGATTCTGTTTTTTATAATGGTATACAGGATTATATTGTTTCATCCAAAACGTCTTATTTTAAACAATTAAACCAAAACTTTCGCCAATCCGTTGGTTTCAATGTAAATGTTCCGATTCTAAATGGGAGATCGCTTCGTACTAGTTACGACCGCTCAAAATGGAATTATAAAAATTATGAACTTCAACAGCAGCTCGATAACCTGAACTTAAAACAAAACGTTTATCAGGCCTATAATCTTGCCCTCGCAGCTTTGCAGAAATTTGAGGCAAGTAAAAAAGCATTTGCTGCTGCCGACAGAAGTTTTGATTTTGCTCAAAAAAGATATGGAGTGGGGATGTTGAATACAATCGATCTGCTGACTAATCAGAACAATTATTTTAAAGCTAAAATTGATTTACTGTCATCTCAATTCGACTATGTTTTTAAAATGAAAGTGCTTGAGTTTTATAAAGGCATGGGAATAAAATTATAAAAGTACAACCTCACAGTTATGAGTAAGAAATTATTATGGATCATTATTGGCCTTGTTGTTATAGTTGTTGTATTGATAGGACTGGGCAAGGCAGGTGCTTTCGGGAAAGACCAGGGCATAAAAGTGTCTTCCGAAAAAGTAGGCAGGAAGGATATTACAGAAGTGGTAACTGCGAGTGGTAAAATCTATCCTGAAGTGGAGGTGAAGATTAGCCCTGATATTTCAGGCGAAGTGGTGGAATTAAAAGTGGAAGAAGGCGATAGCGTGAGAAAAGGACAAGAGCTTGCCAAGATATATGCAGATATTTATACTACGCAACGCGACCAGGCTGCAGCTCAGCTTAACCAACAGGAAGCTGTTGCATCAAACAGCGCTGCGCAGTTGCCAGGATTAAAGGCGGCACTAGATCAGGCAAAGAAAAATTATGATCGCGAGAAACAGTTGCTGAATGATAAAGTGATATCGCAATCTGAATTTGATCAGGCCGAAAGTGCATACAGAACGGCTGAGGCAAACTATAATGCTGCACAACAAAGCTTGGTAGGAACACAGGCAGGAGCTGTCAGTGCGAAAGCCAACCTTGCTATTGCAGCAAAAAATCTCAGTCGCACCACTGTCGTGGCACCTATGAATGGTATTATTTCTTCACTCAGTATCAAAAAAGGTGAACGCGTGGTTGGTAACTCCATGATGGCAGGAACCGAAATGATGCGTGTTGCTGATATGAGTAAAATTGAGGCAATTGTTGATGTTGGCGAAAATGATATACCTAAAGTTCATTTGGGAGATTCTGCCAATATAGAAGTAGATGCATATAATAACAGGAAATTCAGGGGAGTGGTTACGCAGATTGCAAGCAGTGTGGCTTCTTCCGGTTCTTCAACAACCAGCACTATCTCGTCCAATGATGTTACTAACTATAAAGTACATATCAGGCTTTCCCCGGAATCGTATAAAGATTTGTATGATAAAAAAAGACCCAAAAGCCTTCCCTTCAGACCGGGTATGACTGCCAGTGCAGATATACAAACCAACACACATAAAAATGTTTTGGCAGTTGCGATCAATGCTGTAACCACACGCGACAAAAAAAGCGGGAATGCTGTAAATAATAGTAAATCGAGTGAAAATAATAATAACAACAATAATGATAATAGTAGTGATGATAATGCTGTAAAAACTTCTGCTGATGATCTCGATGAAGTAGTGTTTGTTCTGCAGGCGGACGGCACTGTTAAAAAAGTAAAAGTAAAAACAGGCATACAGGATATTAATTACATTGAAATTACCGATGGACTGAAGGAAGGCACTGATGTAATTACAGGTCCTTATAGTGTGGTTAGTAAAACGCTCAATGACGGTACAAAAGTGCAGGTAGTTGCCAAGGATAAATTATTCGAAACTAAAAAGTAGGAACATTCCCAAGGAATAATAACTTTATTTAGCCCTGTGCATTTAAATTTTGCACGGGGCTTTCTTTTAAAATTGGTTTTAAAAGGGCGGCAGGTCAATTTCTTTGTAGATAAATTTGACAGCAAATCTCAGTAGCTTTAAATATCAATTAATAAAATAATAAACCTGTTTGTTTATGCAATTTGGCATCATTGGTAGTGGTAGTTGGGCAACAGCGTTGGCAAAAATCCTGACAGATAATAAAGTTCAGATCAACTGGTGGATCAGGAATGAAGCAACAATCGAATACCTGCAAAAGCGTCATCATAATCCTAATTATATCAGTTCCGTAAATTTTGATAGCTCACTTTTATCTCTGTACCACGATGTGAAGAAAGTAATTTCCGGTTCAGATTGTAATATTGTAGCTGTTCCTTCTGCTTATATTGTCGATACTTTTAAGGATCTTGATGCTGATATTTTCTACGGAAAAAAAATAGTATCGGCAGTAAAAGGTATTTTGCCGCAGGAAAATATTTTGCTAAACGATTATCTCAGGAAAAATTTTAACGTAGAGTTGAATAATTATTTCACGGTTATGGGGCCCTGCCATGCTGAAGAAGTGGCTGCGGAAAAGCTTTCTTATCTCACATTTTCGGGTATTGATGAAACAATTGCGCAGGACATCGCGACATATTTTTCAACACCTTATATCTCAACCGTAGTTAATAATGACATATACGGAGTGCAGTATGCCGCTGTGCTCAAAAACATTTATGCATTGGGTGCTGGTATTGCACACGGGCTTGATTATGGCGATAATTTCCTGAGTGTTTTCATTGCAAACTGTGCAGATGAGATGGCTGGTTTTTTAAGGAAGGCTGGTATAAGCCACATTGAAGTTGGCGTTCATGAGGCTGAAAACTCCGTACATCATAAAAAGAGCAGAAATTATGCGGCTTCTGTTTATCTTGGAGACCTGTTGGTAACCTGTTATTCTCTTTACAGCCGTAACAGAACATTTGGTAACATGATCGGTAAAGGGTATTCTGTTAAAGCTGCGGCTTTGGAATTGAGTATGGTGGCGGAAGGGTATAATGCCAGTAAGTGTATTTTCGAAGTGAATAAAACAGTGAAAGCCGCGATACCTATTGCAGAAACAATTTACCGGATACTTTGGGAAAATGTTAAAGTTCGGCAAAGCTTTAAACAAATTGAGGATTTACTCGTCTAATCAATTGGATTAATAACTATAATTATGATGCCTCTCTCTTATAACGGTTTTGGTTTTACTGCCATATTAATAATGATATCCGTAATTGTAGTAGGGCAAGCAATCAGGTATTTAAAAGAGCACAGTCAGAAAAATCATCACAGAGAGGAGCATTAATTTTTTATTTCGGTACCAGCTAAAGTAACCCTATTTAGTATCCTTGCATCTCATTCCTTTCATCAGAGCGTTAATACTGTTAAGCTTCAAGTTGTTATATGAGAATTATTTGAGATTATAAAGGGATGAACACTTTTGTCTGCTTTGCTTTACGCATAACCGCTACTCATCAAAAAAAAGATCGGAAGCAATCCCGTCAGCCAGTAATTTTCCATTTCTGGTTAAAATAAGCCTGTCGCTGATGAATTCCAGTGCATTCGAGTTAATGAATTTTTCAGCATTTTTTAGAATGGTTCCCCTTGCCTGTTTGTTATAAACATTTTCAATATAATTCATATCGCAACCTTCAATCGTTCTTAATGAAATCATAATATATTCATTCAGCTTTTGGGTAGTGTTCAATTCTTCTTTCTCATAGAGGAGGATATTTTGCTGTTTCAGTGCTTCGATATACCTGTTATTATTAGCAACATTCCATCTTCTTTCCATCCCATTGAATGAGTGCGCTGACGGGCCTAACCCAAGATAATTTTTACCTTGCCAGTAAGACGAATTGTGGCGGCTTCTTTTTCCAGGCATGGCGAAATTTGAAATTTCATAGTGTTCATAGCCTGCATTGGATGCAAAATTCATCAGCATCAAAAATTGTTCGGCCTGTTTGTCTGTATTTATGTCTTCAATTTTTTTTTGTTTTATCAGTTTGTGTAAGAGGGTTTTTTGCTCGACTGTAAGTGCATAACAGGAAAGATGTGGTATCCGAAGGAATTCGGCATGCATTAAGTTCTGCTGCCATTTTTCATTTGTTAAGGTAGGTGTGCCATAAATCAGGTCGATCGTAATATTATCAAATCCACTGTCGAGAGCTATATTTATACTGTTTATAGCTTGTTGGGCATTATGGGCACGGTTCATCCATCTTAAATCATCTTCAAAAAAACTTTGCACGCCAATGCTTAACCTGTTTATACCTGCGGTTTTCCATTCAGTTGTTTTGTGCTCATTAATATCGTCAGGGTTGGCTTCAAGGGTAATCTCGGGGTGGGCGCTTATTTTATAAGAAGTGTGCAGGTTTGCTAATATTCCCGAAAGCTCACCGGGTTGCAATAATGATGGCGTTCCGCCTCCAAAATAAATCGTTGAAACTTCTTCCTGGCCTAAATAATCTTTTTGTAAAACAATTTCTTTCAATAAAGCAGCAACAAAATCGTTCTTGTTGCGTAGTGAAGTAGTGAAATGGAAATTGCAATAATTACAGGCTTGTTTGCAAAAGGGGATATGTAAATAGATGCCTGCCAAATTTGGTTCAAATTTATACTTATAAAAAACAATGCCGGTCAGGGGCATTCGGCTTTAACTGAAAAAGATTTAAATTAATAATTAAAGATTTCCAATGACCATGCACAAAAATCGCTGCTTAAGGGATGTCAAAATTAAGGTTATATAGTTGCATCTTCCTGTTGATCGCAAATTTTGCAGCCAATGCGCAACATCAGCTCAAAATAGTTGCTGTTGATAAAGATTCTTTTTTTCTGTCGAATGCTATCGATTTGCAAATTTCTTTTAAAAGCAAAAACGCCTGCCTCGATTATATTGCGGGTTTACCTTCTCTTTTAGCTGCAAAAGGGTTTGCCACTGCTTCTGTGGACAGCATATATTCAGACTCGGCTATAACAAGGGTGCAGGTATATGTAGGCAACTTTTTTAAATGGGGGTTCATCAAAACAAATGAACGGGATGCCTCAACCCTGGAAGCATCTGGCTGGAATAATAAGAATTTTTCAGGTAGGCCCTTTAATTATCAACAATTGGAAAGCTCACAACAAAGGGTTTTGAATTATATGGAGAACAATGGCTATCCATTTGCAAAAATTTTTATTGACAGTATTTCCATCGTCAATAATGAGTTGAGCGGGATGTTGAAAATCGACAAAGGACCTTTATATAAAATCGATAGCATCAGGGTTTTCGGTAATGCCAAAATATCAACCGATTTTTTGAAAAGATACCTGAACATACCCGATGGCACTATTTATAAAAAGGAAAAGTTGGAAACCATAAGTAAAAGGCTACTCGAACTTCCTTATGTTGTAGAGCAACAGCCATGGAAGCTTACTTTGCTTGGGGAGGGGTCTGTGCTGGATTTGTATCTCAAACCTAAAAAGAGCAGCCAGATTGATGCATTGGTTGGTTTTCTGCCTTCTGCAAACACTAATGGGGTTACTACCTCTTCTAAATTGTTAATAACAGGCCAGGCGACAGTGAACCTGAAAAACGCATTAGGTAATGGTGAGAGTATCGGGCTTAACTGGCAGCAGGTGCAGCCCAAATCACCAAAATTAGATTTGGCTTTTGCTCAGCCTTATCTATTTAATTCTCCGTTTGGAATAAGTACATCGTTCAGCTTGTACAAAAGAGACTCTTCTTATATTAATATTAATTTCCTGATTGGCGCACAGTATTCCACTTCGTCTACCCAAACCAGTACAGTTTTTTTGCAAACAATCACTTCAAATTTATTAAATGTAGATAGTGCTGGAATCATCAGTTCACACAAATTACCGGCGGAAGCAGATTATAATTCTATAAGCCTTGGTTTAAATTATGAGTTTAATAATACGAATTACAGGTTTAATCCAAGGCGTGGTAATGAATTGCAGTTTACCGGAACCATCGGTACAAAAAAAATTAAAAAAAACAATAAGATCCTCAAATTCGTGGATCCAACCGATTCAAGTTTTTCATTTAACTCTCTGTATGATTCGGTAAAACTGAATTCATATCAAATGAGATTAAGGCTGGCTGCAGCGCATTATTTTCAACTTGGCAAAGCAACCACATTGAAATTGGGAATTAACGGCGGGCTATTTCATAGCCCTACTCATTTTTTAAATGAGCTTTTCCTGATTGGTGGTTACAGGTTACTTAGGGGATTTGACGAAGAAAGTATATATGCTTCACAATATGCTGTCGGGACATTGGAATACCGTTACCTGATCGGACTGAATTCATTCCTGTTCTCGTTTGTTGATGCAGGATGGGCAAAAAATAATATTCCGTCTTATAATTTTAACAACAACTATTTAGGCGTGGGTTTAGGCCTTGCCTTTGAAACTAAAGCCGGTATTTTCAATATTTCCTATGCCATAGGCAAACAGGATAACAACAGTTTTAGCTTCAGGGCAGCGAAAATTCATCTGGGATATGTAAATTTCTTTTGACTTTTGGGGGAAATATTAAAAGTGCACCAAGACCTCCGGGTATTTTTAAAAATTTTGATCTGACGAAATGAATTTTATCTAATGACATCACTATAATATTTTTGCAAACCCAATATTCAGCATGTGACGAAAATTTTCCTTGTTTTTTTATTATCGGTTTTTCTGGCCCCCCGGTTATCTGCGCAAACAGTAGAAGATTCAGGTATGGTAAAGAAAGATACTATTGTGCTGAAGCAAAACATAGTTGAAAAAGACAGTACAGTTAAAAAACATTATGTAAAAAGAGATTCGACGAACAGGAAGAAAGAGGCTGTTTCGGCACTTAAGCATGATTCTTCCCTGGCGAAATATGATTCATCAATTGTACGGAACACAGATAGAAGTATTAACAAGGTTTCAGGTATTGATTTATTTAGAAAAGTGTTATTGAACAGTGCTCTCATGAATTTTTACGGCAAGCTTGAATCAGAAGACTTGCAGGTTCACAAAAACCCTTCTCGAGACGGGCTCTTTTATATTATTCTTGCACTTTGCTTTTACTTTGCGTTCGTAAGGCTTTTTTTTGAAAAGTACCTTAATAATATATTTTCTCTTTTTTTCAGGGCCACTATGCGCCAGCAACAAATCAGGGAGCAAGCGCTACAAATGCCTTTGCCTTCTTTGTTGTTGAATATTCTGTTTATTTTTTCATCTGGACTTTTTTCATGCTTCCTCTTGCAATATTATCAATATACCGGCCCTTCTAACTTTTGGATTATATATATCTATTGTATAATCGCTATTACTGCAATATATGTAGCTAAGTTTTTAATAATCAAGCTTTGTGGATGGATTTTTAACATTCATAAAGCTGCAGACAACTATCTTTTTATAGTGTTTATGGTTAACAAAATACTTGGAATTGGGTTATTGCCTTTTTTGATGATTATAGGCTTTTCGAGTGGGGTAATAATAGATATAGCAATTGCCATAGCCCTTTTTATGATGATTATCCTTCTTTTATACAGGTTTATAACCTGTTTTGGGGTACTAACCTCTGAAATTAAATTAAATGTATTCCATTATTTTATTTACCTTTGCGCCTTCGAAATTGCACCTCTGTTATTGATATACAAAGTGGTACTGTCATTTTTGAAAAAAGCTTTTTAATTTTGCAAATCCATTGCTAGACCGATATGGTTAAAAACGGAGAAAAAAACGCAGCTGCGATGCGTGACATCAAGGTTGTAAAGAAAATTCTGATTACTCAACCAAGGCCGGAAAGCGATAAATCGCCATATTTTGAACTCGAAAGAAAATTTCAGGTTCAGCTTTCATTTCATCCATTTATACGCCTTGAAGCTATTTCTGCAAAAGATTTCCGGAAACAAAAAATTGATCTTTCATATTATACTGCAGTTGTATTTACCAGCAGGCATGCTATTGATCATTTTTTCAGGATTTGTGAAGAAACCAAGGTTAATGTATCACAGGACACAAAGTATTTCTGTATTACGGAATCTGTTGCCTTGTATTTGCAAAAATTTATTTTATATAGAAAGAGAAAAGTCTTTTATGGAGCTGATGGAACCAACAAAAGTATGTTTGATGTGATCAACAAGCATAAAGAAAATGAAAAATTCCTATATCCCTGCTCTGAAAATCAACAAGACAATGAAATTGTTGGTTGGCTTAAAGCCAACAATTGTGAGTTTGTTACTCCCTTCATGTATCGTACAATAAGTAACGATGTGAAAGAAGTGATGGCCAGCAGCGAATTTGATATCATCTGTTTCTTTACTCCAAGCGGTGTTAAAAGTTTGTTTGATAATTTTCCAAAATACAAGCAAAACGGAACTAAAATCGGTGCGTTTGGAAGCAACACCTCCAGGGCAGTTGAAGATGCAGGATTGGAATTGGAAATTAAAGCACCCCTGCCGCTGGCACCTTCCATGATATCCGCTTTAGAGAAATATCTTTCAGGAGCTGTAAAAAAGAAATAGCATTAATAATTTCAATAAGATATATTTCAGGCAACTTCGGGTTGCCTTTTTTATTTTCTCATAATGGCAAAACAAGGAGATGTCTTTTCCAGCCAGCCATGATCTTCGTATATACAATTCATCCTAATTTGTGTAATAAACTATTTTGTTCAGGAAGAAACATCCTTGATTTTTATGGTTGAATTTACAAACAGACTAATTAATGAAACCAGCCCTTATCTTTTACAACATGCGCATAACCCTGTTAATTGGTACCCATGGGATGAAGAAGCATTAAAAAAAGCGAAGCAGGAAAATAAACCCATATTAATCAGTATTGGTTATGCTGCCTGCCATTGGTGCCATGTAATGGAAAAGGAAAGTTTCGAGGATAAAGAGACAGCTGATTTAATGAATTCCGATTTTATTAATATAAAAGTCGACAGGGAAGAAAGACCAGATCTTGATCATATTTACATGGATGCTGTGCAGGCAATAACGGGTAGCGGAGGCTGGCCATTGAATGTCTTTCTGACACCAGATGCCAGACCATTTTATGGCGGAACTTATTTTCCCCCTGTTTCATTTCAAAACAAGCCTTCCTGGAAAGATGTTTTAATAAGTATTTCAGGAATGTTTAAGAACAGCGCCGAGCAAATAGAAGCACAGGCAAAAAACCTTACAGGTTACCTGATTGAATCTAATTCATTTTTTATAAAAAGCGGTCATAAACTGTATCATTCTGATAGTTTATTCGATAAACGCAATCTTGATTATATCTACGACAACATCATGAAACTGGCTGATAAGCAGGATGGAGGGTTTGGCAGGGCACCTAAATTTCCGCAAACTTCTACTATTCAGTTTCTTTTATATCACTACTATTATACGCAACACTCAGAGGCCTTAGATCAAGCCTGCCTAAGTCTTGATAAAATGATTAACGGGGGCATTTATGATCATGTAAGCGGCGGTTTTGCCAGGTATTCTACAGATAATGAATGGCTGGTGCCTCATTTTGAAAAGATGTTATATGATAATGCATTATTAATAACTGTGCTTAGTGAAAGCTATCAGTTAACCAAAAAAAATCAATACAAAAAAACTATTGAACATACTATAGATTTTATTAAACTGAGCCTAACATCCCATGAAGGTGGATTTTACACTTCATTGGATGCGGATAGCGAAGGTGAAGAAGGAAAATATTACGTGTGGGATAAAAAAGAAATTAATCAAATACTTGGAGAAGACTCAGAATTATTTAGTAAGTATTATAACGTTACAGAAAAAGGTAATTGGGAGAGTAAAAATATTCTTCATTGTAATTTAAGTGTGTTGGAATTTGCAGGACAAAATAATATTGAAGAACAATATTTAGTTCAAAAGCTTGAAAAATGCAGACAGAAATTATTTCAGGTACGTTCAAAAAGAATCTCTCCAAGGCTGGATAACAAAATAATTTTGGGTTGGAATGCATTAATGATTATTGCTTTGTGTAAAGCGTATGCAGCTTTAGGTATAGATGAATATAAACGACTGGCAGTTGCCAATATGAACTTTTTATTAAAAAGATTTAAAGGTGAACAGGAGCATTTGTTTATGCATTGCTATACCAATGGAATGGCCAAGTATCCGGCATTTTTGGATGATTATTCATTTTTGATTTCATCTTTGATTCAGTTACAGGAGATTACAGCGGAGAGTTCCTATCTTTTAAAGGCACGAGAAATAGCTTTGTATGTAATAAATAATTTCTCTTCTTTGGAGACTGGCTTATTTTTTTATACACATAAAGACCAAAATGACGTCATAATAAGAAAAAAAGAAATATATGATGGAGCAACCCCCTCAGGAAATTCAATAATGGCATTCAATCTTATATTTCTTTCAAAAATTTTTAATATACCAGAGTGGAATGAAATTGCTGTAAATATTTGTTGTAACCTTAATAAATCAATTATTAGTTATCCAACTTCATTTGCAGTGTGGGCAACTTTGTTGCAATGCTTGACGTATAATTTTCCAGAGATTGTAATAACCGGTAAGCAAACAGAAGGAATATTAAAAGATTTTTTTGAAACCTTTATCCCCTTCAAAGTATTCCAATCAACCACCTGTGAAAATGAGCAATTTCCCCTCTTAGTCAAAAAAGTTGTTTCAGAAAATGCAAAAATTTACATATGTAAGAATTATTCTTGTCAAGAACCGGTCATGGAAATCAGTAAAATGAAAGAAAAGCTGAAAGAATTGGGAGAAAATTAATAAATCAGAGCGCAATAATGTGGTAATAAGCAGCGTTATGAGATTTACTGGCTTGAAAGTTTTGAGTTTTAAAAAAATAATTTTAAAATTGTATTTCGATGTTGCGAAAAATTTTTTTTTGCCGAATACCCAATATTATGAAAATCAAGAACCTAACCTTTGTGACATTAATGGCTGCAGTAATATTAGCAGTTACAGGATGTGGAAAAGGCAGCAAATCCAGTAAAGGCTTTGATGACGGCCAGTTACATGGCGTGGCCCCTGGTAGTAAATACAATCTGACTAAACCATTAGGAATGGTTTATATTCCGCCTGGAATGTTCCACATGGGGCCCAGCGACGAAGATGTTAACTTCGCACTTACAGCACGTAATAAGGAAGTTTCAATTAATGGTTTTTGGATGGATGCCACTGAAATTACGAACAATGAATATCGTCAGTTCGTTTACTGGGTAAGAGATTCTATAGCTGCAACGCTCATGCAGTTAGGAAAGGATGTAGATGGAAAATTTCAGATTGATTGGAAGAAAGCCCAGTCTATAAAATGGGAGGACAAAGCTACCATTGAGAAAATAGATCAGATAATTTTAACTCCTGATAACCGCATTTTCGGGAAAAAGGAAATAGACCCGAGTAAAATAGTTTATCACTCCGAAACATTTGATTTAAAAGAAGCCGCTAAGAAATTTAATGAAGGTAAACCGCGTTCGACATTTATTGTTAAAAAAGAGGTACCTGCATATCCCGATACATTAGTATGGATTAGAGACTTTAGTTATTCGTATAATGAGCCAATGACTAAACGTTACTTCTCGCATCCTGCTTTTGGTAATTATCCCGTTGTAGGTGTGAATTGGAATCAGGCTACGGCATTCTGTGAATGGAGAACACAGTATTTAAACTCTGCGCTGGAAAGAAAGCATGAAGCTACCGAATCAAGTTTCCGCTTACCAACAGAGGCTGAATGGGAATACGCTGCGAGAGGTGGTCGTTCTCAGTCAATGTTCCCCTGGGGTAACTATTATCTCAGAAATAAAAAAGGGTGCTTGTTAGCCAATTTCAAACCTGGCCGTGGTAATTATCCTGAAGACGGTGCTTTTTATACTGCACGTGCAGATGCATACTGGCCTAATGACTTTGGTCTTTATTGTATGGCTGGGAATGTTGCTGAATGGACATCATCAGTTTATTACGAAGGTGCTTATAACTTTGTGCATGATATGAATCCAGATATCCGTTATAATGCCCAGAAGTCAGATCCCCCACGTATGAAACGTAAAGTTATTCGAGGCGGTAGCTGGAAAGATGTAGGATATTTCCTTCAGACCAGCACTCGTTCTTATGAATATCAGGATACAGCAAAATCTTATATTGGTTTCCGTTGTGTAGTTGACTTATCTCCTGACATGGGGGGGCGTCGTTAATAAAAAATTTAATTCTACTGTCTATAAAATTTTTTTACAGAAAGTTCGTTTTTGATTTACTGAATTAAAATAAAATCGAAGACGAACTTTTTTTATTCTCAACCCTGAAAACCTTTTAAAAACAATTTAAACTTACAATTATGGCCGGAGTTTCTAAATCTACCGAAAGACTAGTTAACGTAATAGTTTGCGTTGGTGCAGCTGTTGTAATTTTTGGTGCATGGCAAAAAATTACCCACCAGAAATTAGCTGACTTTTTCCTTACAGCAGGTTTGCTTACAGAAGCACTTATATTTATGGTGTACGCATTTTTACCTCCTCCGGGATCAGAAATGCATGCTATTGCTGAAGCACTTCCTAAACTTGCTAGTGGCGGCTCATCTGGTAACCCGGCATTGGATAAATTCGACAAAATGCTTCAGGAAGCTGAAATCACTCCTGCAAACCTTGGTCGTTTAAGCGAAGGATTCAAAAAATTTGGAACAACTGTTGATAAAATCAGTGATGTTTCAGGCGCGTTAGCCGCAACTACTGATTACACGAATAAAACCAAGGAAGCTGCTGTAGCGTTGGATAGTATGAAAAATGCTTACCAAAGTGCCACAACAACAATAGGACATTTTAACAACGCGGCAGACAGTACTAAACAATTTCATACACAGGTTCAGACTTTGACTAAAAACCTCGGTTCTCTAAATGCAATTTATGAACTGGAGCTTCAGGATACCAATAATCATTTAAAAGCAATGAACTCTTTTTATGGTAATTTGGTTCAGGCTTCTGAAACAATGCAGGAAAGCGTAACTGATGCCAAGAAAACACAGGAGCAAATTGCATTATTAGCTAAGAACCTTGGCAGCCTGAACCATGTTTATGGTAATATGCTGAGTGCAATGCAAGGCAGGTAATAACGTGCCGTTGCAACTTATGAAAACCCATTAGTTAAAACTATAAATTACTAATCCATGGCCTTACCAAAAGAGCCCCGGCAAAAAATGATAAACATGATGTATTTGGTGCTTACAGCCTTGCTGGCACTGAATGTATCAGCTGAGATTTTGAATGCTTTTAAAGTTGTTAACGACAGCATTGAAAAATCGAACAGCACATTAAAATCTGAAAACAGCTCAATTATTGCTGACATAAATGGAAAGGCTGCCGCCAAAGAAACGCAAGTTAAGGCAGCGCAATGGAAGCCTATTGCAGACAAAGTTGCTGCTTATTCTAAAGCAACTTATGAGTATATTGAAGATTTGAAAACCCAGTTAATACACCAGGCACATTTTAATCCAGAAAACGGATCTTATAAGATTGATGATTTGGACGCAGCTATCCGCCTGATGGGCAATATGGGAAAAGGGGAAGAATTGCATCAGAAACTTCTGGAATATAAAAAGAACATTCTTGCAGCTGATACATCTATTTCAAAGGAGTTTGCTAATAAAATCCCGATGAATATCGATCCCCCTCAATCAGAAGCAGGTAATTCTGAGCATTTGAGTTGGACTGATAGATATTTCCATATGACACCTGCAATTGCTGCACTTACTATTCTTGGTAAATTCCAGAACGATGTCAAGAATACTGAAAATGACGTTATCACTTATTGTGATAACCAAATCAGCGGTGTAAAAATCAGGTATGACGAAACTGGTATTATTTATGGGGGCTCGGCTTCGTATGTAATGCCCGGTGATAAGTTATCTATTTATGCAGGTGTTGGAGCATTTAGCTCTCAAGTAAAACCTACCATTACTTTTAACGGCCAACAAAAAGAAGTTGACAATGAAGGAAAGGCTACCTATGATATAACTGCCAATGGAAGCGGAAAACAAAGAGTTATGATCAATGTTACCTATAAAGATCAGGATGGTAAGGATCAAACTAAATCTGTTCCTTTCGAATATACAGTTGGAACTCCATCCGGTGTGGCTGTTTCTGCAGATAAGATGAACGTGCTTTATATTATGGGCAACGTGCCTAACCCCATTAGTATTTCTGGCGGTTCTGGTAGTGAAAAAATAGTTGCTACCATGACTGGTGGAGAAATCAAACACGTTCAAGGGTCTTCTTTTGAAGCTTATCCAAAAGTGGCAGGTGAACAAACTATCAATGTAACTATTGATGGGAAAACAACAGCAAAGAAATTTCGTGTAAAATATTTACCTGACCCTGCTGCATTTGTAGGCACTAAGAATGGCGGTTCCATGCCTTCAGCCGAATTTAAAGTAATGGGCGGAGTGATTACTAAACTGGTGAATTGTGAATTTGAAGCTCCGTTTAAAGTAATCAGCTATAAGATTGGTGCAATAGGTGGAGGTATTTCTCAATATATGCAGGCTGTTAATGAAGGTAACCGCTGGAGTGGTGCTGCTGAAGCAATAGTTAAAAAAGCAACGCCTGGTACAAATATATTTTTTGATGAAATCAGGGTTGTTGGGCCTGATGGAAGACAAAGAGAAATACAAGGCATATTTTTCAGCTTGAAATAATAATTAAATTTTCTCTTCAATGAAAAACTGTTTAATAAAAATTAGCTTGTTTGTGTTGATGCTGGGTTTGGCATTTAATAGTGTAAATGCCCAGACTAACAGAAAAAAATCTAAAAGGTCAACTACTCATAAAAAAGCTAATTCGAACAAAAGTTCGGAAAGTACACAGGCTGTGGCTCCTGCCAAGGATACTACAAAACCTGCTGCTGTCGTGGAGGCTGATATTAAACTTGAGACACCGCTCAAATCACTCAGAAATGATGCTGCAGTAGAACGTCTTTTGATTAAAGACAGGACCCCTTTGGCGTATGAGCATATCCGTGAAGATGATGCCGTTTATCGTCAACGTGTTTGGAGAGAAATTAATATTCATGAAAAAATGAACTTGCCTTTTGCCTATGCAGCAACAGAAGATAACGGTAGCCAGAGATTCATAAATATACTTTTGAATGCTATTAAAAACGGTGAAATAACTGCTTTTGATGCGAATATAGATGACAGGTTTACAACCCCGATGACATTCAGACAAATTGCTGAAAACCTGGTAGGCAAACCTGTAACTAAACAAATACCCGATTTCGTGAACGACCCGGACGGTTCTAAAGGCCTGATGAAGGACACCACAATAGTACAGGATTTTAATCCTGAGTCAGTTGAAAGATTTTGGATTAAAGAAGAGTGGGTTTTTGATAAAGAATCATCAAGGCTTTATGCCAGAATATTGGGAATCGCTCCTGTAAAAACAATTACTAATTCGGACGGTTCTTTCCGTGCAGTTACTCCGATATTTTGGGTATATTATCCCGATCTCAGGCCAATGCTCGCAAAATATGAAGCATATAATGGTAGAAACTTTGGAGCCAGGATGAGTTGGGAGGAGCTTTTTGAAAGCAGAATGTTTGCAAGCAGGGTAATCAAATCCACTATTGAAAACCCCGGTGATAAGTATATTCAGGATTATGTAAAAGACCCGATTATGCAGTTACTTGAGGGCGAAAAAGTAAAGGAAAAAATATTTAATTATGAACAGGATTTGTGGTCTTATTAATTTAAACTGATAAAATTTTAAAAGGTGCTGTAACAAACAGCGCCTTTTTTATTTCATTGAATATAATAAATCAGAAACTGCGTGTTTTCCCGCTTTTTATGAAAGTTGAAAATATAAATAAACAAGTCTTGTTTAATAGAATTGTTTCATTATTTTTACACCGGTTTTTCATAGGATATTGGATTTTAAAAACGGGGCTGGATTTTCATCCTGGCCCCTTTTTATTTCACCCTCCTCATAATTTTTTGTAAATCACGCCCTCTTTCATTATAAAAGAAACTTTTCCCATCACTTATACATTTCTTGTACGGTAACCATTCACAGCAATCATATCAGCAGGTTTCCCTTTTTCAATACTGCCGGTTATATCATTTATTTCTATAAGGTATAAGCGTTAACTGTTGCCGGTTCAATAGCTTCTAACAGCGGCATCCCGTCTTTTGTCATATAAATAAATAGACTCTATCCGGTTTTTGCATGTGCATATATCCCGGCATCGGTACCAAACCCAATTTTTACACGTGCTTAATACGCTTTGGCAAAGCTGTTTTGGATTTTTGGCCCTTTTGCCAAAGCCTTTTCAATGATTAAGGTAGGAAAGTAACCTGTTTTTCTGCTGAATCGGAACTGGCCTTGACGGCAATAGTAGTCGGCACATACCATATTCTATATTCCCTGAATAGTTCAATAGCTTCATCATCCATATATGTTCCATGTTCTATAGAAGTAACGCCAGCACGTATAGACCGTTTAATAGCCTTTGCACCAAAAGCATGGGCAGCAATCGCCAACCATAGCCTTAATTTCCTCCTCTGTGAATTGTGCTCCTGCGCCACTTTTTTAAACTTAATACGCCGGCGGATGCTTTAATTTTTATCAGATCACTTCCTTCTTTATATCGCTCAAGAACAGCTTTTATACATGCATCAACCCCATTTGCGATACCATCCTTTGTTCCCGAATCTCCCCATATATTCTTCATTTAATCCGGTAGTAGGGATCAGAATGCCCACCTATGGCAATGGATAAGGCCAGCATAACAGTCCTCGATTTCAAGTCAATTATTTTGTTGTCGCCTGATGCTTAAATATATCCTTTCTGTATGTCATTTATCTTATTCCCATCAATGATTAGTGATATTTCATTTAATGCCTGCATTGATTTTACGTCAATCAGCTTTCCGCAATAAATAATTGTTTTTTGTGCCATTGCACAGTGTGAAAATAAGGCAATGAGCGGCATAGAATAATTTTTCTATTATCATTGATTCTTAGTTGGCAATGAAATCAAAGAAGAACGACGGCTAAAAAATCTATTAACAAAACCTTCGCTAAAACAAATTAAATCTTTTTGAACATAATCGTTCCAATTGTGTGTGAGCGAAAAATAGAAGCTCCGATTGTATAACCTAAAATCTACAACAATGAAACGCTTTTTCTTTTTAATGTTAATGACAGCCGGAACCTTGTTTGTTTCTTCTGCTTATTCACAGGTTCGTATACACGCAAATATTAATTTACCACTTCCTCCTTTACCTCCAATACCCCATGTTCATGTATATGCTCCGGTGCCTCAGGTGGTTTATCAGGATAATTATCAGCCTGCATCACAATATTATGATGGTTATGGAACTAATAGGGTAGTTGTAACCACACCAGCATATGGTTACGACCGTTGTTATTCAGATAGGGATTACCGTTATAGAAGATATGATGAAAGAGGTTACAGGGATCATGATGATTATCGTCGTCATGAATACAGAGAACATCATGACAGAGACGATTACCGGAGAGGCTGGTAATAATTTTTAAAAATGATGCCCCGAATTTGCGGGGCATTTTTATATAGCTTAAAATTGTACTAATCGTTATCTTTCCCTGAATCGGCGGGCTTTACAAATGCGGCACGTTTTGGAGCAGGCAACATGCTATTTGAACCTTTTATAGCTTTCCATAAAACTTCATTGAATTCATTCTCAGGAACCTTATCTTCTTTTGTAAAGTCGAATCCTGCAGATTGCTTGGCTAATTCATTCCAAGCTGTGTTCTTCTCATTCAAATCAATATTACATGGAAGCGATTTGAAAGGAGTTAAATCCGGAGTGCTTGTGAAAGAACGCCACATCGGCATTGCTGCGGCATCATACTGGCTCATAGGTGGAAGCCCTAAAATCAACTCAATTGTCCGCACCATTGATGTGGTAGAATACATGGTATGGTCAACATAATGTCTTTTCACATATCCTCCGGCAACATAAGCGGTGGTACGATGTGCATCAACATGATCAGGTCCGTTTTGTGCATCATCTTCAACAATGAACACAACACTTTCTTTCCATACCGGGCTGTTACTTAGGTATTCTACAAACTCACCAATTGCCAAATCATTATCTGCCACATGAACAAAAGGAGTCGGCCTGCCTTTTCTAAGCCCTTCGGTGTGATCATTAATTATGCGCAAAGTATTCAATTGTGGTAATGCATTTGTGTTTAACAAAGAATCAAAGTCTCTTTTCCACTGACTTACACGGGTTGTATCTCTCACAGTTTGATCCCAGCTTGTGTAATACGTACAATAATGATCTCTAAGTATTGGAATATTGGGTTTATAATTATCAGCAAATTCTCCATATGTGCGGTAGGTTACATTTGCACGTTTGCAATAGTCCCAAATAAAACCATTTTTATTATTGGCAATAGCCCGGTTTCCTTCTGCATCATAGTTACCGCCCCTCCCTCCGTAACTTGTTGGCCATGTTTTTTCGAGATAATCTGTAGCATATCCACCAAGGCTCCAGTTGTGGCCATCTGCACTCACTTCTGCATCACAATAAAAATTATCGAGTAATACAAATTCCTTCACCAGCGCATGAAGGTTTGGGGTTACATGTTCACCGAAAAGAACAAGGCTGGTGTCGCCATTCCCTTCTTTTACATCACCAAGCACCTGGTCATAAGTGCGATTTTCTTTAATAATATAAAATACATGTTTTATTGGAGACGGATTGCCAACCTGCATAGGTATTGGGTTTCCGGCTTCGCCATTAGTATTCATTTCTTTTGCTTTGGTATAAGGTGTATTTTCATAAACGAGTTTTGAATAATCACTTAATTCTTTTTCGTTCGGTTCATTGAAAATGCTTAACGTCCCTTTAAACAAACCGCCAATGTATTGCACTTCTTTGGGTTTATTTTTATCATCCCCCTGATATTTGACTTGTTGCTTAATTTTTGTGGGGTTAGGGCCATATGGATTTGCCATCGACGTGAAACCTTTGCCATTGGCTACAAAAATTTTTTTCCCAACTACTTTAACTGCAGTTGGGTACCAGCCTACGGGAATGAAGCCTTTTGGTTTGCTGTGACCAGGATGGCTTACATCAAAAACGGCAAGACAATTATTATCAGCATTGGCTACATATAATGTTTTTTCATTTTCACTCAACGATAGTGCATTGGTTGTTGAACCACTGGGCGCATCAGCATATAATGCGGCATTTAATGTTTCAATCAATTTTCTTTTTGGCAGGTCGATTACTGAAACTGAATTGTCGTTTGCATTAGCTGCAAAAAGATAATGATTGTCATTAGTGATAGTAAGGTCATTCGGATTACTGCCAGCCGATATTTCATCCGTAAACTTTTTGAGTTGTGTATTGAATATTAAAATTTTGTTACAACCCCAGCAGGATATGTACAGTTCTTTTTTATTATTCGATAGCAGGCAGGTATATCCTTCCCCACCTAAAGAATATTTATGAATAGTTTTTTTGGTGAGCAAATCGACAATATACAAAGAATCATTTTCTTTTGTTACTACATACATCAGGTGCCTTGCATCATCAATTTCCAACCCGGCAGGGGAAATTTTATCAGGCCATTTTGAGCCGAGTTTAATAGAATCTTTTAAAACCAGTTTATTATTAGTAATAGTATATTTAAGAATCCAATTGTCATTTCCCCCCGATGCGTACAAGAATTTTTCATCGCTGCTGAATTTCAGCCCCAGCCAGGATTTCGGGATGTCAATGCTGTCAAGTCGGGTTTCATTTTTTATATCTATCAACTGCAGCGATTGAGTGCTTTGACCGTTATTGGTAACAGCAATATATTTTTTTGATTTGCTGACTGCAATATTTAAAGGAAGATCGCCAAGCTGAATGCTTTTGCCTACAGGTGTTAATGACCAACCATTGGGCAACATGATTCTTTTTGAAACCAATTCTTCTTTTACAGAAGGTTGTGAAAACACATTCAGTGTAGACAGGATTAAAACCCCGGATAATAATTTTCTCATAACGCAAGATTGAAATGTAAAACTATTATAATTGACAAACTGTTTCGGCCGCAGTTATAAAATTAATAACAAGATAATTTAAAGAAATAACTTTTCTGCTATCTCAACGGCTTCAGGTTTCCCTACATCAACAAATCCGGAGCCACTGTGATCGAAACATTTGATACTTTCTGTTTTCGATAAATCAAGATAAGTATCGACAATGGAAAATTTTCCCAGTTGTGTAATTAAAGAAAAAATGGCAGGGTTAATAACATGAATGCCACTGAATGCTTTTGGTATAGGTGGTGTATTTCTTCTTGTTATTCTCTCTTCACCTGTTTTGGTATTCTTCCAGCCGCAGAGTTCATTATCGTTGTCGAACAAAAAATACCTGGAAGTTTTTCGATTGGTAATGGCAAGTGTGGCCAGTGATTTCTGCGAGTTGTGGTATTCGATCATCTTGTCCAACTGCATATCGGTGAGCACATCGGCATTGATAACAACAAAGGGATTGCTGTCGAAAAACCAACTTGCTTTTTTCAATCCGCCACCGGTTTCAAGCAGTTCATCTTCTTCATGGCTTATAGTAATTGTGCTTCCCCATCCGTTATTTGCTTTAATGGCATTAATAACCTGTTCTGCAAAATGATGAACATTCACTATAATATCGGTTATGCCATACTGTTGCAGGTATTCAATATTTCGCTGCAGTAGGCTTTTACTATTTATTATGGCCAACGCTTTAGGATGCTTGTCTGTCCAGGGTTTGAACCGTGTACCTAATCCGGCGGCGAAAATCATGGCTTTCATATTTCAAATGTACAAAACTGAGGTTTGAAAATATTGTAATCTTTACTCGTTTATTTTTTGTATAATAGAATTACTGCTGCAGAAGTGTGCGACGCAACAATGTTTAATAGTAATGCTCATGTATGGCTCATAATTGGATTAAAAAATTCAGGGAACCAGCGCATACATTTTCCCCGGTAATGAACTGATGATATTCTGCAGCTCGAGGTTTAGTATGGCTGCTGCCACGGCACTGCTGCTTAAACCGCTTTTGAAATTCAGTTCATCAATATGACAGGCTTCTTTTTGATTCAATAAATCAAGAATTATTTTTTCTTCGGTACTAAGTTCAATGAAAAGTTCTTTCTGCTTTTTTATTTTTTCTTTTTGCTTTTTCTGCCATCCCATTGTTTCCAGTAACTGTTCTGCATCGGTAAGTAAAATTGCTTTATTGTTTTTTATAAGGTAATTGCAGCCACTGCTTTTACTGTCAGTTGTTTTTCCGGGAAAGGCGAAAACATCTTTATTGTATCCATCAGCAAGTTCTGCAGTAATCATACTACCACCTTTTAAATTCGTTTCCACGACAACAACGGCATCACTTATTCCGGCAACAATACGGTTGCGGCTGGGGAAATTATGCCTGTCTGGTTTTTTGCCACTCCTGAATTCGGTAAGTAATCCTCCCTGGTTCAATATGTTTTTTGCAAGGCCGGAATGTTCAGGTGGATAAATACTATCAAGCCCATGAGCTAATACTGCAACTGTTTGTTGATTTGTTTTTAATGCTGATTTGTGCGCAATGGCATCTATGCCAAAAGCAAGCCCGCTTATTATCAGCACATTTTCATTCGCAAGGTCTCTGATCAGTTTTTCTGTAATGTGTTTGCCATAATCGCTGTTATTGCGGGTTCCCACAACAGCTGCAATTTTTGATGCATTTAAATCGGCATTTCCTTTATAGAATAAAAGGGTAGGAGGGTCATAACAATTGAATAAACGCTGCGGATAATTTTTATCAGTAATAAACAACGGCGTAATCTTATATTTTTCGATGAATGAGAGTTCCTGTTCTGCTTTTGTAAAATTACTGAAGGTGATTATCGAAGCGGCTCTTGCTGCGCCTATTCCGTCAATTTTTTCGAGCTGTGATTTTTTTGCTTTGAAGATGGACTGTGCACTTCCAAAATGCGAAACTAAAATTTTTGCCTGCACGACGCCGATTTGAGGAATATCGCAAAGGGCAAGCTGATAAAGCAGTTCAATTGGCATAATCTTAAAGGATGAGGTTCATGCCAAAAATAAAACTTGTTTGACAAATGATTTTATTTTTGATTATCACTTGCTTAGCACTTTCAATTCTGTTCTCCTGTTTTTTGCCCTGCCTTCTTCTGTTTTATTATCGGCAATTGGTTCTGTATCGCCAAATCCTTTGAATGACAATCTCGCCGTATTAACGCCTTTGGCTGTAATGAAAGCGATTACTGATTTTGCACGGTTCTCAGATAGTTTCTGATTGTCCGATGCTTTACCGGCATTATCGGTATGTCCGCTGATTTCAATTTTCAGGGTAGGATTTTCTTTCATTAACGCCACAACTTCATCAAGTTCCACTTGTGATTCAGGTTTAATATCATATTTGTTTACATCAAAGAAAATATTTTTTAGGACTACGGTAGCGTTTGCTTCAATGGGCTGCAGCGGAATATCAATATTATAAGTTGAATCAGCTTGCTTCTGGCTTAACGGGAAATTTTCCGAGAAAAATAAATACCCCCGCCGGGTCACATTAAAAGCATAATCCTTTCCTACCGGAAGGGTAATAAAATAATTGCCTGTTTCATCAGTTTGTACCTGACTTACGATTTGTTTTGAGGCAAGGTCGATTAACAGAACCCCCGATGGCAGCCCTTTCGTTGTTTTTGCATCAAATACTTTTCCTTTTATCCATAAGGTCTTTGCTGGTCTAACGTCATCGCGTACCTGAAAACTATAAATATCCAGCCCGCCCCGGCTATCGGCACGGTCGCTGGCATAATAGGCTGTTCTGCCGTCAGCAGAGATCACAATGCTGCCCTCGTTTTCAATTGTATTTACAGGATATCCGAGGTTTACCGGCTTTGTCCATTTTCCGCCAGCATCTTTGTGTGATACAAAGAGGTCATCCCCTCCATAACCCAAATGACCTGATGAGGTGAAATACAAACTCTGATTGTCAGCATGGATGAAAGGTGTGCTTTCATCGCCGATAGTATTGATCACCGGGCCAAGGTTTTCAGGCTCACTCCATTTCCCATTTGCGATACGATGGCTTACATAAATATCATTGCCGCCATAACCGCCTGGCCGGTTACTGGTGAAATAGAGATCTCTTTTATCAGGTGAAAGTGACGGTGCGGACTCCCAGAATTCTGTGTTAATCCCTCTTCCCAGGTTTTCAGGTGTGCTCCAACCGTCGTTTTCGAGATAGGAAATGTACAGGTCGCAGCTGCCGTATCCATCGGGGAAATTGCACCCTGTGAATATCAGCCATTGACCATCCTGTGAAATATTCTGGGCACCTTCATTCATGTTGGTATTTATATTTCCGCCTAATCCTTTTGCTTTACTCCATGCTCCGTCTATAAAATCTGATTGGTAAAAATCTTCATTATTGTTATCGACCCTTCGGGTAAATATGAGTTTCTTTCCATCTATGGTAATAGTTGGATAATATTCTGAAACATCACTGTTCACGCTGTCGCCCAGGTTTTGGGGCTCGAATTTATACCCGTTTAGCGGGTGATTTTTTGCATAATCAATTGCGAACTGGTAGCATTTTTTTCTGTACCCCCCCGCTTTGATACTCGATTCATTCAGATTGGGTATATTCAGGAATTTGTTTACGGCATCCAGCGCTTTTTCAAATTCACCTTTGCCAGCAAGATTAATGGAGTAGGAAAGATTGAAGTCGACAAAGTAGTTGCTGTCAATACTTCTTGCCCTTTCGTAATTATCGATAGCCGACTGGTAATTTTTTAATTCACCGTACATGCCGGCCATGGAAAGATAGGCGTCTTCAAATGAATTATCAATTTTTAGGGATTGATTCAATACTTCAATTGCTTCCCCTAACTGACCGCCACGGGCTATTTCCAGGGCTTTTGAATATAACTGTGCAGCTTTGGGTTTCACCTTTTCAGGATTGTATTGTGCGCGGGCAAAACAGGTTATGAAAAGAAATAGGATAATGAACAAGTATTTCATGATTGTAAATTACAAATGAAAGTGCAAAATGCATGAGCTTTAATGATACTTTAAGAGTTGATTGCAGATAACAGGGCCACTGAAACTAGATTAGGCAGAGGATACGATTTTCTTGTTATTGAAAGACTTAAATGGCTGATTGCAGGAGGAGTGATTTAAAAGTTGTTTTGTTGAATAAAAGTATAGTTATGATACCGGATTGAATAAACAAATCATTGAACCCGCTCTTTCAGCGGGGGAGGAGAGCGGGGTTTTATAGTTGCTTAATATATTCATTAATTATTTTCGCTTCACCATGATAGTATTCGAGCAGCCTGAATGTTTGGTTATTGGATATTGTGATACCATATACCTGGTCATTTCTGTTGAATAGTTCAACAATATTTTCTATTTCAGAACCCGGATAACCGATTGACACCAGGTTTTTTAATTCTTCAGGAAAGTTTTGTCTTTGGGAATACGTAATAACTGATAACCTGAATTCTCCCTTTTTGCTGTAATATGTTCTGCAGGTTTTGGAATCCTGTGTAAATGATACAATAATCTCTTTTGCAGTCATTGCCCATGTTTCATCATGAACATTGGGGTAATTTTTGGTAAAATGCCTGAATGCTTTGGTATTGATTTCATTCAAAGGAACATTACTGGTGAATGTTCTTTCAGTGGTGTCGTATTCCGGCTTCTGAGCCACTGTATTCTGGGGGTATATTATAAATCCCGCTATCAAAACAAGCATTGCCCGAAACAGCATAAATTATTATTTAATTATAATGAAACACTGATACAGACAGGCGTTCAGGGGGAAACGCTGCTACAAGGAAGTATTTATGGGAAATTTCTTGGCCTGGATTTTATCGGCTTAATTTATTATTTGCTGACAATTATCAGAATCCTGACTTAAACAATTGGGGCAGCTGTATCTGAAAATTCTTTTTTTTAAAAGGCGGAAATCCTGCCATCAGATTTCAAGATATGACTTTCTGGTTTTATGCTTACGTAGATGCCTATCCTATAAGCAGGCAATGTTGCATTTTAATCAGTGAACTGCAGGTAAGATGCCATTGACCGGTAGTTGTTAATCACTTGCAGGTTTTCATCAAAGGATGGTTCGTTTCATAATAGCAATGTTTAGTTTAACCTCCTGATAAAGCCTGTATGATATAAATTTCGCTGTCGGGAGAATATGCATCACTGAGCACTGTGCGGTCCGCGATCAGTTTTCCATTTATAAAAATATTCACACGATTCCTGAGTTTGCCGTGTTCATCCAGCAGCAATTATTCGATTTGCACCACACCATCCGCCCTTTTTGTAAAAATGGAAAATATCTTCGAATCATGACCGGGAATAATATACCTGGGATCTGAGGCAAGGTGTTTCATTCTTTGCATCGATTTTACATAAGCTACAGGGTCGAATGTACCGCCAATGGATGGCGGCATAAGATGATCAAGACTATAATACACCCAGATATTATCGGAAGCCAACACAATTTTTTTTAAACCGGTTTGCACTGTTGCAAATTGTGAATTGAAAGTATGTCTCGATCCGGTATATACTGTTATACCGGGGATAATTTCTTTGTCGTCTCCATCAACCAATGTTAACCTGCCTGCAGTATTCAGTTCTGTTATCATGTGCACATCTCTTGGGTTAAACCCGTCGTGTATACCATCTTTTTGCCATGCAGCGCCAACAAAATAATTATAATCTTCCTTCTGTATCCACACATGGGCATTTGGGAAAAGGCTTATGCCATCAATATGGTCCCAATGCGGATGGCTTATTATAATATCGGTAATATCTTTGGCTTTCAGCCCAAGCTTTGAAAGTGTTGAATCGGGGCTTACGTATTTTACAATATCAAATTCTTTGGCTTCCTCAAGGCCTGGCAAAAACCCTGCATCGAGTAAAATGTTCTTTCCGTTATCTCCTTTAATCAGCCATATCATGAAGTCGATGCTGATGCTGTCTTTAGCCGGGCCTTTCTCTACCCACGCTGATATGGGCATCGGGTGGCCAACCGATGCAAACCTGACGGCATATACTTTGTAATGTTCTGTTTGAGAATGAACCGATGAAGAAAAAAAATACAAGATCAGTGCAAGGGCAAATGTATATTTTACTTTCATTTTTTAAATAGTTACTATTGTATATAAGGTTAACCGGCATCAAGGCTAACAAATCGGTTTGTATATTTTATATTAACCGCATGCGTTTTTTACCTGGTATTTCAGGTTCCTAATCTTTAGGCTCCCATAATTCAATTTTGTTTCCTTCCATGTCAATAATGTGAACAAACTTTCCGTAATCATAGGTTTCTATCTTGTCAACAATGGTTACCCCTTCCTTTTTTAACTGCTCAACAAGTGCTTCTAAATCGGCTACTCTGTAGTTAACCATAAAATCTTTTGCAGAAGGTTCAAAATATTTTGTTGTTTCGGGAAACGTACTCCATTGTGTAGAGCCTTTTTTAGTTGGGTCGGATGCTTCCCTCCACTCAAAAGTTGCCCCATACTCATTGGTGTTTAAACCGAGGTGGGTTTTATACCACTCTTTCATTTTTTTCGGGTCTTTGCATTTGAAAAAAATGCCGCCAATGCCTGTTACTTTTTTCATTGTGGTTTGCTTATTAGGTTGTTTTGAAAATATTGTCTTGAAGGCAAAACCAAAACAGAACGATGTTACAGTAACTAAAATCAGGAATGATGTCTTTTTCATTTGTCTGAATTTTCCGGCGTTTAGTATTTGTAGGGTATGCTTGTTCCGGTAAAAGATACATGAAAACTTTGTACTAAAGTTACAACAATCACTCAACAGAATAATGGGCGGCGGAACTTAAGCTGAATAATATGCCGACTGTTATTGGGTCTGCCAGCATTGCAGCACACTTTTTCTTGCTTGCAATGCAAAAGCATGAAGTATCTTATTAATAAAAATCTTTTGTTGCCGAACAGACTTGCATATTGCGGCAATTCTGCCAAAGAGTAAAACTCTGAAAGCTGTTTTCATTTACATAAAAAAGAAATTGTCGGCCGGGAGCTGTCTGAAAAAATAAACGAACCAATATTTTTCACTTCGGAAAACGGTTTGTGCCCAACCATAATGATCCTGAAAAACTAACTGTAACGGGCAAACGTAAACTTATTTCTATATAAGTTACTTTTCAAAAAACCTGGCTATTTTAACCGGTATTCAATGGTATATATTATATGTTGTTGTTTGTATAATACAACCAAAGGCAAGCTGTCATATTTCTTGAAATTTTGATTTTATACAGCCCAATAGCGTTCCAATTGTTGAACGGAGCGTCGCAACAGAAGCTGATCAGCCGGGTTAAAGCCCGTTACAAAAAATAATAGCTGCAATTATCAGTTGTTTGCTATTAGTACTTCGCAGGTTGCCCGGGTTTTGGCAATGTTTTTTTAATGAATTCCCTTAACTGGTCGTTGGAAGCGCTCAAGTCTTCTTTGCGCAGGTACATCATATGGCCGCTGCGATAACCTTTCCATGATAGCCTGTCTTTCAGTCTTCCGCTTGGATCCATTTGCCACAGGCTGTATTTGGCATTAAAATAATCACAGGCGCCGTCGTAATAACCTGATAATATCATTAAGTTCAGGTAAGGGTTCTCCGCCATGGCCTGGCGCAGGTTTTCACCGGTGTGGTCATCCTTATTATTCCATGGAAACACTGGCCCGAACATGTTATATTTAAGATCTGTTTTATAACCGAGGTCTTCACGCAAATAACCATTAATAGCCGGAGTAAAAGAATGTAGCCAGGAAGTAAGTTCTGCATTGTAATCAGGTGATTCGCCGCCATCTTCACGATCGATGCCTTTGTAGCGGGAATCAAGGCGTCCGACGGTAAAGCCTTTGTCGCGCAATAATTCTTTCCAGAAAAAATTAGGTTGTACATCAAGGTTGTGCTGCAATATGGCTTTTTCAGAAATGCCGCAGTAGCGCGACATTTTTGCGGCAATCTGTTTTCTTTGATCGTCTGGAATAAAACCACCTTTTGCAATAGCAGGTATGAGCTGGTTCACAGTAAAATCTTCTACTTCGGGAAGCATATCTGTCAGCTCTTTTTGCTGCAAATCGGCAGGCAGCATTTTATGATACCATGCAGTGGCTGCATAATAAGGTAAGCGCAATGCTTCACCAACCGGGCCGCTGCGTTCAATGCCCAGATTAGTGGGAGATACGAGTACCACGCCATTGAGGTACATCCATTGTGCATTCTGCAGTTCCAGTGCGAGGCCTGATACACGGGTAGTTCCATAGCTTTCACCGATCAGGTATTTCGGCGAGGCCCACCTGTTTTTCCTGCTTACAAAAGTATTGAGCCATTCGGCCAGGTATTTCACATCTTCATTTACGCCAAAAAATTTTGAAGTAGGCACCTCCTTGCTCACCGGCCTCGAAAAACCGCAATTAACGGGGTCAATATACACTATGTCTGCAATGTCTAAAATGGAATTGGGGTTTTCATGCACGCCGTAGGGTTGAACAGGATATCCTTCATCATCGACATTCAGGATGCGCGGTCCAGTAAAACCAATTTCCATCCACACAGAAGGAGTGCCGGGGCCGCCGTTGAACGAGATAACCAACGGACGTGATGCACGGTCTTTCACATCTGAGCGTTCATAATATGTGTAAAAAATACTTGCAACCGGTTTTCCGTCTTCGTCCCAAACCGGCATGGTGCCTGCATTTGCTGTGTAAGGTATACGAACGCCTTTTACAGTAACTTGTGCATTTGTGGTAACTGATGAATCAGGATTAACCATGCGGTTAGGTGTTGCCGGTTTATTTTCCTGTTTGGCGGCAGCCGGGGTTTCCGCATCTTGTTTTCGCTGTGCCTGTGCAATAAATAAAAAGCTTAGTGCAAAAAAGCTGAAAAAAATTTTCCTCATATCAGTGTTGTTTAAATGTTGTAATGAATGGCAGTCAGTTAAGATAAAACAAAAATAAGGCGGGCAATGAAAATTATTTCAAATATCCATTTAATTGTATGAACGGATAAAATTTAGTGCTCGTAGCTGCGTTGATTGGGCTGAAGTGGCGAGGCTCCCGTTCAACTGCAGAATGCTATTGATGAGTGATGGCCCTTTTTTGAAATAACAAATCCCTGCACAACTATTAAATAAACTGAAAACCCATGCATCGTAAGCATTTCGGTTTTCAATAGTTTATAGTTTAACTTTGCCCCTCACACTTGAAATATGAAACACTAAATGATAAAAAAGCCGTTTCTGCCAGTATCGTATATTTTTCTTGTCATTGCGGTTATAATAACTGCAACAGGTTTTTTTCTGAGTAGTGCTGATAGTGTATTATTCAGTACACTAATGGCGGGTAATTTAATTCTGTTTATCGCTACATTTTTTTCTTTCGGTTTTTATTTTAAAGCAATCAATAAAAATAACACTCAGGCTTTTTTACGCATGGTATATAGCGCCATGTTTTTGAAGATGGGCATCTGTATTGTTGCAGTGTTATTATATGCGCTTATTGTAAAACCGGTAAGCAAACCTGCCATATTGATTTTTTTTGGCCTCTATTTCATATATACTTTTGCTGAAATCAGGATTATTATGCGACTGAACAAGGAGAAGAAAAATGCCTAAAAAAGAAGCCCCGCTTGAATACCTGAATCATTTCATTCCCGAAGGCGCATCCCAACTGGTGTTGGATTACCTGCATCAGTATAAAGTGCACCTTACTATTACCCGGGAGCGGAAAACGGTTCTTGGTGATTACAGGAATGCGGTTGACGGAAAAAATCATCGCATTAGTGTGAATGGCAACCTGAACAAATTTGCGTTCCTGATAACTTTGATTCACGAGCTGGCACACCTGGTTACATTTATGGGCTATGGCAATCGGGTAAAGTCGCATGGAAAAGAATGGAAATATATTTATGCAAAAATGCTTGAAGATTTTTTGAAGCTGGATATTTTTCCATCAGATATTGTAATCGCATTCAAAAAAACGATGCATGATTTGCCGGCAAGCAGTTGTGCGGATGAAAACCTGACAAGGGTTTTACGGGCCTATGATCAATCAGCTTTAGATGGCCTGATGCTGGTAGAGGAGGTTAATGAAGGCGATTTATTCGAAACAGATGACAAACGGGTTTTTCGCAAGGGTAAAAAATTGCGTAAACGTTTTGAATGTATCGAAGTCGCTACAAAGCGGGTATACCTCTTCAGCCCTTTATACGAAGTAAAAACCGCAAAGGCAGGTTAGCCTGCTAATGCGGGTAATTTTTTTGGGTTATATGTTTGCGAACAGCAATCGATTCAGTCCTGTTTACTGTGTCGTCACCGGCTAACTTATTAAAGCCATTAGTCCGTAAAGTATAACAACAGAAAGTACAACGAAGCCGAGAAAGGGAATGTGTGCATTTTTCATACAGAAGTACGTGGTTTTTTAAAGGGTTCGGAAATGGATTTTGATAGTGAACGGATTTTTTCTTCATTTATTTTATATATACATATTTTTTAAAAAACCCTGTATGCATCATTAACCATAGCTTCCGGAGTATTAAAATAAATCGTTCGGTTGCTATTAGCTTTGCAGCATAAAAGTTTGTTTATGGCCCATCATAGAAAGATCAACACCTCATTAAAAATTAATAACGACACAGGTTTCGGTACCAGTACTGCAGATGTTGGCGGCAGGTTTGTGAATAAAGACGGCACCTTCAACATGCGGAAGGAAGGCCTTCCTGTTTGGGAGCGTTTCAGTATTTTTCATAACATGCTGAATATGCCCAGGTGGAAATTTATATTGATAGTCATCATTTTTTATTTGACGGTAAATATATTTTTTAGCATTTTATATTATTTTATTGGGCCTGAAGAGTTCCAGGGAATGATTGCAAAAACCTCCTGGCAGAAATTCAAGGAAATCTATTTTTTTAGTACGGAAACTTTTACCACTGTTGGCTATGGAAGGGTAAACCCGGTTGGCGATATGGCGAATTTTGTGGCGTCTATTGAAGCCATTTCAGGTTTTTTATCACTGGCCATTTTTACCGGTCTTATGTATGGTCGGTTTTCCAAACCACGGTCTTTTTTGATGTTCAGCGATAATGCATTAGTCAGCCCCTACCAGGATAAAACGGCATTAATGTTCCGCTTCGTGTCGTATAAAGATAATCATGTGCTAACTGATGTTGAAGTGCGGTTAACTGTTGGTTTCCAGGTGAATGAAAATGATAAAGCGGTATACAAATTTTATTCACTTGACCTTGAACGCCAGCGGGTAGACAACCTGCCTATGAACTTTACGGTTGTGCACCCGCTCAATGAAAACAGCCCATTATATGGTTTTACCGAGGATGATATGCGAAATGCGGATGTTGAGCTGTATGTGCTCATCAGGGGTTTTGATGATGTGTATTCGAACATTGTGCTGCAGCGGACATCCTATACATTTAATGAAATTAAATTTAATGCCAGGTTTGTGCCCATGTATAAAGAAAGTGACGATAAAAACACTACCATTGTTGAACTCCATAAACTCAATGAATTCATTGAAGTAAAACTTCCTTCACTCGCTGTTGATGCCAGGTTGGGTTTAAAAAATGAGTCCTGATTTTTTGACAAATTATTCAGGGAATTTTCACCCGATTTTTTTGTAAAAAATTATTCCCCTAATTTTGGACCGAAAAACGAAATTAGTCGAAAGGTTATGGAAACGCTTATTACCAGGGATGATGTTGTTCTGAAGGAAATTATTCAGGGGGCAAGGGTGCTTTTTGAAAAATTCGGACTCAAAAAAACCACAATGGAAGATATTGCCAAAGAAGTGGGCAAGGGGAAAAGCACACTGTATTATTATTTCCCGAGTAAGTATGAAATTTTTGAAGCCGTGATCGACCAGGAGATGTCAGAGCTTTTTTCGATTGCTCAGAAAGCGGTTGACAAAGCGCCTAATGCAAAGGAAAAATTAAAAGCATATACAAAAGTGAGGTTAACGAAGCTGAATAAACTTGGCAATCTTTCCCAGGTCGTAAAGAATGACTTGCTGGATAATATGTGTGTGGTCATGAATGTGAAAAAACGCCATGAAATGGAGCAAATGAAAATGATAAAAAAGATTATTGCCGACGGAGTGCGGCAGGGCGAGTTCAAAAAAATAGCTGATGGCGATATAGATATACTGGCGTTTTTATTTGCGGCCACTTTTCGAGGCATGGCAATGCCATTGTGTTCGCAAACTTTCCCTGATCTGTCACAAAAATCTGATGAAGTGGTAAGCATGATGATTGAAGGAATTGCAAAACAATAGTAATAGTACCAGTATGTGTTTAGTGGTAATTGGGGAATAGGTTAAAAATGTGTGATAGCCGGGTTTGTTAAAGTTTTTAGTAGTTAATTTCGCCGGCTCCGGAAACAATAATTCAGCGATTTTGAATTTTAGCACTACTGATAAATGAACCGGATGAAATAAGGGGTACAGTAGGCATTTGCCGCATAGGAAAACCATTTTAAGTGAAACGGGCAACATCAGGCTGGTTGAAAAAATAAACCAGAAAAAACAATTATAAAATACGAATGTGAAGCTATACTTGAAAACCAATAAAATGAAATCGGAAAAAGCGTGGAATGCAATATTTGTAAATTAAAAACGAAAAGCTATTTTTTATAAACTCATTTCTTCATGTTTTGGGATAGGCCTCCTGAAAGGTGGGGGAACATTTGCGGCCCTGGTTTTTTCAGTAGCCTGGTTTTTTGTATGCAGGCAAGGCTGCAATACTCTTTTTTCAATACTTGTTTTTTGTTTAATAACGGTAACAGGTATCTGGAGCTCTGGAAAAGTGGAAAATGATTGGGGTAAGGACAGCAGTAAAATAGTGATTGATGAAGTGGCGGGTATGTCTGCTAGTTTGCTTTTTGTTCCTGTTCGTTGGAAATATGTGATTACGGCATTTATATTATTCCGCTTTTTTGATATTGTTAAACCTCTTTATATCCGTGGTCTCGAAAAATTTCCACGGGGTTGGGGGGTTATGGCTGATGATTTGCTTGCAGGGCTGTATACTAATATCATTATGCAGATAGTTATATTCAGTAACCTATTTTAAGATGTTCACTTTTTTAAAAGCACAGGCGGCTTCAATAACAGCAACAGCAGTTGATTTCTTCGTAACCATTTTATTGGTTGAGGTTTTTGGCTTAAGCATTGTTGTGGCAAATGTTTGCGGTATAATAAGCGGGGCAGTAACGCATTTCTTAATAAGCAGGCATTGGGTATTCGAGGCCGCAGTCGGAAAAATCCGGCCACAGGTATTAAAATATTTCCTGGTTTGGATCGTCTACCTTCTGTTAAACACAGGACTGGTTTTTCTGCTTACCAGTTATGTGCGCATTAATTATATTATAGCGAAAATATTGGTGGCATCGGTAATGAGTGTCAGTTACAACTATTTTCTGCACAAAAAATTTGTTTTTAAACAAGAGAGATGATATGTTAAAAAAAGAACGGATAAAGCGTAATTGGGTGGTGTTTGTTTTTTTAGCAGTGGCTTTAAATGGTATGGCACAAACATCAATAGTAAAAGGAGTGGTCAGAGATGCGAATACTAAAATGCCTCTTCCTTCCGTAACCGTTACTATTAAAAATGTTCCGGGCGGGGTGATTTCCGATTCGCTCGGAAACTTTACTGTGAAATATGACAACCCTTTCAGCCAGCTGGTATTTACAATTGTTGGATATAAAAGCCAGACAGTAAAAGTCAAATCAAGATTATACAGTGAATATCTTGCTGATTCATTTACCTTACACCGGCCCGCACCTGATAGCACAGATACCTCCGGTATTATTAAGCCTGACACTAGTTTACAGCTTAGAGATTCCAGCTCCTTAAGAAATATTATTAGCGATTCTGTTACTGTTAAATCAGAATTGCGAGCGGAAGATGAAAATCTGGTGGTTGTTTATCTTCAGCCAAACAGCAGTTTGCTAAAATCAGTGACTATTAAAAGTAAAAGGCAGAAATACCGTAACAAAGGCAACCCAGCTGTGGATTTAATTAAGCGTGTGATTGATAATAAACCGAAAAACAGGATGGAAGCTTTTGAATATTCTCAGTATGAAAAATATGAGAAGATGCAGATTTCCATTGATAATCTTTCGGAAAAGGTAAAGAACAGTAAACTTACCAAAAAGTATCATTTTCTGTTTGAGAATGCTGATACTAATATGATACCCGGCAAGGCCCTTTTACCTGTGTATCTGGAAGAAAAAATATCTCATGATTTTTTTCGTGCTAATCCCCAAAAGCACAAAACAATCGTTGAGGCCCATAAGCGGGTAGACTTTGGTGAATTTGTAGACATGCATGGCGTAAGTAATTATTTAAACCGGTTATACGCAGACGTTAATATTTATGACAACAATATTCCACTTTTCACTAATCTTTTTCTGAGCCCTATAGCGGATATGGCGCCCACATTTTATATGTTCTTCATTTCCGATACCGTTTCGGAAAATGGAGTTAAACTGGTGCGGCTCACTTTCAGGCCAAGGAACCCGAACGATTTCCTGTTTCGTGGCACCCTTTATATTACACTCGATAGTAATTATGCTGTACAGAAGTTTACCATGTTTACGAGCAAAAATATCAACCTGAATTTTGTAAGAGAACTTCGCATTACACAGGACTTTGTTAGAAGAGATGATGGCCATTATTTTCTGCTGAAGAGTAATGTGATCGGCGACCTGGGTATTTTTAAGAAAGGGACGGGTGTCTTCGGACAAAGAACAGTATCTTATAAAAACTTTATTGCCAACGAACCTATACCGGATAGTGTTTTCAAAGGCCTGCCTGTTGTCGAGCTGCAACAACCCAGTTCGGGCCAGCAGCAGGACACTTTCTGGATATCTCACCGGCATGATACGCTTTCAACAGCTGAATCAAAAGTATACGCCAATATTGACAGCCTGAAAAACATGCCTTCATTCCGCAGGTTAATGGATTGGGCAACTTTGTTACTTGCGGGCTACAAGCAGGCTGGTCCTGTTGAAATTGGCCCCGCCAGTACATTTTATAGTTTCAACCCTGTTGAAGGTTTCCGGTTGCGGTTTGGGGGAAGAACAACACCGAAATTCAGTAACCGTATGTATTTTGAATCTTATGCGGCTTATGGTTTTAAGGATCAGAAATGGAAATATTTTTTCAGCAGTACGTATTCTCTCAATAATAAATCCGTGTACTCATTCCCGTTAAATTATATAAGGGCAAGTTATCAGCATGAGACTAAAATCCCGGGACAGGATTTACAATTTGTCCAGGAAGACAATTTCCTGCTTTCATTCAAAAGAGGTAATAACGACAAATGGTTGTATAATGATTTTTTCAAATTGAATTATGTATACGAGTTCGGCAATCATTTTTCTTATGATATCGGTCTGAAGTACTGGAAACAATACCCTGCAGGATCTTTAAAATATATCCAGGATGCAGATGTTGATGCAGATACCTTAAACAATATTACTACAGGAGAAGCGACATTACAATTACGTTGGGCGCCCAATGAACAATTTTATCAGGGAAAACTCTACAGGATACCCATATTTAATAAATACCCGGTGTTTACCATGAGGTATATTGCCGGAATAAAAGGGCTGTTCGGCGGGAATTACAATTATCAGAACCTTACGCTGAACATTTTTAAAAGGTTTTATGTTTCACAACTAGGATATTCCGATGTAACGGTTGAAGGTGGTTATATATTTGGAAAAGTACCGTTTCCATTGTTGGAAATACATCATGCCAACCAAACTTATGCCTACCAGTTAAATTCTTATAACCTTATGAATTTTCTTGAATTCGTAAGCGACCATTATGTAAGTGTTGACTGGGACCATTATTTTAACGGCTTCTTCTTCAATAAAATACCCTTGCTTAAAAAGTTGAAACTAAGAGAAGTGATTGAAGGGAAAATGGTATATGGAGGTGTGCGCAATGAAAACCTGGATAATGAAAGCGGTCAATTGAAATATCCGATGACTAATGGTATTACCACTACTTTTCCATTGGGAAATCAACCTTATCTGGAAGCCGGTTTTGGTATCGCTAATATTTTTAAACTGGTCAGGGTCGATTTGATAAAAAGGTTCACATATTTAGATCATCCACAAATTTCTACGCTCGGAGTTAGGGCAAGAGTAAAATTTGATTTTTGATGAGTTTGTAGGAAATTGCATAACTTATAGTTTCATGAACAGAAAACCAATAAGAACACAGCTGCAACAAGGAATTTATAAAGTGATTAATCCTTTTGTGAAGTTGCTTATTAAATTAGGGCTTACACCCAATGCCGTTACTACTATTGGTCTAATACTAAACATTGGTGTAGCATTCATTTTTATTTTTGGTGGAGAAGAAGGCAACCGCGGTGATTTTAGGTACGTGGGCTGGGCGGGTGCATTGATATTATTTGCAGGACTGTTTGATATGCTTGACGGGCAGGTGGCGCGGCTTGGCAACATGAGTTCCCGTTTTGGTGCCCTGTATGATTCCGTACTGGACCGTTACAGTGAGCTTTTTATGTTTTTAGGGATCTGCTATTACCTCGTTGCTCACCATTATTTCAAAAGTTCATTAATCACTTTTGTTGCGTTGATAGGCTCGATGATGGTCAGCTATACCAGGGCACGTGCCGAAAGCCTGGGTATAGAATGTAAAGGCGGTGTTATGCAAAGGCCTGAAAGAGTGGTTACCGTAGGACTTGCGGCTATTGCCTGCGGTATAACCGCGAACTACCTCGGTGGCAATTATAAACTTTTTATCAGGGGAATCCCGTTTCATGTGTTTGAGCCAATGTCGGTGCTGACTATGCCGCTTACCGTTTTGGCTGTTATGACAAATATTACAGCTATTCAGCGCCTGATAGATTCTAAAAATGCGCTTGAGTTAAAAGATAAAAAAGAGAAACTTACGGTGCCTTTAAAAAGAGATTCGAAAGCAAAAGCAATGGTATGGCTGTTGCTGCTTGCCTCTACTTTATTCGGATATACAAGACCGTTAAATGGAATAACTGCAGCAAGCAATAAAATAATAATAAATAACGAAGCCGATACATTTCCTGTGCCGGCAGGTATAAAAAACCAGTTATTTTATTTACAAAAAACCCCTAATACCAATACTATTGTATGCGAATTGAATATTGCATCAAACGGCAAGGTTGTTGAAGATGAGCCTGTGCATGTGTACTGGATCAGATATAAGGAAGGTGGGCAGAAAGCCGAACTCTCCTTCCTGCAAAGAACATTTGCTTATGGCGTAAAATCAAAAACGCTTGGTGACGGGAAATTTGAAATCCATTTTGTATCATATAAAAAGAAACCGTTTTATCTCTTAAAATCTTCTGCAGATAACCAATACCATGCGTATACAAGCATCAACAGCCGGACAGCAATATTAAAACGGATATTTGTGAAAATTAACAGCGGCGGAACTTTCTGGTCGCCTAATATCGAGTATATCGAATTAAAAGGCGTCGATCCGGCTTCAGGAAAAGAAGTAATGGAAAGAAACAAAGTATAGGATTTACCAAAAAAGCTACATGGCCCAAGTTTCTACAGGCAGTTCTGAGGCTTTTTATAGCAACAAAAATATTTTTTTTGTAGTAGCCCTATCTGCTATATACCTCGGTCTTTCTAATTTCTTAATTGGCTTTAAGCCAGAGCAGGTTTTTCTTGTATTACTCTTTTCCCTGCTCTATTTTGCTTCGGCTGTTTCCCGGAAATTTATTCTTGCCTTTTCCATTTTTATTGTTTACTGGATCATCTTCGACTGGATGAAAGCCTTTCCCAATTATCGCTATCAGGAAGTACATATCAGGGATTTGTACATGGCTGAAAAAAAACTTTTTGGCATTTCATTCGGCAGAACAGAAATTACACCGAATGAATATTGGCTCAGAAACGGGAACACCTGGCTCGATATACTTGCCGGCTTGTTTTACCTTACCTGGGTGCCGGTACCATTATTGTTTGCTGCATTTTTATTTTTCAAAAACCGTAAACAATTTTTTTATTTTTCGCTCACTTTTTTTTTGGTGAACCTAATAGGCTTTGTGATTTATTATTCGTTTCCGGCAGCGCCCCCCTGGTATGTTCAGCAGCATGGCTTTGTTTTTCAGGCTGCAACCCCCGGGAGCACGGCAGGGCTGTCCAAATTCGATCATTTTTTTAATGCGGGTATTTTTAAGTCCATTTATACAAAAAGCTCAAATGTTTTTGCGGCTATGCCTTCCTTGCATTCTTCTTATCCGGTTATTGTACTTTATTACGGGCTGAAAAATAAAATGGGTGCAGCGAATATTTTATTTACTGTTGTTATGCTTGGCATCTGGTTTTCTGCAGTATATGCCAGTCATCATTATGTGCTGGATGTTTTAATGGGTATAGCATGCGCTGTGACCGGGATTTCCCTGTTTGAGCTGCTGGCAGCAAACAGCAGATTTATACAGGCTTTTATAAACAGGTTGGTTACTTCTACTACATAAACTTGATTTTCTATTAGCCTGTACTGTTGCTGAAACATTTTAATAAGAATATTAACTTTGAATTATGGCAGAAGATTTAGCAATTACCCGGGGAACAAAAACGGAAAATTATCAGTCTATTATTCCGCAAATAAAGGGCCTTATTGACGGGGAGCCCGATTTGACAGCCAACCTGGCAAATATTACCGCAGCTCTGAAAGAACAGTTTGGCTGGTTTTGGATAGGATTTTATTTAGTGAAGAATGATGAACTCGTCCTGGCTCCATTCCAGGGACCGGTTGCCTGTACAAGAATCAGAAAAGGACGTGGCGTTTGCGGAACAAGCTGGCTGAAGGCAGAGACTGTTATTGTGCCGGATGTTGAAGCTTTTCCCGGCCATATTGCCTGTAGTAGTTTATCTAAATCAGAAATTGTTGTTCCGATAATAAGGAGCAATAAGGTTGTGGGGGTTTTGGATGTGGACAGTAATGAACTGAACAGTTTTGATGAAACTGATAAAAAATATCTGGAAGAAATAACAGATTTGATAGAGTTTGCCGTTTAAGTAAATCATCAACTGTGAACGGCATTTTTCTGAACTAAATTTTTGTTGAACGCTCTCGGTATGAAAAATTATATTTCCATCTTATTGCTGACATCAGCTTGTATAACCAAATCATTCAGCCAAAATATTACCCCTTCAGATATCGTTGGTACCTGGGACCAGAATATCAGTTCAAGAGCCGCAACTATTATTTTCGACGATGTATCCCGTGTCAGGTTTTCTTATAAAGGGCATACCGGATCTACCAGGAAATATTATTACTTGCTAAACAACACACAAACTCCGGCTATCTTAACAGTAGATTACAGGGCCAACCATCGGAGGCACAGAAACGAATATCTCATCCAGCTAACGGATAAGAACACCATGAAATTACAGGTACTCCGTAAAAATGATAGCCGTCAGCATTTTGATGAAGAACATAATGATAAAATAATTACTTTGATAAGAAGGCTGGATTTGTAAATGAAGCCTTCCTTCTTATGCCCCATCTTCGTAAGAATCTTCCGCTGCCGGTAAGGCAAAAATTAAATGCAATGACAAACCTGCAGGTCAACCTGAGCTTATTTTGATAAGCGAAAAAGAAATTGAAGTGCCGGAAAAAAAATCAATGAAGTATGGTTTGCATCTGCACTGGTGCAAAAAGTTTATGTAGGTTTTTACAACATGCCGATATATTCAAAGCCTGAGGAAATTAAAAGAAAGATAGCGCCGGAACTGCTGCAATGCCTGAAGGAAAATCATGTTTCCAATCAAAAAAGCAGACGAATTGATTTTAGCACAGATAAACGATGTATTGAAAATCGGGTAGAATGTTATAAGAAAATGGGTTGGGTGTAAATAAATGCCGTTAATTGATTGATAGTACAGGACGTTGTAAACATTGAAAAGCGTCCGGAGATTAAAGCTCCGGACGTTTTTTTATAAACGAGGGAATCTCATTTCTTACTGAAATCGCCGGCATAAATTAAAGTGAACTTGCTATTGCTCACATATTTGCGCAGTACTGCATTCACTTGCTCAAGCGTTAATTTTTTTGCAGCATCTTCATAGTCAGTAAAAAAGCTTAGATCCTTCCCCTGGCTCATATATGATGCAAGACGGCTGGATAATGATTGATCGAATCCCAGTTCTGTTTTTCTTTGTTGCAGCCAGCTTGATAAACATTTCTTCATTTCATCATCTTTAAAACCGCTTTGAAGGGTTTTGTCAATTACATCGTGCAAGGCACTATCCAGCCTGTTTTTATACGTGGGGTTAAATATCGCATATACACCCCATGTAGATGCAGGGTATTTATAATTGAAAGACAAATATGATCCTGCGCCATAGCTCATGCCTTCTGATTCACGCAAACGTTGCGGTATACGTGATGACAGGAAAGCGCCGCCTCCAAGCATTTCATTGGCGATATCCAGTGCGATAAAATCAGGATCGGATTGTTTTAAGGGTACATTGATGGCACCAAGGCAGATAGCATTTGTTTTGTCCTTGATTTCTATGGTTTGTGTACCTCCATTTATATCGAAATATTTTTCTTCGATTTCTGCATAGGCTTCTTTACTGTTAAAACTGCTGAAATTTTTTTCAAGGAAAGATTTTATGGATACATCATCAATATTCCCGACAAATGCTGCGTACGCGTTATTCGTTCCATAAAAATCTTTATAAAAATTCTTTATGTCATCGAGGCTTACTTTTTGCAGGTCATCAAGTGCTTCATCAATCCCTTCAGGATATAATGGGTGGCCTTTGGGGTAGGGAGACATTTTTTTATTCAGTGTATTTGAGGCAATATATTGCGGGTCACTTTTGTTGTTTTCAAATTCTCCTTTCATGTCAAGAAGCATTTTGTCAAATTCTGCTTTGTCAAATGAAGGATGAAGTATAATATCGGCAAGAAGGTCAAGTGCCGCGTTGAAATTATCTTTGTCAGAGCTCATGTTCACATTGATATTAGCTCCGTCCCCATATATATCGATACTTGTTTTTAATTTATCCAGCAAGTCATTAATTTCTTTTTTACTTTTTGAACTGGTGCCATTCTTCAGCATCCGCGCTGTCAGGTTAGGAATGATATTTTTACTGCTAAGGCTTTTTTCCGTTCCGACTTTCAAAATAATGTTGGCATAAATTTTATCACCCTTGGTGGGTTTTTTAAGCAAAGCATATTTCATTCCGTTTGAAAGCGAACCGTATTGTGTATTTTTTTTGATGTTGTTGATGCTGGCTTCAAAAGTTTCAGTTTGCACTTTTGTTGCTTTGCCTTTGTAGTTTTTTACGAGGGCGTCGATATCCGGTGTCGCACCTACTGTAGTTCTTTCCGGATTTTTATCAGGAATGAAAACGCCAACTGTTCTATTGCTGGGTAGGTAATATTTTTTTAATACAGCCTGAACATCTGCCAGGGTAAGTTTTTCAACCCTGTCACGGTAAATATAAAATAGCCGCCAGTCGCCTGATCCGATTATTTCTGCAAGTGAGATACAGAAATTTACCGTATTATTCTGGACATCTGTAACCTGCTTGATTAATGCATTCTTTGCCCTGTCAAGATCCTCCTGTGTTACGGTATAAGATTGCAGGTTATTGGCCGCGGTAATAAAAGCATTTTTCGCGCTGTCAAGGCTTTTATCTTTCGGGATATTACAGCTAAAATAGGTGAAGCCGGGATCATGTAACTGAAAACTGAACCCGGAAACTTTGGTAGCAAGTTTAGGTTCAACCAATGCTTTGTAAAAATAACCGGCCGGATCATTGGTAAGAATATTGATGACAGCGTCATTGGCAACATAATCTTTGTCGGCATAGGCAGGGGTATGATATCCCATACCTATGAATGAAATATCTCCGTTTCTCTTCAGCTCAACATAGCGTTCTCCGTCCTGGGGAGGCTCAACAGTATATGCAGGCTGAATGATACGGGTTGGTTTGGAAATCTTGCCGAAATATTTTGAGATCCATTCCAGTGTTTTTTTCTCGTCAAATTTTCCGCCTACAATTAGTGTCGCATTATCGGGCTGATAATATTTCTGATAAAACACTTTCAAATTAGCGATGGGAACTCTTTCTATATCTTCTTTGCTGCCAATAGTTGATTTTCCGTAATTATGCCACAGATACATGGTGGAGACAATGCGTTCCATTAAAATATTATCCGGGTAATTTTCTCCCATTTCAAATTCGTTACGGACCACGGTGAACTCTTTTTGCAGGTCTTCATTTTTCATCAAAGAATTTACCATGCGGTCCGATTCCATGTCAAGCGCCCAGGTAAGGTTACTGTCAGTGGCAGGTAATATTTCAAAATAATCCGTGCGGTCGTACCATGTGGTGCCATTGGCAAAAGCTCCTTTGTCGGCAATGGTTTGTTTAATGCTCGAAAACCTTTTTGATCCCTTAAACATCATGTGTTCCAGCAGATGCGCCATACCGGTTTCGCCGTAGCCTTCATTTCTTGAACCGATATGGTACACTACATTCACAACAACATTCGTTTGTGCCGGATCAGGAACGAGCAGTATTTGCAGGCCGTTGGGAAGTTTATATTCTTTCACACCTTCCACAGAAGTAACAAATTCAGGTACCAGGGTAGGTTTTTGCGAAGCTGGTTTACTTGGCTGAGCAAACATCAATTGTGCTGGTATGGACAGCAGGCCGATAAGGAGAAACTTTCTCATGGTAATTTGATTTTATAAGATAAATGTATTGAATTAATCGTAAAAGCTTTTTAAAACGACTGGACGCTTATCCGAATTTAACATCAATGGAATCAGAATTCCATCTTCCCAAAATTCAGTTTATGGCCGTATATGAACGGGAAGATTAATTCCCGCTGGTCAACCTGTAAACTTCCTGTGGAAATAATTTCATGGTCTCCGATATTATCGAGTGGGGGCAGTTTGGATATCTCCCCGGAATTTCTGATAAGATAATGATCGGCTGCATAATTTCTTCCGTGATTATAGAAAAACAAGCAATGAATACCATCTCGGCTATTGATTAAAATATTACTGCTTGGCTTATACCTGTTGATGGAGGAAAATTTTGAAAGGTAACCTGAGTCATCAAATAGGTAAAACAAGAGATTTTCGTTCCTGTATTCTTTTTCGTTCTGCCGGTTTATGTGCACGCTGAAATCCAATGAGTCGTAATTTAAAAACTGTAACTGGTTGTTGTCTGCCGCATTTTGCCAGGTTTCAAAATTTGATTTATATGTATTGGGATAAACTGAAGTTCCCTGTAAAAGAAAACCATTCGATGATTTCCTGTAATAATGCTGCAAAACCAGGCTTTGTACTGCAAGCCTTGAGAATTCCGGAGTAACTGAATCTGCGTCTATGAAATTTTCGAATGGGATTACGTGTCCGCCTTGCAGCTTTCCTGAATCAATGCTCCATTTCAAATAATATACACCGGTTTGGCCAATAGCTTTTGCAATCGAAATATCATCAGCTAATATATTCAAAGATGAATCTGCAAAAAATGAAAATATGGTGAATTCATTTTTTTTATTATCAATATTGATTGCGGGCTTATTCAAAAAAAGTTTATGGGGCGTTATATTGTAACGCACAAGTTCTGATGAATTAAACAGGGTGTAGTTAAGTATGTATTTGAAGGGGTCGCCGTAATTATCTTCATTTTCTTTGAGAAAAACGAAATCACCTTTGTTAGTGACTTTGAATTCAGTTAATATTTCATGCGGCCCCATTTTTTCCATTTGAAATTCCTTTTCGTCAATTCTTTTTAAACCGGTATTCAGGATGTACAGTTTAAGCACATGAGCATGCCTGCTGTTTTCGACAGAAAAAACAGCAATTTTATTTTTATCCTCACTATATGCTATATTAAAAACAGGTGTGTTTGAATAGACCTGTGAAATTTCCATCTCTGCCACTTTAAAAGGTTTGCCGGCAACTTTACCCATGGAATCAATTTTTATAACCGAACAATAGCTATGATAATCATGGGTATACTGGTAAAACATGTATGCAAATTTTGGATAACAGATGAACTGGATCCCGTAATAATCATCTTTAAAATCCAGTTTCTCGGCCGAAACAAGTTGCATGTTGTCATTATACAGGTAGAAATAACTCTTGTCATAAGTGAAGAAATTGTCTCTTGCGCTCATGCTGTTAACATAGTGGCCTATGTGCACTAAATATTGATTATCTATTTTGCCAATGATGTTGAAACCTGATTTCAGCAGGGGCTGGCTTCCTTCAGCAGCGTAAGTAATTTTTTGTGCGAAAGAATAATGAAATGAGAGAAAAAGAATGACAAATAAAGAATATTTCATCCGATCAAGTTTAATTAACCAAATGTAATACTCTTTAATTGATCCGGTTTATTGCAATTCTTCTGCGTAACTGCTTACGGGCTCGCAGGTGCAAATCAGGTTCCTGTCACCGTAAGTGTTGTTCACCCTTCCGATAGAAGGCCAGAATTTATTTTCACGGACATAGGCAAGCGGAAATGCTGCCGATTCGCGGGAGTAGGCGTGCTTCCACTCATCAGCACAAATCACAAACTGCGTATGTGGTGCATTTTTTAAAGCATTATCTGTTTTATCGGATTTCCCTTGCTCAATATTTTTTATTTCGTCATAAATACTGATCAACGCATCGCAGAAACGATCAAGCTCTGCTTTGTCTTCGCTTTCTGTGGGTTCTATCATAATGGTTCCCGGAACAGGGAAGCTGAGTGTTGGCGCGTGAAAGCCGTAATCCATCAGGCGTTTGGCCACATCTTCCGCTTCAATACCAGCGCTGGTTTTGAAAGGGCGAAGGTCAACAATAAATTCATGTGCACATGTTCCGTTTGTTCCGCTATATAAAATCTTATAATATTTTTCCAGCCTTGATTTCATATAGTTGGCATTCAGTATTGCATATTTTGTTGCATCGGTAATTCCCCGTGGCCCCAGCATTTTTATATATGCATAGCTGATAAGTAAAATACTTGCAGAACCATAAGGTGCGGCGCTCACTGCATGTGAGCCTGATGCGGAACCCAAACCATTAAGCCCGGTTCCGGCATCCTGCTTTGTTCCTCGTATATGCTGAATATGACCTGGCAGGAACGGTTTGAGTTTTTCGTTTACACAAATAGGCCCCATACCGGGCCCACCGCCGCCATGTGGAATAGCAAATGTTTTGTGCAAATTTAAATGGCAAACATCAGCTCCTATAAAACCGGGGCTCGTCAGTCCAACCTGTGCATTCATATTGGCCCCGTCCATATATACCAATCCGCCGTTTTCATGAATAATATTGCAGATTTCTTTTATCGACTCTTCAAACACTCCGTGTGTGGAAGGGTAAGTGACCATTAACCCGGCCAGTGTATCTTTATACTGAATTGCTTTTGCTTTCAGATCAGCCACATCAATATGCCCGTCTTCATCGCTTTTCACCACCACCACTTTTAATCCGGCCATTACTGCGCTGGCAGGGTTAGTTCCATGGGCAGAAATCGGGATGAGCATTATGTCACGGTGATGGTTACCTGATTTTTCGTGATAAGCACGGATAGTCAGCAAGCCGCTATATTCACCTTGGGCGCCGCTGTTAGGTTGTAACGATGTTGCTGCAAAACCGGTGATTTTACTTAACCAATCTTCTAATTCGGTAATGATTTGTCTGTAACCTTCCCACTGATCAGCAGGGGCGAAGGGATGCAGTTGTGAAAATTCCGGCCAGCTCACGGGCATCAGTTCTGTAGCAGCATTCAGTTTCATTGTGCATGAACCGAGCGAGATCATGGATGTATTTAAGGAAAGGTCTTTATTTTCCAGGGCCTTCAGGTATCGCATCATCTCGCTTTCACTATGATGTGTGTTAAAAACAGGATGGGTAAGATAGGGGGAAGTCCTTGTTGCAAAATCGGGGATGTTTGACAAAGTGCTGGCATTGATATCAACGGGTGATGCGCCAAAAACATTTGCGAGCTGGTTTGCATCATCAACCGAAGTGGTTTCGTCAATACTAATAGTGATATAATTTGATCCGGGAACATAACGAAGATTGATATTTTCTCTTTCTGCCGCAGATTTTATTGCCCGGACATCTGCCACTTCAATTTTTATGGTGTCGAAATAATTACCGTGAACGACTTTATTCTTGCTTGTTTTCGATAATGTTTCAGCCAGGCTTTTTGCCAGCAGGGAAACCCGCTTGGCAATATTTTTCAGGCCTTCTGGTCCGTGGTAGATGGCATACATGGCTGCCATATTGGCCAGCAATGCCTGGGCAGTACAAATATTTGATGTGGCTTTTTCTCTTTTTATGTGTTGCTCACGCGTTTGCAATGCCATACGCAATGCACGGTTATTTTGTGCATCAATGCTGATGCCGATAATTCGCCCGGGAATAGCTCTCTTAAATTCTTCTTTGGCTGAAAAAAAAGCCGCATGCGGCCCTCCGAAACCCATGGGTACGCCAAAACGTTGTGCAGAGCCGATAGCGGCATCGGCGCCCAATTCACCCGGGGAAGTCAATAAAGTCAGCGCCAGCAAATCCGTTGCCATCACTATATATCCCTTCACTGCATGAATTTGGCTGATGAAGTTCCTGTAGTCTTCAATCGCACCATCGGTATTGGGATATTGAACAATGGCCCCGAAAAATGTTTCATCAACCTTTGCCGTTTGGTAATCTCCGAAAACCAATTCTATTTTGATGGGCGTTGCCCGTGTAATCAGAATATCTTTCGTTTGAGCATGTACGTTATTATCTACAAAAAACTTCAGCTGTTTAATGGCAGGGGTTTTATTGATTTCATGAAAAAACATCGTCATGGCTTCAGCAGCAGCTGTACCCTCATCCAGTAAAGAGGCATTAGCAAGCGGAAGCCCCGTTAGGTCACTGACCATGGTTTGGAAATTCAGTAGGCTTTCGAGCCTGCCTTGTGATATTTCTGCCTGGTAAGGAGTGTATTGGGTATACCATCCCGGATTCTCAAAAATATTACGTACTATAACACTTGGTGTAATGGTATTATAATAACCCTGGCCGATATAAGATTTGAATACTTTATTTTTTGAAGCGATCTTTTTCAATTCGGTGAGATAATGGTACTCACTGACGGGGCCGGGAGTATCCGGCAGCATCTTGTTACGAATGGAAGAAGGAATAGTTTTGTCAATCAGTTCATCCAGGCTTTCGATGCCAATGGTTTTAAGCATTTGTTCTGTTTCATGTGTGCCCGGACCTATATGCCTGCCTGCAAATTCATTTGCCTGCTGTTCAAACAAATTCATCATTTTTCCTGCATTAATATTTGTAAAAAGATGCGCAAAGTTAAGCTGATACTGCCAGAAAATAAACTGGCTTTGCCGTTGGGGATAAAATGGTAAAAACGAAGGATTTAGTGATACGCGAATAAACTTCTTGTATGCTTGTTACGCCAACTTGAAATCAGTAATAAATTCAGTTAGGTTATAATCAAAAAGGATGACTGGTTTTGTGAACTAATAAAACTATTATAATTTCAATTTTGTTCCTCTCAACATGATGAACCGGCTATTAATAGCCGGACATTTTTTTTGGTTTCACATTTTATTATTTCAAAAAAAAATTATGAAAAGGATTATCATTCTTTCATTGATGTTTTGTTTAACATCTGCAGCTTTTCATCTTCATGCACAAACCATTAATAACAGGAACTGGAAAACATTTATTGCAGATCCGCTGAACGATACGCTTGTTTTTCATATACGTGCCGATTCCAGCTTTGTAACGAATGGAACCGGGATGGCTGTTCTACATACCAATTGTATAATTACCGGCGATACACTCACCTTATCTGATTATGGTACGGGCGATTATACCTGCCCGGATATGAGGGGGAAATATAAAATCCATCTTAATGGTAATAGTTTTATGCTTACAGTAATTGAAGATCCCTGTGAAGGAAGGGTGCATGCTTTAGATGGTATTAAATGGACTGAAGAGAAATAATAGGTTAGTTAAATGGAACCGTTGAAAGAGTTCAGGAGAAGTACGGGTAAAATCAGTATGTGCAATAAAAGTTGTAAGTTTGCGTAAACTTGTTTTATGAAAAAGCTTTATTATTTGATTTTATTATCAGGGCTTTTCATCATAATTCTGCCAAGCTGTAAAAAGGATGTTATCAGTAATCCTGCAGCATTACCCTCTTCCAATGCTGTTAATGTGGTTGTTGCCCCTAATCAAACATATCAACTGAATTTATCGGGTTCCGCAGTTGTGAATATATTCAAGCAGGCTGCGCATTATCAAACCAGTGAAACACTACGAAATTCCGGAAACGGTTCTTTCATTTACACCTATGTGCCTGAATCAAACTTCAAAGGCAGGGATCAGGTGGTATTGAGTCAAACCAATATAATCACCACTTCAAACAATATCAGCGGTTGTCCTAACAGTAATCACACCTCAGCTAATGGTACGGCAACATATAGTACCACATATACTACTATTAATATCATTGTTAGTAATTAGACTGGTTTTATCAATAAAGTTATCAAGTCTGAATTACCTACAATAGTCTGGTGAAAAAATTAATGAACATGATTATTGTTCAATAAAAGTCATTTGTCAGTATGTATGATGGGCTATTATTTTATTTGCTGTTATGTCAATCTGGCTTCCAGTAATTCTTCATCAGGTCCGATACCCATGCCGGTTGTTTAATATTAGTTTTTGGTTCAAACTCCCTGAAAACGGGCTTAATGTCCAACACAGGTGTTCCATCTATGGCATCAAGAAATTTTACTTTAATGGTCCGGCCTTTGTGTTCCAGCAATTCAACAGTGCAAAGCCCTATTGTGTTAGGCCTGTCTTTCTTTCGTTGTCCGAAAATGCCGACTAAAGGATAATCCGGATTGCCCCTTGGCCTGGCTGAAAAAACGATATCTTCTTTTTTTACTTTGTCGAAGTAATAGATAATTTCAAGATGAGAAAAGCCTGAAATGTTTTCAAAAGCTTCATCCGGAATATGGGCTGCCAGTTCAATTTCGGCAATGATTGTTTCCCAGCCGTCGTCAATTGGCTCTTTGCGGGAATTTTTTACTGTTGCAACAGGTTGTAATATTATGTTCATTGATATAGTTGAAGTTCATATCTGGTATTAGTTTGCGGTAGTCATTAAAGTTGGCGTTTAGGTACGGGTTGGATGCAAAAGGGCATATGCCGGCTGCTTTGCACCGGTATATCTGAATATACCATTACCTTCTTATTTCATAACACAATTCTACCATACCGCTTTTATAAGCTGTTGTGTTTTTCAGGTGCAGGAACTGCTCATGGCCGATCTGGTCAAGAAATAATTTTCCCTCACCTAATATTATAGGCAAAACTGATAACCTTATTTCATCAGCTAATTTTAACCGCAGGAAATCTTTTGCCAGCATAGCGCCGCCAACCACCCATACATTTTTATAGCTTGCTTTCAGTCGTTCGTTTACCAGCTTGCCGAGGTCGCCTGAATACAGTTCGATATTTTTTCTATGTACCGGCAATTGTTGACGGGTTAACACAATTGTCGGCACCTCACCATAAGCCCATCCATAAGATTTTGAAAGTTCCAAGGCATGTTCGTATGTGCGTGCACCCATCACATAACAATCGATCGTGTTAAGAAATTTTTCAGTTTCTTCTTTGGTAAGTTCAATTCCCTGTTCATAATGGTCCGATGTCTCAAACCAGGAAATGCTATTATCCTTTTTGGCGATGATCCCGTCAACACTGGAGACCATATGTATGGTTATCTTGAATTCAGTAGTTAACATTTGTCAGTTTATGTTGTCGTTATTGTTGGCAAAATTAACCACTATATGGTTATGTAATATTGGTGCCCCGGTAATGCTCCGGATATAGCATTTAAAAGACTATATTTTTCCAAAATGGAATTTTCCAAAATGGCATGTACTCCTGCCAGCCAAGGAAAAATGAAAAAGAAGCATGAATAAGCGGAGCTGAAAGAAAACTGAGGGCCAAATATAGAAGCGTTTTTTTAAAATCTAATTTCAAGAAGACTGGCGGAAGGAACACATTAGCGAGCATGGGAACAGGGTAATAGACCCACCATGGAAGTCCCCAGGTTGCCCCAAATTTGCCAAACAACATGCCTGGGATGACAATAAGGAATGCGAGTAATAGTATTAGTGGCAGTTTTACTTTGAATTGACCTTTGGAAACTATAATCCGGATAACTAAAACGAAAACTAACAGTGAAGCCAGAATCATTACAGAAAAATGCAAATTCGCAGTGGCTGTATGGTTCATGAATGTTAAATATGCTTTTGCCAACAACCAAGGCTTGCCGCAATGCTGGCATTCATATCCGTCTGCCAATTGCTGAAACCCGGTTTTATTTTAACTGAAGTTACAACAAACGCTCAATAGAATAATATACACTGGAACTGAAGGTGAAGATTGATTAGCTGATGATTGCTCTTGAATCCGCCAGCATTGCCGCAAACCTGATGGCCGTAGTTTTGTAAACCACAATTGTGATTTATAATGGATGTCCAATGGCGAACCAACTGAATGTAAAAATTAAATATAGTGTCAAGGCAACAACATAAGGCGTAAAGTTTAATTTTCTTTTCTTGTCAGCCATTATTAATATAACAAGAATTAATGCTCCGACAGCAACAGCAATAGTATGAGTATACACTTGTCTCATATTTAACCAATAGCCGAGTGTTCTGCCAAATGTTGGGGGTATAAATTCTAAAAAAAGGCATATCATGTAACGCATGTGAAAAGCAATATTTCCTTTTAGAACAGCACTTATCGCCAGCGAGTAATAAATGATAATAGATAATATGCCCGTAAAAGAAGTAAATAAGGATTTCAAGCTTTGAGCAGAAGTCATTTTTTGATCTATGTATTCATAATACTGTTGTCGCATCACACCAACGCACGTAATTATAACTAAAGGGACTAATACATAAGTAATCTTACCGATAATTTTATGTGCTTTATATTTTTTATAGCGAATAAGTATAGGTTGAGCGATTAAAATTAGTGTCCATGACATCAATGTGAGTGTATGGACATGAACTGTTGTCGTCACTGATTTAAAACCGGGGAATAAAGAAAAATAAGGATAATAAAAACCAAGACCAATGAAGAGTATCAGAGTCAGAAAATAAAGCCCGATATTTCTATAATATTTTTCCACTGCTTGTTTTGGTACTAATTGCTGCGAACGTTGAAGCATTGGCGATGTGGCAGAATTTGAAAAACGTCTGCCGATTACAAATACCAAATAAATTTACAAATGTTCATGGATATTTTAACGCACAGCTTTAACTGTCAGCCCGAGCTAACGCTGATATTTACCCGAGGCTGATGTCAGCAAAGTCGCCTGGAGTTCCTGTAAAAATTGGAGTCCACGTTGCGTTTGCATATTCATCATGCGGCAAAGAAGTGAGAAGTTGCACTTGGCCATCTCTTCCGTCATAGATTATTTTAAAAATTCGTTCTTTAATTCTATGGCTGTCATTTCCAAACCCAAAGCATATGGAACATAACGAAGTTCTACAAGTTCAAACTTGTAGTTCTTTAGAGTACTTTCAAATTTGTTATTTAATTCCAAAAAATTCATTCGCCTTTGCTTCTGCCAATGATGAATGGAAACTTTCGCACCGGCATGACGCATAACACGTAAATTTATGATATAAGATAGCAGTTTTCAAAAAAGTTGATATTGAAAATCAAGGTTATAATATTATCCGATATCAGTTGTCGTTAGTATAGCCCACCCATCGGTGGATGAAAGTTTTTAGAAATTCGGGTTTTAACAAGCTCATGACTATGCCAACTGCTAAACAGAGCGTCGCAACAACAGCTGCATAGCATTACAAATGCCGGTTACCAAAAACTTATTTTCATTTCATCAGGCTGGTTAAATAATTTTATGGTTTTATAATTATTATAATGATGATTGATTTCCGTTCTGACACGGTTACGAAACCTACACCGGGCATGATGCAGGCCATGATTCATGCCAAAGTAGGCGATGATGTTTTTGGAGAAGACCCAGCCGTGAACCTGATCGAAGAAACGGCGGCCAGCCTTTTTGGTATGGAATCGGCCATCTATTGCCCGAGTGGAACGATGAGTAACCAGGTGGGCATCCGTTGCCATACCCAACCAGGCGATGAAGTAATCTGTGCCTCCAATGCGCATGTGTATATTTATGAAGGCGGCGGCATCGCTTCTAATTCGGGGTCGCAGGTGAAAGCGGTGGAGGGGGATTACGGAAGGATCCGTGCGGATCAGGTAGCCATGTCCGTTAATCCGGATGATGTGCATAAGGCCAGGACTGCGCTGGTTTGCCTGGAAAATACCAGTAACCGCGGCGGGGGGAGCTGCTATGATTTTGAGGAAATCAGGAAAATAAGAGAGGTGTGCGATGAACATCACCTGAAACTGCATCTTGATGGCGCCCGGTTGTTCAACGCCCTCGTAGCGAAAAATGAAAAGCCCCGGCAATACGGAGCCGTATTCGACAGCATCTCCATTTGCCTGAACAAGGGACTGGGTTGCCCGATAGGCAGTATTTTAATGGGCAGCAGCGATTATATCAAAAGAGCGAGAAGGGTGCGTAAGGTTTTTGGCGGCGGTATGCGGCAGGCTGGTTTCATGGCATCAGCAGGGCTGTATGCGCTGGAAAATAACATTGAGCGGCTGGCCGAAGACCACCTTCATGCCCAACAGATTGCCAATGCGCTTTCCGGAAAGAATTTTGTGAAAAGCATTATGCCTGTGGAAACGAATATTGTGATTATGCAAACCCGGGCCGGAATGCCGGCAATACAATTTGCCGAAACCCTTTATCAGAAGGGAATACACGTAATAGCCATTGCCACCGACCAGGTGCGCTTTGTTACCCACCTGGATATTTCGGCAGATATGGTGAAAAAAACGATCCAAGTAATTGATGGTTTATAACCCTGCCCGGTTAATAATATCATTGTGTGGTATTGCCAGGTCATTTTTTTATCCGCAGCCTGTGCCTATCTTTTTGAAACAATATTCTGTTGCTTTTTTACTTTTGCGCCATAATATAAGTACATGCTCCCGAAAATTTCTCCGCTCGAAACAAAAGCCTGGCATTTATTACAAAACCATTTTGACAACGAGATGAAGACGACGCATATGCGTAGCCTTTTTCAAAACGATGCTGAAAGATTTTACAGGTTTTCACTAAGGCTGGACGATATTTTATTCGACTATTCGAAAAATATCATTAGCGAAAAAACCATGCAGCTGTTATTTCAACTGGCTGAGGAATGCCGCTTGAAAGATGCGGTGGAAGCAATGTTTAATGGCGAAAAAATAAATCAAACGGAGAACCGGTCTGTACTGCATATTGCGCTGAGAAATTTATCGGACAGCCCTGTTTATTCAGACGGTAAAGATGTAATGCCAGAAGTAAAACGAGTGCTGTTGCACATGAAAAATTTTTGTGAGAAAATCCACAGCGGTGAATGGAAAGGCTACACGGGCAAACCGATAAAATATATCGTGAACATTGGCATCGGCGGCAGCGACCTTGGCCCGGTGATGGTAACGGAAGCGCTGAAGCCTTATTGGATGAATGGTATCCAGCCCCATTTTGTTTCTAATATAGACGGGACGCACATCGCCGAAACATTGAAGCAAATTACCCCCGATGAAACTATTTTCCTGATTGCTTCCAAAACATTCACCACTCAGGAAACAATGACCAATGCCAATTCAGCCAGGCAATGGTTCCTGGAACATGCGCTGGATGAAGCACATATCGCCAAACATTTTGCTGCACTTTCCACCAATGAAAAAGACGTAGTGCAATTCGGTATTGATAAAGAAAACATGTTTGAGTTCTGGGATTGGGTGGGCGGAAGGTATTCGCTGTGGAGCGCCATCGGGCTGTCAATTGCATTGAGTATCGGTTACGATAATTTTGAACAGATGCTGAAAGGCGCCCACGAAACGGATAGGCATTTCCGTGAAACCGCTTTTGAAAATAATATCCCGGTAATTATGGCACTGGTTGGATTGTGGTACCGGAATTTTTATGGTTCGCAAACAGAAGCTATTCTTCCCTATGACCAGTACATGCACCGGTTTGCTGCTTATTTTCAACAGGGTAATATGGAAAGCAATGGCAAGAGCGTAGACAGAAACGGCAACCCGGTTACTTATGCAACAGGGCCCGTAGTTTGGGGTGAACCCGGAACAAACGGCCAGCACGCATTTTATCAGTTGATCCACCAGGGAACTACATTAATACCCTGCGATTTTATTGCACCTGCAATCAGTCATAACCCCATCGGCGATCATCATGTGAAATTACTCTCCAACTTTTTTGCACAAACAGAAGCACTGATGAACGGCAAAACAAAAAATGACCTGCTGGCAGAAAATGTGAAACCTGAGCTGGTGCCTTATAAATTATTCACGGGCAACAGGCCTACTAATTCCATTCTGGTAAAAAAAATTACCCCCTTTACATTGGGCAGGCTGATTGCGATGTATGAACATAAAATTTTTGTTCAGGGCATTATCTGGAATATTTATTCTTTTGATCAATGGGGTGTTGAACTGGGCAAACAACTTGCCGGTAAAATTTTGCCGGAATTGGAGAATGGAGATACGGTTCAGTCGCACGACTCATCTACAAACGGATTGATCAATGCGTGGAAAGCAATGAAGTAGTTTTTGTAACTTTAATTTTTCCTTATCTAAATACATTTTTTATGAAAAAGATCTTTTTCATTTTGATGCTTGCGATGGCTGCTGGCTTTTTACATGCGCAGCAAAATAAAAAACCTATTAATCAGCTCAGTTTCCCGGAAATAAAATTGCAGGTGCCCCCTACAAATTTTTCAATGGATGAGCAATTCAAAAATGTTATTAAGCCAAACAATGGCCAACGGAATGGTTCCCCTAAAGTACAGTGGCCAAATCCTAAAGAAGCTGAGGAATTAAGGCTTTACGGAAAATCTTCATACCAAACGCCTAATGGCTCACACTATGATCTGCTTTCTGATGATATGCCTTGCCTGGCGCCGGATATGAGTAAAGTTGAAAGGATGCCTGTCGGCAAAAAAGGGTTGAAAAACATCGACCTTATGCCCAATGGTGCGCATAAGGAATAGATCATCAGCTAAATTTTTCTTTTCGAAATCATTTTCAAGAAAGCATTGCCTACGATTTAGAAATTTTACAGCCACGTTCTAAGGAAGGTGGCCATTGGGTCTTTACCGGAGGGTTCAATAGTAACCCTTTGGCGCTGCATAAATATTTAAACATGCAAATTCCACTAAAGCAGGAACATTTCGATCCATGAATTAAGATATTTGATGAAACGGTTGATGAATTTTTTTCAGGCCACAATTCTGACCTTATAAAAAAACGGGCTTCCAATATTTCGGCCATCATGCAAATCAAGATCCTTCAAAAAGACGATTTCTTCAATAACAATTGATGTTGCGTGCGCAAAGTTTTTAACATTTATTTTTTAATGTTAATATATTGATATGCGTTAAATGAACGTAGCGGATAATTTCGCGATTAATTTTTAATAAAATATCCGGCTATTCATTATGTTGAATATTAAACAGCTTACTACTCAAAATAAAACATCATTTGCAACGTTTTTAGCAGAGCTTTTGTACCCTTTTAAAATGAGAAATCCGTTATCCATGCAATGTGAATTGATAGCTCCCGGCAGGTCCAAAAAAAGAAACTACATTTTTATTCCCATTCCAGGTATTACCAGGATTATTTTACTGGCTTTATTATCCTGTTTATCTGCAGGGCTGATGAGTTGCAGCAATGCTGAATCCCAGAGTGAAAAAAATCTTAAAGCATCTAAAGACAGTACTATAAAAAATGATTCCGCAACCAGTTCAACACCATTGGTGTTGGATACGGCTTTATATAATGAAAAGATTGTTAAACTGGCAAATGGTGATTCTTCAGGGCGCTGGCCGGTTAAAACAGCTTATCCCAACGCAGGTGCTATCCTTCCCTTTAAGCGAATTGTAGCTTATTACGGCAACCTCTATTCAAAAAAGATGGGTGTACTTGGTGAATATCCTGAAAAGGAAATGCTTGAAAAATTATCAGTCGAAGTAAAAAAATGGGAAGCGGCAGATTCAACAATGCCTGTTCAGCCTGCGCTTCATTATATAGCGGTTACTGCACAGGGATATGCCGGTAAAGATGGTAAGTACAGGCTCCGGATGCCTGCAAAGCATATTGATTCGGTATTGAAGATGGCTGCAAAAATCAATGCTATCGTTTTTTTAGATGTGCAGGTTGCATTGAGTGATGTGCAGGCGGAAGTGCCTTTGCTGGAGCAGTATTTAAAAATGCCACAGGTACATTTGGGCATTGACCCTGAGTTTTCGATGAAGACGGGAAAAAAGCCGGGAACTGTTATCGGCACAATGGATGCAGCAGATATCAATTTTGTTTCAGATTATCTGGCTAAACTGGTTAAGGCAAATAATTTACCACCCAAAATTTTAGTAGTGCACCGCTTCACTCAGGCGATGGTTACTAATTATAAAAATATTAAAGTTCATCCTGAAGTACAGATGGTGATGGATATGGACGGCTGGGGTGCGCAAGCCAGGAAGTTTAATACTTATAAAGAATTTATTTCCAAACAGCCTGTTGAGTTCACTGGTTTTAAACTGTTCTATAAAAATGATTTCCGCGAAAAAGGCAGCCGTATACTCACTCCACCTGAAGTGCTGCGATTAAAACCGCAACCGGTGTATATTCAGTATCAGTAAAAACTCAGGAGCGAAATTTCGGAATGATGAAGGTACAAGGTATCTTTTCCTTACTGTATTACCTGAGTAAAAACATCCTTACAATAACAAAACCCATTATACAAAGCAGCAGTATAAGGATGATGGCAAAATAAATCCATGGGTATTCCTTTAGTTTGCGTTTAAGATTTCTGTCTTTTTTGTTCTGTAATTGTTCCTGCAGCTTTTTGTTTAACTCTTCAACATACAATGACAGGTTATTTTTTTCCCTGATATTTTGCAGGCCTTCAATGGCATCATTGGCTATTTGATTATCGGCCATCCATTTTTCCACTTCATGTTTTTCTTCAGCGGACAAATTGCCATTGATATAATCAATCAGTTTTTGATTATCGATATCACCATTATTATTGTTTAATATGTTCAGTAAATCATTGTTCATTTTTTTGTTTGTTGCTTATTTTTTTATCAAGCAACAGCTTCAGGTTTCTTTTACCGTTTTGTATATAGCTTTTTACCTGCATAATGCTGAAGCCTGTCCGGGCACTTACTTCCTGGTACGATTTCTTTTCCAGGTAAAACAAAGTTAAGCACTGTTTTTGCTCCGCGTTCAGTTCATTGAGCGATTCGCTCATTGCCTGCAACAGGTTTTCTTTTTCCAGGTGACTACCCGGTTTTGTTTCTTCCGCCTGCAAACTGATCTTTTCATCAATATCGATGGTTTTTCTGCCAAGCTGACGTAGCCGCATCAGGCAATGATTCCGGGCAACCGTATAAATCCAGGATTTGAAGTACTCTACTTTGTACTTCTGTAATTCAGTAATAGATTTCAGGAAAACCTGCTGCACACCATCTTTTGCCTCTTCTTCGTTTTTCATGTATTTCATGCAAACACCAAACAGCAACAGGGTATAGCGTTGTAAAAGCATGCCCAGCCACTTGCTGTCATGGCTTTCGTAGAAATTGTTGAGCAATTCTTGGTCAGTAATATGGCTGAACTCGTTTTTTTGCACTTTAGTAAAGTAGGCAATTTATTTTTGTAAGATGCAATAGCGGGAAAATTTCACAAAACCGTTCAAGGTATTTCCGGTTACGCTGCCAGAGCCTCCCGGAGTTTTACGGCTGGCAATAAAAATATCATTTATCGAAGAATAACATTTTCCCGGCAACCAGCAAAAGAACGATAGCGAAGATTTTTTTTACGGCACTTTCAGAAAGGTTTAATGATACTTTACTGCCCAGATAGCCGCCAATAAGAAAACCTAAAAAAAGCAGTAGAACAACTTTCAGGTCAATATAACCTTGTTTATAATAATTAATAACGGCGAAAATGCCTGCTGGCAATAATAAAATACCGAGTGATGTGCCCTGTGCCTGGTGTTGGCTGAAACCTAAAACAAAAACCAATGCCGGCACAATGATAATCCCTCCGCCAACTCCAACCAACCCGCTTAAGATGCCGGCCACAAGTCCGATAACAATGACCAGGATAATAGTTTGTGCTGACATAAAGTTAAATTTTCAGTATTCAATTGTTGCCTGTCGTTGCAGTAACGGTAATATATACCTGCAATTATTTTTTAGCCCCGAAATGATCTTTATACGACGTAATGGCATCCTCAATAATCTTTATAGCCGTGGTCTTGTCGCCGAATTCCTCTACAACCACCGTTTTATTTTCCAGCTTTTTATATTCTTCAAAGAAATGGCGTAGCTCTTCAAAAAAATGTTTTGGCAGCTCTTCAATATTGTTATAATGATTTACACTGGGGTCTTTTGCAGCAACAGCAATAATTTTATCGTCGGCATCGCCGCTGTCAACCATTTGCATCACACCCATCACTTTCGCTTCCATCAGGCAAAGTGCCTGAACCGGTAATGAGGTAATAACCAGGATATCCAGCGGATCTTTGTCATCTCCGTAAGTTTGCGGAATAAAGCCGTAATTCACCGGGTAATAAAATGATGAATAAATCACCCTGTCCAGTTTTAGCAGCCCCGAGTCTTTGTCAATTTCATATTTAGCTCTTGCGCCCTGTGGTATTTCTATGATTGCGTTAACAATTCTTGGCGCATTTTTGCCATAAGAAACCCCATGCCATGGGTGAGAAACTGTCATCATATACAATTTGTTTTCACAAACCTAAATTAAAACGGTCATTAAGCAAAGAAACTATAAACTGATGGAAAATAATAAAATGAGATCGGGTATTATTGTGATCATTTTTTGCTCAGGGGCTGGTAATAAAGCACACTTACCTGTTCCATAGTGATCATGCCCCCGCGTCCGCATTCTTCAAAAAGTTGATTGATAACGGAAAGAAAACTATTGATTTTTTTTTCTTCGTCCACAACCTCAATCACAATGGGGAGGTCTTCCGAAATATCTATCAATTTTGCTGTATGAATTCTTGAACTGGCGCCGTAGCCCATAATGCCTCGCAACACGGTAACACCGGCAATGCCATTTTTCCTTGCTTCTTTTACAATTACTTCATATAAAGGGGTGTGACCGATTTTGTCAATCTCCCCGATAAAAATTCTCAGCAATTTTGCAATGCCTTCCAGTTGCATATGTTTATAATAATTTTAATAATGCGATACCGCAGAATGCGGCGATAATACCTAATGCAACACTTCCCGCCGCATATAAACCGAAATACAAATAGTCGCTTGCACGAAGCAGTGTTACATTTTCATAGGCAAAGGATGAAAACGTAGTGAACCCGCCGCAGATTCCGGTTGTCAAAAAAATTCTCCATTCGGGAGTAAACAGGTTCCCTTTTTCTGACAGCGCATAAAAAATACCAATAAGAAAACACCCGAAAATATTCACAATAAATGTTCCGAAGGGAAAGGGGTGCGGGTGCAGTTGGTAAAAATATTTCTGGCATAAATAACGTGCGATGCTCCCCATGCCGCCGCCAATGCCAACTATTAAAACATTTTTCAGCATCATTTAACATTGTTCATGACTTCTTTCAGGTCCACCACCCATTGATCATTCACTTTTTGAATTTTAATAACCGTTGTGTCTTTTTTATAACTGTTGAAGTATTTGTAAGAAGTTACGGTATCATTCAGCGGGTGCACGTCAAACACAACAATATCTGCTCCCTTGTATTTGTCTTTTTCATCCTGCGAAAGATTATCATATCCGCTTTTCCACCTTTCGAGCAAATAACGGTTGGTCGAGTCGCCAAGCATATAAAACCGGGCTTTTTCATAGTTACCATCCAGTGTGGCCCTGATGAATTCTCTTCCCGCATCCTGTGCGTCTTCAGCTTTCCTGAAAGAAGAACTGCTGTTACATGCTGCAAGTGCTGATAATAAAACTAATAGAATTATTTTTTTCATGATGCACAAATATAAAATAAAAAAGCCTGCTGGGAATTCAACAGGCGGGTTAGTAGTTTAGAGCCAAAGGGAAAAGATTTAATTTCTAAGGGGTGTTGGATTCAGTATTCTTATCTCTTTCATAAGCTTTGATGATGGCTTTTACCAACCGGTGACGCACTACATCTTCTTCATCAAGCTCAATATGAGAAATGCCGTCTATATTTTTTAAAATATACAATGCTTTTGCCAGGCCGCTTTTCTGATTTTTCGGAAGGTCGATTTGCGTGAGGTCGCCGGTAATAATGGCTTTCGCATTCGCCCCTATACGTGTCAGGAACATTTTTAGTTGCAGATCAGTTGCATTTTGCGCTTCATCCAAAATGATAAAAGCATTATCAAGGGTACGTCCGCGCATATATGCCAGTGGTGCAATTTCAATAGTTCTTGTACTCATATAATAGCCGAGTTTATCAGCAGGTATCATATCATCCAGTGCATCATATAACGGACGCAGGTAGGGATCAATTTTCTCCTTCAGGTCGCCCGGTAAAAAACCAAGGCTTTCTCCTGCTTCTACCGCGGGCCTGGTAAGAATGATTTTTTTCACCATTTTATTTTTCAGCGCACGTACCGCCAGTGCTACAGCAGTATATGTTTTACCTGTACCTGCAGGGCCGATGGCAAAAAGAATATCGTTTTTATCAGTGGCGGAAACCATCCTCTTCTGATTCGCTGTTCTCGCCCTGACTGTTTTGCCATTAGGCCCGAATACCAGGATATCATTGGGGTGTTTATCAATAAAATGGTCGACAGTCTCCGCATCGTCGCCGCCAAGTATCTGCTCAAAATAATTTTCACTTACATGGCCATTCCGTTCGAGATATTGAACAAGTAAATCAATTTTTTCCTTAGCCGACTCGATTTGTTCAGGTGAACCACTCAGTTTTATCTGGGTGCCGCGTGAAAGAATCTTAAGAAGGGGGAATTTCTTTTTCAGTATGTCCAATTTGCCATTGTTAACGCCAAAAAATTCAATAGGGTTAACGCTTTCCAGGTTGATGATCGTTTCTGTCAATTCAATCTTTTTAAGGTTCGAAATTATGCACCTGATATCATTATTTTTTCATCAGCACTATTCAAATTTAATCATTAGAATCTGTATTCAGCTTCTTTTAATTATCAACAATATGTGAATATTATTGTAACATTACCTGCAACTATTTTGTTTACTGATGCATGGCTCTTTTCATTTTAATAATGTGGATGGTGGTATTCATTGTAACAGAAAAGGCATTCATTACTGAATGCCCTGATCATAATGGGATTAAAAAAGTTTGGTTTTCCAGAGTAGGGTGTAAACGGGTATGTTTAATGAAGTATGCTTGATTAATTCCTTATCTGGAGTTGTTAGATCTGTTACTGCAATATAAAAATTATTACTGAATAAATTTTGCAATTTTTCCGCCCACACCTGCAAGGAAAACAACATTACCTTTTTTTGCTTTCCTGCAAACGTGAAAGCTTTCTTTGGAAACAAGTTGCCAGTTCATTCCGCCGTCATTACTAAAATCAACCCCGTTTGTTCCACAGGTTATGAGTTTATTATCTGATATAAATTCCACACAACTCCTGTAACCATGCGGGGCAGTTGCCGGAATAATCCAGGTTTTGCCACCGTCATTTGTGAAAGTGCAATTTTTTTCAGATAAACTATCTTTTGCAAAATCTCCGCCTACAATTATAATATGTTGGCCGCCTTTTAATTTCTTATCATCGCTTATGGCAATTGAGTTGGCGCCGGTTGTGGATTTCCCCTGGGCAATGGGTAACTCCATTTTTTTATCGCGGATGAATAACCTTGAATGAAGGCCGCCGCTCACAAAACAAGCTTCATCTCTGTCCAGTTTTCTGACATTCGTGCCGCTTGCAGCAAAGCAGGCTTCCCCTGAATCAGCAGCTGGCAATTCGATAAATGGAATTTTGTGCCAGCTGTTGCCGCCGTCGAAACTTCTTGCTATAAAAAATTTTCCGTCAATCGGGTCTCCAATCACAATCCCGCTGTCTTTGTTCCAGAATTCCATAGCATCTAAAAACATTCCCTGGGCAGAATCGGTAAAAACTGTTTTCCAGGTTTTGCCACCATCTGTAGTTTTTAAAATAACTGCAGGATCAGCCACTGCCATAATAAGAGCGGTGTTTGCATCAAAAGCTTCGATGTCCCTAAAATCCCTTTGTTCAAAGTTTTTTACAGTAATCCATTGCCATGTTTTTCCACCATCTGTTGATTTGGTAACTATTCCATTGCTGCCACTTGCCCAAATGATTTTATCACTCACTACGCTTAATCCGCGAAGTGAAGTTTTTGTTCCTGATACCAGGATGTTTATTTGTTGGGAATAAGAAATACAGCAGCAGAGAAGCAATATCGTTATTACGGTAAAAACAGTTTGGGTCTTACATACCATATACTTCAGGGTTTACCAAATGAGGCAATCTTTTTCCTTTTGAAGCGGCAATAATATTCTCAGCGGCAAGTCTCGACATTGCCCCGCGTGTTTCCTGAGTGGCTGAGCCAATATGAGGAAGCACTGCCACATTGGGCATGGTGAGGAGCGGATTATCGGCAAGCATAGGTTCCGGATTAGTAACATCAAGCCCCGCCCCCCAGATCAGGTTTTCGTTCAAAGCTTTTAATAAATCAGTTTCATTATGAATGCCTCCTCTCGCTGTATTGACAAATATGGACGTTGGTTTCATTTTTGAAAATTTTGCATAATCAAAAAAATTTTTTGTCTCCACCGTGAGTGCGGTGTGCACGGAAAGCACATCGCTCTGTGCAATTAATTCATCCAGTGAAACTTTTTTTGCCCCGAGTTTCTTTTCCGCTTCAATATTATTGCTTCTGTTGTGATAGATGACTTGCATGTCAAAAGCTTTTACACATCGACTGGCCATTTCAAAACCGATTTTTCCTAAGCCGAAAATGCCGAGCGTTTTGCCATCGAGCTCTACTCCTAAATTGGCGGTAGGTTCATAAAAACCCCATTCGCCATGAATAATTTTTTTATGCAGGTACAAGGCCTTTCGCGAAAGGGCCAGCATCAGCAGGAAAGCTATATCGGCAGTGGCTTTACTTAAAACTCCGGGTGTATTGCCAATGGGTATTTTTAATTTCGTCGCTTCCGGTATATCAATATTATCGTAGCCTACTGCCATTTGTGCCACTGTTTTTAAATGCCTGCATTCATGTAAAAAATGTTTATCGATTTTATCCTGCCCTACACTGATCAGTGCGTCATATTTTTTACATATTTCTATCAACTCCTGTTGCTGAAGGTCCCTTTTTTCCATCCACTGGGTAAATAAAATGCCGGCATCCTGCATTAATTGAAGCCCGCTTTGTGATATCTGCCTGGTAATAAAAACTTTCATTGCTTTATTTTTTTATAGCTGCATAAAGTTATAAAATGAAAACTGCCATAAACAAAACATCAATTACTACTATTCAATTACTGCTTCTTTTAATGAAGCTAAAGGGAGTTGTTTCCGCATCACTGCAATTCATGTTTTCAAATTTTCTATAATCTATCTGATAACCTTCTTCCCATTTGGATAAAAGGCTTTCTGTGCTGTGCAAGCCGGTGTTCCGGTTTTTTTGTTCTGTAGTTACTATGTTGCAAACAATATTTACGTATTTGGCTTTTGTGTAACAAACGCCTTGACGTTTTAAAAACAGGATGTTAAAGCTTTGGTGCAGTTTGCTTTCCAAGCTATTTGGTGCTTTATAATTGGTGTGGGTAATAAAAAATTCAATTTCTTTTTTTACAAAAAAAGAAACGTCCAGAGAAAGCGGGTAAGCCCAATCAGACCATGGTTCCGCATCTTTCCAGTTCCAGTATTTCAGGTATTGGGGCAAATTAGTTCCTGCAGGGGTATAAAACGGGGGCAGCGATTGTTGCCTGTCCTGTATATAGCAATAAGTAAGATCGAGCCCTTTTATTAACGACGGTATTGTTTCGTATGAAGTAAAAGCATTTATTTCTTCCAGGTCAAAATGATCGAGGAACAGTCCATCATCCGTCATAAAAAAAACAGAAAACGTGTCAATGTGCTTCAACAGTTTTTCAAGGTCCTTTCTGAAACCCTGCTCTTCTGTGAAAAAAATATTTTGACCTGCAAATATTCTTTTTAATTCTTCGTAAGCTTTTTTGTGGTTGCCTGTATCTGCCCGGTATAGTATATGCAAGGGGGCAGGATTTTTTGTATAGTAAAGATAACTGCTTAACAGCGCATGCAACTGCATGGCCCGGTTCTTAGAAAAAACAATGCCGGTACAATTTTTTATTCCAGTTGATGGTAAGGATGTTGCCAGGTATTGATAGGCTGAAGCGATTATGTCTCCGTTGTTCAGTTCCTGCCGGAAAACAGGCGAAGCGATTTTTTTAATAAAGCTTTTAAATGCCTGTTTTATCATGAAATGGCTGGTCTTTAAAAATGGTTACTGGCAAAATTAAAAATTTATGACAGGCTGAACTTATTATTTTTCTGCTGTTACAATCCAGGCTTTCATGGGGGCTTTTAACGGATGCATCCCGAATTTTTTTGTAATTTCTTTTTCAACCGCATCGCGGATAACCGGCAAAAGCGATGGGGCCTTTTCACAAACAAAATCATAAACAGGATTACCTTCCACCATTCCGGTTGATGCATCTTTTGCGTTGCTGATGGCATCCATTTCAGAAAATTCAATAATCATATTTTGAAAACCCGCATTGATCAGCAGTGAGCGGGCCAATTCCATATCGTAAAATGAAAAGGGCACATGGTAAAAGACCGGAGGTTTCTCCGGGAAAAAGGAATTAACAATTGTATTCGCCGTGTCAAACATCGGGTTGTTCTGCAATTTATCCCATGTGTTGAATATAAAAGTGCCGCCTTTTTTTAACACACGGTAAACTTCAGTAAAAGCTTTTGCCTTGTCCGGTACAAACATATAACCAAACTGGCAGACTACTGCATCAAAACTCTCGTCAGGAAAATTCAGGTTTTGAGCATCAGCAACCTGCCAGTTAATATTTCCTGGGATATTTTTGGCTTCTGCAATTTTTATCATGTCTGCATTTAAATCGGTGGCTACAAGTTTTACTGCCGATGGTAATGCTGTACGAAGATGTTTGGTTACGCGACCGGTGCCGCATGCGATTTCAAGCACCCGGTCATTGATGGATAATCTGCTTACCCTTGATGCCATATCCCTGGCATAAGGCTCAAAAAGCATGGGCCCCAGGTAGGTGTCATATTTTTGCGGCACCGGGCCTGCAAAAGTTGTAACAGATTCAGTCATGAATGATATTTTAGAAAATGCTACTGCTACTCCAAAACCTTCTCACTGATCTTTCCTGTTTTCTTATTTTTAAGTATTACTTTTTTTGCCCCAAAATGCGTCACTTCTTCTTTAATCAGGTAATGGTAAGTATCATAGTTAACCAGGTGGCTGTCTTTGGTAACACCTGTTTTTCCTCTCCAAATGTCAATTTTAACAGGCTCCCATAATTTTGATTTTGCTGAGCGATATGCAGCATCCAATACGCAATTCACAATATAGCCATCATAAAAAGTTTCTTTGGGTGCTTTACCTTTTTCCATGCTGTTGAACATATCTGTAAACATGTGGTTATATCCAAGTTCATTTACTTCATCGCCCACAGGGAAAAGCCAACCTGTGTTGCTTTCTGCTTTTTCTGCCACATAGTCTGCACCCTTTCCCGTAGTGAACATTTCAAAACCGGTTCGCAGAAAACTGTTCAGCCAAATGGTTCCTTCAGTACCCATCACTTCATCGCGGAGATCCAGCCCGCCACGGAATGTCCAACTTACTTCAAACTGTCCGATGGAACCATTTTCATATTTTACCAAACCTATGGCATGATCTTCGGCATCAATGGGTTTAACCTGTGTATCTGCCCAGCACATCACTTCAACAGGTTTAATATCTTTTCCTATAAAACTTCTGGCAATCTCTACACAATGGCAACCCAGGTCAAGCATGCAGCCGCCACCGGCCTGTTCAATATCCCAGAACCAATCGCTGTGCGGGCCGGGATGTGTTTCCCTGGATTTTGCCCATAGTATTCTTCCTAATGCGCCGTTCTTTACACTTTCATGAGCTTTCAAAAACTTCGGGGTATACACCAGGTCTTCAAGGTACCCATTGAAAATTCCGGCTTCTTCCACTGCCAGCAACATGCGTTTTGCTTCTTCGGCATTCCTGGCAAGGGGCTTGGTGGTCATAACTGCCTTTTTATGTTTGCAACACAGTAATACTGCTGATTCATGCAAATTGTTTGGCAATGAAATACAAACAATATCCACATTCGGATGGGCTATCACCTCTTCCATGTTAGTAGACCAATATTCGCAGTTATAATCTTTCGCAAATTTTTTTGCGCTTTCTTCACGGCGTGCGTAGATGCTCACAATTTTATCTTTACTTCTTTGACCTTGTAAAGCATCGGCATAAAACCTTCCGATAAAGCCCGAACCAAGCATAGCAATTCGTTTCATAAACTTTTTTATTTTTAGTAATAAATGTTTTTATTAAGCAGGCATTTGTAATTCTGTTCGTCATCGTTGCGTCGCACACTTGTGCGGCATCAATGTTATTGAGCAGCTTCAATCTGTTTTTGCTCCCTGAAAAACAAGATAAAATAAATAAGTACAGCTACAGCAATCAAAGCAGGCACATACCAAATGTTAGTCCAGTTGTGCGAACTTTCAGAAATTTTGTACCGGTCAACTACAAACCCTGAAATCCAGGTGCCGATAAACATGCCCACGCCATAAGTAGCAAACGTAAATAAACCCTGAGCGGAATTTTTTATCTTTTCGCCGGCTTTTTTTTCAGTATACATATACCCTGTTACAAAAAAGAAATCGTAGCAAACCCCATGTAATGCAATACCCGCATACAACATCCATGCATTTGCATCAATATTTCCATATGCAAAACACAAATACCTTAAAATCCATGCCGTCATTCCCATCAGCAACATATTTTTAACACCAATGCTGTTGAATAAAAATGGAATGGCAAGTATAAACAGTGCTTCACTTCCCTGCCCAAGGGTCATTTTAGCGGCGGCTTTCGGGAAATTTAATTCATTCAGAAAAGGATTTGCAAAACCATAATAAAAAGAAAGTGGAATACATACTAAGATTGCTGCTATAAAAAAAATGAGATAGGGTTTGTTTTTGAATAGTACAAAAGCTTCTGTTCCCATAGCTTTGGATGCGGAAGATTCGGAAGTTTTCCCTTTGGGAGGCGTATTGGGTAAAGCAAAGCTATATAAACCTAATATTGCAGATATGCCTGATGCCAGATAAAATGTGTTAAACGTTTTTTCCCACCCTAAATTTCCGATCATAAGGCCTGCAACAATCCAGCCCAACGTGCCAAATACACGTATCCAGGGAAACTGTTTGCCAGGATCGTTCATTTGATAAAATGCTACACTGTTCGACAGTGCAATGGTGGGCATGTACAGAAGGGAATAAAATAATATCACCCAATAAAAAGCCGTACTGTCAGTTATTTTTGTTGCAAGAAATAAAAGCGCAGCGCCGATAATGTGCAGCACACCCATAATTCGTTGTGCCGCAAAAAAGCGATCGGCTATCATTCCTACAAAAAAAGGGGAAATGATAGTGGCAATTGCCAGGGCGCTATAAGCAGCACCAACTTCGGTGCCTGTTGAATGAAGATGCTCTCCCATATAGGTACCCATGGTAACATACCATGCGCCCCATATAAAATATTCCAGCAACATCATAATGGAAAGCTGAACTCCCGTTGTTGTTTTCATGCTTCAGTTAGTTTTGGTTCTTTTTTTAATAAAGCTAATAGCTCAATTCTAAATTAATAATACCAATAATTATCAAATATCTATTGCTGAATTCACATAATTCAAATTAATTCGTACTAAAATGTTCATTAGAACATTCAACTTGTTTTCACCTCTTTTTCCCATTTTGTTTCTTTCAAGGCAGGATCTTTTTCTT